>JRYF01000613.1_pt1 | contig 10626 bp, 9 predicted proteins | sample 235331 | NCBI WGS metagenome assembly JRYF01 (sample SAMN03074217, study PRJNA261475) | activated sludge metagenome | biome: Wastewater Treatment Plant; feature: Wastewater; material: Activated sludge; isolation source: activated biomass of a wastewater treatment plant treating hydrocarbon... ... | reverse complement strand
ATGCCCTTTCTTCGTCCGTCAATTTCTTAGGAGTCCAGATGTTTACATTAATTAATTGATCTCCTTTTCCGTAACTTTGGACAGACGGCAATCCTTTTTCTCTCAGACGAAAAATTTTTCCTGCCTGGGTGCCTGGAGGTACTTTGATCTTAACTTTTCCTGTTAATGTAGGCACTTCTACCTGTGTACCTAATGCAGCATCTGCAAAATTGACAAATAAATCATATACGATATTCTTGCCATCACGACTGAAGTGGTCATGAGGCATTTCTTCTATACTGATGAGCAAATCACCATTGGGCCCTCCGTTGCGACCTGCATTGCCTTTTCCACGCATGGATAATTGNNCGGGTGGAATTTCAATTTCTATCGTCTCTGCGCCCGTCGTCTGTCCGCTTCCCTTGCAAATCCCGCAATACGCAGTTACCATTTTTCCCGAACCATTACAGGTAGGACAAATCGTAGTGGTCTGCATTTGACCCAGGAAAGTACTTCTGACCTGCCTGACATACCCCGATCCTCCGCAAGTGTTGCAAACTCTTACTGATGATGAATCTTTTGCTCCTGAACCGTTACAGCCAGTACATTTGATTTGCTTTTTTACTTTAATTTTTTTCGTAACGCCTTGATCAATTTCTTCTAAAGTAAGCGCAACCTTTATTCTTAAGTTTGTACCCTTTTGCCCGGTACTTCCTCCTCTTCTGTTACCGCCAAAAAAAGATTCAAAAGGACTGCCTGAATCCCCAAAAATATCACCAAACTGAGTAAAAATATCATCCATCGTCATGCCCCCACTTCTGGAGAACCCACCCATATTATCTACACCGGCATGACCATAGCGGTCGTATCTGGCTTTCTTATCTGCATCGCTGAGTACTTCATAAGCTTCTGCAGCTTCTTTAAATTTTTCTTCTGCTTCCTTATTGTCCGGATTTCTATCCGGATGATATTTCATTGCAGTTTTGCGATAAGCTTTTTTTATATCTTCCGTTGAAGCAGACTTATCTACCTCCAAAACTTCGTAATAGTCTCTTTTTGCCATGAAGTTGTAATTACATTTTTACTTTCCTACGACTACCTTAGCATGTCTCAGAATCTTATCATTTAAATAGTATCCCTTTTCCACCGTGTCAACAATTTTTCCTTTTAGCTCTTCACTTGGTGAGGGAATTTCAGTGATGGCTTCATGTAATTCAGGATCAAAAGCCACTTCCTTTGTTTCCATTTCCTTCAAACCAAACGAACCTAACACTTTATACAATTTTTGGTATACCAATAAAACCCCTTCACTGAAATGTTCTTCAGAATTCTCATCTTCTGAACTTTTTTTAGCCCGATCAAAGTCATCCAATACAGGCAGTAATGATTGAATGGTATCTTTTGATGCATTTTTCAAAATATCCAATCGCTCTTTAATGTTCCTTTTTTTATAATTCTCAAATTCTGCATAAAGTCTGAGAAACTTATCCCTTGATTCTGACAATTCATTTTCAAGTGTCTGTATTTTAAATTCCAATTCCTTCGTTTTTTTGTTTCCCCGGTTACTTTTTATTTCATTTTTTTCATTCATTTCCTGCTCTTTAGTGATTTCCTCTTTCATCTTTTTATCCTTTTTATTTCTAAGTTCTTTTTAAAAAATATAAACCCGCTTAGGACATCCACTTTACAATAGTACATTATTATGAGGCATCAATTGTTCTGCCACTTTTAAGTTCAGGTCAAAATGACAGCAAACTTCAAATTCATTAGTCATATAGTCAGAGCAATAGATTGATTTTTTTTGTGATGGCAGTAAAAAAACTGCTCAATTCGCCCGGTTCCGGATGTACATAAACTTTTAACTTTTAGCCAATCTCCTCTCAAGCAGTCTATCCATTTCTGATGCACTGGCATTGATGGCAATCATTTCACCTTTGGGGTTCAATAAAAACTTAGTGGGAACCTCCTTTACGTTGTACAATTTCACTAAATCACTTTTAAACCGATCCATCTGTGGAATGTGATAAGGCCACACCAGGCCATCCTTGTCTATTGCTGATTTCCAACTTGAAAAGTGATTCTCTACACCTATACTTACAATTTCAAATCCCTTTGCATCTTTAAATTCCTCTTTCGAAAATTTATGATACAATTGTACCAAATCAGGATTTTCTTTCCTGCATGGCCCGCACCATGAACCCCAAAAATCAATCAATACATAGTATCCTGCCAGATCATTGAGGGCAAAAGGACTCCCATCTATTAATTCTGCTGCAAAATCCGGAGCTGGATCTCCATTTGAAAATGAAGGCTTCTTACTCCAATAATAAAAACCGTATCCGGCGATTAAAGCAATCAATAATATGTTTAGTAATCTGTTCATGGATGTATTATAGTCAGCCTTTAATTAAAAGTCCTTTTATCAAGGTGGCCCTTTCATTATAGGCATATTTAAAAAAGACCGCAAATATCTGCTTTTGACGCAATTAAATCTCCAATTGACCATAAATATTAACGTTTATTTAATCAAAATGAATGAATGGGATCGTTAAAGGGCTCTATTATTTTCATTCAATCATAAACCTTGATCATCAATAATCTCTGCTCAACAGATACTCTTTGAATGTTTCAAATTGTGAATTGAAAAGCTCACTGTTCTTCACTTTTTGTTCAAAATGTTTCAGTTTTTCAGGGATTGGTATCGTTTTTTGCAGGACTTTTTCTACCGTGGGTAAAAATTTACCAGGATGTGCTGTCTCCAAAAATATGCTTCTGTACACCTCCTCTTTATCTGACCTTTTTACCAAAGACCTATAACCAATTGCGCCATGCGGATCCAATATATATCCATACTTATCAAAGGCTTCTTTCATGGACTCTTCGGTTTCTGTATCATTACAATAAAAACCTTCTACATCTTTAATCAACCGATCCCTTTTGTGCTCGTACAGATCCAGAATTCGAACAAAATTTGATGGATTCCCAACATCCATTGCATTGCTGATGGTTGAAAAGGATGGGTGGGGACGAAATAATCCTGTTATTAAGTAATCCGGAAACACTTTATTGATATTGGTGGCTGCTACAAACTTTGAAACCGGAAGTCCCATTTTTTTCGAAATCAGACCGGCAGTCAAATTGCCAAAATTGCCACTAGGTACTGAAACGATCAATTCTTTTCCGTCTTCAGGCAACTGTTTCCACATTTCAAAATAATAGAAAGTCTGTGGAATCAGCCTGGCAATATTGATGCTATTGGCAGAACTCAGGGAGTACTTACTTTTCAGATCATCATCGAGAAAGGCTTGCTTGACTAATGCCTGACAATCATCAAAAGTGCCTTCGATTTCACAGGCGATGATATTGTCACCATAGGTTGTCAATTGCTTTTCCTGAAGATGACTCACTTTCCCTGACGGATATAATATAATGACTTCTATTCCTTCAATTTGATGAAATCCGGCTGCCACAGCACCCCCAGTATCCCCGCTTGTTGCTACCAGAATTGTAATTTTCTGGTTAGAATCCTTATTATAATAACTCATGAGCCGGCTCATGAATCGGGCTCCAAAGTCTTTAAAAGCCTGTGAAGGCCCATGAAATAGCTCCAAAGCCCCAATTTGTTCATCGAGCATCACTACGGGCGCAGGAAAATTGACTGTATCATATACTATTTGTTCAAGAATATTGTCCGGAAGTTCATTGCCTATCAAAACTTTGGCTACCTGGTATGATATTTCCTTAAAAGTCAGTTCTTTCAAATTCTTCCAATGCCTTGAATCGAAAGAAGGAATTTCCAACGGCATGTACAATCCCCTGTCTTCGGGAAGCGAATGCATCACAGCCTGTCGAAGATCTACAATATTATTTTTGTTTTGTGTACTATATAGAGGCATAATTTTTTGATGATTGAAACTTCAAGGAAATCTACTTTGACCCTGTTAAAGCCATTATTCGATGTTTTAAAAATTACTTTTTGTTCTTTTTTGTGCATAAAAACGGGCCAAAATATAGATAGCAATGCCCAAAACAAAAATAATCATGAGGACAATATGGGGAGAAACCATGTTCTTAAAAACCGCCAGTACAATCATTCCGGCAAGAAGCAAAACAGGCACTTCATTAAATAACCTCAGATAAAATGAATTCCTAAATTTTTGGCCTTGCCCCATTTTTTTCATTATATTTTTACAATACAAATGATATATCGTGAGTACTATCAATAATAAAATCTTGTGGTGCATCCAAAGATTGGCCTTAAACCATTCCCATCCGTAAAAATATACCATGAGTAATCCGGCTGTCCATGTGATCATCATCCCTGGGTTGCATATCAATTTATAAACCCTCTCTTCCATTTGCGAATATCTTTTAATTAAAATCCGGGAATCCGGTTCTTTTTCATCAAAAGCCTCGCGATGATACACAAACATTCTTACCAGGTAAAACAGTCCGGCTAACCAGGACACAAATCCAAAGATGTGTATGGATTTCAAGACTAATATTGTTGTCATCAACTTCTTGTTTTAATGAGAAGGAATATATAACACTTCATTACACAAGTCACGCCTGAATAATGATTGTGCCACTTTCTGAATGTCTTCATTTTTAACGCGCGCATAAAAATCTGCTTCATCATTAATCAGACCTGCATCTCCCAAGACTTCATAATAGGCCAGATTCATCGCTTTATATAAAGTACTAATCTCCGAAACCACCAATGTGGATTCAACCTTATTTTTTACTTTTTGGAGCTCTTGTTCAGAAACTCCATGTTGAGCAATGTCTTCCAGTTCATTCCAGATTTGAAGCCTGGACTCCTCAACAGAAATTCCCGGCATAGGCTTTCCTGTAATTATAAATAAGCCCGGATCAATGGTACCGCTAATAAAAGCATCAATATCGCTAAACAGATTGGACTCTTTAACTAATCTTCGATACAAGCGCGAGGATTGCCCATTGCTTAAAACATCTGATAGCAAGTCATAAGCAAAATAGTCAGGGTGCATACGTCCTGGCATTGGAAATGCCATATTCAAAGAGATCATAGGTACAGATGCTATGATCTCTCTTTGTCTGTATTCCATTTGCACAGGTTCGGATGGCAGCTTTCTTGCAGGTTTCAATCCTCCTTCAATATTTCCAAACCACTTTTTCGCCAAAGAAAAGGACTGACTATAATCCAAATTACCTGATATGACCAGTATGGAATTTGCCGGTATATAATGTTTATAAAAAAAATCTTTCACTTCGTCTAAATGGGCACTTTTTATATGTTCGGGAACAAGTCCGATGGTAGGCCAGCGATAAGGATGAACTTTGTACGCAAGCGCTGAAATATGGTGCCATAGATCTCCATAGGGTTCATTGAGGCAAGTTTCCTTAAACTCTTCAACCACTACTTTTTTTTGCGTGTTTAATGATTTTTCATTAAATGAAAGTCCTCTCATCCGATCTGACTCCAGCCAGAATGCTGTTTCGACATTAACAGCGGGAATAATTTCATAAAAATTGGTTATATCCATAGTCGTGAAGGCATTGTTTTCCCCTCCTGCCATCTGAATGGGTTTGTCAAAGTCAGGAATATGTTGGGTGCCTCCAAACATCAAGTGTTCGAATAAGTGTGCAAAACCTGTGCGATCTGGATTTTCGTCCCTTGAGCCAACATCATACAGTAAATTCACTGCAACCATGGGTGTATTGGGATCCTGGTGAACAATGACCCGAAGGCCATTCGATAATATTTCTTTTTCAAATTTGATCATTCCTTCAGTCTATTTCAAATTAAACAGGTGCAAATGTACAGGAATTGAATGAATTAAAGAGTTGAAATCCCCTGCCCGGCAAGGGTGAAATGATCACTTTAAATACATGATTAAACGTTGAGGTAGCTCATCAAAGAGTCATAACGCTCTTTCAGTTCATCCACAAATTCTTTTTCAGTAAAACTTCCCTTTATATAATAATCGTACCGGGTTAAAGAGGCCAGAATGGAAGAAATATTCTGCTTATTGACTTTGATGGTAACAGTGACCAGGGTGCTGTCCTCTGCAGATGTTAAAAAACAACTGAGTATGGATGCATTTTCACCTTCTATGATTCTGGAAATTTCTGCCAGGGAATACTGTATCCTGTTCATTTCAAGTATGATAATACTTCCGGGTTCAGTAAATGAAAAACTGGATGCATAGTATTGCAGCAAATCATTTTGAGTAATCAAACCTTTAAATATTTCGTGCTCATCAATGACCGGCACTACTGTCAGCTTATTCAATGCCATCTTTGACATCACTTCAAATAAATGCTCCCATTCGTAAGCAAAAGGCCTGATCAAAGAAAGACTGTAACTGCCAATAGGCTCATTTAAGTCATGAGATAGAATATCATCCTCTGAAATCACTCCCAGGAGCATAGTGTCATTAACTATAGGCAAATGCTTGACATGATTGATGTGCATAATAGCCAAAGCGTCCTCTCCTGAATCTGATGTCTTCAGAGGGGAAACGATTTTAGATATTAATTCTGATGCAATCATAACATTAGACAACACATTTAATATGCCAATTGTTAATTTTCAATCACCTGCGCAATAACTTTTTTCTTTCTAATTGAAATTCTGGTTCTGTGAGCAAACCTTTCTTTCTCAATTCTGCCAGTTTATTCAACTGAGACAGTAATACATCATCCTGTATATCCTCTTCTCTAAGCGTTTGCACTACTTCCTCCCTGACTTCAGAAGGCAATTGATTCAAAGAAAATCCATTTTTTCTGAAATCTTCAAATTCTTGCTGAATTCGAAGATATGCTAAATTGTCTTCAGTCATGATTTTTTCCAATGGTTTCAAGCCATTAGATACTGCCTGGCTTAAATGATAAAAAGATTTCTCTTTTTCTTCTAAAAGAGAATAGGAACAGGCCAGATCATAATGAACTTCATGATCCCGGGGTGATATTTCAAGCGCTCTGATATAATCCTCTATTGCTCCAGACAAATCAAATTCCTGATATTTTTTCTGTCCACTCCTTTTAAAAGGATTGGAGCGTGGTAAAGCTCGCTGTGGCTGCCTCCCCGCTGGCCTTCGTGCAGGTCTTCTTTCTTCTCTCCGAACCGGCCTTTCACTTCGCCTGATCGTCCTCGGCTCCATTTGATTTTCTTCTACTAAAAATTTATTGTACTTTCTATTGAAAGCATCTTCGCTCATGGTGATCAATCGCACAGCATCAATCCAGCCCAGAATAAAGGATACCGGAAAGAACCGGGATGTCATGAAAAACAAAACCAAATAGAAAATTCCTGAACCGGTCTTTCCTAAATAAAATTTATGAATCCCAAACCCGCCTAGAAAAAAAGCAAGAATTCCGGCCAGTATTTTATTTTTTTCCTGAGGATTTGAATAATTACTTCTCATTACTACAAATATGAGTACTTCAATAGATTTTACAAGTTAAAATAGCAATATCATCAAAAAATTCCTGATTACCTCTAAATGTTTCTATTTCCTGCATCAGTTTTTTATTAAAATCATCTGCACCTAACTTCCAGTGAGTTTGAACCTGCTTTTCAATGATTTCGTCTGAAAAATGATCGCCCTTTTCGTTTTGAAGATCCACCAAGCCATCTGTAAAGCAAAAAACAAATGCATCATCTTCCAACGAAATCACTTCTTCCCGAATTGAAGGAAGCTTTTCAAAAGCTCCTATTATGGTGGTACCATTGGTGAGCCTTCTCATTTTTCCACCATTGATCAAAACCGGAGGATAATGACCCGCATTGATATACTTAAGTTTTCGCCGGGTTATATCCACCTCGGCAATAAAAAAAGTAATATACTTGTCACTTCGTGTAATTCTGAAAACCGATTCATTCAATGCAAATATAAACGTTTCCAGATCTCTGTATTGATGGATCAGGGCTTGAATAATTGCCTGAAAATTTGCCATTAAAAGTGCGGCTGCTACTCCTTTGCCTGAAATATCTGCTATACAAAATGCAAATTTGTTCTTATCAAAGGGTATAAAATCCAGATAGTCCCCCCCTATATTAAAATGCGGTTTGTATATTTTGGATATTTCATAGTGATCTCCTTTCGGAAAATGATCGGGAATCAGCATTTTTTGTACATCCCCTGCAAGTTCCATCTCTTTCTTATAGCGCTCCTGGGCGAGTTGCCTTTTAAAAAGTCGCTTATTTTCAATGGCTACTGCAATAATGTTGGTGATGGTAGTAATAAACTGAATTTTATTATACAAATCTGTACTCTCTTTTATTCCTCCTATCAAAGCATAGGCCAACGGCAATTGTTTATGGAATACCGGAATTATGATGTCGAATTCCTTAAGAAGAAAATGGTCGCCTTCTTTAATAGTATGTAGCCGATTGAATTTTATAAAATGAGGAATAATCTCATTCATCGTTGACATATCGGTGTTGATGGTAGTCACACAGGTCCATGAGTCATCACCCTTAATAAATAAGGCCATTTTATCGATTTCCATTTCCCAGCTAAGGAAAGACTTATACATATTGTATAAACCATCAGCGGAAATATTATCATTAATGGCTTGTGTAATGGTCAAAAGACTTTTGATCTGAAGCTGCTTCAGATTGAGTTCATTTTCCAGTTTTTCCAATATGGCAAAATCTCTATTCATTCATCATTAATTCATAACATTCATTTCACAAGCCATACTACAAGTAAGTTTAACTGCCTTAATTCATACCACCTCTAAGCCATTAATAGAAATCATGGCATGGAATATAGACAATCAGAACTCAAAGCTAAGAATCAAAGAGTATAAAGTATTCTATCCCGCACCCATTTTTATTTCATTAACATATTCCACTACTACAAAGTCATCCTTAAAGGTTTCCAGAAATGGAATCCCCTAATTGCCTCATTATCTTATTAACCCTTATTATTTTTTGATTTGGTTATAATATTCAAAAGTTGAAATCAAGTCTCTTTCCCGACCAAGGTGGATACTATTCTTTTTTAAATATGCTTCGATTTTGTCAACTTCTTTACGAAATAGCCCTAAAAATGGTTTTTTCTTCTTTGGAACTTCGCTAAGCTTATTCTGTGAAAATGTAAAATACCGGAAGGCTATCAGGATTTCATCTTTTTCTTTTCCCAATCCTAAAGCTGGATTGTATTTTGCTCGTTTGTAAATACCTTCGTTTGCTTTTAACAAAGGTTGATCCCCTGTTACCAACAATTCAAAGAATTGGTGTTTGAATTCATTTTTAATCCCGGTTTTATATTCCATTGAATTGATGTATGTTTTTGGATGGCCTTCCTTCGGCATCACAATGACTTTCCTCATCTTCTCTCCATCAATAAACTCTGCATAAGGATTCTGAAATCTCTTAATATAAAAACCAAACTTGTCCACTCTGTACCTGACCCATAATTCCTCTTCCTCCCGGTTATCTTCCATCCAAAGCACCTTGCCTCTGGTCCAGTCGCTGAAAATAAAATAGGTGCCTTTAATTCCGATAAATTCTTTATCAAAAGGTACAAGAGAAATGATTCCAATAGATGAATTGGAATTGGAGTCCCATTCAATGGACGTTTGTTTATAACCTTCGGCCTTGATTTGAATAGTATACACACCCGGTTGAATACCCATGATTTCGAACCAACCGGTATCATCACTCACAGCACCATAGCCCCGGTCTTTTAAGGTAATGGCAACATCGACACAAGGCAACTCTGTAATCCTGTCAATAATTCTTCCTGAAATTGTAACAGGCTGTCCATACAAACAACCTGTTACAAAAAATAGAAAAAATACTTTTAAAAATTGCAAGTCCCACATATGAATAGGATGATCAACTATTCCTTGTTACTCATAGCATAGATTTTATTGAATTGTGCAAAAGCCTGGAATAAGTCTTTTTCATATTTGAGCGATAAATTATTGTTTTTAATGTAGTCATTCATCTCCTCTTTTTTCTCATAAAATACTTTGAGTATCTTTCCTGTGCTTCTGGGAGCTTTCACCAAATGATTTCTGGAAACATAATAATATGATTCTTTTTTAACGATTTGGTCGTTCTTATAACCTATCTGAATGGAAGGATTGTAATTGGATCTTTTATAAATGGCATCTATTTTCTTTAATAAAGGAATTGCACCATCCACCATCAACTCAAAGAAGCCAACTGCCGGTTCGTTTTCAATAAGAAAATCTTTGCCATTAATGAAGAATCTGGGTTTTCCACTTTTGCTGTCGATCATCACAAAATTCTCTACCCATATACCTGGGATATTTCTTACGAAACCACTATTCTTATCTTTAATATCAAAACTATTGTTCTCAAGGCGTAATCTGACTAAAACTTCTTCAAGGACTTCCTTCTCTTTATACATTAACAATGAACCTTCATTGTATTCAGGATCGAGAAAAAAGCTACCCATAACCATAGTAGGCTCAGGGGCAATTCCATAGATCATAGGCAAGTTGGGAGAAAGACCGACTCCACTCAACTGAGCATGAACATGAAATGAACGGAAAGCTTGCTGTGAAACCGGCGAATCCACTCTTCGATCCCTTTTGAATAAAGAAATGATCCCCATATCCATATCTCTGGTTAGTCTGATGTTATGTGAAGCTCTTTCATAACCCGGGGCTGAGAAATTGACA
>JRYF01001398.1_pt1 | contig 10640 bp, 6 predicted proteins | sample 235331 | NCBI WGS metagenome assembly JRYF01 (sample SAMN03074217, study PRJNA261475) | activated sludge metagenome | biome: Wastewater Treatment Plant; feature: Wastewater; material: Activated sludge; isolation source: activated biomass of a wastewater treatment plant treating hydrocarbon... ... | reverse complement strand
AGATGCCGACGGCATTGAGAATCGGTTTATACCGCAACTGGTTTCCGATTATCCATTGAGGTTGATCGAGGCTTAGAATGCGTAGTTACACGTTTGAAATCCAGGTTTTTCGGGGATTTTTGTGGAGTAGAACGCAAGCCGTACCGTTTAAGAATATTAAAATAAAAACACTACTTACTTTAACATCCAAGTTTTGCTCATTTTTTTGAATGTGAATTTTATAGGAAATTTGTGATAAACCGAACCTAATCTGCTTATATTTTAAATATAAGTGGATTTTTTACCGAGATAACCTATTGTCAACATAGGAGAAATATCATGACAGTCTCTACCTATACTGGGTATACCGACGAACCGATTGATAGTATTGCCATGGATACCTTGGGTATCACGGAGCACGTCGGCGCACTGGTCAAATTTATTTCAGAGTGCCAGACTCCAATAACCATTTCGATTCAGGGAGACTGGGGTAGTGGAAAGACCAGCATGATGCGTATGGTTAGGGAACAACTTGGAAAAAAAGCTCAAACAATCTGGTTCAATACTTGGCAATTTTCACAATTTGATATGCAAGACAGAATCACTATGTCTTTGCTATACAATTTTCTCGATGAATTAGAGGAAGAAGGTCAATTAGCCCGTTCGATCTTGACTAAAATTGGAACAACGGTTTGGCGTGGAATGGGACATATCGCGAAAACCGGTACTGAATTAGTAATCGGTGCAGGCAGTGATATAATCAAATCAGCTTTTGAAAAACTACAGGGAAATGAAGAGTTTGATCCTGTTAAACAGATTAAGAACATAAAAGCCCAAATAGAAAAAGCAGTTGAAGATAGCTTGAAAAAAAAAGATGCAGATCGTCTCGTTGTTTTTATTGATGATTTGGACCGTTTATTACCAGAAAAAGCAGTCGAGTTATTAGAAACACTCAAGATATTTTTAGATATTAAAAAATGCGTTTTTGTTTTAGCAATCGATTATCAGGTAGTTACTAAAGGGCTTAAAAAGAAATTCGATGTCAGCATAGATGATCTTAAAGGTAGAAGCTTTTTCGACAAAATTATACAGGTTCCTTACAATCTTCCGGTGCAACAGTATACGACCCATAACTATCTTAAAAAGCTTTTAGAAAAAAGCCCGGAAGTAGAAACAAAAGAATTTGATATTTATCAGCGGCTTATCGAACACTCTTTAGGCGTCAATCCACGAGGAATGAAGCGGCTTTTCAATACACTGCAACTTCTTACCTTGGTGGCTGAAACTAAGAAAATGATGATAGATGAGCCCGGAATTGCTACCGCTAACGAGAAAAGACGTATTCTGTTTGCAATGCTTTGTTTGCAGACTTCGTTTCCGTCTGTTTATGAAATATTTTTGAGAAAAAGAGAACAAATAGATCAAGAATTTTTTGACTCTTTTAATTCATTAGAAGTTTTGCAAACACAAAAATATTATGAAGAAGTTGCTAAAGGGTTTAGGAGAGAAGGAGTAATCGAACCAGATAAAGAGCACTTGGTAAAACTAATAAAATTTATGGAGTATTTTTCTGATGCTATCCAATTGAGCTCAGACCAAGAAGATGCCCAAGAAAGTTTATCGCAAAAAGAATTGGATAATTTACGTCGGTTTCTTTCATTTTCTGCGCTCACTTCCACCACCAGTAGTGGTGGTGAAAGCGCAGGTGGTGACGATAATAAATACCGCTACGGTAATTTACTAAATGGTTGGATCGAAAATGATTTAAAACAACTTAACGAGCAGGTTAAGATCTTCGACTAAAAACTTGAATTTTGGGCTGAAAATGAAGCGATATCTATACATTTTGACTTTTGTCTAGGAGATGGATTTGGATTCACCTTGGTATTTTATTTAGGTTTAGGTGGAGATAAAAAAATATCAATCCATCTTAGTAACTGGGATAGACCTTACTATACTACACGGTCTCGCAAGCAAGTAGTAGAATGGTTTGCGCGAAATACCAAAGATATCTTCCCAGATCAGCAGCAATCGGGGCGAATTGACAGACGAGAGGACTTTTATACTTTGCAGTATATTAATCATGGCGAAAGTAAAATTGAGTCCATATCTCCACAATTTAAGGAGATCATCGACAAGTCGTTGATAGCACTTATTCCTCGCTTGAAAGCATTGGCTGATACAAAAAAACCAGTAATTCAAAACCTACGCAGTTACGAACGTAATTTGGAAAAGCGGATTAATGATCTATTTCCTAAGAGTGAAGGCTGGATATTTGAATCAAACCCATGGGCTCGCTTTATGGATCATGGTGGTCTTTTGAGTATTTACAAATCTGATTGGGCAAATGTGGTCAAGATTACTATTCAATTTAGAGATAATTTCTTCTGCGGCATGATTTTTGGGTTACTAAGGGCTATTTGGAATCAAAAATACTAAGGAAGGTGCAGAAGAATCAATTGAAAACAAGCTCAGCGAACAATTTAGTAAGCGAGAATCTGGTTGGGGTAGTAAGGGCCATTGGATTTGGTCTGTTTATGCCAAAGATATCACCACCGGCCAAGTCATTGATGACGATTTCCGCTATGCTTTCAACGACGAAGCTGAAGAACAGGCTTCTTTAGAGGGATTAATGAATGATTTGGTAAAACTCAAAGAACAAGTACCCCTGTTCATCGAATCTCTGCGTTGAGAGAGTTTGCGCGTATTCAACAGTTGGTTTCCGATGATCAATTGATGATCAATTGAGGTTGATAGAGGCTTGGAATGCGTATTTCCACAGTTGAAATCCAAATCCCTGACGCTGAAAACGTAACAGTAACGGAAAATACCCTAAAGCGTTGATCTCAGTGATGGACGAACTCTGGAGGTCCCACTGGCCTGGTTTCCTCGGTTGCTACATGCATCCCAGGAAGAGCGTAATCATTGGAGATTGATTGGCAAGGGCCAAGGTATTCATTGGGAAGAGATTGACGAAGACATCAGCGTTGAAGGTTTGTTGGCGGTTAGACCGTCGGGTGAGAGTCAAAAATCCTTCGAGCGGTGGTTAAAAGAACGATCAGTTTGTTTGACGTAAGGCTATGACTCATTATATTTCCTGCTGTAAGTTTTCCAATAAAATGGACAAACCTGATGCAACCTCAACCGCAGATTTATCTAACCCCCGAACAATACCTGTCTCAAGAAAGACGGTCGGACATCAAAAGCGAATATTTCAATGGTGAAATTTTCGCCATGGCCGGCGCCAGTCGCGAGCATAACCAGATTTCGGCGAATCTGGTCAGGGTGTTGGGGAATCAATTGCTGGATAAACCGTGCAGCGTTTATTCCAGCGATATGAAAGTCAGGATCGAGAAAGCCAGAAAATACACTTATCCGGACATTGTCATTGCCTGCCAAACCGAACGCTTCGAGGACGAACACCGGGATGTTCTGCTCAATCCCGTGGTCATCCTCGAAATTCTGTCCGATTCGACGGAAGCCTACGACCGAGGCCGAAAGTTCCTTCATTATCAGCTTCTCGATTCACTGGTTGACTATCTCCTGGTTTCCCAGGATGCGCCCCGGATCGAGAGGTTCACCCGCCACGAAAATACTGCTTGGCTCTATGCGGAATTTCACGGGTTGGATGCGGCGGTCGAGATCGAATCCATCGGCTGTAGCCTGCATCTTGACGACGTTTACCACAAAGTCAATTTGCAAGATTCCATCGGCTAATTGCGATCTCTATCCCGAAGCCCAGTGCATTCGTAGCGTGGTCCATCTGCAAGAATCTCGCTTCGCAGGGACTTTGCCGGGTTCCGCCCGTCTTCGATCTCGCTGCTTTTCTGGAAGACGGTTGTTGGCCGCCACCCGTTGCGACCCCGAGCCGCTGGCATTGGTGCTGGTCAACGTGGATCATTCAAGCGGGCAACAAATCTGCCGGGGCGGCGGCGTTCCTGGCCACCAACCGCGCCAGTTCCACCGCTTGGGCCGCCAACTCGGCCAGCCGTTCCGGCGCAGTGCCGGGATCAGCGGCTTTCGCCTTGGGCGGGTGGCTTGGAGGTTGTGGCGGAAGGTTTAGTCATGAATCTTCTGCCTAATCAGAGGCTTTAAGTAAACCGATAAATTCATCTCTATCAATTTTTCCCGTCATCTTGCGCAGAAACAACGAGGTAAATTTGGCATCGCGCGCCGCATTGTAATCCGGGCCACCGCCCTTGTTTTTATAAAATCGATCCAATGCTCGCGTTAATGAATCCAGTCCCAATTCATCGATAACTTCCAGTTTTTCTTGCTTGCTGAGTTGGCTTCGAGTGAATTCGGCACTACCGAAATCCAGGATTTCCCGGATATAAATTCGTTTTGGCGGCTTGCTTTCCGTGTCAATAATATGCACGTCCTCAATATGATAGCGGGGCTTAGTCAATCCGCATGGCGAAAAATTTGGCGCCGACTTTACAATTTCCTCGATCAGTTCCTGGCATTCGGGATTGGTTTCTGCAAACTTGGGCGGAATAACCACACCGTGCAATTGAGCTCGCAAATCATCCCAGCGCTCACGTAAGACTTGCCAATTATACTCGTCGTAGGTGCCACGGAAGATCACAGGTCGCACCTCTATTCTGGGTAGTTGATCACCTCTTGTCCCTTCCTCAATCGCTTTTTCCAATTCCGAAGCCCAGTGACTCCCCACGCGATCCACGCGGCCGATCTGTTGCTCGACCACGCCAGGGTTCCACTCTGGATGTAGCAACACCACGATACGGCAGGCTTTGTGCAAGTTGAGCCCCTCGCGGCCGACCATGGATTGAGCGACCAACACTTTCGGAAAACTGTTGGGACGATTGAACGCGAGCTGAATCATGCGGCGCGATTCTGGCTTGGTTCCGCCAAACATCAATCGAGCGAACCCCCCTTGCGGCCGGTTGTATTCTTCATTTAAACGCTCTTCGAGCACGCCCCACAGTTTGCTGGCCTCTATCTCGTCAAGCTGACCATCATGGATGGTATCGCCCTCGTCCCGGTCGCTGACCGCCTGGATCAGTTCGCTGAATGCACGTGCGTAGTTAGGCGGCTTGAAATCGGTTGCAGAATCCCCCAGTAGTTCTTCTATTGCCCTACCGACCAGAGCAAGCGGGTGGCGCTCATCTGATTCACCGGAAGCGCGGACTCGTGCGGAATTCTTGAACGAAGCCAGGATAGCGTGAATCCGCTGACCGGAATCCATCGCTTCGAGACCCTTCTCGATACTCTCAATTAAGTGCTCTCGCAGCTTTTCCCGTTTCCGCCGTAAGAAGTTGTAGCCGGTATGCAAGCGACCATCAATTTCATCCAGCGAGAACGAACATTTCAACTGGCGATGGGCGGCACATACGGCGGGCCACTCACTGTCGTCAAGGTTGCCGTCCCTGTCTCCATGCACTTTTGCCTGGGGCCAGGGGCTACCATTCTGCAGGCGACGCAACATCTCCCGTGCATTAAGTAGATCGACCAATGCACGCAATGGGCGAGTGAAACGACCAAAGACCAGCACTTTTTCATTTTGCTGTGTCGCCTTCTCGATAGCCTCTACCGCTGCCCCTAGCGCGGGATGATCGAACAGGGAATCATCACGATTGGAAAAAGCGTGGTTGATGACATCCAGCCACCATTGGGCGCGCGCTTGGCGTTTTTTATCCGATTCATGGTCGGAAGCTTTAACCAGTTTTTTGCCCTGCTTTTCCAGGTCAAATTCTTCTTGCTGCCGGTCCAGTTCCTTGTCGCGCTTAATTTGATCGAGTAAAGCGGAGATGCCGTGGCCATTACCCAGGGTCAGGCGCAACCGTTTGGCAATAGGGTCATCCGCTTGATGGGTTACAATGGAGAGAGCCTCCGCCGCGCAGACAGCTTGTCGCCATGCTGGCGTCAGAGTGTTGGTTTCAACCGCGATCTCCGTTTCCTCGCGATAGGCGTTAATGGGTAGGCTAGAGTGCTTTTCAAATGTCTTGACTGTTTGATCTTCCCGCTTGTCACGGCGCAGCAGATATGGCGATAACGCCTCTTTGAATTTAATGGCGGCATTCTTGAAAGCACAGCGTGCCTCCGAACTGCTGCGCCAACTCTGGCGAACTCGCTCAACCGCAGCGGCATACTGTTCAATGGCTTGCTCGACGGGAACCAGGGATTTCTGGTCAAGGCCGATACGGCTTAAGATTTGCTGCCATTGACTAACATCCAGTTCAACCGGCGTCGCGGTCATGGCCAGCCTGCGCGCTTCCTCGGATTGCAGCACGACATGTTCGAGCAGGCGCGACAAGCCACTCTCGTACCCACGGCTCTTGTGCGCCTCGTCAATGATGATCAGATCAAAAATACCCAATCCCAAGCCAACCGCCTGTTCCAGCCACGGTCGCAAATCCTGATTTCGACCATATTCGCTACCGTCGAGCGCACCGGGCCAGGGTGTGCGCCGACTAAGCACGCCAATGAGTTGCCATGCCTTATGTCGTTCATCGTTTGGGATCTTTGCGCAAATACTTGCGGCGGCCCTGGCAACCCGTTCATCGGCAAGCTTTTCATTGCCGTGATACCCACGTGGGAGGCGGCCTTCGACCTGCTTCCGCCAACGGGCATAGAGTTCTGGCAACAATGCCCAACGCCAAGGAGAGGCATCTTCACCCAACCGCCAGTTGGTAAAAGCGTGGGAAATCACGACCACCGGTCTATCGAACCAAGGCTCTTCTGATGAGTCGGGTTTCCAAGCATCCAAATAAGCCGATAAGCTGCGCAGAATAGGCGGGGCATTGACCTTGCCATCGCGCAACTCCGCTTGCCATTGATAACCGAGGCCCGGTGGCACGAGGATCGCCACCCGACCGCCTGATTCGGTTACGGCGCGAGCAAGTTCGACGGCGATGCGCGTTTTGCCCATGCCGACTTCGTCGGCAATGACGATTCCATTTTTTGGAATACGTTCGGAGATCGCATGCAAACTGGCGCGTTGGCCCGCATTGAGCCTGGTGGCGCTTTCACCTTTGGCGAGGACTAATTTCTGTTGGCTGTCGGCATACTCATTCAAAAGATACGCAACCGAAACCCACCCTTGAAAATTCTGCTTCATTGCCGTGCTCCGATGCTGTCGAGTTCTGCCACCTTCCAATTCGCTTCCACCCGTCGGAGCACATCCTCATAACGCTGGCCATCGGGGGTATCAGCCGTTTCAGCGAAAGCCGGCCGGAACGGTGGTTGCCATAAGGGACTCAGCGGATTGATTGCAAGATCCGAGAATGCCGTGAGTGTCGGGCTGCCGGCAGCTTGAGCCAAGCATTGCTCGAGTCGCGCGCACCATGTGGACCAGTCAGCCTGAGACACCGCCGTTTGTTTGGCGGCGATATTTTCGATCAACTGCATCATCTGGCGCACGGGGTAGCGAGCGGAAGATGGGGTTGTGCCAAGCGGCTGATTGGGATTGGCTGGGGGCTCGAAGTCGCTGGCCGGAGGTAAATCTTCATCGTCCGGCGGCATCGGAAAGTTGGCTAGTTGCCCCCACGCCTCCTCAAGATCGATTGCTAGTAGCGCCGTGGCGGCAAAGCGCCCAAATTGATCGAGTATCGGCACTGATAAATGCCGTGTCTGCCCGCCCGCAATCCAGCGGATTTTTACCTGCCGGGGTTGCCGCCCCGACCAAATGATTCCGCCGTTTGCGTCTCGCTGGCAAACCTTGCCAGCTTCATCAAGCACATCAAAGGGTTCGAGGACGTCATCCGGCGCCTGTAACCAGCCGGCATGGTCCTCTTCATGCCAGAAAAGCCAGGCGACCGGGGCGGCGATGAAGTCGGGCTCGCGCTCTGGCATATCACCACCTGGCACGAGCCCGTTCGGCTTGTGGTTGAAATCGGCCTCTCTTTGAACGGGCAGAACATGAGTCAAAACCTGCTCTGGAGGTATGTCCTCCCCAGACTTCCAATACAACGGGTCTGGCGCAAACACCACTCCCGCTTCAAGATTGCCGCCACTCCGGGCCATTTTGTGGGCGAAGCCCGGTCCGGTAAGGTTGCCCGAGCCGAGATAAACCCACGCGCTGTTGCAGGTATTGGAGTTTTGGCGCTCGTTTGCGCTGAAAATGAACTTGGCGTGCAGCGCCCGTCGAGCGTTCTGGCCAAAATACCCGGGTTGTCCCGCCTTGCGCACGGTCCAGCCCGCGGCGTTCAACGCTTGCACGGAATCCGCCACGGCTTGGCAGCCCTCGGGATTAACGAACACATCAATGGTTGGCGATCCCGTCAACAGCCGCTTGCCGCCGCTCTCCCGCAGGGTATTGACGATGCGATTCAGCACGGACGGGATGGCGTTTGGGGTCGCCGACGACTCGTAGAATCCGGAACCCATGGCCAGGTAGTTGCGTGCGACGGTGGCGCCCGTCGCTTCAATCATCGCCGGCAATTGTTCCAGCAATGACCGCTTGCGACTGTCGAAGTAGCGGGGTGGAGTTCCCGTTGCCTCTCTCGATGCTTGGGTAACCCAATTTTCGAACAAACGGCTGGCACTGCCGGACTCGGTATCATTTCGTTCCCGAGGCACGGCGGCCAGAACACGAGTGTCAAGGTATCCCCTCAGCCAGTCGAGCATTCCCCAAGCGGCTTTGATGTCGGAACAGCTTCGACGAACGGAGTCGTCTGGCGCCTTCAAGTCTTCGCTGGAGAGATCGCTGCACCATACGAGATCCAAGCTGTCTTCCAGCGTTGCGCGGGTCCAGTTTCCGGTTGAAACCAGCAACCGCAACTGCCAGTCCTGCGCATCCTTAATATGACGGAAACCCAATAGCGCAACCTTGGCGTGCAGGAGTACAAACGGCTTATTGACTGGGTCCTTGATCGGTAGGTGTAGAACCCCTGGGGCATCCATGAGAGATACGTTGGGGTTGCCAGGGTCGAGCATCAGCGCCAGCGCGATGCGACCACCATAAGCGCGCTGATTGCGGGTTTGGCGCGTGAAGCGTTCCACTGCATCGTCGAGAAATTCGGCATCCGCAGAATAGCCGCACAGCCAGCCGAAACAACCGACGAAATCGTCTGGAGCTTCAAAATGCTGGGCCAGAGAGAGTGGTTTCCACGCACTCATTGCGAATCTCCGGTGTTGGCCACCGAATGACGAAGCCACTCATCGAGTTTCCCGTGCAGATCGAGATTCAGTAGAAACAGATTGTGGAGGCGGTACGAGATGCCGGCAGGCCACACTATCGTATGCGGATCACCGGCCTCGGCCCCTTCTTCGTCCCCAGCGCGTGCGGCATCAGGGCGTTGTGCCTGATCCCCGCGAAAGGCCGCACCGGGCAACACCGCGCGCCCCCGCAGACGCAGCACCCGGTCGTCACGCCTGACCAGATTCGCGATCAGATGGGCGTCGCTGCTATCGACACATTCACGACAAAAGGTCCGAGCCAACTCGCCGGGCGCAGGGTCATGCCCCTTGTCGAGAAATGCTTGGGCCTGCTTTCGTAGAGATTCCATCTCACCCGCGATAGGTCCGGGCACAGGATCGTCCAGGGAAAACCGCTGTTCGTTTTGGTTGGCGATGTGGGCCTCAAGCCGATCCAGCACACCGATCACCGCATCGCGTGCCGTGAAAAATAATGCGCCCGCGTGCAAATCGTGCCAATGAGCATCCTCCAAGTTCGCGGGCTTGTCCTCCCACGTGATGGATGGCTGCGAAGTACGGCGAAGAGCATCAACCCAGGCGAGCGCCGCTCGTCGGCGTTGCCCCTCATCTCCGGCGCCCTGCACCAGTCGCTCCCTTAGAAATTCACGAGCCCTTCGAGAGAGCGGAACAAGAGGCGATAGCGCTTCCTGCAACTTATTGGAGGATTTAACGTTGTTATGCTCGTCTTTGGCCCATCCAGCCAGATACTCCAATATGCTCTTGCTGTAGTAGCAGGGGTTAAAGTCGGAACAGACTGCATCAACAAACTCCCGGCCAGGCGATGCACAACGGAAGGCGTTAAAGCGTTCGCTGCTGGCCTCAACGAGGCCCAGCGCAAGCAAAGGCTGTACCGTCGCCATGCGCATGGGCTGGGTGACATAAAAACCGGATTTGCGCACGGCCGCAAAGGAAAGGTCGGTTTTTCCCCGCATCTTCGTTGCGCCGTGCAAGCGGGAATCGGGTTTCCAGCCGTTGCTGTTGAGCGCCAGCCAACAGGCGAGTGCTTCGATGGCATTGGCTGTCTCGATGTTCTGGATGCGCCTGCCCTCGTTGCGCGCCTGTTCCGCTACTGCCACACCCAAGATGGCTAAAAATAGCTGTTTGCCGAACCAGACGCCCCCCAGACCGGGCACGGCGAGATCGTTGAATGTCCGCACGGCAGCGCCCAAGCCGAGCGTGCGCGTCCGCCGTTCGCTAAATAATGTTGCCGGTCCAAGCAGGCCCCATATAGGTCCAGTCATCGTTTCTTCCTCACTTGCGATACATACTCTACTAATAATCGCATACTCAATCGGCTTTCTAGAAAGAGAACTAGATAAAATAAATAATAAAATCAATATTATAATAAGAAATGGTTTGAAAAAATATACGAAAGTATTTTATATAATACATTATATCAATAATTAGTCAAAATTTGCGCGCTTCACAACGAGATGATGGGTGTTATGGCCCTCTTTTTTCGAGCGCGCTATTTGCCTTGGCATACAACCGATTCATCCAAT
>JRYF01001372.1_pt1 | contig 10641 bp, 13 predicted proteins | sample 235331 | NCBI WGS metagenome assembly JRYF01 (sample SAMN03074217, study PRJNA261475) | activated sludge metagenome | biome: Wastewater Treatment Plant; feature: Wastewater; material: Activated sludge; isolation source: activated biomass of a wastewater treatment plant treating hydrocarbon... ... | reverse complement strand
CAGGCCACCTGAATCTCTGCACTCATTCATGCCCCGCCATCCTGAATCAACCGTTTACTCTGAATCTCGTTTTTTACTTTTTTCACCCGGGGCATCTCCCTCCAAACACAATCACCTCACCCTCCACTCAACCCTTCACCCGCCATCATCAACCAGTCGCAGTCCTTCAAACCTCCCGCCGTCCCGTACCGACCCCTGCCGTCAATCACCTCCGCCAACCCGCTGCATCATCACCACCCACGGCCACACCTTCTCCGGAACGAAGTCGATGCAATCGAACGGATCACGTACCGCCCGCAACTGTCGCAGCCGGACATCCACGAAGTACGCCTTCTCGCCGATCATCACAATCGGCAGCACCCGCGGACCGCCCTCGCCTGCATCCTCACTCGACATCCTTTCGCCTCCGAGTCGCTCTCAAAAACAGAGCGACTCGGAGCGAATCACTCCAGCGGCCTGCACCAACCACGGCAAGCCGCAACAGCCCTCCATGACATCCGGTCATGGACATCGCACCGGCGACGATCACGATAATCAGCAAGCCGCCGACATTCACAACCCCATCCGCGTATGCAGTCCTCGTCCCGGCGTCGAGCCGTCGTCCGACTTGAACGCCCTCAGGCGTCATCAGCAATCCGGCCCGCAACGTCCCGCCCCTCAAAACACCGGGCGGGCCCCCGCGTGGCTAGGTCAGGAGCCACGCCATCTCCTGTTGCAGCTTCTCCCGGCTGACCTCCTCAAGCCGGGCAATCTGCTCCTGCAACCTGCGGGCACGTGTGTACAGCCTGGCCAGTGCCCGCATGTCGTCATTGACGACGTGCCCAACCTCGATAAGCCCCATGCGAAGGTACTTCATCACAAGATACTTCGCCCGCCCCGGCAGTCGCGGCTTCACAATGCTGAGCATGATGAGCACGTCCTCAAGCTCGCCCCGAAGCTTCGCCGCCCTGTACCGGTCGCGATCAAACTCCGGCAAGGTCCTCGCGAAGTCCACCGTCCCGAACGCACCCCAGTCCGGCCGCCCCTCCTCGTCGATGGCCGCTCGCACGCCTCGCGGCTCATGCCGCCGTGGCAACGCCAGGATCGGCCCCCATTCCGCAAGGAACACCTGCCGCTCAAGCTCCGCCGGGTCGGCCAGTTCGTCGTCGTCGAGTCCCGGCACGCTGCCGTAACGGTTCCGCCGCTCCTCGTGCAACAGTGCCGACACCGGCACCCCTTCGACATCCTCTTCATCGATTTCGTATTCGCTTCTCATGGTCTGTGCCTCCGGTGCAACCGCTTGTGACGGTTCGCCCGGTATGGAGCGAACCGATAGCGACATTCACGGCGAAGGCCCTTCAAGCGGACCCTTCGATAAACCTTGAGGCGCAGCCGACCCGCCGAAGGCGGGGGAAGGTTTACGATAAAGGGTCTGCGCAGGCCGGGAGCGGAGGCAGTTCATGTGATTGCCGTGATGTCTTTCTAAGCGGTCCGGCATCATTCAAGTAAATACTCGGAAGGATACCTGACTATTAGCACGAATGTCGGTCGGACATCGAGGATCGGAAAGTCGGAGTGATTCATTAACTCTACAGCTTCCAAGATTCCTTGATGGTGAAAATCCGCTCGCTAGAATGAACCGAGGTTCGGGTCAGGGCAGATTGGCCAGTCAGCGAGTACCCATATGCGAGGTCCCTGCGTCGGACAACGCTGGCTCTGATCGGTACTGAATTTCCAGGTTCTCTGCTGAGCACGACGGAGGGAGACGCACATGGACCATTCCGAAAAATCCGCGATTGAAAGCCGAATACCGGCAGTCGTCGGGGTACTTGTTGATCACCTAGGAACTCTTGCGCGAACGGATCAGCGACTGGCAGGTTTGCTGGAACAAGTGGGAAAAGCGATCCTTCAATTGGCTGCGACTGCCAGACCTTCGCCGCCCGATGACAAGGAACATCGCCCAGAGGAAGTTGATAGTGAAACAGCAGAACTCATCACCAGTGCTCTGATTGCCGAGACTGCCACTCAGCGCTCAGCGTATCGCGCGGATGAAATTGAATCGAAGCCAAGCTCAGCAGACCTCGCGGGCCTGACCTTTGCGCCACCACCCTCAGCAGCACCAGCCTACGAACAGTATGGAACTCGGCAAGCTTTCATCGCCAGCCCGGAGACCCTTGCGCTCATCGAATCGCGCTGTCGAATCAAAGCTGAAGGCTGCCGCTGGCAGCTAAAGAGGCATCGGCTCCTGGAACAGGGCGCCGATTTCAGGACCGAGATACAGCCTCTTGATGCCGAGATCATCGACAGGGCTCGCGCCCTTCAGGATTGCTATCTGTGGATGTGCAATCCCAACGCTCCGATTCCCGAAGCGCTCTCGCTCTTTGACGATGTCGCTGATTGCTTCGACATATGCGGTGACGCCGCCGTGCTGCTTCGGACCGTATCGGAGGGCACGACGGACAGCGAAGGCTACCTCGAACGGGCCCTGGATCTTGCCGCCGAAGCTCAGTCCATGCTTCGGGTGATACTCATAGACTTTGGTGATGTCACGGACAGCGACCAGAATTATCTTTTTCAGTGGCTGCGACAGAGGTGCCAGGAAGCGCAGATTCTGATACAGCGGCACATGCGGCTCGATGACCCGGCAGATCCATCAAAAATCAACGAACTTCGCGAACGGATTCAGACGCTCGATTCCGAGATCAATCAGCGCCGCGAGCGGGACAAAGCGCGGCGAAGTCATTACAACAAGATCCGTTACCACCTCAAGCAGATTACTCAAAAGCCCGCACAGGATCACGATCGTGACTGGCAGACGATAGCGCGCACGGTCGAATCACTTATCGAGGGAGGAGTCCCACCGAGCAACGTGGAGTTGCGTGACCTGCTTCTGCCTTTCGGCGACTCGATGCCGGATGTGGCTGTCGAAAGTCCGGGGATGCAGCGGGTGCTCGTCGAAATTGACCGATATGTCGCGTCTCGCCCGACCTTGACAGAGCCGGGAACGAGAGAGCAGCCAACCCAGAGTGTCGAAGCGGTCGCCGAGCTTCTTGCCGGAAGGTCCATCCTGATGATCGGCGGTGAAGTGCGCCCCCACGCAAAGAAGGCACTTGAATCGGCGTTCAGACTTCGCGAGCTTGTGTGGATGAAGACGCGTGAACACAATACTCGCATCGATTTCGACCCGGAGGTGTCGCGTTCTGATGTGGCCGTCGTGTTGCTGGCAATCCGCTGGTCGCGGCACAGCTACTCAGAGGTGGAGACATCGTGCGACAAGTTCGGGAAGCCGCTTGTCCGCCTGCCTGCCGGTTATCATCCAAACCAGGTTGCCGAACAGATACTTGACCAATGCAGCGAACGGCTTCGAGAAGCATGAGTCGGGGGTGAATTCACTCTCCCGGAATGAAATGCGTCTGTGAAGTTGATGTTTGACCACCGTAATCGTTACTCCCCCGAAGCGATTGCAGAATGCCTGTACTTTTCACTTCCTTGAGAAACTCGACTCCCACACCCCGGGCAATACTTCCCACGGCGAAACAAAAACGCCTCGCACACCCGGCAACGACGGGCGGCGAACAGGATGGCCGGGGGCGCCACCAGCACGAACATCGCAACGATCACCGTGATCGCCGTTCCGGTCAGGTACTCCTCGCGGATGCGCTGAGCCTTTGCAATGACGCCGGACCGTTCAAGCCAGCCGGCGAGTGCCACCAGGTTGGCCACAAGCAACACGAAACCGATCACCGAGGCGACGAAGACTTTTCTCGCGGTCAGCGACATGACGCAAAACCTCCGTCACCATGATAGCCCCGCCGTTGCGAGCGCGCCACCTGACTCGGCGGAATCTTCGTAAGTGGCGCGCGGGCGCGCACTTAGCGCGGACATTTCCTGATGCGCCGGCACTCGCCCGCCTGATGGTGGCCACTCACGCAGCACCCGCCGCCAGCATCGGTCGCTGACCGTTTCCCACGCCATCAGCTCGAGCTGTTCCTCGACCCTGCGAACAAGGGAGCCGTCCAGGGCTTTCCAGATTCGCTCATGCAACATGTTCATCACCTCCGAGCATCGCTCAGAAAACGGCGATGCTCGGAGTCTGCCTCGTGTGCCGCCCTCGGCTTCTTGAACACCACGCAGTACTCATGCTTGATGGGTGGGTCTTCAAGCTTGCCGTACGCCTTGCGGTCGCTCGTGCAATTGTGCTGGACCTTGATGATGATGCTCCGCAGTTCGCCTCGCGGAAAGCTCAGCACATCCTTGATGATGGCTGTGTACCTGCCGCGACGCCGGACATCCCCGATCAGAACTGCCATCCGGCCGCCGTCGTCGAGGGCGTCGTAGCAGCGCTGGAGGCAAACCATGAGCATCTCCCGGAATCGTTCGTAGTCTTCGCAGGCGCTGAGGTCGCTTGAACCCGAGCCATAGCGCACGATGTTGAAGTAGGGCGGATGGATCCAGCAGAAGTCGAAACGCCCCGGCAGGTCCTGCCGGGTCAGGTCAAAACCGTCACGCAGGTCGCCTCCCCAGTACGCGATGCCGGCGCGCTTGTAGCGGTTCAGCCCGGCGACGACATCCCGCGTCGTGCCCGATCCCATCATCGGGTCGGCCACGCGTTTCGCGCGGTATCGAAGCACCAGATTCTTGAACAGGCGGCCGTCGCAATTGCCGCGATACCGCCCGTCCCCCCAGAGCGGGCATCGCTCGGGATAGGAGACGACCGAGGTCATGTCCTCGTCCTCGGTGTACATGTCGTAGAAGCCGTCGCCCAGCCGCTGCAGCAGGCCGCTGTCTACCGCCTCGGAGAGTCGCGCTCGGATGGTGTGCTCCGGCGTGCCGGGCCTTCGCAAGAGAATCTCGATGTGCAGCTCGCGGATGTGGCAGGCGCCATGGGCATCCACCATCTCGAGCAATAGCGTGCGGACCGACGTCATCGGGCCCACCTCAGCGGGCGGGGAGAGGTTGACGATTCCGGTCGCTGGATACTGTCGCGTGCGTGTGAAGCCGTATGCCGCGGCAGACGGATGCTGCCGTCATCGTCGATGACCCGAGGCGAGCGGCGAGCATTGATGGTGCGCAGGATGAACTGATGCAGCAGTGCCCTGAACCACTGGCCCGAGCGGCGTTCCTTCACCTTGTCTACCGCCGTCTCGATCTCAGCGCGATAGGCTGCCTGCTGGCGCTGAACGGCCATCAGCCGCCGCTCGTGGGGCTGCCAGCTTCCTCGGATGGCCCCGAGGCCATGGCCTGCTGAAGAAGAAAAAAAGGCGGCCCGCGCCGGAGCCGCCTTGCCAGTCAGTGAGTGCCGAGGCACTTACATCACCACGTCGTCGCCTGCCTCGCCCTCGCCGCCCTCGGGTTTTTCGAGCATCTTCCCGAATGCCCGGCTCAGGCACCAGATGACCAACGGGACGTCATTGCGGCCGAAGCTGCTCGAGGATTTCCACTCCGTGCCGTCCCTGTAGCGCCGCTCGATCGTCGCCTTGAGCATCTTCACGCTGCGACCGCCGACGACGGCCTCGTTCTGCCACAGTGCCACGCTGATCACGCCGGCCTGCGTTTTCCATACGGGTTTCTGGTTTGCCATGCTGCTACCTCCGAGGCAATCCCATCGTTAGTCGCGATAGGCCCTCTTTTCTCATGGAACTGGGAAAGAGGGCACTAGGTCATCGTCCAACCAATTTCCTAAACGCCGTTTGGGAACGCAGGATTTTGAAGCCGTCTTCCTCACAAGCCGTCTGAATCAGGCCGGGTTCTTCCTTCAGCGCCTTCCGCAATGCATTGAGCGCGTCGACCTCGTTGCCTTGATGTGCCTCAAACAGCGCCTTCACAAACCACGATCGAGCGTCGGTTGGATCAGTACTAAGGGCGGTGGTGACTTGAGTCATCGCCTGATCGACTTTGCCTAACTTCAGGAGGCAATATGCACATGCGCTCATTGCTGCCGCGCTATTCGGAAAGTGCTTGAGTTCCTCGTAGCAGGCATTCAATGCCTCTTCAAATCTGCAGTTATCAGCGAGTACATCTGCCTTCACGAGGAGCAGACCCTGCTCATGAAAACCATCCGCGATTGATGTGTCGACGAACTCATCAAGTTCCCTATACAACTTCTGCTGGGCAAGAATCCACGCACGGATTCGTCGAACAGGCGCGTCGGCGAACCTAGCCATCGCTTCGTCACAGGCCACCAGAGATTCGTCCAGCCGACGTTCTTCTGCCAAGAGCATCGCCTTCAGCGCAAGGGCGTCCGGATAGGGGTATGCGAGCTCATTCGCCTTGGTCAAAGCCTCCAGCGCCGACGCCGTATCGCCAAGCTGATTGTGTGCGACTCCGACCAACTGCCAAGCCTCAGCGTCACTAGCACGAAGTTCAATGGCCTTCATTAGGCACTCGAGCGCACCTTCGACGTCACCGATCCGAAGGAGCACCTTTCCCTTTTGAAAAAGCATGTCAGGCCAGTCTGGTCTCAGTCGGATGGCCTCCGTAAACGACAGAAGCGCCTCTTCGTTACGATTCGTGTTGCTAAGCGTGATTCCCCGATTGGCCCAAGTGATTGCATCTGCTCGATCGCGTTTGATGGCCTCGTCAAACGCGGTTAGCGCCTCGACGACCCTGTCGCTCTCCGCCAGGACGCCCGCCCAATCACTCCAGACCTCCGCCCAATCGGGGGCCGTGCCGATAGCGCGGATTAACGCGGCGCTGGCGTCGTCGAAATTCCCGATTTCTTGGAACGCCAGTCCAAGCATTCGCCATGCCTTGGCGTGCTGAGGCGCAAGATCGATTACACGCTGAAGGGCGGGGATTGCCTCCTGGCACCGCCCAAGCCCTAGCTGGGCTACGCTCATTCGGAACCACGCAGCTGCATCATTCGGATCAGTTTCGATCGCTGCCTTCTCCGAATTCACAGTCTGCTGCAACAAATCATCCTCAGACCCCTCTTCTGTGGGCGCTGTCATGTACTCCTCAACCCCGCTCTTGATGATGTCCGCAAGACGCGAATTGTTGCTCAGACGTACGGCGTCGCCGTCATCTTGCGCACTCGTTCTGCTGAAACCACCATCCCTTCGAGAACTATCGTCTTGCTGTGAATGTGACATCCTACAACCTCCCGTAAGGTCCCGAATTTCTCAAGACATCACCCCAAAATGTGAGCGCCCACCGACGCGGTGCCCCTTACCATGGAAATGCTGGCAGGGGGCGGAGGCATGAGTCCGGGAAGCGATGGTGGACCAGCGCTTCCCGGGCTTGCCGCCACATGATGGTTTCGCCGATCGGGTAATTGTATGTTGCCCAGCGCAGGTGACGCGAGGTTTTCCAATTCTTACCGTACAATGCATAACCCTTGAGCATTTGATAGGCCGAGATTGCTCCAAGAAGATGGTTTTCCATCGCGCTGGCATTTTCTAGAGCTTCGCGAGCCACGCGAATCGCCTGGTCAGGCTTTCGCTCAATCCAGGCGGCCTCAGCCTGCAAGAGCAGATGAACAATGGACTCCCGTGCATTCTTCTGGAGCTGAACCACGGGCCGAAGCTCCCGGCAAACGTCATCTCCCTTTCTGCCCGCCCGCTTCGCGTAGTGCAACCCTGCCAGCAACAGTGAGCCGTGGAGAGCGGCTGACGGCCGGGCCCGCATGCTCGCCGCAGAACAACAAGATAACACCAGATTTTCAGCCGTCGTGAGTCGACCAGCCATGACGAGGCAGCCCACCAACAATCCGATCGCATCGGACGTTACGCGGGCACTGCCAACGTGCGACAGATCAAGAATCCGCAAAGACAACTTGAGTGCCTTGCTAAAGCGCCCATGATAAAAACAGAGTTTTGCCCGCAAGACGTCAATGCGTAAATGCTTCTCGCCAATACGGTTTTTTCTCAGTAACCTCTTAATAAATCGTGCATCTCGGACTGTTTGTGCACACTCGCCCCTTTGAAAACCCATTTCCGCGCACAATAGTGTTGCATCGGACGCAAGGATTATATCGTTCAGTTGATCAGAAAACCGGCTCACCATGGTGACGACGGGGGCAGCCGAGGCAAGATCTCCATGCCGAATTGCGGCACCGCTCATGGCTAGTGCAAGTTCGCACGCGATGCTTACATGGCCCGTTCCGGTGGCGAGGCGACTAAGCGCTGCTGCCTGTGAGCTGATGCACGACATTCCGGCCTCGATCCTCAAAAGGCTTTGCTCAAAGTCGGCCCCGAGATTGCCGGTGGAAAACGAGGCGAGCTTTTGAATGGCGCGATTTATCGGCAGGCTCTCGTCCAGCTTAAGACACGCTCGAATAAAACGCATGAGAAGCATTCGGCGGTGAATCGCGGCGTCAGCGTTTCTTATCCTCGCTCTCATGCTTCGTGAATAGAGCTTTCTCGCGTGAAGGAACAGCCCCCTCGCCATGGCCACGTCCCCTCGTATGCAGAGCACATCGGAACGCACAGACGCATCAGGCGTCAACCTGCCGGACTCGCGAGCCATTCGCAATGCTTGTAGTAGTCCTCCAGCTCGACATAAGATCCTCGCTTCTGCAATTGCGCACAAAGCCCGTGCCCAACGGGATGCGACGTTGTCGCCTCGATAAATCGATAGTAGCTCCAGCAAACTGCTCCTCTCCGTCCACGGGAACGTCCCCAGAGCCATTGCCGCCGACTCCATTAGGCTTAAGGCTGCCGCAGCGAGGGTATCATCGCCGCAGGTAGAAGCCGATGCGAACACTGAGTATGCAAGACGTGCTCCATTGGCGGATCTAAAATCATGTCGACGAAAGACATCAATGCAATCAGCACGCGTCTCGAACAGAAGCTTACCAATACTCTCCTTGGGAACGGCCTCGGCTGCCTGGGCCAATCGGCCAAGTTCAGATGCGGAAGGCTGCGACGATTCGCGGACCTTGCTCAGACGGGACCGGAACGCACAAACGGCGTCGAGGCCGCGCACATAAAACATTCGAACGTCTTCTGAAGTCGCCAACGTTATTCGCCAGACCAGAGCCGCGGCAGGTCACTAACGATGAAATCAAGGGTCAGTGGGTGAATACTGTATTCGGCGTGCATGGCATCAAGGCCAGCGACGTTCACCAACGATAGTTTCACGAGGACATCCAAGGCGGCAATCGTATCGTTTTGACTGCCGACTCCTGACTCCAGGAACTCCTCGAACGGAATCCCATCGGGAGCCGTGCGCATGTAAATCAGCAACTTCTGTTCGAGTGGCGTCAGAAGACCCCAGAGATCTCGAAACAAATACTCATAGAGCTCAGTAGGCGTAGATCGAAGAGCCCCGAGAACCTCCATCCAAGGAATTCGGCTGGCGCGTCCGAGAGCGAGTTGGATTGCAAACGGGAGCCCACCAGCGACGACGCCCAACTCGCGAAGAAGTAGGGAATTGGAAGGCAATATGCCCTCGAGGCCGCGCCGCCGAGCGTCTGTTCGTACGAATGCCTCCGAATCCGTTGGATCCAGTGGGAGTACTCGGAGCGTATGGCAATCAGGGATGTCGAAGCTCGTTCTACTGGTAAGAATGCAGCACGCTACTGGGAACGTTTCTAGTATCCAACGGGCGAGGTGTCCAACTTCAGGACGTGGCTCGAGATTGTCCACGATCAAGACAGCATTCCGGATACCCTCCGTCTCGCGGATACCCTCCACCATGCCAGCAAGCATTAAATCCAACCGGTCAAGAAGGCCCAACTGTAATACTAGTTCGCTCCCAATGCGCGCCTTATAGTAGTCGATGGGATCGACATTCTCTTGGGGAACTCCATCGGCCCTGACCCAATAGGCTTGTCGATCACTGCTCTTTTGGATGATCCTTCGTGCCAATTCAATGGCGAGCGTTGTCTTGCCGAGTCCGCCCATGCCCGTGATCAGAAGGGAACGAGGAGCAGAGCTTGACGCGAGGAGCGCGGTGGCATCGGCAAGATGGTTCTCGTGGCCTGTCAGTCCGAAGTAATAGGGCCGAATCGGCAGATGTAGAGGAGTAACTCTATCGCTGGGTGTCTGTAGCGTGGATTCGCTAGCCGGTATCAAAGGAGTTTCATGTAATTGTTGGAACAGAGAATCTTCCACAATCAGAATCTCTTCAGGCAAAGATCGAATCCTGTAACGCGCCCGACGCCCGGCTTTTCCTTCTTCAGTTTCAAACAAGTCTCGGAGGGCAACCTTGTCGAGATCGCTAAGTCTAAAGGATGATCGGTATTTTGACCCGGTACCCGAGGGGTGCAAACGCTTGCGCCAAGTATGATACAGGCTTTCGGCCATTGAATCCTCAGATTCAAAACGAATATTCAATTGCTCTGCAACCTTGGTAAGCCTGTCCAGAAAGGATGAGACCTGCACGAACGGCATGTTGTTATCCGAAGTCTTGTGCCTTTTCATCTCGTGCGCAACCAGCGCAATAGAGTAGAGGTAATAGCGGGGGCTTTTACCTTCAAATAGAAGTGTGGCGCAGGGTTCAAGGACCTCGATGTAGCTTCCCGGGAGATTAATCTGGACAGCAAAGTCTGATTCCACCATGTGCTGCCATCTCCCTTGGCCGTCCACGGACCGCTCATGGACGCGCCCACCCCCATTTTCATGTCATCTTTTCAACAGACGTGCGTTGTGTTTCGCGCGTAGCAGAGCCCAGGCGCCTGGACGACTCCTTAACCCTTTAACCAAAAAGGAGAAGTCCAAT
>JRYF01011133.1_pt1 | contig 10651 bp, 8 predicted proteins | sample 235331 | NCBI WGS metagenome assembly JRYF01 (sample SAMN03074217, study PRJNA261475) | activated sludge metagenome | biome: Wastewater Treatment Plant; feature: Wastewater; material: Activated sludge; isolation source: activated biomass of a wastewater treatment plant treating hydrocarbon... ... | reverse complement strand
CGACTGGTCGCCGCGCGGCTGAAGGATTCCGAATTGCTCGACTTTTTCCAGCGACTGACTCGGGTTTGGCAAGCTACCGCCTACGGCCACCGTCCGCCCGACGACACCACCGTACAGGGGCTGTGCGCGGCCTGGAGCCGGCATTTCGCCGCCACGGCGGGAACGCCGACATGACCGGGCAACGGCGCTGGTGGCTGTTAGGGTTCCCGCTTGGCCTGCTGGTGTTGTTCTTCGGCGGCGGGCTGCTCTTGTGGCTGCACCAGAATCTGGTCCAGCGCAGCGAAGAGGTCTACACCGGCTTCGATGAGACCGTCGCCCGTAATCCGTTTTATATGGCGGAACAACTTCTTAGCCGCCTCGGCCGCGCCGCCCACGGGGTACGCCGGCTGGCCGACTTGCCGGAACCACTCGCCGCCAACGATACCTTGCTGGTCGCGATCCCAACCTACGTCCTAAGCGCCGCCGAAAGCCAGCGCTTGCTCGATTGGGTCGCGCGGGGCGGCCATCTGATCATCAGCGTTCGGCATGAGTACGAGCCGGATCGAGGGCGCGATCATCTGCTGAACCGGTTTTCAGCGCGCAGCCACGCCGCGGAACCTCCCACGCCCGAACCCGAGACGGTCACGCTGGACGCGGCGACACCCCCATTCCAGGTCCGATTCCAGTCCAGTTTGCGGCTGAACGAGGCATTCTGGCAGCAATACCGCTGGGGCCAGGGTCGAGTGACGTTGCTGACCGATATCGGCGTCTTCAGTAACGCCCGGTTGCCCGACCACGATCACGCCGATTTTCTGTGGGCGCTGTCCCTGCAAAACCCCGCTGGCCAGATCTGGCTACAATACCGGATGCTGTTACCGTCGCTGGCGCAACTGCTGTGGCAACACGCCTGGATGCCGCTGCTGGGGCTGATGCTGACCCTGCTGGCGGCGTTGTGGCGCCACAGCCGGCGTCTGGGACCGTTGCTGGTCCCTCGAACCGGCGAGCAGCGTCGACTGGCCGAACACCTGCGCGCCAGTTCCCGGTTCCTGTGGCGGCACGGGGCCGGACCGACCCTGTTGCAAGCCGCTCGGCACTACACCCTGCGCCGGCTGGACCGCCATCACGCCGGGCTGCCGCCGGCCGCCGCCGCGCTGGACGACTCCGATCAGCCGCTGAACGAACGCGAGTTGGTTCATACTCTGCAAACCTTGCAACGACTCCACCGTCACCGATGAACTCGACCCCGAACCCGTCACCTCCCTCTGACATCGAGTTGCAATGGGCGCGAGAGTTGCTTAACGCCCTGCGCGCCGAAATCGGCCAGGCACTGATCGGCCAACAGGCCGTGGTCGACCAGGTGCTGGTGGCCTTGAGTGCCGCTGGCCACGTATTGATCGAAGGCGTGCCGGGTCTGGGCAAGACCCTGCTGGTACGCGCGCTGGCGGCCAGCGTCGCCGCCCGCTTCGCCCGGATTCAGTTCACCGCCGATCTAATGCCCAGCGACGTGACCGGCCATGCGCTGTACAACCTGCGTGAGGAGCGGTTCGAGATCCGGCGCGGACCGGTCTTTTGCCACTTTCTGCTGGCCGACGAGATCAACCGCGCCCCGGCTAAAACCCAGGCCGCGCTGCTGGAAGTGATGCAGGAGGGCCAGGTCACCATCGAAGGCGAATCCTTCCCGCTGCCGCCGCCGTTCATGACCCTGGCGACCCAGAATCCCATCGAGCACGAAGGCACCTATCCCCTGCCGGAGGCGCAACTCGACCGATTTTTGCTGAAAATTCAGATGGATTATCCGACTCAGGAGGAGGAAGCCGCGCTGGTACGCGCGGTCACCGGTGGACGGGTGGGCGACAAGCTGGACGTGTCGCGGGTACGGACGGTGGCCGATGTCGAGGCGGTGTCAAGACTCCAGCGGATCGCCGCCGGACTGGCGCTGGACGAGGCGGTGCTGGATTACGCGATTCGATTGGTGACCGCGACCCGCAACATGCCGGGCTTCGCCATAGGCGCCGGGCCACGCGGCGGCATTGCGCTGATCCGCGCCGCCCGCGCCCAAGCACTGTTGAACGGTCGCGATTTCGTCACTCCGGATGATATCAAGATCACCGCCAAGCCGGCACTCCGCCACCGGCTGACGCTGGCGGCGGAGTATGAGATGGAAGGAGCGCAGGTGGATGAAGTACTGGAGGATTTGTTGCACCGGATCGCGGCGCCACGGATGTGAAAAAGCAAACCTTTGGTTGACCGCCGACAGAAAAAAACTTGTAAAATTTCGCTCATATGGGGAATGAGATGAAGTGGGTTGCTGGTTAGGCTTCAACCACTTGATTTCCGGCTGGAATTTTTTGCCAAAACCAGATTCTTCATCTGTTTGCCCACATGAGCCAACCAATAGTCCACGAAGTGGACCGCCACGATCGAGATGTGCAATGCGTGTTCGCTTACCTTTGAAGAGACGATGTCGGCCGCGACCAAATCCTTGGCCAGTTCGATGCCGTGGGCGGTAATTTCAAGCAGGTGAAACCCTTGCAAGGCGGCGAGTCGCTTGCTTGCGGCTTCTGCATCGTCGGCGGCGCATTCGGTGAGGACAGGTGCTGAAGCGAACAGATCAAACTCACAGCGCCTATCCCAAAGCATATAGGTGCGTGAGTCGATGAATGCAAGCTTGGCAAAAACCGTGGCTGTTCCCTATTTTGCCCGTTCTTGCTCTCGTTCGAGTTGATCGATGCGTTCTTTCAGGAAAATATTCAGTAAAGTTTCTTCACTGACGCCGCGACGATCTGCTAACCGCCTCAGTTTCTGCCAGAGTTGGCCTTCGACCGGGAAGTAATGGCGTTGCGAACGGATCTGGACCTCAAACTCAACAGGTTCTTGTTCGCCAAATTCTGTCGCATCCTGTTTATCCCAGTATGCTCCAATTTCTTGATAGCTACCGGCATCGGAAATGGTTGTTTTATCTGGCATATCTCCGACCCTCTTTTTCGGTCATCTCTCTCGCGGATACGATGATTGCTCTCTTGTCTCTGGTGTAAACAAAGAACACGCTGAATGGGCGGTCTTGGTTTGTTCTCCCAAAAGCCGCGTAGACGTCCTCTCCGGGAAAAAACCAGCCTCTTTCCGGAAAAACGCGGATGACTTTCTAGCACTTCGATGACTTCGCTTTCCTCGATGTTATGTTTCCAGCGCAGCTTTTCTACTATATCTTCGAGCCATACGATTCTTGTGATTTCCAATGCCATGACTTCTTTTCCTGGATCGAAGGAGCGGCATGACGTGCGCTGCTTCTATAGCCCAACGCAAAGCTAACCCGGAGTGGCCCGACAGGGCCATGATCGGGTTCGCGGTGCCTGGTTAGCATCTCGCACTCATTTTTCTGCAATTACGAGCATTTCAAAATCTTCCGTCGATAATTCGTTATTCCGACTAAAAGCACCGAGCTTCGCACCGAAAATATCAATAGTTTTGAAATTAAGGGTCTTTAACAGCCAGGTTATTTCCGATGGCGAATAATACCTTTCGTTGCAATGGAGTTCTTTTTTGTTCCCAAGATCATCTTCAAAATGTATTGTGTTGTATTCCCGGAAAGTCATTAAATCGAATGCAACGTTGTCGGATTTTGCGTTTCCTTCTTTTGTGTTTGAATTCAGGAAATCTTTGACGGAATGGAACAGAGGGAACAAGGCATTCAGAGTAGTAAATATCAGTTTCCCTTTCGGCTTCAGCGCGTTGGTGGCATTCTGGAGAATCTGATAATTCATTTCGTCGGTTTCCATCAGTGTGAATCCTCCTTCGCACAGCATGATGACCACGTCATATTCATGGAGAAATGGAAGATTTCTGGCATCATGCTTATGAAAATGAATGTGCAGATTTTCCATGGACGCCTTTTGTCTTGCTCGCTCTAACTGCGAATCTGAAAGATCGATCCCCACAACAGTATAGCCTCTTTTGATTAATTCGATTGTATGCCTACCCGTTCCGCATCCAATATCCAGTATTCTTAAGCTTTTATCGTAATTGATTTCTTTTTCGATAAAGTCGCATTCACCAATGGTGCCTTGAGTGAAACACTCATTATCATATTTTATTCCGTAATTCTCGAATAGTTCTTCATACCATTGTTTCATTTTGTATTACCCTTTGTTCTGGTACTAACGCCAGAATAAGCCGCCGTTTGGGGCGCCAGCGTAAAACGGCCGGCTTGATTCACTTGTGTACGCCCGGCACGGGCATGAACTGATGGGGTGAAAGTCCCCTGTAGTACCTGAGATGTCCGCCAAACAAACGGAAACAACGACTAGCCGACGGCAAGGGCAGTCCCGCGAGGGGCGGTCTGGAGGAAGCTCGAGCGCAAAGGTGCGAGCCGACGGACAGAAACCGCATGGAAGGCTCAGTCCTCGGGCGAGTCAGCACCCGATGACGAAGCCCGCCAGGTGCGGGGGATCGGGTCAATGCGGCGGTTGTGCGCGGAAAGTTCATGTCCTTATCCGGAGAGATCGGTCCCGCAGGCCCGTACCGCTCGGGGAGTCGAACGGAGGCCCAATCGGAAAGGGCTGGAGACGCCATCGAACCCGACGGGGGCCATGGTCGCCAGGGGAGCCGGCCTGCGGGCCAGCCCGAAAGGGCGGGACACCCCACCGGACCCTACCGCGACTCGGGCAGCGTGCCTTGCGGTAACGCCTGGCGTGATGGGGCGAAAGTCAGCCACTCATTGGCTACACCGGCTGAAGAGCGTGGCCGGCGAGAGTTTTGCTTCGAGCGCCGCCACAACCTGTGCAAGCTCCACACGGGCCTCGGCCTGAAGCCCAAGGCACGTTGCGATACCCCCAGCGTCAGTGCTCACCCGCGATTGCATGCCCAGTTTGAAGGATCGGTCTGGCTGCCTCTCGAGCTTGTACACGTGCATGTGCATGGCGTCGCCAAGTACGGCTGGATTCTTCAGGTGCTCGAAGGTGAACTCCTTCGTCATATAGGAGAACAGCTTGTCTTGAAGAACGAGAACCAGCTTCTTATTGACGTGCTCGAAGGTCTGAATCTTGTGATGCATCTGCACCAATATCGTCTTCGCTGTCATCTTCCAATTGATGCCGTATGACTTCGTGGATGATTCTTCCCGGTCACGGCGTGGGATGCCGAGCGTCTTAAGCAGCCGCTGGCGTTCGGGCCATACGGTGCCCGTAGTATCGAGCGTCTGAATCTCAACGCCGACGAAATCCTTCACCTCGCCCTTTCGGGTTGAAGCCAGGAAATAGTCAACACTTCCACCAGGGATCGAGACCTCTTGAATGAGATGCAGCTCGTTTCCTGGTTCATGCGTTGTAAGCAGGTGGAGGCAGTCGGTGAAGATTTGTCGTCGCTCGAGGAGTCGCGTCGGGCAGATCACCACTGGTTTCTGCTCCCTGCCGTGGAGAACAGTGCATGACCCGATGGACGTACCGGGGTCGCTCTTTCGAACCTTGTAGCATGTCTTTGAGAGGAATGGGCACTGTTGCTCGCGCACGATAAGCGGCCAGTCCTTCCGCTGACTCTCCGCTGAGTGGCCGAAAAGCTCAACAACCGTACTCATAGGAGTGTCGCGCATCGTTCTTCCACAATTTCCAGGTACTGCCGTGAAACATCAATCCCGATAGACTGACGCCCAAGGTCACGCGCTGCGAGAAGCGTAGTGCCGGTCCCACAGAACGGATCGAGAACAACTCCGCCTGCCGGGCACGTCGCAAGGATCGGGATTCGACACAGATCGACCGGGTAAGGTGCGTAGTGGGCCTCTCTACTCTGAGTGTCCTCGGGCATGATGTCCCATACGTCAGCCGGTTTGCTTCCATTGGGGTGGTATCGGAGAAAGTAGAACCCGCGATCGCGTAGTTCCTTGGCGCGGCCTGAGACCTTTTCGCTGTCCGAGTGGGTTGCGCGCTGTTGCCCACGAATAATCATGCGGAAATCGGAAATGACTCCAGCCCCAACGTCCGCCAAAATCTGATCTAATGCCTTGAAGGCTTCGCGCTTTTCCTTTTCGCTCAGCGTGGTGGAGAGCTCGATCTGTCGCTTATAGCGAACGCCGGAGACTCCCGTAGCAGATACGACAGCGCCATTTACGATCCGCGCCTCTCTTGGCTTCGAACGGATCGCATCCGCATCGTAGTAGTACTTCGTCTGCTTCACGAAGTGAAAGACATGCTCGTGAATGTTCCCGAGCCGATCCTTGGTGTTGTCCATGCCGCTCTTGACTTTGTTCCAGATCACGCTGTTTCGGAGTATCCAACCTTGACGATCTGTGAGCTCAATAGCAACGCGCCACGGGATACCGAGCAGGCCCTTTTCTTGATAGGTATCACCGATGTTGAGCCAGAATGAACCCTCGGACTTGAGAGCGCGCTTTAGAGACAAGAAGATGTCCGAGAGGTGGCGGATGAAATCGCGATAGTCGCTTTCAAGGCCGATGCCGCCGCCCTCGTACTCGCGTTTCCCCCAGTACGGCGGTGAGGTCATGGCAAAGTCGATGGACGATTCCGGCAATTGGTCTAGGACGACCTTGGCGTCTCCAAGCAGAAGAAGAGGCATGAGGCGCCGACTGGATCGGTACGCGCCCACTTCCCTTGCGTAGTTCTCCTCGACGAAGGAACTCGGGCGACGCATCATAGTGCGCTCGTGCATGGCAGAGACTTTAGTGTTCTTCATGTTCTGCATCTCTTCCTACGTCTCCGAGTACAAGGTCCGATTACCACGGGGCATAACGCCGCGTTGAGCCGCGCGGGGCACGAACACGACAGGAAACGGTGCGCTGTCTGTCCGCGTCGGCCTCGAACGCGAAGTTAGAAGGCTTTGGTTTCAAGTGTGCCACCGCTATTTACCTGGCCCGAGGTTGATTGCCTTTGCTTTGTCGTAACATGCTCCACACAGCAGTGTGACACGCGCCAATGCCTCATTCTCGGTGTTCCATTCCCTACCAGACTTCTGAACTCTGGCCTCACACTCGGAACACCACGCATCTGGCCGTGGGTTATCTGGGTCTTCGGCCCACCAAAACCCTCTGGCCTTCCCGTCCCGAAGTGTCTGAACGACATGCTGGCACACATAGGTTGCTTGTTGTGCCCCGTGTTCGCCGCACTCAACAAGCTTAGCGCTTGCGCTCATTGTTCTTAGCCTTCTAAGTTCTTAGCCTTCTAACGTGGCGCTCACCGGCTGGCGGAAGCGAAGCTGTAGCCAGTCCATTGTGCAGCGCCTGGTTGGGCCGTCCAGTGGGGTGCCCGCCCTTCGATGCAATACTCTCGCAGCGTCAGAAGGTAGGATGCTCAAGGAGCAACCGGACCAGTGTGTTAAGTGTAGGTAGGCTCGCGCGAACCTCCCTCACGCTCGCAATGAGTTCAGGGCTGATATGGCCTTTGCGTGCGCGCGGGTGAACGCTTCGGTTGCGGAGATGCCGGAGGTTCTCCACCATGCCGGGCGTGAAGGTCGAGTCGTAGGTGGAAGCGTATGTGGATACTGCCGCGTCCAAGGCTGAGCCTTCTTCGGCGAAGAAGTATTCGACTACCTTGTAGAGCAACTCGTACTTCTGAAATAAAGTCGCTGCACGCAATGCATCCGCGTAGTAACCATGCGCAGCCGAATGGTCGAAGCCGGGGATGTATCGTGAAGGATCGAACGTTCCACGGATGGACGCACCCATATTTATCGAAGTCCACATCCGCCTGGGTGTCTTGCTGAACTCTGCTTCTTCTGTGCTTGTTTCCGGAAGAACCCTCGGGGCCTCCATCAACACGGACTCAGGAGCAATCACGTCAAAGGACGTTTGCGCATAGATACTGTTAGCAATATAGCTTGCGACTCGGTACGCATATTCCTGCACCTGAGGTGGTGCGGGGTCGATTAAACCTTCAGGAGTGTAGCTCATCTCGACACCGCTGAATTCCAGAACTACCGCCTCAAGGTTTTGGCTGGCATCACATTTCCATTCGATAGTCGTGTTGCCCAAAGCCAGCGTCGGAGTGGCGGATGGAACCGGGATCTCAACTCCGGGTCTGGCTTGCAATGTGTAGACGACTTTCATGTTGCCTGCGCTCCTACTTGATTCATCGGGCCCAACCAGTGATTATGCAGTTTCCGCTTATCTACCACGATCTGCCATCATTGATAAAATACATTTGTTTTTTTAAATATTTTTCAGCGTTATAACCTTCATGCGCCTCCACAGCCCCATAAAATCTCCGACACGTTTACCGTCATTATAGCCTCGTACCGGCGGCTCGGCGGCGTCGCCGATCCCCAACAGCAACCCCCGGGTCAACCAGACTCCCCTCAGTTTTCTATGGTTACCACCACGGAAGGATTCAGCCCAGCCAACCGGTCTTGGCCGCCCCTCATTTCTACCCGTCAATCCCATTAATAACAAAGGCTTGACCTGAATCCGACCGCTACCCCTAAAGAGGTATCCAGTCGCTCCCAGCCCGCGTTTTCGGGCGATAAACCCAGGAATTCAGTCAAGAATGAAGCGTCGCGCCGGGCGTAATATCGCACTCGCAGCATTTCGCGAGGTGGGCTATGGCTACGACGCTCAAACAAAAACAAGTCACCGTCCTGACGATGAACACGTTGGCCTTCACGGTGAACTTCGCCGTGTGGACCATGTTTTCCATCCTCGGCATCCGGATCAAGGCCGAACTCGGCCTTAGCGACACCGAATTCGGGCTGCTGGTCGCGACGCCCATCCTCACCGGCTCCCTGGTGCGGCTGCCGCTCGGCATTCTGACCGACCGCTTCGGCGGGCGCATCGTCTTCTTCATCCAAATGCTCGTCGTCGCCGTCCCGATCTACGGGCTGGCGTTCGCCACCGAATACTGGCAATACCTGGTGCTCGGCCTGTTCGTCGGCCTGGCCGGCGGCTCCTTCGCCATCGGCATCGCCTACACCTCGGCCTGGTTCAGCAAGGAACGCCAGGGCACGGCGATGGGCATCTTCGGCGCCGGCAACGCCGGGTCGGCCATCACCAATCTGGTCGCGCCGCTGCTGGTGGTCGCCTACGGCTGGCGGATGGTGCCGCAGGTCTATTCCATCGCCATGCTGGTGATGGCGGTCCTGTTCTGGCTGTGTACCTATCCCGATCCCAAAACCGAGGAGCGCAAGAAATCCGGCGTCCGCCTGACCCTGGGCCAGCAACTCAGCCCGCTGCTGGACATGCGCGTGTGGCGGTTCGGGCTGGCCTACTACTTCGTCTTCGGCGCGTTCGTGGCCCTGGCCCTGTGGCTGCCCAAGTACTACGTCACGGAATACGGTCTCGACCTGAAGACCGCTTCCTTCCTCACCATCCTCTTCACCTTGCCCTCCGGGGCCATCCGCGCCCTGGGCGGCTGGGTGTCGGATCGTTACGGCGGCAGTCAGACCACTTGGTGGGTGTTCTGGATTTCGCTGGTCTGCCTGTTCTTCCTCTGCTACCCCCAGACCACCATGACCATCCATACCCTGCGCGGGGACCTGTCGCTGCAAATCGGCGTGGGCGTGGTGGCCTTCACCGTGCTGATCTTCCTCGTCGGCATCGCGCAGGGCATCGGCAAGGCCAGCGTCTATCGCAGTCTGGCCGACCATTTTCCCAACAACATGGGCGTGGTCGGCGGCATGGTCGGGGTGATCGGCGGGCTGGGCGGGTTCAGCCTGCCCATCGTGTTCGGCGTCGTGCTCGATCTGACGGGCATTCCCAGCAGCGCCTACATGATCATCTTCGCGATGCTGGTCGCGGCGATGGTCTGGACCTGGCTGGCCGAGCAGCGCGAGCGCGAGGAGATTCTGGAACGCCACGCCGACACCCGCGCCGAACTGGAACGGGCCGAGCTGATCGAGCATCGGCGGGCGCGCCGGCGGTTGCTGGTGGACTGGCGGCCCGACGACGAGCAATTCTGGGAGAAGACCGGCCGGCGCATCGCCAATCGCAACCTGTGGCTGTCGATGCCCGCCCTGCTGCTGGCCTTCGCGGTCTGGGTGGTGTGGAGCGTGATCGTGGTCCAGTTGCCCAAGGTCGGCTTCCCGTTCACGCCGAACCAGTTGTTCTGGCTGGCGGCGCTGCCGGGCCTGTCGGGCGCGCTGTTCCGGGTGCTGTACTCCTTCACGGTGCCGGTGTTCGGCGGTCGGAACTGGACCGTGTTCAGCACCCTGTTGCTGCTGCTGCCGACCTTGTGGATCGGGGTGGCGGTGCAGAATCCCGACACCCAATACGCGGTGTTCGTGGTCATCGCCCTGCTGTGCGGACTGGGCGCGGGCAACTTCTCCTCCAGCATGGCGAATATCAGCTTCTTCTATCCCCAGCGCTTGCAGGGCACCGCGCTGGGCCTGAACGCCGGCGTCGGCAACCTGGGGGTCGGGCTGGCGCAACTCGTCGCGCCCATCGCCATCTACGGCGGCGCGCTGCTGATCCTGGGCGGCGAGGCTCAAACCTTGCGCGACGACAGCGGCGCGACGACTGCGATGTGGTTACAGAACGCCGGCTTTATCTGGGTCCCGTTCATCGTGCTGGCCGCCGCCGCCGCCTGGTGGGGGATGGACAATATCGCCAGCGTCGACGCCAAGTTCGCCGAGCTGGTCGCGGTGGTGAAGCACAAGCACCAGTGGCTGATGAGCTGGCTGTACACCGGAACCTTCGGCTCGTTCATCGGCTTGGCCGTCGGCTTCCCGATGCTGGTCA
>JRYF01003987.1_pt1 | contig 10655 bp, 14 predicted proteins | sample 235331 | NCBI WGS metagenome assembly JRYF01 (sample SAMN03074217, study PRJNA261475) | activated sludge metagenome | biome: Wastewater Treatment Plant; feature: Wastewater; material: Activated sludge; isolation source: activated biomass of a wastewater treatment plant treating hydrocarbon... ... | reverse complement strand
CCTGCGCCAGCGCATCGGCGCGTCCGGCCTGCCCGGGCTGCCCGACTTGCACCAGCGCCTGGCTGCCGATCACCATCAGCGGCCGCGCGGCTCGCTGCAGCGCCGCGGCGGCAGCCCGCAGCGCGCCGTCGCCTGGCAGCGGCGCGGCGGGAGGATGCGCCGGCGGGATCGCTACCCCGCGGCTGCCGGCGAACATGCGTGCGACATGGCGGTTCAGAACCCAGCGCAGCGCGCGGTCGGCGAGCGACGTGCCCTTGCCGCCGGCGTCGGCGTACCACTGGCGGATCGACGCCTCGTCGTACAGCAGGTCGACCGGGCATTCGATGAACACCGGCCCCGGCACGCCGGCGGCAGCGAGCGCAAACGCGTCGGCCACCGCCGGCGCCAGATCGCGCACGCGCCGGCAGGCGAAGAAGCGCTTGACGTGCGGCGCCACCAGCGGCCGCTGGTCGATGTCCTGCAGCGCGCCGCGGCCCTGCAGCGCGGTCGGCGCGGCGCCGCCGAGCAGCACCAGCGGCGACTGCGCCAGCTGGGCGTTCTTCAGCGCCGTGATCGTGTTCGTGATGCCCGGCCCGGCGGTGACGGCGGCCACGCCCGGCCGGCCGGTCAGGCGCGCGTGGGCGTCGGCGGCGAAGACCGCCGTGACCTCGTCGCGCGTGTCGACGATGCGCAGGCCGCGCGCCTTGGCCGCGGCCAGGATCGGCGAGATGTGGCCGCCGCAGAGGGTGAAGACGCAGCTCACGCCCTGCGCCTGGAGCGCGGCGGCGACATGGTCGCCGCCATGCGCCAGCGGCGCGGCCGAGGTCGATGCGGCGGTGGGCGTGCCGGCACGCCGCGTGGTCGGCGCGGAGGTCTGCGCGGGCGAGTCCAACGGGGTCACGCCCATGTCACGCCACCGCCGTCGACCCAGCGGCCGATGTCGCGTTCGATGCTCGCCTCGATGCGCGCGCGCTTGAGCTTCATGGTCGGTGTCAGCAGGCCGTTGTCGATCGACCAGGCCTCGCGCGCGACGACGATGGTCTGCAGCCGCTCGTAGTCGGCCAGCTGGCGGTTGACGGCGTTGCGCAGCGCCTCCAGCTCGCGCTGCACCTCGGCGCGCAGCGCGGCGTCGGCCGCAGCGCCGGCCAGGCGTGGCCGCAGGTCCTCGGCCAGCACGACGATCGCCAGCGCCGCCGGCTGGCCGCTGCCGGTGACCAGCGCCATCTCGACCATCGGGTGCGCGTTGAGCAGGTTCTCGATCGGCGCCGGGGCGACGTACTTGCCCTTGGCGGTCTTGAACAACTCCTTCTTGCGCCCGGTGATGCGCAGCAGCCCGTCGGGCCGGCGCTCGCCGAGGTCGCCGGTGCGGAAGAAGCCGTCCTCGGTGAAGCTCTCGGCGGTCAGCTCGGGCTGCTTGTAGTAGCCGCTGCACTGGCCGGGCGACTTGATCAGGACCTCGCCGTCGTCGGCGATGCGGCATTCGACGCCGGGCAGCGGCACGCCGACCCAGCCCGCCTCGCTGCGCTCCTCGTTCGAGCTGTGCGAGTACGAGTTGTCCTCGGTCATGCCGTAGCCCTCGGACAGGCGCAGGCCGAGCTTGCGGTACCAGCGGATCAGCTCCGGCGGCAGCGGCGCCGAGCCGCTGCCGGCCTGCTGCACGGCGTCCAGCCCGAGCCCGGCGAGCACCTTGCGGCGCACGATGCCGCCCAGGATCGGGATGCCGAGCAGGCGGTCGAGCCTGGCCGGCGGCATCTTGGCGAACACGCCCTGCTGGAACTTCGCCCACAGCCGCGGCACCGAGATGAACAGCGTCGGCCGCGCGCGCTTGAGGTCGGCGACGAAGGTGTCGAGCGATTCGGCGAAGAAGACATGGGTGCGCCCGTCGACCAGCGACGCGCGCCTCGACCCACGAGCGCTCGAAGCTGTGCGCCAGCGGCAGGTAGGACAGCATGCGGCTGTGGCCCTCGCCGATGCGCCGGCGGATGTCGGCGACGATGCCCTCGGCGGCGCGGCTGAACGCGCCGAAGCTGGTCATCACGCCCTTGGGCGTGCCGGTCGACCCCGAGGTGTAGAGCAGCATCGCCAGCTCGTCGCCCGCGCGCGTCGGGCGCCCCGCCAGCGGCGCGGTGCGCGCGACGATCTCGTCCCACGACTCGAACTCGGTCGGCGGCGCCAGCGGGAACGCGATGCACGGCAGCTGCGGCGGCACGCCGGGGCGCTGCTCGTCCCAGGTGTCGAGCTTGCCGACGAACAGCAGGCTGGCCTCGCTGTGGCGCAGCACGTAGCGCACGGTGTCGGCCTTCTCGGTCGGGAAGATCGCCACCGTCGTGTAGCCGCCGATCCAGATCGCCAGCTCGGCGATGATGAAGTGGGCGCAGTTCTTCGACAGGATCGCGATGCGCGCGCCGCGCGGGAGGCCCTGCGCCTGTAGGTGGGCCGCCATGCGGCGCGCCTGGTCGAGCGCCTGGCCCCAGGTGATGTCGACGACCTTGCCGCCGCCGACCGGCTGCGTCAGGTAGACCGCCTCGGGCGTGCCCGCTTCGTGCGCGTAGACATGGTCGAGGATCAGGCGGGTGTCGCTCAAAGTGTCGTCTCCCGGCGCCGCGCTGCGCCATGCAGGCTCTGGCGGCCGTGCATGCAGCCTACGTGAGGGCCGCCGGCACCGGCAGCGGAGGAACCCAGGGGCCAGCGTCGAAGGGCCCTGCGGCACGGCGCTGTGGCATGCTTGGCGGGTCCCAGCCGCCCCGAGCCGCCATGCCGCACCCGAGTGACTCGACGCGCCGCGCATCCCGGGCGCTGACCCTGGCGGCGCCGCTGCTGTGTGTCGGGCTGTTCACGGCCTGTGCCTCGAGGCCGGCCGAAGTCAAGGCCGAGCCCCGGCAGACGCTGGTCGGGATGTTCACCTATTTCGCCGATGCGCCGCGCATGGTGCTTTGCGCCGACGGCCGTTCGTTGCCGGTGCAGATGGCGGGCGACTACCTGGCGTTGGAGCGCGCTTACCTGGCCGCTCGCACGGGGCCCGGCGCGCCGCTGCTGGCCCGTGTGGAAGGCGTGATCGCGATGCGTCCATCGGCCGAGGAGAGCCAGCCCCCGCAGCCGACGCTGGTCGTCGAGCGCTTCGACCGTGTGCTGCCCGGTGCGACCTGCGACCAGCCGCGGCCGGACCGGCCGCCGGATCTCCCGCTCGTCGGCCGCGACTGGCGGCTGGTCTGGATGGGCGGGCAGGCCTTCGTGCCGCCCAACCCCGGGCGGGCGCCGCAACTGCGCTTCGAGGCGGGGCGTGTCGCCGGCAGCGACGGCTGCAACCGGATCGCGGGCAGCTACACGCTGGACGGCGCGCAACTGCGCTTCGGCCCGCTGGCGGGCACGCGCATGGCGTGCGCGGTCGGCATGGCCGAGGCCGACGCCTTCGGGGCCGCGCTGCAGCAGGTGCACAGCCACGCGCTGCGCGGCGACCTGCTCGAACTGCGGGCCGCCGATGGCAGCCTGCTGCTGCGCCTGCAGGCCGACTGACGCCGGGGCCGCGGCGAGTCGTCCGCTGCGACGTGTCCGCTGCGACGTGGGGCGCCCGCCTACACTGCGCTCCATGGAGGTCGAACTTTCGAAACTGCTGCGGCGTGCCGACGCCCTGCTCGGTCGGCTGGAGCGGCTGCTGCCGCATGCGCTCGAGGCGCCCGACTGGCAGGCGGCGCACGCGTTCCGCTACCGCAAGCGTGGCGGCCACGGGGTGCTGGAGCCGGTGCGCCACCCGGCGACGATCCGCCTGCAGGACCTGCGCGAGGTCGAGCCGCAGAAGGAGCGCCTGGTGCGCAACACGGCGCAGTTCGTCGCCGGCCGCAGCGCCAACAACGTGCTGCTCACCGGCGCCCGCGGCACCGGCAAGAGCTCGCTCATCAAGGCAGTGCTGAACGCCTTCGCGCCGCAGGGGCTGCGGCTGATCGAGGTCGACAAGGCCGACCTCGTGGACCTGCCGGACCTCGTCGACCTGGTCGCCGAGCGGCGCGAGCGCTTCGTCGTCTTCTGCGACGACCTCAGCTTCGACGAGGGCGAGCCGGGCTACAAGGCGCTGAAGTCGACGCTCGACGGTTCGGTCGCGCAGACGAGCGAGAACCTGCTGGTCTACGCGACCAGCAACCGCCGCCACCTGCTGCCCGAGTACATGAAGGACAACCTCAGCGCCACCTACACCGAGGACGGCGAGCTCCACCCGGGCGAGGTGGTGGAGGAGAAGATCAGCCTGTCCGAGCGCTTCGGGCTGTGGCTGAGCTTCTACCCGTTCACGCAGGCCGAGTACCTGGCGATCGTCGCCCAGTGGCTGCGCCACTACGGGGTCGGCGAGGACGCGATCGCCGCCGCGCGCCAGGACGCGCTGGTCTGGGCGCTCGAGCGCGGCTCGCGCTCGGGGCGGGTGGCCTACCAGTTCGCGCGCGACCATGCCGGGCGAGCCGCCGGTTGAAGTGAAACTCCCACGCTCACTCCGTTCGTTGCCCCCCGAGGGGGCGCTCAGTACCTTCGGGCCGGCCGGGCGGTACTGAGATGCAGGCGCAGGCGCAAGCACGGGTGCCGGTCGAGGTCGCGGTCGGCGTCCTGATCGACCGCGAAGGGCGCTTCCTGCTCACCTCGCGCCCGGCGGGCAAGGTCTACGCCGGCTACTGGGAGTTCCCGGGCGGCAAGCTGGAGCCCGGCGAGACGGTGGAGGCGGCGCTGCGGCGCGAGCTGCACGAGGAACTCGGCATCACGATCGGCCCGGCGCGGCCGTGGCAGGTCGAGATCGTCGACTACCCGCACGCCCGCGTGCGGCTGCACTTCTGCAAGGTCTTCGACTGGCAGGGCGCCTTCGAGATGCGCGAGGCGCAGGCCATGGCCTGGCAGCAGCTGCCGGTGGCGGTGGCGCCGGTGCTGCCCGGCACGCTGCCGGTGCTGCGCTGGCTGGCGGCCGAGCGCGGCTTCGACGGGCCGACGCACCGCGAGGCCGCCCCGCCGGTGCCCCCGGTGCCGGACGGCGGCTGACCGTACACTTCCCGCATGGACTGGCTGGATGCCGTGAAGTGGGACGCCGACGGCCTGGTGCCGGCGATCGCGCAGGAGCTGGCCACGGGCGACGTGCTGATGCTGGCATGGATGAACCGCGAGGCGCTGGCGGAGACCGCACGCACCGCGCGGGCGGTCTACTGGAGCCGCTCGCGCGGGCGGCTGTGGCGCAAGGGCGAGGCGTCCGGCCACGTGCAGCAGGTGCACGACATCCGGCTCGACTGCGACCACGACGTCGTGCTGCTGAAGGTCACCCAGCTCGGCCACGACCCGTCCATCGCCTGCCATACCGGGCGTCACAGCTGTTTCTTCGAACGCCTGCACGATGGGGCCTGGCACACGGTCGAGCCGGTGCTGAAGGACCCCGAGGCGATCTACGGTTGAGAGCATGCCCGCCGACGACACCCTGGCCCGGCTGGCGGCCGTGATCGAGTCGCGCCGCGGCGGCGACCCCGAGCGCAGCTACGTCGCGCGTCTGTTCGCCAAGGGCGAGGACGCGCTGCTGAAGAAGGTCGGCGAGGAGGCCACCGAGGTCGTGATGGCGGCCAAGGACGCCGGCCGCGGGGCGGGTACCGACCGCCTGGTCGGCGAGGTCGCCGACCTGTGGTTCCACAGCATGCTGGTGCTGGCCGCACACGGCCTGCGGCCGGCGCACGTGCTGGCCGAACTGCAGCGGCGCGAGGGCCTGTCCGGGCTGGAGGAGTTCGCGCTGCGCAAGGCGCGCGAACGCGAGAGCGGCGACGAACGCGGCGAGGCGGCCGGCGGCGAAGGCCGGCCCCGGGGCCAACCCCCACCAGGAACCACCGCATGAGCAGCACCGAGGCCCCGGGCGCCGACCCGGACTGCATCTTCTGCAAGATCGTCGCCGGCCGCATCCCGGCGCGCAAGGTCTTCGAGGACGATGAACTTCTGGCCTTCCACGACATCAACCCCTGGGCGCCGGTGCACGTGCTGGTGATCCCGAAGGTGCACATCCCGTCGATGGCCGAGGTCGACGCCGGGCACGGCGCGCTGCTCGGGCGCATGATGACGCTGGCGCCGCGGCTGATGCGCGAGCTGGGTGTCACGAACGGCTTCCGCATCGTGGTCAACACCGGGCGCGACGGCGGGCAGGAAGTGCCGCACCTGCACCTGCACGTCATGGGCGGGCCGAGACCCTGGGCGCGCGGCTGAAGCCCGCGCTCACCTAGAATCCGCAGTCCTTCAGGAGATTCGTCATGGGTACCTTCAGCATCTGGCACTGGCTCATCGTGCTGCTGGTCGTGGTCCTGATCTTCGGCACCAAGAAGCTCAAGAACATGGGCTCCGACCTCGGCGCCGCGGTCAAGGGCTTCAAGGACGGCGTCAAGGGCAGCGCCGAGGCCGAGGAGGCCGCCGCCCCGGCACCCCAGGTGACGGCGCAGCAGCGCAGCGCCGACCCGGGCACGGTCGACGTCGAGGCCAAGACCAAGAGCTGAGCGCGGGCAGGGCGGGGCCCCGCAGCGGCGACGGCACGCGAACCGCAACACAGCTCGACAGCACGCGACAGCACGCGATGATCGACTTCGGCTTCGACAAGCTGGCCCTGATCGGTGCCGTCGCGCTGATCGTCATCGGGCCCGAGAAGCTGCCCAAGGTGGCGCGCACGGTCGGCCACCTGTTCGGCAAGGCGCAGCGCTACGTCGCCGACGTCAAGGCCGAGGTCAATCGCTCGATCGAGCTCGACGAGCTGAAGAAGATGAAGACGCAGTTCGAGGACGCCGCGCGCGACGTGCAGAGCAGCGTCGAGCAGAACGTGCGCGAAGCCAGCCAGACGCTGCAGGGCTTCGAGAACGACTGGCGCGACGCCACCGCCGGCCTGGATGACGGCAGCACCGAGGCCGCCGTGCCCGACCTACCGCGGCACCCGCCACCGACCTACCGGCCGCCGAAGAAGAACTGGCGCCTCAAGCGCGGCGCCACCCCGCAGTGGTACAAGCAGCGCCACGGCATCCGCACGCGGGCCCAGTCCGGTGCGGCGCGCGTGGCGCGCTTCCGGCCGCCGGGCCTGCGCTGATGACCGCCGTCGCACGCCGCAGCGGCCGTTGCCGATGAGCAAGCCCGACGCCGAAGACGAACTGGCCGGCTCCGAAGCGCCCTTCGTCTCCCACCTGATCGAACTGCGCGACCGGCTGATCCGGGCGCTGATCGCGGTCGGCGTGGTCTTCGGCGCGCTGATGCTCTGGCCCGGTGCGGGCACGCTGTACGACCTGCTGGCCGCGCCGCTGACGCGCCACCTGCCCGAAGGCGCGACGCTGATCGCCACCAGCGTCATCACGCCGTTCCTGGTGCCGCTGAAGATCACGCTGATGGCCGGCTTCCTGCTCGTGCTGCCCTACGTGCTGTACCAGGTCTGGGCCTTCGTCGCGCCCGGGCTGTACTCGCACGAGAAGCGCATGGTGCTGCCGCTGGTGGTGTCCAGCACCATCCTGTTCCTGATCGGGGTGGCCTTCGTCTACTTCGTCGTCATCCCGGGGCTGGCCGGCTTCATCCAGGCCGTGGCGCCCGAGAGCATCACCGCCGCGCCTGACGTCGAGGAGTACTTCGGCTTCGTGCTGACGCTGTTCCTGGTGTTCGGCATCGCCTTCGAGGTGCCGATCGCGGTGATCGTGCTGGTGCGCATCGGCGTCGTCACCATCGAGCAGCTGAAGAAGTGGCGCGGCTACTTCATCGTGGTCGCCTTCGTCATCGCGGCCATCGTCACGCCGCCGGACGTGATCTCGCAGCTGGCGCTGGCGATCCCGATGTGCCTGCTGTACGAGGCCGGCATCTGGGCCGCGCAGGTGTTCGCGAAGAAACCCGAGAGCGCCGAACAGGCCGAGGACCGCGCGGCCTGAAGCGCGCGCGCCCGGCGCGTGCTCAGGGCTCGCGCGGCATGCGCGCCGCCGGGCGCTGCGCGACGCGCAGCCGCAGCTCGAGTCGCTGCTGACGGCGCTGCACGCCGAGCACGACTTCGTCGCCGGGTTTGACCGCGGTGATGGCGTCGACGAGTTGGCGCGAGTCGGCCACGTCGCGGTCGCCGACGCGCGTGACGACGTCGCCGGGCTGGATGCCCGCCGCGCTCGCCGGGCCGCCTTGCAGCACGCCGGTGATCAGCGCACCCTGGCGCACCGGCAGCCCGAAGCTGTCGGCGAACTCGGGCGTGACGTTGCCGTCGCTCGATGCCGAGGTAGCCGCGGCGCATGCGGCCGTCGCGCAGCAGCCCTTCCAGCACCTGGCGCGCGAGGTCGGCCGGGATCGCGAAGCCGATGCCCAGGCTGCCGCCGCCGCGCGAGAAGATCGCGGTGTTGATGCCGACCAGGTGGCCGTCGGCGTCGACCAGCGCGCCGCCCGAATTGCCGGGGTTGATCGCGGCGTCGGTCTGGATGAAGTTCTCGAACGTGGTGATGCCCACGCGGCTGCGCCCGAGCGCGCTGACGATGCCGGCGGTCACGGTCTGGCCGACGTTGAACGGGTTGCCGATCGCCAGCACGAGGTCGCCCACGCGCAGGCTGCCCTGGTCGCCGAACACCGCCACCGGCAGCGCATCGAGATCGATCTTCAGCAGCGCGAGGTCGGTCTCCGGGTCGGTGCCGACGATGCGTCGCCGCGGCGTCGCGGCCGTCGGCGAGCCGGACCTCGATGTCGTCGGAGAAAGCGATGCCCAGCGGCGGGCAGACGCGGCCGAAGTAGCGGCGGTGGCCGTCCAGCCAGTCGGCCAGCGTGCGGTCGCCTTCGCCTTCGTCCCAGGCGAAGGCGGCGTCGACCTCGCGCAGCGGCCGAACATCGAGCCAGGTGGTGCGGATCACGCAGCGCGGCGTGCCGTCGTATTCGGTGACGATGCTGTAGCCGTCCGGCACGGCCGCATCCTCGGGGTACAGGTCGTTCCACGCCGCCAGTCCGGCGGTCGCCCGCTTCGGGCCGTGGATGACGAGATCGACCAGTTCGTGCGCCAACTGCGTCGAATCGCCGAACGGCCAGGCCTGCATCGGCGTCTGCGGCGGCAGCCCGGCGCGGGCGCAGTAGCCGGCCCAGAACGCGTCGATGCTGGCGTTGCGGCGCTGGGCGCCCGCGGGTGGCGAGGCGGCTTGCATGGGTCTGCCCTAGCCGGCCTCGACGAACAGGCAGGTGGTCGTGCCGTGCGAGTACAGCCGCCCCTCGGCGTCGACCAGTCGGCCCTCGGCGGTGGCGGTGCGGCGGCCGGCGGCGACGACCCGCCCTTCGGCGCGCACCGGGCCGGTCTGGTCGGTGAGCGGGCGTACGCAGTGGATCTTGAACTCCAGCGTCGTGTAGGCCGAGCCCGGCTCGACCAGCGTGTGCACGGCGCAGGCCATCGCCGAGTCGAGCAGCGTGGCGTGCCAGCCGCCGTGCACGGTGCCGATCGGGTTGTAGTGCCCGAACTGCGGCAGCCCCTGGAACACCGCGCGGCCGCGCTCGGCCTCGAGCAGATGGAAGTCGAGGGTGCGCGCGATCGGCGGGTCCGGCACTTCGCCGCGGATCATCGCCTGAAGCAGCGCCAGGCCGCCGAGCTTCGCCGCGTGCCCGGGGTTGGCCAGGCCCGGCTCGCGGGTGCGCGCGCGCAGCCGCTCCATGTCGGCCAGCCAGGGGTGCGCGGCGGCGGTCACATGGTCTCCGAGAACAGCTCGCGGCCGATCAGCATGCGGCGGATCTCGGAGGTTCCCGCGCCAATCTCGTACAGCTTGGCGTCGCGCCACAGGCGGCCGAGCGGGTAGTCGTTGATGTAGCCGTTGCCGCCGAAGATCTGGATGCCCTCGCCGGCCATCCAGGTCGCCTTTTCCGAGCAGTACAGGATCACGCTGGCGCAGTCCTTGCGCACGCGGCGCACATGAGCGCTGCCGAGCGCGTCGAGGTTCCTGCCGACCGCGTAGCAGAAGGCGCGCGCCGCCTGCAGCGTCGTGTACATGTCGGCGACCTTGCCCTGGATCAGCTGGAACTCGCCGATCGGCTGCCCGAACTGCCTGCGGTCGTGGATGTACGGGATCACGGCATCCATCACCGCCTGCATGATGCCGATCGGCCCGGCGGCGAGCACGGCGCGTTCGTAGTCCAGCCCGCTCATCAGCACCTTCGCGCCGCCGTTGACCTCGCCGAGCACGTTCTCCGCCGGCACCTCGACGTTGTCGAACACCATCTCGCCGGTGTGCGAGCCGCGCATGCCGAGCTTGTCGAGCTTCTGCGCCGTCGAAAACCCCTTCATGCCCTTCTCGACCAGGAACGCGGTCACGCCGCGGGCGCCGAGTTCGGGGTCGGTCTTGGCGTAGACCACCATCGTGTCGGCATCCGGGCCGTTGGTGATCCACATCTTGGTGCCGTTCAGCAGGTACCAGCCGCCCTTGTCCTCGGCGCGCAGGCGCATCGAGATCACGTCGCTGCCGGCGCCCGGCTCGCTCATCGCGAGCGCGCCGACGTGCTCGCCGGAGACGAGCTTCGGCAGGTACTTGCGCTTCTGCGCCTCGGTGCCGTTGCGGTGGATCTGGTTGACGCACAGGTTCGAGTGCGCACCGTACGACAGGCCGATCGACGCCGAGGCGCGGCTGATCTCCTCCATGGCGATCATGTGCGCGAGATACCCCATGTCCGCGCCGCCGTAGTCCTCGGCCACGGTGATGCCGAGCACGCCGAGCGCG
>JRYF01003352.1_pt1 | contig 10668 bp, 8 predicted proteins | sample 235331 | NCBI WGS metagenome assembly JRYF01 (sample SAMN03074217, study PRJNA261475) | activated sludge metagenome | biome: Wastewater Treatment Plant; feature: Wastewater; material: Activated sludge; isolation source: activated biomass of a wastewater treatment plant treating hydrocarbon... ... | reverse complement strand
CTTCCTGGATTTTGATTGAAGATGATAAAATCATTACCGTGTGTCAAAACAACGACCCAATACCACAAGCCGACCGGATCGTTGATTTAGAGGGGCAGTTAACTGTACCGGGATTTAATGACTCGCATGTACATTTCGAATCAGCCGGATCTTTATTATTAGGCATCAATTTGCTGGATGTTAATGACCGGGATAATTTAATCTTTAAAATGAAGGAGACCATCCACCGATTACCTAAAGGAAGCTGGATTACCCGGGGAGATTGGGGCGCCTATGAAGCTTGGGGTGTGGGCTCTGAAGGAAATACCGGATCAAAAGAAATTTTTGTGCCACACCGAAATATGATTGATGATTTTACGGCCGATTATCCGGTATTGATCAACCGCTTTGACCGCACCGAAGGACTGGCCAATGCTACTGCCTTGAAATGGCTTGGTATAGAATCTGAATCAGGACTCCTTACCGGCGATGAACTGTTGGAAGCATGGAGAAAAATTCCTGAGAAATCTTTTGAAAGGAGATTGGCAGAAACGCGCCGGGCACTGGAAGAATGCCGGAAATGGGGCGTTACCACTGTCCAGGATATGTCCAGACCCGATCAATTGGATGTATACAGACACTTAAAGGAAAAAGGCGAATTGACTGTTAGAGTCAACTTTTCTCCATCCAGACTTTCAGAATATAAAGAAATGATTGAAAAAGGGTGGATCATATCTGAAAATGATAAGGGGCAGTTACAGCCCGCAGGAGACGATTGGATAAGTTTTGGAACCCTAAAAACACACATTGATGGGATCATGGGAGGACGTACAGCATTGTTTTATCAACCTTATAGTGACAATGTATTGGAAAGCAGAAACTGGAGAGGTTCCTGGCGTGAGTTTTCAGAAAATATGCCAACCTTTAAGCAAATGATACTGTCTGCCGATAGTGCAAATATTCAACTGAGAATTCATGCAATAGGTGACAGGGCCAACGCCATTTTCTTTGACATTGCCGATACACTAGTATCAGTCAATGGATTGAAAGACAGGAGATTGCGATTGGTTCATGCTCAGGTGATTGCGCCTGAGGATTTCACACGTATCGAAGGACTTGACTTGATCGCAGAAGTACAACCTTATCATGTAACCGATGATATGCGTTGGATGGAAGAAAGAATTGGTTATGAGCGATGCCAGGGCGCCTACGCTTTCAAAACATTGGACGAACTTGGCGCAGTCCTTTCTTTTGGATCAGACTGGCCCGGCACCAATGCCTCATACTACCCTATCAATCCAATGACAGGACTGTATGCAGCAGTAACCCGTCAAACCATTCTCGGCATGCCTGAAGAAGGATGGTTTCCCGAACAAATAATCACATTGCAGAAAGCTTAAAGCCTACACTTACGGAGCAGCTTACGGTGCATTTGAAGAACATAAGAAAGGAATTATACAACCTGGAATGTTGGCTGATATCACCGTCATTGATACAGACCTATTTAATACTCCTCCCTCAGAATGGCTTGGGGCTGGAATATCATTTACAATAGTAGGTGGAAAAGTTGTTTACCAAAAGTAATTCAGCCGGATACAATTTTCAATTATAAAATAATATTGCCCCTTAAGTTCATGAGAAAAATATTTCCATTACATTTGGACAATTGAATTCAATTTAATAAACCTTCTCTTAACCCCTATGAAAAAACCAATTGTATTCTTTTCGATGCTTATTGCATTTGGCATGTGGATGTCCACCTCTGAAGCCCAAACATACTTCGTTAGATCGGATGGCAATGATATGAATAACGGTCTAAGTTGGGCCACGGCATTTCAAACCGTACAAAGAGCATTAGAAGCAGCATGTATGAACAGCCCAGCTGATGTATGGGTTGCTGCCGGAATTTATTACCCCGACCAGGGCCCTTCTCAAACACCAGGGGAAAGAGAAAGTACTTTCGCTATTTGTGAAGGGGTATCTCTTTATGGAGGGTTTGATGGTTCAGAAACTATGCTTGAAGAACGTGACTGGGAATCAAATGTCACCGTGTTATGTGGAGACCTGAATATTGATGATACCTATCCGATGGTTTCAGTTACGAGCAATCCAAATTTTGCAGACAATGCCTATCATGTCGTAACCATATCTGGAATGAATAATGATGGAGTTGTAGATGGATTTACCATCAGAGGGGGTTGGGCCGATGGGGATGAAATGTCTTACCAAAATATAGGTGGAGGAATCTTAATGAGAGAAATGTCAAGACCGGGGGTATACAACTGTAATATTACATTCAACTATGCATTAGCTGGAGGTGGTATATATAATTGGCAATCCTTTCCCACCATTGGAGATTGTATATTTGAAAGGAATGCAGCCGAAAGTTCAGGAGGAGCTATTTTATACGGTAATACAGGTGGAGCTGGGATGCCTTTAACCATATCAAATACAAGATTTTTCAGTAACAGAGCTGAAATTGGAGGAGGAGCTTATTATTCAACTTCAAACCAAACACAATTCATTAATTGTGAATTCAGAAGTAATTTTACAAATGGAAGTGGTGGTGCCATTGAACACAATACAGGAGGGAACTCTGATTTTATCAATTGCACATTTTCCGGTAATCACGCAAGCAGTGGTGGAGGAGCCATTGCAAACATAGCGGCTATCAATGTTTCGATTATCAACTGCACATTTTCAACCAATGGTGCGGGTGGCATAGGAGGAGCGATAGCCGGTACTGCGTCTAATAGTTTTGTCATTCAAAACAGTATCATTTGGAATAATTATGCAAGTGGGGTTAATAATACTTTATCCGCATCAATTTCATTTTTTGTGTTTGAAGATGGGCCTATGATTTCTCATTCAATCATTGCCAACTCAAACGGAAGTGGAGCCAATTGGGAAGAAGGCCTTGGTATAGACGGAGGAGGCAATTTGGACACCAATCCTTTGTTTGTAGACCCCGCTGATTTTTCTACTCCACACCCAGAAGGCGACTGGAGGCTCACTTGTTTATCCCCTGCAATCGACCGGGGAAACAACGCCTTTGTGCCTGTCGGCATAGATACAGATCTGGATGGAAATGAGCGAATTTTTAATGGAGTTAGGGTAGATATGGGTGCATTTGAATTTCAGGGAAGCAGTTGCATTCCCATCCCTACTCTATCCACCTGGATGACCATCATTCTGGCATTAATCATGATCATAGCAGCCATATTGACTTTACGTTATTCGATGATCAAAAAAGTACATCCTGTCAAGGAAAAAATAAAAACACCTAAGAATTAAATCAATTATATTCTTAGGTGCCGAAGATGTGCTTATCAAGTTTATCCTAATTCAGGTCAAACCGCACTCCTATTGAAATATTATTCTGTTCAGGAACATTGGATTTAAACATTGGATTAAGGTCGTATTTCACGTATAGACTGACATCTCTGTACCCAATATATGCGGAAGTACCATAAATAAATTGATTCACGTTGAAATCTCCTCTCACTCTCGTTCTCACATCCTGACCATTTTCTCTATAGTGAATGGTTTGTGATGAACGGGTATTTATACCGGCATAAGCCCCGATTCCAGTTCTGAATGACCTTTGGATTCTATAGATGGGCCGGTCATTGTAAGTTCGTTTCCTGGTAAAATCAAATTCCAGATGTACCGGGAGCACTAATTGAACATTTCTGTATCTGGCATCCCTGCTCATAGTTTGTGGAAAAATTTCTAAAACGGTTTGATTGCCATCTTTAACAAAATATTGGTTGTCCAATGGACGAAGGCGATTATACATAAATGAAAATCCATACCTGATATGCAGGAGATTACTCTCGGCAAATATCCTTGTTTTGCCTGTCAGGCCCCATTCGAAAAACCTGGATCGCATCACATGAAATTCTGAATCATTCAGAGATCCCAGATCACCATCGGTAATGACATTGTTGATTCCAAAAGCCAGGACGGGCATAGTTTGGGTTCTTCTTTGACTACGCGGATATTTGTCTTTATATCGCTTCTTTGGTCTGAACTCAATTTTCACGTTGCCAATGGTAAGTTCTTCATAATCATATTCATTCTCCAAAGCGCCTTCAGCTTGAGATTTCACCAATTCCTGGATTTCCTTTTCCAGGGGGGCTATACGTTCTTCAATAATACGTGCACTTTTCTCAGCCGCTTCATTCTTCAACCGGGTGGCTTCTTCGGAAGAAATTTCACCATTGTCCCATCGGTTATTTATGGAAACAACTTCATTTCTTAATTTATCCTTCTCAGCTTCTGTGATTTTTTGGATTTCCTTTCTGATTTCTCTGACTCTCGTTTCAAAAACAGATTGTGCGTGGACCATATTTAAGGTCAACAATAAAACAAGGGTTGTGCATAAGGTTTTCATATTTATTTTTTGTTTTTAATTTGTATTGATTTATATAATAACATGCATTGCATATTGCAAATATTCAAAGTTTCATACTGATTGGTAATGAGTTGATGGTTCAGACGACACAAGACTTTCGAATCATCTGTCGGCAAATCTTAAAACACCGGTTATAACCTGTCCAGATTTACTTACTACGGTTTCTGTTAATTTTTCCATGAAGGACTTGATCTCGCTCTCTTCGACTTCCCTAAGGAGGGTTTCCGGATCAATAGAAACCTTGGACCTTACTGGACTAGACAATATTTCATTGAAAGGTTCATCCATCGATCCTTCAATCGATGCTAATAAAATGGCAGGATCTATTTGGAAAGCCACACGATTATGATCATCCCTGAAATTTTCATCAAAAGAAGTACCCTTATTTTCAACTATTTCTTCTATTCCATATTCTTCAAGCATTACAACACTGTTTTCATCCTTCTGGAATGAATCCTCTTCTAAAATAATATGGGCAATTTCCACCTCAATGGATTCGACTTTATGATTTTGGTCAGGAATTTTATTTTGGATTAAAACATAGTTTTGAGACTGTACAGGAATGTCCAAGACATATTCCTTCCGATCCATTTCAATTCTATCGATTAAAATAGTTTCCTTAACATCTAATGTGTTTTCCGCCATTTCCACTTTGGCTTCAGAGTGTTCAAGCATAATATTTAGCCCACTTCTTTCCGGTCTGCCTATCCACATCAATAAGATAATACTTGCGGCACCTGATAAAAGGAAGACCCATATTTTTCGATGCTTTGTCGTCGCCTGTTTTTGATTAAGAGATGACTCTATCCTTTCCCATGCTGAAGCTGAAGGATGCATTTCTCTTTTATCAAAACGATTATGCAATGATTTCTCAAATGGAGATCTTGCCATGATATTCAGTGTTTAATTGTTTAATTTTTGTCTGTAAAAGTCTTCTCGCATAAGCAAGTTGAGATTTAGAAGTGCCGGGGCTAATTCCTAGCATTTCAGATATCTCATGATGCTTATACCCTTCAATGGCATACAGATTGAATACTGTCCTGCAACCTTCAGGTAAATCATCTATCAAAGCCTGAATATCTTCCAAATGAAGATGACTGTCTGCTGTAATGGGCTCCGATTCTAGATCCATTGGTCTGTCATCAAATATCAGGAGATTATTGCAACGCAGATGAGAAATACATTCATTTACAGCTATCCGCCTCAACCAGGCCTTAAAACTGCCCTCTCTTCGGTAAGAATTTAAATGATCAAATGCTTTGACGAAAACCTGTACCATCATGTCCTCCGCTCTGTGAAAATCACCCATGTACTGACGACATAATGATAAGATACCTGGGGAATAAGTCTGGTATAACTGTTTATAAATATTCCTGTTGCCCTTCAATGCTTCCTCAATCAAATCTTCCGTTTCCTTATGTATTGAAATAATTTTCATTTTTCCATCCGGAATTTTATTTCTAATCTTTATTTCCTTTACTCTATTTCTGCTCCCAAGACGGAAAAAAGATTGTTATGGTTGTAAATCGTATGCAAACATTTGAGAAAAAATTGAAAAATTTTTCATTTTAAGTTGAATCTGATTTATTAATGTATTAATGCAGTGTGTTTCTGTTAATTTTATTCAATCAACGGAATCATTTTGTAAAAATAAGCTATGCAACATAAAACTCAAATCAATTGCCCCCATTGTGGTACTTCTATCGACGTACAGGATATTCTGGCGCAACAACTGGAAGGAGAGATCAAAAAGAAATATCAATTGGAGTTGTCCAAAGACCGGAAGCAGTTTGAAGCACAACAAAATGAGTTGCAGAAAGAACGTGAAGAATTTGAAAGAAAGAAAAAACAGGAAAATCAACTATTTCAGGAAAGGCTGGAAAAACAATTAAAGGAAGAATTGAACCGTCAGGAAGTACTGACCCGGCAAAAAATAGAAGATGAGCAAAGGGAAAAAGTAATGGTGCTTCAAAAAGAACTTTTAGAGAAATCGGGCAAATTGCAAGATTTTTACAAAACATTAGCTGAGTTGGAAAAACTTAAAAGAGAAAAAGATGAATTAAAATTTGTCATCGAAGCGGAAGCTGAAAAAAAGTTAAACAAGCAACTTGAACTGGAAAAAGAAAAGTGGAAGAGGGCTGAAGCCGAGAAGAGCGAAATGCAAATCAGAGAACTGCAAAAGCAATTGGACGATCAAAAAAAGCTCACCGAAGAAATGAAAAGAAAGCAGGATCAGGGTTCCATTCAGCTGCAGGGAGAAGTTCAGGAACTTGCCATTGAAGAATGGCTTATGGCTCAATTTCCTTTGGATCATATCGAAGAAATAAAAAAAGGAGCACGAGGAGGCGATTGTATCCAAATTGTCAATACCCGAATTCGGCAAAACTGTGGTAAAATTTATTACGAAAGTAAGAGGACAAAAGAGTTTCAACATTCATGGGTTGAAAAGCTCAAAAACGACATGAGGGATAAAGGAGCCGATATTGGAGTAATCGTTACAGAAGTTATGCCTCAAGGTACCGAACGAATGACGCTATTTGAAGGAATCTGGATATGTACCTTTCATGAATTTAAAGGTTTGTGTTCTGTCTTGCGCGAATCCATCATACAATTGAGCACAGCCATCAGCGCCCAGGAAAATAAAGGAGATAAAATGCATATGTTATACGATTATCTGACCAGTACTACTTTCCGGATGCAGGTGGAAGCGATTGTTGAGGGATTTTCATCCATGAAAAACGCTTTGGACAGTGAAAAAAGGTCAATGCAGAGAATATGGAAAGAACGTGAAAAACAAATCGATAAAGTCATCACAAATACCATTGATATGTATGCATCGGTTAAGGGCATTGCTGGAAATGCCATTCAGCCGGTTAAGTCTTTGGAATTACCGTTCACTCCGGAGTCTGACGAAGACGACGATGGGGTTTAATTTATTTGGGATTTTATTACTGTGTTTTGAGTTCTCTTCGGTTGAAAAAATGGTGTAATTAAAGCCAGAAATTTACTTAACCAGGAATATCTTTCTATCAGTCTTTGCTATCAAATTCACTAAAACCTTCTTCTAAAAACCTCAACAATATTTCATAATAAGTCTGTGATTCATTGATATAAGGAAAATGGCCTGCTTCTCTAAAGGTGTAAATATGGGCATTGGGATAGTGGGCTTTCAATTGCTCGCGCAAAGTAGCATCCACTAAAGGGTCGTTCGCAGACTCTACAATCAGCACAGGAATAGAAATCTCTTCGCTGCTGGGAAGGTCAAAATGTTGAATGACTGCTTTTGCACGGCTTGTCACCTGTGATTTGCTCATTCGACCGGATGCTTGTTCGTTTAAGTAGGCTAAAACCGTTTCGGAATGATCGGAGGCAGGATATTGAATTTCAGCAAAATTTTGACAGAAGCCCTTCATGATGAGCCATTTGGGAAGAAAGGGTAGTAATGTGATCAGACTCCGGTTTTTCTCGTTCAGTATTTCATTGGGTGGAAAAGTGTTGCTCAACACCATTCCTTGCAGTCGATCCGAATGATAGGCCAGAAGATATTGGGTCAGATATCCTCCTAATGAGGTTCCCACAAGTATGGCCTTTTCCACTTTTTCAGTATCTAAAACCGCTACAATTCCATTAGCATAGGATTCTATTGACTTGACGGGAGGATATGTAAGACTAATCACCCGAAAATGTTTGGACAGCGGCTCTAATACCTGCCACCAAATGTCATATGCACCTGTCATCCCATGAAGAAATACTAAGGTCTGTTTTCCTTTTCCAAGAGGAATATATTCCCACTTCCTACCGCCCACCTCAATATAAGTTACAGGATTCTTTTCTCTGAAATCCAGAAGTGACTGCCGCTCTTCGGGTGAAACATGAATGTATATTGAATCAAAATTACTTCGAGTGACCGGCCAGTGGTAAATGAATACCAGGCACAATAGGATGGTAGAAATCCAGAAAAATAGTTTTTTCATCCCTTTATTATTTACCACCAGGCCAACAAAATGATGTATTCCAAATCTCATTAATTCTTCTTATGAATGTACTTTTTGTAATAAATAAATTGATACAAGAAGCATAATATTTAATCATAAAAATAGATACAATTTCCGGAGGATTTTATATCAGACTTTGACTCTGATTTTGCAGAGGGTCACTCGAATTCTAATTTCATTATCTAAGAAAGATGTAATCCCTTGGAAAAAAATTGGGGTATTTCCAGGAATAACATACCCCAATATAGTCTATATATCAATAAACAAACAAGTTAGAAATGTTAAAATTTTATATTTCCTTGCTAATAATATTCTTTATACATACTTTTAGCAAATACTATCTATGAGAATTTTTTAAACATCGAAAAATAGATAGGAATGAAAACGAAAATCTTCGAACCGAAAATTGCCATGACAAGGAAAGAAATTGCATCTATCATGGGAGTAAGCAAGAGCACATTGTACAGGAAACTTAAAGAAGCAGGAATCCGGACTTCTCCTGGATTATTAAATTACCATGATCAAATCACCATTGTAAATGTATTTGTTAATGGTTTCCAGGAACACTATGTAAAATCAGTACATCAGACTGGAGATTAACTCTTAAACCAATATAATAAAATCCAAAAAACATCAATAAATTAGCAATATGTCTTGATCCAATCAGGACTTAATTGTTACATTATATGTAAATTTTTATATTGAATGAAAATTTCAATTTATAGAAGAGTGGATTGAAAAATGAAAGAAATAATACAAAGTATTAGTGAGTAAATTTTTTAAATATCTCTCTTCATTGTTTGTAAAATATTCTTCCTCAGATTCATATCAAAACCAATACCCGAGATCTATTTCAGATATTGATATGGGTCAAATTTTTTAGCTGATTGTAAAAAACATATAGTCGAAAAACTTACGGTTATTACATCATAGTGTTACTTATAAAACCCAGATTTAAAAAACAAAAGCAATTTTGGAGATAAACTTTTATCTGGATTACGACTAATTTATCCATGCTGTTTATCAATTGATTATAGCTATATGTTCTTGCTTTATTGCCGTTTGTATCATATTGCTGGTAAGCTATAAAATTCAATCTCTCAAATACTAACTTTGACAATATTAAAAATTTACACAGATGGTAAGGTATTATGTCAAAAAAAGAAAATACTGCAAACTCCGTAAGAGAATCTTAAAATCATCATTACCAGACCAGTTCCTCATAAATATCTCTAATAGATTAAAATGTCTGAACCGATATCAAAAGCAGTTGATTTGGTCTGGATTAGCATTTACTGGGATTTCTTTACCCATATCTGAAGCCCTTTCTCAATGTCAATTGGTGAAGGAAGGAACAGAGTTTAGGGTCAATACATTCACAACAAGTAATCAGGGAGGGCCCGCTATAGCTTCTGATAATGAAGGAAATTTTGCAATAGTTTGGCATAGTATTAACCAGCCGGGAGGTAGTAATTTTGATATTTTTTGCCAGAGATATGATAATAATGGATCTCCGGTAGGCATTGAGTTTATGATCAATGATAGCACCACGGGCAGACAATTTAACCCTGCCATTGCTATGGATGGTATGGGCAATTTTACTGTTGCGTATGAATGGGAGAATATGGATACTTATGATTCTGAAAGTATATATGTCAAACAATTTGATCAGGATGGAGTAATGATATCAGGCGAGTTTATTGTAAATTCATTTCACGGAGGTAATAAAATCAACCCTTCCATTGCCATGCATTCCGGTGGTGATTTTATTATAGCATGGACCAGTCAGGGAGGTCAGGATGGAGATCAGGATGGAATTTTTGCTCAAAGATTCAATAATTTGGGCATGCCTGTTGGGGTTGAGTTTCAGGTGAATGATTTCACAACAGGGAACCAAAGAAGATCAGCTGTGTCAATGAATAGCGATGGTAGCTTTATCATTACCTGGGATAGCAATGCCCAGGACGGATCAGGCAACGGAGTATTTGCTAAAATTTATGACAATAATGGCACTCCCTTAGGTGTCGAATTTCTAGTCAATACGCATACTACTAACAATCAGGCCTTTCCGTCTGTATCCAATGATGAAAATGGTAATTTTATAGTAGCATGGCAAAGTTTTACTCAGGATGGCGAAGGATATGGAATTTTCGCTCAGAGATTTAATTCTTTTGGAATGACCATTGGCAGTGAGTTTCAAGTGAATACTATAACAGAAGGGAATCAGGAGAAACCCAAAATATCGATGAGCAATTTAGGACAATTTATTGTCACCTG
>JRYF01001575.1_pt1 | contig 10679 bp, 8 predicted proteins | sample 235331 | NCBI WGS metagenome assembly JRYF01 (sample SAMN03074217, study PRJNA261475) | activated sludge metagenome | biome: Wastewater Treatment Plant; feature: Wastewater; material: Activated sludge; isolation source: activated biomass of a wastewater treatment plant treating hydrocarbon... ... | reverse complement strand
GGTCCACGCCGGCATCGTCGAAAGCATCGAGGATGGGCATCCAGCGATTGGCCAATTCCCGGAAGCCGGTTTCGACCAAACCCTGCGGGCGTTGGGGCCAGGGATAGACCGTGTGCCAGAGCAGTGCGCCGCTGAAGGTCACATGCACGTCAATTCCGAGGTTGCGGCTGGCCAGGGCAGCCCATTTCAACTGCTGTACGGCCCATTCGGTGCGGGCTTTGGGATTGTTGCGGTGCTGCGGCGGCGCAAACACGTCGAAGCCAATATCGTAGGCCGGATGCACGGCCACGAGTTGCCCCTGCAAATGCGTGGAAAGTTCAGTTATCTGAACACCGCACGCCTCCACCCGGCCTTTCAACTCGTCGCAATAGCCCTTGCTTTCCGCTGCTTTTTGCAGATCAATGCAGCGGGCATCCCAAGTCGGAATCTGAACGCCGATGTAACCGAGGTCGGCAGCCCAGCGGCAGATGTTTTCCAATGTATCGAACGGTGGCTGGTCGCCCATGAACTGGGCCAGAAAAATAGCGGGACCTTTGATGGTTTTCATAATGCTGTGTTTTTGATGAAAAAATGATGCGTTCGCTCCCCAAAACCGGAACAAGAGGAAGAAACAAATGCGGCAACAATCTCCGCAGAAAGTCACGAATTTCGGAAAGAAAAGCGGCTGTTTTTTTTAAAAGCATTGACCTGGCATTTTGTCAAATCCACCAGGACACCAGGAACACGCCAAACAAAAGTGAGTTCCAGGCCAGGTACGTCCGCCAGTCCACGTACCTTCCCGATGGGATTTTCAGCGTTTTGCCAACATACCCGAACAAAATGAGTTGGCCCACCGTGTAGGCCGCCACCACCGAAAGGGCCACCCCGGCCAGACCCAATACCCTCCCCCACCACCAGCCGAGCAGGGCCATCAACAACAACTCGACTGCGGCGGCCACCGTCAGCACATAGTTCTTCCGGTGGGCCATGATGACCACCTGCGGCATCACGATGCGGCTCGACAGCAGCAGGGCAAAAATGTTGAACACGCGGGCGGATTCCTTAAAGTCGGAGTTGAAAAACAGCGGAAAAAGCACCGGCGCTGCCAAGATGGACAACATGCTCAAGGGGTATAGCCAATAAGAAAGCCGGCGGGTACTCTCCTTGATACGGGCAAGCCCCTCGGCCAGGTCGCCCGACACGACAGGGATAAGTGACGTCGCCAATGCCCCGACCATCAGCACGGCCAAGGGGAACTCCCTTGCCCCGTAACGGAACACGGCGAAGGCTTTTTCGTCTTCAAAGAGTTGGGTGACGATCAGCCCACTCACATACTCCGAACCTTTCGCAAGAAACGCCAGCAACAACAATGGCCAAACCAGCGGAAGGTAAGCCTGGGTGAACCGCCCGTCCCAACGCCAACGTGCATGGCGGATCAGGAGCACGACCGCCCATGCGAACTTGAAGGCAGCCCAGATAACCAGGCCCCATACGACCTCCCGGAGCGTCATGCCCAAATAGACGGGCAGCACCACGACAGCCAATTGCAGCCCAAAACTTGCCATGCCGAACACCACGATGGCCCTGCTTTTTTTCAAAAGCAAATAATATATGTGTATGAGGAAGCCGACCGGGTTCAGCACGAGGAAAATAGCCACAAGGTCGAGGTGGGGCAGTTCCGGGAAGCTCACCAGCCGTTGCGCCACTATGTTTTTTGTGAAATAAAAAAGCCCGCCCACCGCTGCACTTGCCGCCAGGAACAGCACGAAAACGGAAAACAGCGCCCGCCCTTGCTGCTCGGCTTCCAGTTTCGGAAAGCACTGCAACAGGGCATTTTGACCGCCCACAATCCAAAAAAAAGTAAAAAGGCTCGCCAGGAAGATCCATGCCTCATACACCGAAACCAACTCCGTCGGCATTCCGCTTTTCACCAACAGGATGCCAATGAGAATGGCCGTGGCGAATTGCATCACCTGAAAGAACTGCAATGCGGTCGTATTGGTCAGGGTGAAGCGATTTTTCATAAATGGTTTTTGTAACTGCTTAGGAGGGAGCGGGAGGAGGGAGGAAAAATTTCATTTTTACTCCCTCCTCCCCATTTTTGGGGTGTTTTNNGTTTTTTATTTTTTTTTTGTTTTTTGGGGTTGTTTTTTTTTTTTTGTTTTTGTGGTTTTTGGTTTTTGTGGTTTTTTTTTTAAATATTTTATTTTTCCCCCCCCCCCCCTTTTTTTGGTGGTTTTTTTTTTAAATTTTTTATTTTTCCCCCAAAAACACCCCCTGCTATATAGTTACTGCTTTTTTATGTCGCCGGGATAATTCAGGAAATGGGTCGGGTGCAGGCGGCGGGTGCGCAGCATCCTATCTTCCCATCGGTATTTTCGGAATTGCGGAATGAAAGGCCCAGGGTCGGTTTCCCTGTGAACATACCCCAACGCCGAGCAAAGGGAGCGGCAGTCGGCGTGGCGTATTCCATGTTTTGCAAGGTGCCAGTCGCTGATTTTGAAAACGCCCAAAGCAGCAATGATTTCCGCTTGCCGGTCTTGGGGCAAGTGCGCAAACCGCCCAACGCTGCTCTTTTCGATAGGCCCCCGCTCGCTGTGGTTCCAGCCTTCGAGCTTGAGCGGGTTGGCCAACTCTTCCTCGCTGGGACGCAAGATGGCAGGATCGAACTGCAGTCCAACGAAACGGAAAAGTGGGGCAAGCGCCGTTGCCGGATCACTCACCATCTCCTCATATCGGATTTGAAAATAGCGCTCATGCTCACAAGCCGATAGTGCTGTCGCAGCATGATAAATATAATAGCCGGCGGCCTCCCAGGCATTTAAACCCCTTGCGAGCAGGGAAGCCATGGTGTCGTAGGGGTCCCGGAGCGTATGGATGACCCTGCCCTCCGGGAATGCCTGCAGGAAAGTTTGGAATGAACAGGCATTTTGCGGTGTCTTTTCCACCCAAATGTGCGCGCCCTTCCTTTCAAGCGGTTTTTTGAAAAAACGATTCACAAAATCCACGAACGTCGGCGATTGCGCAATGGCCCGTTCCAACCCGGCGCGCTCCCAGCCGTAGTCTGGGTGCAGGAGGTCAGCCCCGTTGCGCAACGACCATCCGGTGGACTTCACGCCCAACACGCCCCGCCGGAGCAGGAAATATTTGTAGCGCCTCCACTTTCTGAACAAATGCGGGTAAATGAACAGACAGGTTTCCTGCCCTGCAAGGACAGAAGGGTGACGATGCAGGACAGCCTGCAACAATGAACTTCCCGTACTGCCACTACCACCAATGATTATCATTTTCGGGATATCAAGGTTTCACAAACCGCAGGGTTCGCCATTTCCCGCCGGATACCATTTTCACCCAATACAAGCCCGGCGCAAAACCTGAAATATCGAAGGTCAACTGAAACGCCGGGCCTTGCTCCGCAAACACGGCGGATGAGGCCAGCCGCCCCGTTTCATCAAAAAAAGCAACTGTTAACGTGGGAAGCACTCGTTGGGCATCCACCCTCAGTTGGAGATGATCCGAAGCGGGGTTGGGCGACAGGGTTGCCTGCACGTCCAGCAGCGATTCCCTGCCAGCGCTCGGTGGAGCCACGTTGATGGTCATCACGGAAGGGTCGGCGGCGAAAGCCTGCCCGTCGGATACCTCGAACTCGAACGTGGTGTAAGGCGAGCCAAACTCATCGAGTCCCGGTGTGAAGGTCAATTGATCGAGCTGGGCAACAGGCACTACCTGGCCTGCGGTCGCTCCCGCACCTGCGAGTTGAAGGCTGCCTTTGTCGGGCAATGAGGTGATGCGCACGGAATGGAGTGCGTCGCCGTCCACATCATCGAACGGGAAGTCGGAGGCTGCAAACACGTGCGGGGTGTTGGCCATCAGTTCGATGAGTGCATCCTGGGAAGTAGGCGCATCGTTGACCGGCTGGACGTTGATGGTCATCAGATAAGCATCCACGCTCCAGTCTATCCCATCCGATACCCGAAACTCGAACGTGGTGTAAGGACTGCCAAATTCGTCGGGCAAGGGGTGGAAGGATAAGGACGGAATCTCGGAGGCATCTATCACAGGCGGTGCCAAAAGAGGCACGCCGTTCAGCCGGAGTTCTCCTGTCGCTGGCAAGCCGACAATGTCCACGGCAGCCAGCATATCCCCCGGATTGGGGTCGAAGAAGTTGAAGTCGGCAGCCGAGAAAAAATAGGGCACATCCTCGTCCGTGGTCACGGTACTGTTGGCCGCCGAGGGCGGCATTTGTACGTCTATGGTCTTGTTTTCATAAAAATAGATGATGTTACCGTAATAGTCGTTGATGAACACATCCAAATCCCCGTCGCCGTCAATGTCGGCAGTGGTGGGAATGGCAATTTGCAGACCTTCCGCCGTGATGTTGAAAGGCGAAAGCAAGGGAGGTGCAAAAGCTGGGGCATCAGCCGAGCCTATGTTTTCAGCAAAGTAAATATCGGAACCCACATAAGGAAAATACCCCATGAACAACAGGTCGTAATCGCCATCGCCATCGAGATCGGTCAAGTGAGGCACGGTGATCAGCGCCGGAGAAGCCAGGCCAAAAGGACTGGGCACGGGCAGGTTGAACGAGGGCGATTCCGGCGAACCTGTATTCTCGTAGTAGGCAAGTGACCCGTAAATACCTCCCGACAAGAGGTCGAGATCGCCGTCGCCGTCGAGGTCGGCGGCGGTCATGAAATCAACCAAGACACCTGGTATCAAGCCAAACGGATTCGATTGCGAAGGAGCAAAGGCTGGAGCCGTGGCCGAGCCGATATTTTCATAATACACAAAACCACTGTAAAATGTCCCCGCCATGATGTCCAGATCGCCGTCATTGTCGAAATCGGCAAATGCGGCAGTCGTACAATCGTCAAGTGTCAGGATGCCAAAAGGATTGGTCAGTGGAATGTTGGTGTTGAAAACGGGCGCTGTCGGGGTGCCCAGGTTTTCAAAAAATTTGAATTCTCCAGAGGCGAAAAACAAGTCCAGGTCGCCTTCGCCGTCAATGTCCACAAAGGCAGGGTAGCCGAAAGTGCTTCCCGGAGAGATGCCAAAGGGCGAAATCACGGGCGGGGCAAATATTTGGGCTTCGAGCGGTTGGGCGAGAGCCGATCCGAGCAGGAGCGTTATCCCGGCGAGGGCTTCTTTGAGCCGGTGCTTGGGCAGCAGGGAGCCAACAGCTTTCAGCCGTTCCCGCAACTTAAGCAGTAGTTTTTTTTGCGAACCGGGATCGAGCAGCCCATAAGTGCCTGCCTTCAGCATCCGATCCACCTGTCTCGCCAAATGTCGGTACCGCCTGAGTTTGGCGGCAAAGGGTACGTAGCGTGCTTTCATGTCATTCTTTTTTTTGAATTGGTTAAAGGAAAAAAGGTAAAACAAAGTGTTGATTGTCAATCAATTGCCTGCCCATAATTCCCGGTCACTCCACTGCTCCCTTTGCCCAAAACGTCGTGTCGGGCGTTGTCAGTCCGAGTTTGTATTCCGGTTTTTCAGTGTTCAGGATGCCGGGCCGCAGGCACTCCGGCACTATTTGCACGTCGTAAATTTCTTCGAGGGGGTCGTGGTAGCGGATTTCACCGACCAAATTCCCCGTAGGAAGGTGGACGACGGCCACGCCTGCTTGCTGTGTGCGTTCCGCAATTTTCAATTTGCCAAAAGTCGTGGCACTGCTCCGCAACTTCGACAGGCCAACGAACACGTAGTCGCCCCGTTTGCAAAGACCCCTCACAAAGCCGTCGAGTTGGGTGACGGTATCGTATTTTCCGGTGGCCGGGTCCATTTTCACCAGTTCGCCCGTAGCCGACAGCAGCAAGTAAAGCCCATCATCGAACATCCTCGGCGAGTGGGGCATGGGCAGGTTGCGGGCGATGATTTCATTGGAAACAACGTCCATGAGGATGCCGGTTCGGGTCACGTCGGCCCGCCAGCCTTGCGGGGCATCCGTTTCGCTGAAAGCCGTGACGTATTTGGGGAAGCCATCCAGCAAGGCCATGCCATTGAGGTGGCAGCGGTCTTCGCTTGCCAAGTGGCCAATGAAGGGCGGTTTCCAAAAAGGGGTAAAACTGTAATTGTCATCAATTTTTATGATACATGAAAAAGACGTGTTCACGGCGAAAAGCTGCCCGTCATTGCCCCATTCGAGGTCGTGGACATCGAGTTGGCCCGTGAAATAAGCAGCACGGGGCATGAACAGGGCATCGTAGGTGTTCGGTTTTTTGGGATAATGCGCTGCCAGTGCCGGTGCGTTCACGAGCACGAGTACCTCGTCGAGGCAGGCTATGGCCATTTTGCTGCCCTTCAGGGCAATGCCCATGGGTTTGGGAAAATTGCGGGGCAACTGGGTAAGGTGTTCCCTGTCCTGCGCACTCAGGAAAATGACCTTGCCCGCTTGGAAGGTGCTCAGGGCAATGGTGCAACGAAGCTGGAGGAGCAGTTCCGGCAGGCTGGGCGAGAAACTGCAACTGAATGGCGGCAGGGTTGGGTAGGGTTGGGTTTGGCTCATGCAAGATTGTTTGCAGCAAAGAAAAACAACCTCGCCGGGAGCGGCGGTATCCGGGAATGTTAAAATTAGCAAAAACGCATTTTGGAGCTGCCGCACGGGCCGATGGATTTGAGCGAAAGCCGCCGTTGCCTACTTTTGCCTCGCAAATGCGCCGGGCGGAGGGGGTGAAAACAACCACGCCTGCGCAGCAAATTGATTTATGACATTGGTAAAACAGACTATGACCGTCGAGCAATTTTTTGAACTGTTTTTTGAGGAATTGAAATCGAGGGACAAACTCCGTGAGTATTACAAATTTCATGACGACCCGGGAAAGCTGCCCTTCCGCAAGGCGTATTTCTGTCAGCGTCTGCAGTATGTCCTCGACCAGATAATCCAGCACGAGCGATTTGGCCGGCCCCCGTTTGCCATCTGGGACTGTGGCTGCGGTTATGCCACCACGCAGATTTTCCTGGCACTGAACGGCATCCCCACCCGGGGCACTACCCTCGAATTTTATTTCAAGGAAATCCCTGCCCGCCTGGATTTTTGGTCGAAATACGGAGACATGAGCCTCGTGCAAACGAGTTACGAGGATGTGTTCGAGGCCGAGTTAAAGGAAATCTCAGAAGACATCATCATCGTGCAGGACACACTGCACCACCTCGAACCCCTGGCCGAAAGCCTTTCCATATTTTACCGCACCCTCCGCCCTGGCGGCAAACTTATCGCCGTCGAAGAAAACGGCAACAACCTCATCCAGCGCATCAAGCTCTACAAACAACGGGGCAGCAAACGCATCATCCAATACTACGACGAAGGATTGGGCCGCATGGTGACGATGGGCAACGAAAACATCCGGCCATACACAACCTGGCGGGCCGAGTTCATCAAGGCCGGTTTTGAAATGGACGAGGATAGCTTGAACTATGTCCGGCTCTTCCCGCCCGCTTTTTTCAAACGCAAAATGACCCAAGCGGTGATCGAACGGGAGAGAACGCTCTGGCAGAAATACGGCTTGCTCCGGGAGTATTTTTTCTTTGGGGTGAATTTTGTGGCTTTTAAACCTCAAATTTTGATAAATGAGAAAATGGGATCAACGCCGTAAAGATTGGATATACTTTTAGCACTTAACTTGACTCAAGTATATCAATCACACACCTGTCGAAATGGGCTGGGCAGTACTTTTTATCTTGTTTTTGGGTTTCTCCTGCACGAATGGCAAATTCTTACCAAAACTAAGGAAAGCCCATATAAGTATGGCCACGATGAGGGTGCCTCCCAACCCGAAAGTAGAATCAATCGAATAGAGTGTCTTTGAATAGATATGCACCCATTGATACATATCTACCTCCCTGATTGCGATACTCATAAGTACAAATAATACGATCCTAAGCCATGTAAATGTTAGAAACAGCGTTGTGCCTACCAACATATTTCGAACCTTGGCTCGCCATGTGACGGGCGTGACAATAGTGAGCGATAACAAGAAGGATAGTGGTATTATTAGAAGTAGAAATAAATCTATCGTGATGGAAAGGGTTCCAAATTCCGCATTGGGTTTTCCTGCAATTTTTGCTGCTCGGGCTGCCTGCACCGCAGCTTCTTTTGTAGTGTATTTTATTTCCATTTTGTAAGAGTTTGGTGCTACAATACTTTTTTCTGGCGGTAACATCATGATAAAAGCATCGGACAAAACGCTCCCAGTTATGCATTGAGAAGCCTGCAAGAAAAGACGTGATACAGCAGTTTCTTGCTTGAATGACCAGTGTAATGCATGAACGAACAGGAAATAAGAACAGACGAAAACAGCAAAACTATAGAGGATTTTTTTTGTCGAAATCATTGAGGCTTATAGATTTAGTGCTTGTCTGCATTTTGGGTATCGCGGGAAATATCATCCACTTTTTGATGAGACATACTGTCCCGAAATTGCTTAGGAACTGTGAAAAAAAAGGAGAGCATAACTGAAGCTACATGACCTTTTTTCAACGAAGTGTCGTCAAAAAAGGACATTTTTTCCTCGAAACCCAAAACACAAACAAGTTCTTATCCTGTAACTGCTTAGGAGGGTACGTGAGGAGAGAGAAAAAATTTCATTTTTTCTCTCTCCTCAAGCATTTCGGGGTGTTTTTTGGGAAAAATCGAAAATTTTTTCCCAAAAAACACCCCCTACTAAGTAGTTACCCTATCCTTATGAAGGAAAAATCGGTTGAACCACATTATAGTAAACGTGGGCCATGCAGGTTCTTTTACCCGGCGACCGGAACCTGTGGCTCGGTCCGCAGTGCCCAATTCAGCCATAGTAGCCACATTGCAATGGTGATGCCTATGAATATGATATAGCCACCATGAATGTGCAAAAAGTCGAAAGCATCAGGAAAATAGGCAGCGGAGAAATATAGTCCTGCAATCCTGAATAAATTGAGAAGAAATAACACTAAAAAGCCTAATACCAACCCCGGCAATTTTTTCCTGAAACTCAATGGAGTCAGCAATATGGCCAGGATATACATGACCATAGGTTCTATACCGTCGCATCCCCTGCTAACGGAAATGCCCCCGCCAGAGCCAGAAATGAAACTTCCGGAGGCAGATGCTTCCTGGCCAAACATGTTGAGGAGAAACACAGCAATCCTTGACTCAAAGCTGTTTATTGTTTCCAATATATTATCCTGGAAGAAAAAAGAATAATAGAAAAATAGAAATGTCAATATTGCTGTCGTAAACAGTGCCAAATAACGCCATCGGGGGGAAACAAAGATGAACCGTAGGTAGCTACGGTCCATCTCTTTAATTTTTCCGGTAAAAAAATAAGCTGTCCGGTAGCGTTTGCCAGGGTTGTTTTTCTTTTTTTTAGCCATGTCAGTTGTCTTTTTTCAACAAGAACAGAATGTAAGCCACCAAAGGAACGGCTACGGACATGCCGATCAAGTCGTCTTGAACAATTTCACCCCAAATCAGATAGATGAGAACAAATCCAGCTACGGCAAGAAGCAAGCTCCATTTGATCATAGAAACATACCCATCGCGAGCAAATGGAACGAAAAGCGAACCCATCTGATAACCACTTCCCGGCAACTCAGCTTGACCAAAACCGGAATATGCGAGTTGTTGCCTGGTTTGTACGTTATACACCACTATCAGCCCCAATCCTACCAATGAAAGCATGAACAGGAATATCCCCCATTGGCTAAGAGTAGGGACAGCAACACAACCAGTTCCCGAAATAACTACACCCGGTGTTACTGGGTTAAGCGTAAATGAATAATCACAGATTTGCAGACTTGCGGTATTCGACATCACCACAGTAAAAGTCGCACCCGCTGGGATTTCAACTACAAACGGCTGTGTGGTACTAGACCCCACATCCCCCAAAAATGTATTGCTTCCACATAATTGGCCTGCTCCTGCGGGAGGAGTGTAGGAACCTAAAAAAACCATTGCATGGACATTAGTTCCACAAGTCCCAACATCAAAACCAATTTCAATACACTCAGCATTAGCGCTGTTATTGATGAAAGAATAAGTATCGTAATAGTAACTATTTGCTGTATTGAAGTCGCCTGGACAGGCTTTCCCTAAACAGGTTGAAGCTATGCCATCCCTAAAGATACGCCCTAATTGCGTTCCTGTTTGATAATTGAAATCAGATGGAGTTGGCACTGCAGAAGTTCCGATGGTTGAGTTGAAAGTTGCACCAGAAACGTTATTACAAGGTTGAGCTATAGCAAGCGCACCCCAACCCATTAAGATTATTGCAAAGAAAGATGACAGGTATGTAAATTTCAACGCTTTCATGTGATGATGATTTGTATTATTTATAAAAAAGGTTCAATTTCATTTGTTATCAAAAATTTGAGACCTCATAGAGTTCTTGGCCGTTGTAAAATCGTCCCATGAGACTCAAGATGGTCGAGCCATGTTGTCCTCCTTCATTCTCGAAATAGTAATATCAGAATATACAGCACGAAATAAATTATTCCTCCTGTTTCGTGCATACAGGTCAAAAATGGTAGGGGTTGTCTTAATACTACACATATTACATCCTTACAAGACCAAAAAAATTAATCCAGAACTCTATACCAAACTCAAATTAAATGATAACAAATTGGGCAACAACTGAAAACAGCTATTTTTTATTTACAGTTTCCAGAATTTGATTCCACTTGGCTACACTAATTTGAGTATCTGCTATGCAGCTATTCTCACTTTAGAA
>JRYF01001247.1_pt1 | contig 10685 bp, 7 predicted proteins | sample 235331 | NCBI WGS metagenome assembly JRYF01 (sample SAMN03074217, study PRJNA261475) | activated sludge metagenome | biome: Wastewater Treatment Plant; feature: Wastewater; material: Activated sludge; isolation source: activated biomass of a wastewater treatment plant treating hydrocarbon... ... | reverse complement strand
CGCCCTCGCCGGCGAACATGCGCGTCGGGTCCTCGCCCTCGCGCTTGAACGCGAACACGCCGGCGGTGTACGGGAAGCTGCCCGGCACGTTCTCCAGCAGCAGCCACTTCAGCAGCTCGCCATGATCCTCGTACGTCGGCAGCACCACCTTGCGGATCTTGTTGCCCGACAGCGTGGTGTGCACGAGCGCGGTGCGGATCTCCTTGTCGCGGATCTTGACCACGTACTCGTCGCCGGCGTAGGCGCGGACCATGTCGGGCCACATCGCCAGCAGCTTCTTCGCATGCGCGTCGAGCCGCGCCTCGCGGACCTGCGCCTGCTCGTCCAGCGCGTCGCGCGCGCGGTGCTTGTCGGGGATCGCCTCGTGCAGCATGCGGCTGCTCGCGCGCAGCTGCTGCACCTCGCGCGCCAGCCGCGCCTGCTCGCGCGCGCGGCGCTTGTAGCCGCGCACGGTGTCGGCGATGTCGGCCAGGTAGCGCACGCGCGCCGGCGGCACGATCGGCGATTGCTGCGTGCTGTGGCGCGTCGCCACGCGCGGCAGCCGGCCCTCGGCCAGCGGCAGGCCGAGTTCGGCCAGCCGCGGCGCCAGCGCCTGGTACAGGGCGGTGACGCCGTCGTCGTTGAAGCGGCTGGCCATGGTGCCGAACACCGGCATCTGCTCCGGCGGCGTGCCGAAGGCCTCGCGGTTGCGCTGCACCTGCTTGGCGACGTCGCGCAGCGCGTCGGCCGCGCCCTTGCGGTCGAACTTGTTGATGGCGACGAAGGCCGCGAAGTCGAGCATGTCGATCTTCTCGAGCTGGCTCGCGGCGCCGAACTCGGGCGTCATCACGTACAGCGGCAGGTCGACCAGCGGCACGATCGCGGCGTCGCCCTGGCCGATGCCCGAGGTCTCGACGACGATGAGGTCGAAGCCGGCCGCCTTGCACGCCAGCAGCACGTCGGGCAGCGCCTGGCTGATCTCGCTGCCGAAGTCGCGTGTGGCCAGGCTGCGCATGTACACGCGCGGGCCGGCGCCCCAGGGCTGGATGGCGTTCATGCGGATGCGATCGCCCAGCAGCGCACCGCCGCTCTTGCGCCGGCTGGGGTCGATCGAGATCACCGCGATGCGCAGCGCATCGCCCTGGTCGAGCCGGATGCGGCGGATCAGCTCGTCGGTCAGGCTGCTCTTGCCGGCGCCGCCGGTGCCGGTGATGCCGAGCACCGGGATGCGCGTGCCGGCGGCCGCGTCGGCCAGCGCGGCCTGGAACGCGGGGTCGGCCTGGCCGTTCTCGAGCGCCGTGACGGCCTGCGCGAGCGCGCGCCAGGCCTGCGGCGTGTGCCCCTGCAGTGCCGCGACGTCCTTCGGTGCGTGCGCCGAAAGGTCGCGGTCGCAGCGCATCAGCATCTCGCCGATCATGCCCGCCAGCCCCATGCGCTGGCCGTCCTCGGGGCTGTAGATGCGCGCCACGCCGTAGTCCTGCAGCGCGCGGATCTCGGCCGGCACGATGACGCCGCCACCGCCGCCGAAGACCTGGATGTGCCCGCCGCCGAGCGCGCGCAGCCGGTCGACCATGTACTTGAAGTACTCGATGTGGCCGCCCTGGTAGCTGCTGATCGCGATGCCCTGCACGTCCTCCTGCAGCGCGGCGTCGACGACCTCGTCGACCGCGCGGTTGTGGCCGAGGTGGATCACCTCCGCCCCCATGCCCTGCAGCAGGCGGCGCATGATGTTGATCGCCGCGTCGTGGCCGTCGAACAGGCTGGCCGCGGTGACGAAGCGCAGCTTGTGCGTGGGGCGGTAGGCGGCCAGCGCCCGGTACTCGGCGGACAGGTCGGTCATGGCGGGTCGTCGCGGCATGCCCCCGGCCGGGACGTCGCGCCGGGGGGCGGGGCAGGGCGGTTGACGTTGACGTAAACGTCAATCATGGATGATGCCACCGATGCCTGCGTCGCGCGACGGTGGTTACCATCGCCCCGGCGCCGCCCATCGGGCGGTCGGCGGGTGGACATGGCCTTTCTCGCGATCGACATCGGCAACACGCGGCTGAAGTGGGCGCTGTATGCGGCGCCGCGGCCGGGCTCGCCGGTGCTGCAGCATGGTGCGGCCTTTCTCGAGACCATCGACGAGCTGGCCGAGGGCGCCTGGGCCGGCCTGCCGGCGCCGGGCAGCATGCTGGGCTGCGACGTCGCCGGCGACGCGGTGCGGCGGCGGGTCGAGGAGCAGCTCGAGATCTGGGATCTCGACCCGAGCTGGGTCGTGCCGTCGCAGCACGCGGCCGGCGTCACCAGCGGCTACGACCACCCGAACCGGCTCGGCGCCGACCGCTGGTGCGCGCTCGTCGGCGCCCGCGCGCGCGTGCTGGCCGAGGTCGGTCCCGGCGGCGCGCCGCGGCCGGCGCTGGTGGTGATGGTCGGCACCGCGGTGACGGTCGACGCGCTGGACGCCGAGGGGCGCTTCCTCGGCGGGCTGATCCTGCCCGGCTTCGGCATGATGCTGCGCGCGCTCGAGCTCGGCACCGCGGGGCTCAAGGTGCCGACCGGCGAGGTGGTCGACTTCCCCACCAACACCAGCGACGCGCTGATGAGCGGCGGCGCCAACGCGATCGCCGGCGCGATCGAGCGCCAGCACCGTCGGCTGGTGCGGCGCACCGGCCAGCAGCCGCTGCTGCTGATGACCGGCGGCGCGGCGGTCAAGCTGGCGCCGATCACGGACCTGCACTTCGAGACCGTCGACGGCCTGATCTTCGACGGCCTGCTGCAGATGCAGGCGCACAAGCTCGCGCTGTGATGGCGTCGTGATCGTGTCCTGCCGGCTTCCGACGCGGCCGGCCGGCACGCCCGGGTGGCCGCCGGCGGCGAGTCGGGGCTCAGTGCTGGCTCGGCGGGATCGCGATCGCCACCACGGCTGCCCCGATCGCACCCAGCGGCCGGGCGGTGCCGGTCAGCAGGTCGACCTCGTGCAAGGTGGCCTGGTCGCCGACCGGCAGCACCGCCAGCGCACGGTTGCCGACCGCCACCCCGTCGCGCAAGGTGCTGTAGATGTCGAAGCCGACGGAACCGGCGGCCGCCACGCCGAGCGAGCCGGTCGGGACCACGAGGCCGGCGTTGGCCGGCGACTGCACGGCAACCTGCCCGCTGGCGGCGTTGACGACGAACAGCGTGGTGCCCGTCGTGCTCGCGCCGACGTCGTTGTTGGTGTAGCCGGCCGCGCCGACACCCAGCACGGCCGCGCCGGCGCCGTTGTCGAGGCTTGCGTCGACCGCGGTGGCCGCCAGCGGGGCGCCAAGGTCGAGGTTGGCGAACGACTGGCGCAGGTTCTGACCGGTGTCGCTGACGATGCGCAGCGCATTGGCAGCCGGGTTGAAGTCGACGCCGAAGGCCTTGCCCGAAGGCGTCACGCTGAGGGCCCCGACGCGCGTCAGCGCCGCCGTGGCGGTGTCGATGCGATACAGGCCGCCGGTGTCGCCGACGCCGTAGAGCATGCCGTCCTGAGGCCGGTAGTCGATGCCGATCAGGCGGCTGTCGCCGGCCAGGCCGGCCAGGCTGCCGAGCCAGCGCACGCGCGCCGGTCGCCGCGTGTCGAAGCAGACGAGCCGGCCGTCGTCGGTCAGCCCGGCGACTTGCAGGCGTGCGCGCGCGGCTGCCGCATCGACCGTTTCGGCCGCATCGCGCGCGACGCCGCTGCGGCAGTCCAGCGATCCCCCGGCAGCGGTCGCCGTGGTCGTCGAGGCCCATGTCGCCAGCGCGAGAACGCAGGCGCAGAGGAGGTGCAAGTTCGTTCGAGGCATGGGGTGTTCGCTCCTGGCAAGGCCCGGCATGCGGGCCGGTCGGTGGTGGGTCGCGCCGAGGGTGGCGCCGTGAGCCTTACGCGGCTGTGCCTGCACCGGATGCACCTGCACCGGAGGCACCCGCCCATGTCGTCGTCCGCGCGGGCGCAGCGGTGCTGCCAAGGCCTGGCATGGCGGGGCCGTCCGGCCGTGCAGCCGGGCGCGCTGTCGCGGTCGAGCGAGGGACCGAGAAGCGGCGGCTACAGCACGTAGCGCGACAGGTCCTCGTCGCGCGCCAGCTCGCCCAGCCGGGCGTCGACCAGCGCGGCGTCGATCGTCACCGTCTGGCCGCCGCGGTTGGGGGCGTCGAAGCTGATCTCGTCGAGCAGCCGCTCCATCACCGTGGCCAGCCGGCGCGCGCCGATGTTCTCGGTGCGCTCGTTGACGTCGAACGCGATCTGCGCCAGCCGGCGCACCGCTTCGGGGGCGAAGTCCAGCGTCACGCCCTCGGTCGCCAGCAGCGCCGCGTACTGGCGCAGCAGGCTGGCCTGGGTGCTGGTCAGGATGGCCTCGAAGTCGTCCACCGTCAGCGAGCCCAGCTCGACCCGGATCGGGAAACGCCCCTGCAGCTCGGGGATGAGGTCGCTCGGCTTGGCCAGGTGGAAGGCGCCGCTGGCGATGAACAGCATGTGGTCGGTCTTGACCATGCCGTACTTGGTGTTGACGGTCGTGCCCTCCACCAGCGGCAACAGGTCGCGCTGCACGCCCTGGCGCGAGACGTCGGCGCCGCTGACTTCGCTGCGGCTGGCGACCTTGTCGATCTCGTCGATGAAGACGATGCCGTTGCCCTCGGCGTTCGCCAGCGCGGCGGCGCGGATCTCGTCCTCGTTGACGAGTTTGGCCGCCTCCTCGTCGACCAGCAGCGGCAACGCCTGGGCGATCGTGAGCTTGCGCGTCTTGCGCTTGCCCTGGCCGAGCTGGGAGAACAGGCCCTTGAGCTGCTCGGCCATCTCCTCCATGCCCTGCGGCCCGAGGATTTCGAGCGCGGGTTTGGCGTCGGCGACGTCGACCTCGATCTCCTTGTCGGCCAGCTTGCCCTCGCGCAGGCGCTTGCGCATGATCTGGCGCGCGGTGTTGTCGGCCGCCGGTGCCGGGGCCTCGAAGCCGATGCTGCCCTGGCTGCGTGGCGGCGGCACCAGCACGTCGAGGATGCGGTCCTCGGCCGCGTCCTCGGCCAGCGCGCGCTTGGCCGCCATCTGGCGCTCGCGCTCCTGCTTGATCGCGACGTCGACCAGGTCGCGCACGATCGAGTCGACGTCCTTGCCGACGTAGCCGACCTCGGTGAACTTGGTCGCCTCGACCTTGACGAAGGGCGCGTCCGCGAGCCGCGCCAGCCGGCGCGCGATCTCGGTCTTGCCGACCCCGGTCGGGCCGATCATCAGGATGTTCTTGGGCGTGATCTCCGGGCGCAGCTTCTCGTCGACGCGCTGGCGCCGCCAGCGGTTGCGCAGCGCGATCGCGACGGCGCGCTTGGCGGCCTTCTGGCCGACGATGTGGCGGTCGAGCTCGGAGACGATCTCCTGCGGGGTCATCGACATGGGTGGCTCCGCGGCATGGCGCCGCAGCACGCCCGAAGCGGCTGCGTCATGCCAGCGTCTCGATGGTGTGGGTCTGGTTGGTGTAGATGCACAGGTCGCCGGCGATCGTCAGCGCGCGCTTGACGATCTCGGCCGGCGCCATCTCGGTGTGGTCGAGCAGCGCCTTGGCCGCCGCCTGCGCGTAGGCGCCGCCGGAGCCGATCGCGACCAGACCCTGCTCGGGCTCGAGCACGTCGCCGTTGCCGGCGATGATGAGGGAACTCGTGCGGTCGGCCACCGCCAGCATCGCCTCCAGGCGGCGCAGCACGCGGTCGGTGCGCCAGTCCTTGGTCAGCTCGATGGCGGCGCGCACGAGGTGGCCCTGGTGCTTCTCGAGCTTGGCCTCGAAGCGCTCGAACAGCGTGAAGGCGTCGGCGGTGGCGCCGGCGAAGCCGGCCAGCACCTGGTCGCGGTGCAGCTTGCGCACCTTGCGTGCGCTGGCCTTGACGACGATGTGGCCGAGCGTGACCTGGCCGTCGCCGCCGAGCGCGACCTCGGCGCCGCGGCGCACGCTGACGATGGTGGTGCCGTGCCAGGAGTCCATGGCCTTGGGATCGTGGGTGGTGGGTAAGGTTCGCCGCGCGCGGGCGCCGGTCGCACAGGCCGCGGCCGGCCGCTGAGCCACTCAGCGTCAGACCCTGCGCACCTGCACCTGCGCGTGCTCGTTGATGCCCATCGCGCTGAAGAACAGCGCGATCAGCCGGTGGGCATCGGTGAACTGCACCGTGCGGTCCTCGCTGCGCCGCGCCAGCACCCAGTTCAGGAGGTCGCCCGCGGCCAGGAAATCGACCCGGATCAGCCGCGCGCAGGACACCGACACCATGGGCGCCGTGCCGAGCTGTTCGGTCAGGCGCGACAGCGTGTCGCTGATGTCGCCCAGCAGCTGGCCCGAGAGCTCGACGCTGGCGAGCTCGACGGTCGGGCTCTCCTGCAACCCGGTCTCGAGAAAGGTGGTCGAGACGTCGCTGAAGACCGACATCGGCGGCGGCCGCGTCGACACGCCGCCGTTGCCGCCCATGCGCACCGTGCACTGGGCGCGCTCCCACGAGGGCGGCGAGACCTCGTAGGTCACGCAGTAGTCGATCGCCGCCTCGTCGAAGCGGTCGGCGTGGTTGGTCAGCCGCAGGGCGTCCAGCCGCGCGAGCCAGAACGCCGGATCGGCGTCGCGCACGCCGGTCGGGGCGGCGTCCTGCAGCGCCGCGAACAGGCGCTCGCTGCCGATCCAGCGCATCTCCAGCGGCTGCGCCGCCCACACGCGGCACAGCACCGACAGCTGCGTCGCCGCCTCGGCATCGATGCTGCGCAGCGCGCTCCAGTCGAAGACCCAGGGCAGCGGCATCTGCAGCGTCTGCGAGCGCAGCTTGGCCAGGGCGTCCGGGTCGAGCACTTCGGGGGCCGCCCAGCCGACCTCGCTGGCGGTCGTCGGCTGCGACGCCGCGCGCCGCGGCCGGTCGTCGGCGACCGCGTCGGCCACCAGCTGCGGCAGCGAGTACCACTGGGGCGCCGACCACCCGAACTGGTGCGCGTACTCGACGGCCAGGCTCTCGAAGCGCTGCTGCTGGCCGGTGGCGCGGTAGAGGTCGAACAGGACGAGCCAGGTGTCGGGGTCCTGGGCCCGGGTCCCGAAGGCGCGGATCAGCCGCGTCAGCGCGTGCTCGCACTGGTCGAAATCGGCGTTGGCGAAGGCGATCACGGCTTCGTCGAGCTCGGGGTCGTGCACCGCCTCGCTGACCTCGACCTCCGCCGCCCGGCCCGGCGCGCCACCCTCCGTCGCTGCCGTGCCCGGCGCGGCCGCCTGCACGGCCTCGCCTCGACGCGGACGGGGGGCGACCGGCGGCTGCGGCTTCAGCGGCGTCAACGGCGGCAGCCCCGAGGCCATGACCGCCGGCGCCGACGCCGGACCGCTGACGGAGTCGGTGTCGCCGTCGGGCAGCGGCGGCAGGGCCGGCAGCTCGTTCGACTCGGCGTCCCCGGCGGCGCCGAACTCGACCGGCGGCACCGTGCGCGGCTCGGACATCGTCAACGGCGGCAGGCTCGACGGCCCGGCGCGCGACGGCTCGCTGCCACGCAGCGGCATCACCTCGGTCGGGGAGCCCGTCGTGCTGGTCGCCGCCGCGGCCCCGCCGGCCCGGCGCGCGGCCGCGGCGGCGCTGCCGTCGCCGACCATCTGCTGCTCGATGGCGTCGATCTTGGCCTTGACGCCACCGGGCCGGGTGCCGCGGCCGCCGGCCAAGCGCTGGTCGGAAGCGTCCAGCCGCGACGAACCGCCGAGCGCGGCGAGTTGCTCCGGCGTCAGGCCGTCGCGCCGCATGCGGCGCAGCATGTCGAACTCGCGCCGACGCACGAAGTCGTTGCGCCGCTTGCGCTCGATCATCGCCTTCAGTTCGGCGCGCTCGTACCCGTTCTCGGCCGGGTCCTGCTGACGCGAATTCAGATCGTGCCAGTCGGTGGCCGGGTTCGCGACGAAGCGCACCACCTTGCGCAGGAAGCCTTCGCCGTCCTTGGACCCGGCCATGTCTCAGCCGCCTGCCGTCGGCCGCCCCGTCGAGGCGCAGCCCCGGCGCGCCAGCCCGATCGTCGCAGGCGCCACGCGCTCAGTCACCGAACATCTTCTGCTTGAGCTCGCGCCGCTGCTGCGCCTCGAGCGACAGGGTCGCGGTCGGGCGCGCGAGCAGCCGGCGCAGGCCGATCGGCTCACCGGTCTCGTCGCAATAGCCGTACTCGCCGGTGTCCAGCCGCGCCAGCGACTGGGCGATCTTCTTCAGCAGCTTGCGCTCGCGGTCGCGCGTGCGCAGCTCCAGCGCGTGCTCCTCCTCGATCGTCGCCCGGTCGGCCGGGTCCGGCACGATCGACGTGTCCTCGCGCAGGTGCTCGGTCGTCTCGCCGGCGTTGGACAGCAGGTCGTCCTTGAGCGCCGTCAGGCGGGCGCGGAAGAAGTCGATCTGCTTGTCGTTCATGTACTCGCTATCCGGCATCGCGAGCAGTTCGTCTTCGGTCAGGTCGCGACCGGCCTTGCTCTTCCACACCTGGGCGAGCTTGGGGTCGGCCTTGACGGCGGCAGGGGATGCTTCCATCGGCAGGTTGTGGGCGTGGGCGGCGGGCTGCGCCGGCGCGAAACGCGCGGTGAAGCGGTTGCCGACCGGTGCCACCGGCACCGGCGGCGCCTCGGCCTCGCGCCGCAGCGCGGCCGCGCTCTTGCGCGGCGCCGGGGGCGCGGAAGGCGGGCGGGGCTTGGCCGTCGGCTTCGTCAATCGGGTCTCCTGGCCGGCGCGGGCCTGGCCTGGCGGGTGCGCCGGGGATGCGTGCCCTGCAGGCGGGCCGAAGCCCCCGGCGCGCGGATTGTAGCCACCCGCGCCGCGCGCCCGCCGGCGGGAATGGGGCTCAGACCAGGCATTGTTCGAGCCCCTGGAGCAGTACGTCACGTGGCAGATCGATGCCGATGAAGACCATCTTGCTGCCCTTCTTCTCGCCCGGCGCCCACTTCGGCCCCAGGTCGCTGCCCATCAGCTGGTGGACGCCCTGGAAGATCACCTTGCGGTCGCTGCCCTTCATGTACAGCACGCCCTTGTAGCGCAGCATCTTGGGGCCGTAGACCTGCACGATGGCGCCCAGGAAGTCCTCCAGCCGGGCCGGGTGGAAGGCCTTGTCGGCACGGAAGACAAAGGACTTGACGTCGTCGTCGTGGTGGTGATGGTGCGGGTGGTCGCAGGCCTCGCCGTGGTCGTGGTCGTGATCGTGATCGTGATCGTGGCCGTGCGCGTGCCCCTCGTCGAGGAACGCGGGGTCGATGTCGAGCTTGGTGTTGAGGTTGAAGCCGCGCAGGTCGAACACCTCGGCGATCGGCACCTCGCCGAAGTGCACCCGGCGCTGCGGGGCGCGCGGGTTCATGTGCTTGAGCCGGTGCACCAGTTCGTCGACCGCGGCCGGCTCGACGAGGTCGGCCTTGCTGATGAAGATCTGGTCGGCGAAGCCGACCTGCCGCCGCGCTTCCTGCCGCGTGTCGAGCTGCTGGCCGGCGTGCTTGGCGTCGACCAGCGTCAGGATCGAGTCGAGCAGGTAGCTCTCGGCGATCTCGTCGTCCATGAAGAAGGTCTGCGCCACCGGGCCGGGGTCGGCCAGGCCGGTCGTCTCGATGACCACGCGCTCGAAGTCGAGCTCGCCCTTGCGCCGGCGCGCCGCCAGGTCCGCGAGCGTCGAGCGCAGGTCCTCGCGGATCGTGCAGCACACGCAGCCGTTGCTCATCTGGATCACCTGCTCGCGCGTGTCGGCGACCAGGATCTCGTTGTCGATGTTCTCCTCGCCGAACTCGTTCTCGATGACGGCGATCTTCTGGCCATGCGCCTCGCTGAGCACACGTTTGAGCAGTGTCGTCTTGCCGGCGCCGAGGAAGCCGGTGAGGATCGTGGCAGGGATGAGGGACATCGGCGTGAGGGCAGCGGGTGGCGGGTGAGTTGCACCAAGGTGGGGCGGCGCTCAGGGAAAGCCCGGAGCGGCGGGGCCGTGGAATGTGGTTCAAGGGCGGCCCCCTGTCAAGCCGGTAGGATATTCTCCGTGTCCCCCCACCCTTGACACCCGCCGTGTCGGACCCTCACCCGGCGCCCAGCGCCGACCGCGCCGACCCGGGCGTCCGGCGCAGCCTGTTCGAGCGCCTCGTCGAGTTCCTGTCCCGCAGCCCGGACAGCAAGGACGAGTTGATCCGCACCCTGGCCGACGCCGAGCAGCGGGAGCTCATCGAGCCCGAGTCGCGCGCCATGCTCGAAGGCGTGCTGCGCATGGCCGACATGAGCGCCGGCGACGTCATGGTGGCGGCGCCGCGCATGGACCTGCTGGACATCGACTGGCCCTACGAGCGGCTGCTGGCCGAGGTCATCGAGACCGCGCACTCGCGCTTCCCGGTCTTCGAGGGCGAGCGCGAGAACATCATCGGCATCCTGCTGGCCAAGGACCTGCTGAAGCTGCAGCGGGCACCCGAGCTCAACCTGCGCACGCTGCTGCGGCCGGCCGTGTTCGTGCCCGAGAGCAAGCGGCTGAACGAGCTGCTGCGCAGCTTCCGCTCCAACCGCAACCACCTGGCGATCGTGATCGACGAGTTCGGCAACACCGCCGGGCTGATCACGATCGAGGACGTGCTGGAGGAGATCGTCGGCGAGATCGAGGACGAGTTCGACGAGGAGGACACCGTCGCCGGCATCGTCACGCTGGCCGACGGCACCTACCGCGTGGCCGGCGACGCCGACATCGCCGACGTCAACGAGACCTTCGGCGCCGCCCTGCCCGAGACCGACTTCGACACCATCGGCGG
>JRYF01007067.1_pt1 | contig 10700 bp, 10 predicted proteins | sample 235331 | NCBI WGS metagenome assembly JRYF01 (sample SAMN03074217, study PRJNA261475) | activated sludge metagenome | biome: Wastewater Treatment Plant; feature: Wastewater; material: Activated sludge; isolation source: activated biomass of a wastewater treatment plant treating hydrocarbon... ... | reverse complement strand
GCGCCGCTGTTCTGCGACGAGGTCGACGTGCTGCAGCAGCGGCTGGTCGGCGAGCGGCACCTGAAGCTTCGTGTGCGCCACGCCGGGCAGCTGCGCGACGCGATCTGGTTCGGCCACGCCGAGCCGGTGCCGGCGCGCGCCCGGCTCGCGTACCGGCTCGCGCTCGACGAGTGGCAGGGCCAGCAGCGGGTGCAGATGGTGGTCGAGGCCGCCGCCTGAGGCCTGCCGCCCACACGGGCAGCGCGTGCGCTGTGGGCTGGCGGCGACAGCGTGGGCCGTGGGACGTCTTAGGGGGTTGACGGGGGCCGCCTGCGCGCGCACAGTCGCGCCGCGATCGGGCAAACAGCCCGCCGCACTTCACCCCTACCTCTCACTTCACCACAGGAGGACGCCATGCTGATCGTTCCGCGTTCCTGCCTCCTGTCGGCCACCGCCGTCTGACGACGCGCACGGCCGGCGCGGGGATCGCGCTGCTGCCGTGCCCACGACCTTGCCGTCGCCGTCACGCGCGGGCTGATAGCCCGGGGCATTCACTCCGGGGCTGCCAGCCCACCAGCACGCCGTCGCCCTGAGCCGTCCTGCGCCCGTCGGCAGCGCGGGCCGACCGGAGTCTCGCAAGCCTTGCCCACCGGCTTCGGCCGCAACTTCGCCCGTTCCCGCGTGCTGTCGTAGCGCGCGGGCAGGCCTTCTTCGCCCCATCGATCCGAAAGCCATGTCCGACCCATCCACGCTCGATCCACGAACCCGGCACGCGACGGCACCGCCCGCGCCGGCACCCCCACCGACATCACGAAGGAAGCGCATGCAACACCCCTGGACGACCCGTCTCGAACGGGCTGCGCTGTTCGGCGCCGCCTGCCTGGCGACGACGACGCTGCTGGCCGCGGTCGGCCTGGGTTTCCACGGCGCGTCGTCGCAGCCCTGGCTGCTCGACACGCCGCAAGCCCGGCTGGCGCAGGCATCGTGCCCCGACCGGCGCGACCACGCCGCCCGGCTCGACTGCCTGCGGCGCACGCTGGCCGGCGCGCCGACCCGCACTGCCGATACCGCCGGCGCCGCCGACACCGCCGGTGCCCAGCGTGTCGCCGCGCTGGCGGCCGCGCACGGCGCCGGTGCAACGGCCACTGCGCCCGCGGCGCGGTGAACCCCGCCGCCGGGCGTGATGGGCACGCCCGGCGGCACTCCCGCTTCTCCCCTCGTCGGCGTCGGTTCCCCCATCCGCGGCAAGATCGCGGCATGAAGCCTTTGAAGCCATGGATCGTGGTGGCCGCGCTCGCGGCCAGTCTCAGCCTGCCGGCCGCCGCGCTGCGCACCGAAACTGTCGCCCGCGGCCTGGTCGAGCCCTGGGCGCTGGCCTTCCTGCCCGACGGCCGCATGCTCGTCACCGAGCGGCCCGGGCGGCTGCGCATCGTCGGCGCCGACGGCCGCCTGAGCGACCCGGTGCAAGGCCTGCCGGCGGTCGACGCCAACCGCCAGTGCGGTCTGCTCGACGTCGCGCTCGACCCGCAGTACGCCGACAACGGCTGGGTCTACTGGACCTTCGCCGAGCGCGCGGACGGCGGCAACCGGGTCGCGGTGGCGCGCGGCAAGCTCGACGGCCCACGCATGACCGACGTGCAGATCTTGTTCCGTCAGGCGCCGGCCGTGTCCAGCGGCCTGCACTGCGGCTCGCGCATCGTGTTCGGGCGCGACGGGCGCATGTTCATCGGCCTCGGCGACCGCGGCAGCCAGATGCAGGAGGCGCAGAACCCCGCCAACCACATCGGCAAGGTGGTGCGGCTGGAGCGCGACGGCAGCGTGCCCGCCGACAACCCCTTCGTCGGCCGTGCCGGCCATGCGCCCGAGCTGTGGAGTCTGGGCCATCGCAACATCCAGGGCGCCGCGCTGCATCCGGCGACCGGCGAGCTGTGGGCCAACGAACATGGCCCGCAGGGCGGCGACGAGGTCAACGTCGTGCGCCGGGGACTGAACTACGGCTGGCCGCTGGTGACCTACGGCCGAAATTACGGCAGCGGCACGCGCATCGGCGAGGAAGGCCCCAAGGCCGGCTTCGAGCAGCCGGTGCACCACTGGGTGCCGGTGTCGATCGCCCCCAGCGGCATGGTCTTCCTGACCAGCGACCGCTACCCGGGCTGGCAGGGCAACGCCTTCATCGGCGCGCTGCGCGGGCAGGCGCTGATCCGGCTGGCGCTCGACGGCGAGCGTGTCGTCGGCGAGGAGCGGCTGCTGACGACCCTCGCACGCCGCATCCGCGACGTGCGCCAGGGCCCCGACGGCTACCTGTACATCGTTACCGGCGACGCCGACGGCGAAGTCATGCGCCTGCGGCCGGCGGCGTCCAACTAGGCGCGGCGCCCACGGTCCGCGGCCGGCGGGGCTGCGCGGCGCAGACCGAGCGCCATGACCGCGCCGACCACCACCAGCGCGCCGAAGACCTGCACCGGTGCCACGGCCTGGCCGAGGATCATCCAGGCCAGCAGCAGTGCGGCCACCGGCTCGACGTTGAGCAGCGGCGAGCTGCCGACCACGCCCAAGCGCGGCAGCAGCGTGAAGACGACCGTGATCGCGGTGCCGTACAGCAGCGTCAGCGCCGCCAGGCCCCACCAGCCGGCGGCCGCCTGCGGCCAGCGCGGGCCGCCGATCGCGACTGCGGCGATCAGCGCCAGCACGCCGACCATGGCCATCGTCAGCGCGGTGCGCAAGCGGCCGTCGACGGCGGCGACCTCGTGCTGGGTCAGCACCAGCGCCAGCCCGAAGGCCGCCGCGCCAGCGGCCGCCAGCGCGACCCCGGCGCCGATCTGTGCCCAATGCGCACTGGCACCCAGCCCGGAGGCGGCGCCGAGCACGTCCAGCGCCAGCGCCAGGCCGACCAGGATGACCGGCATCGCCAGCAGCACCGTGCGCTCGGGCCGCTCGCGGTAGACGAGCCAGGCCGCCAGTGCGGTCCAGAGCGGGAAACTGCTGAACACCAGCAGCGCCAGCGCCACCGGCAGCCGGGCCACGGCCGCGTACAGGCAAAGGCTCTGCAGCGTCACCAGCAACCCGATGACCAGCATCACGCGACGCTGGCGCGGGTCCAGCCGCATCGGCACGCCGCGCAGCGCGACCAGCAGCGCGACGATGGCGGCCGTCGCCAGGCTGCGCACCGCGACCGCGGTCGCGACGTCGCTGCCATGGTCGAACGCGATGCGCGCCGCGACATGGTTGGCGCTGAACATCACCGCCACCGCCAGGATCAGCGCCAGCGCCTGCGGCGAGACGGCGCGTGCCATCGTGGCGCTGGCCGGGGTCAGGTCGCGGTGCTGCCCTGCAGGCTGCTGCGCACCCGCTCCAGCCGCGCCCGAACCTCGTGCGCGACGGCGGCGACCTCGGGGTTGGGCGTCATCTGCAGCACCGCGACCGGGTCCATGAAGCCGACCACCAGCCGGCCGTCGGCCTCCTCGCGCACGACGACGTTGCACGGCAGCAGCAGCCCGATGTCGGGTTCGGCGCCGAGCGCGCGGTGCGCCAGCGGCGGGTTGCACGCACCCAGGATGCGGTAGGGGCGCAGCTCGACGCCGAGCTTGGCCTTCATCGTCGCCTGGACGTCGATCTCGGTCAGCACGCCGAAGCCCTCGGCCTTGAGCGCGTCGGAGACGCGCGCCAATGCGGCGTCGAAGCCGATGCCGGCGAGCTCGCAGTGGAAGCCATAGGCGGCGGGGGTCATCGTCTGCTCCATGCGGGTGAATCCGGCCCCGATCGTAGTCGCGGCTGATGTCGCCTGCCGCCGGCGCCACGCCCCATCCGGTCGGCGCGCTGCCCGGGTGCACCGCGGGGGTACGGCTGGAGCCCATGGCGCTCGAGGGTGGGGCGCCGTTCGTCGGCGACCCGCCCGGCGCCTATCGCCAGGCCGGCGTGAGAACGCGCGGCCCGAACGGCTGCGGCACGCGCAGTCGGCTAAGCTGCGCGTGCTGTCCGCCGGCGGCACCAGGCGACCGGGCAGCTGCCGGACGCACCGAACTTCGCCGAGCGCAGCATCGAAGACGCCGAGGCCCGGGGCCTCCCGCCGGCAATCCGGGAGCCCGTCGCCGTCAGGTATCGAAGGAGATCGCCATGCAGGCCGAAGCGACGATGGGGCAAACCGAGATCCTGTGGCACCCGACGCCGGCGCAGGCCGACGCTTCGCGGCTCGCGGCCTACCAGCGCTGGCTGGCCGCCGAGCGCGGCGTGCCGCAGGCGGACTACGCGGCGCTGTGGCAATGGTCGGTGGACGACATCGAACGGTTCTGGGAGTCGATCTGGGACTTCTTCGATGTCCAGGCCGACGGCTCGCGCCAGCCGGTGCTCGCCTCGCGCGCCATGCCCGGCGCCGACTGGTACCCGAACGCGCGCCTGAACTACGCCGAACATGTCTTCCGCATGGCCCGCGCGGGCGCGCCGGCGCTGATCGCCCGCAGCGAGGAGGGGCCGGTGCGCGAGGTCTCGTGGGCCGAGCTGGAGCGCGACGTCGGCGCCCTCGCCGCACGGCTGCAGCGGTGGGGTGTCGTCGCCGGCGACCGTGTGGCCTCCTACCTGCCCAACCGCGTCGAGACGGTGGTCGCCTTTCTCGCCTGCGCGAGCATCGGCGCCGTCTGGTCGAGCTGCGCGCCCGACATGGGCGCCGGCGTCGTGCTCGACCGGCTGCGCCAGATCGAGCCCCGACTGCTGCTGGCCACCGACAGCACGCGCTACAACGGCAAGGTCCAGGACCGCGCCGCGGTGGTGGACGAACTGCTGCGCGAACTGCCGAGCGTCGAGGTCGTGGTGCACGTCGACGGGCCGCTGGCCGCGCAACGCCCGGTGTCCTGGCGCGACCGCACGCCATGGCAGGCGGCGATCGAGGCCGACGCCGCGCTGGGCTTCACCCGCCTGCCGTTCAGTCACCCGCTGTGGATCGTCTACTCCTCCGGCACCACCGGCATGCCCAAGGCCATGGTGCACGGCCACGGCGGCATCGTGCTGACGCACCTGAAGACGCTCGCCCTGCAGCACGACCTGCGCCCGGGCGACCGCATGCTGTTCCTCGGCAGCACCGGCTGGATCGTGTGGAACTTGCAGCTCGGCGCGCTGCTCACCGGTGCGGCGATCGTGCTGTACGACGGCAACCCGGCGTGGCCGGACCCGCACACGCTGTGGCGCTTCATGGACGAGCACGGCGTGACCGCGTTCGGCTGCGGCGCGGCGTTCCTGACCAACGCGATGAAGGACGGCGTGCGGCCGCGGGACATGGTGCGCCCACCCTCCCTGCATGCGCTGCCCCGCGCGGGGTCCGGCCCGGCTGCTGAGCGGCCGGGCGAAGGGCCGGCGCCGCTGGCCAGGCTGCGCGCGATCTTCTCGACCGGCTCGCCGCTGCCGGTCGAGGCCTATCGCTGGGTCTACGACGCCGTCAAGCCCGACCTGTGGCTGGCGTCGATCAGCGGCGGCACCGACATCGCGTCCGGCTTCGTCGCCTGCGCGCCGACGCTGCCGGTGGCGGCGGGCGAGATCCAGTGCGCCGAGCTCGGGGTCGCGGCCTACGCGTTCGACGAATCGGGGCGGCCGGTGGTCGACGAAGTCGGTGAACTCGTGGTCACCCAGCCGATGCCGTCGATGCCGCTGCACTTCTGGGGGGATCCGGACGGCAGGCGCTACCGCGAGAGCTACTTCGAGACCTACCCGGGCGTCTGGCGCCACGGCGACTGGATCCGCTTCACGCCGCGCGGCACCTCGGTCATCTACGGCCGCTCGGACAGCACGATCAACCGCTTCGGCATCCGCATGGGCACGGCCGAGATCTACCGCGTCGTCGAGGAGCTGCCCGAGGTCCGCGATAGCCTGGTGGTCGACCTGGAGTACCTCGGCCGGCCGTCGTTCATGCCGCTGTTCGTGGTGCTCGAGCCCGGCTTCGTGCTCGACGACGCGCTGAAGGCCCGCATCGCCGACGAGATCCGCACCAAGGCCTCGGCGCGGCATGTGCCGAACGAGGTCTACCAGGTCGACGCGGTTCCGCGCACGCTCAGCGGCAAGAAGATGGAGGTGCCGGTGCGCAAGCTGCTGCTGGGCATGCCGCGCGAGAAGGTGGCCAGCGCCGATGCGATGGCCAATCCGGAGAGCCTGGCCTTCTTCGTCCGCCTGGCGGCGCAGCTGAACGGGGCGCTGCCGGCCGGGGCGCATCGCCATGGCTGAGGCCAGGCGGGTGCTCGTCACCGCCGGTGCGGCCGGCATCGGCCGCGCGATCGTCGAGGCCTTCGCCGCCACCGGCGCCAGGGTCCATGCGTGCGACCTCGACACCGCCGCGCTGGCCGACCTGCGGGCGCAGCTGCCCGGCGTCGGCACCTCGGCCTGCGACGTCGGCGACCGCGACGCCGTCGAGGCGATGGTCGCCGCCGCCGCCACCGCGCTCGGCGGCCTGGACGTGCTGGTCAACAACGCCGGCATCGCCGGGCCGACGGCGAGCATCGAGCAGTTGGATCCGGATGCCTGGGACGCCGTGATGCGGGTCAACCTCGGTGGGACCTTCCACGTCACGCGCCACGCGATCCCGCACCTGAAGCGTTCGAAGGACGGCACGATCCTGGTCATGTCGTCGCTGGCGGGGCGTTTCGGCTACTCGAACCGCAGCCCCTACGCGACGAGCAAGTGGGGCTTGATCGGCTTCACCAAGACGCTCGCCCGCGAGCTGGGCGGGTTCGGCATCCGCGTCAACGCGATCCTGCCCGGGGCGGTCGAAGGTGCGCGCATCGAGCGTGTTCTGGCGGGCCGCGCCGCGGTCAGCGGCCGCAGTCTGGACGAGGAGCGCGCCGGCGCGCTCGCCAACCAGTCCATCAAGCGCTTCGTCGCGCCAGCCGAGATCGGCGCCCTGGCGGTCTTTCTGGCGTCCGACGCCGCGCGCTCGATCTCCGGGCAGATCGTGCCGATCGACGGCGACTCGCAGAGTGCGTCGTGACGACGCGACGAGCGGGCGCCCCGTCGTCACCATCGAGCTGATCGCGGTCGGCATGCGCGCCGATCGGCGCCTGGTGAGCCCCGGGGCTGCGCGGGCAGTCACGAAGCGGCCCGCGGCGGGCCTGCCGGCCTGCCGGCCGCTGCGGGCGCCGCCGCAGCCTACTCGTGCGCCAGCGCGGTGACGACGTACTGGCTGCCGTCCTTCTCGGCCAGGAAGCGGATGCGGTCGCCGGCCTTCAGGCCTTCGAGCAGTGCCGCGTCGCGCACGCGGAAGACCATGGTCATCGGCGGCATGTCCAGGCTGGGGATGTTGCCGTGGCGGATCGTCAGCCGGCTGCCGGCGACGTCGACGCGGCGGATCTCGCCGCTGGCCATCGCGTCGGCGGCGGGCGCGCCGGCGTTCCCGTGCGCGCCGTGGCCGGCATGTTGCGCCCAGCCGGGCGTGGCCACGAGGGCGGCGGCGAGGACGATGGCGAAACGCGTGGCATGCATGGCGGGGCCTCTTCGGTTCGGGGTGGATCGGGTGGGGGACAGGGGCGAACGGATGGCGTCAGCGGTACGCGGCCCAGACGGTGGCGCCGCCGCTGCGGTCGAGCAGGAGCACGTCGTAGGGATCGCGCCGGCCGCCGTACTCGGGGCCGTCCATGCCGGGCGAGCCGACCGGCATGCGCGGCACGGCCAGCCCGAGCGCGGCCGGCCGCTCGCGCAGCAGGCGCAGGATGTCCGGCGCCGGCACATGGCCCTCGACCACGTAGCCGCCGACGCGCGCCGTGTGGCACGAGCCGTAGCGCTCGGCGACGCCCAGTCGGGCCCGCATCGTGGTGTTGCCGACTTCGTGCACGACGGTCCGGAACCCGTGCGCCTCGAGGTGCGCGATCCAGTCCTTGCAGCAACCGCACGACGGGCTCAGGTAGACCTCGACCACCGGCGACGCGGCCTGCTGCGCACCCGCCCGGCCGGCGGGCAGCAGCACGAATGCCGCGGGCAGCTCGCGGAGGAAACGGCGGCGTGCGGGCTTCATCGTGGCACCACCGTGACGCGCCCGACCATGCCGGCCTCGAAGTGGCCGGGCAGCAGGCAACCGAACCAGAATTCGCCGGCGCGGTTGAAGGTCCAGACGATGGTCGCCGTCTTCCCGGGATCGACATGCGCCATGTAGGGCTCGTCGTGCTCCATGTCGGGGAAGCGCTTCATCAGCTCGGCGTGCTCGCGCAGCTCGGCCTCGGTGCCGAGCACCAGTTCGTGCAGCACCTTGCCCCGGTTGCGCACCTCGATGCGCAAGGTCTCGCCTTGCCGCACCTCGAGGTGGTCGGGCGTGAAGCGCATGGTGTCGTGCATGTCGATGCGCACCGTGCGGGTCGCCTGCGTCGCCTCGGCGGCGATGCCCCAGGGCTTCTGCTCCTTGACCACCAGGCCGGCCGGCCGCGCGTGGTGGCGCTCGCCATGGGCGTGGGCGGCGGCAGCGGCGCTGAGCAGCGCCGTGCTCAGCAGGGCACGGAACAAGGGTTGCATCAACTTCATCGTGGGTCCTCGATCGGTGGCAGGCGTCGGCGTGCGGTCGGTCGGTGCGCCTTCAGTGGTGGCCGCCATGGCCAGCGCCGGGCTTGCGCGCGCGCAGTTCGACCTCGCGCGGCGGGTCGACGGCCGGCATCGCGCCCGGCCCCTCGGCCTGGAAACGCGCCGGCGCCGGCAGGCTGCCGGTGAACTCGTAGGCCACCGTGCCCGGCGGGTGCTCGAACCAGCCCGGGTCGCTGTAGTCGCCGCGCGGCTGGCCGCGCCGCACCTTGACGACCGACATCATCCCGCCCATGCCGATCGAGCCGAACGGGCCGTCGCCGGCCATCATCGGCGGCGTGTTCTCGGGCAGCGGCATCTCCATCTCGGTCATGTCCTTCATGCCGCGCTCGCCCATCACCATGTAGTCGGGGATCAGGCGCGTGATCTGGCGCGCCACGCCGCTGTGGTCGACGCCGATCAGCGTCGGCACGGCGTGCCCCATCGGGTTCATCGTGTGGTGGCTCTTGTGGCAGTGGATGGCCCAGTCACCCTCCTCGTCGGCCAGGAAGTCGAGCTGGCGCATCTGGCCGACCGCGATGTTCTCGGTGATCTCGTGCTGGCGCGCCGACTTCGGCGTCGGCCCGCCATCGGTCCCGGTGACGAGGAACTCGTGCCCGTGCAGGTGGATCGGGTGGCTGGTCATCGTCAGGTTGCCGATGCGGATGCGCACCTTGTCCATGTGGCGCACCACCAGCGGGTCGATCCCGGGGAAGACGCGGCTGTTCCAGCACCACAGGTTGAAGTCCAGCATCGTCATCACCTTGGGCGTGTAGCTGCCGGGGTCGATGTCGAAGGCGTTGAGCAGGAAGCAGAAGTCGCGGTCGACCTCGTCGATCAGCGGGTGCCTGCCCCTCGGATGGGTGATCCACATGCCCATCAGCCCCATCGCCATCTGCACCATCTCGTCGCCGTGCGAGTGGTACATGAAGGTGCCGGGGCGGCGGGCGACGAACTCGTAGACGAAGGTCTTGCCGGGCGGGATGCCGGGCTGCGTCAGCCCCGTGACGCCGTCCATGCCGCAGGGCAGGCGCTGACCGTGCCAGTGCACGCTGGTCAGCTCGGGCAGCTGGTTGGTGACGAAGATGCGCACGCGGTCGCCCTCGACGACCTCGATCGTCGGCCCCGGGCTCTGGCCGTTGTAGCCCCAGAGGTGGGCCTTGAAGCCGGGCATCATCTCGCGCACCACCGGCTCGGCGACGAGGTGGAACTCCTTGACGCCCTGGTTCATGCGCCAGGGCAGGGTCCAGCCGTTGAGCGTGACCACGGGGTTGTAGGGCCGGCCGGTGGCCGGCACCAGCGGCGGCGCAGTGTCGGCACCGGTCTGGATGACGGGCTCGGGCAGCGCGGCGAGCGCGACCTTGCTGACCGCGGCAGCGCTGGCGGCGGCGGTGATCGCGCCCGCGCCGGAGAGGAAGTGGCGTCGGTTGACCATGGGGGGCGTCCGGGGCGGTTCGTTGCGACGTTCAATGGGGGTCGGCCGCCGCGGGGGCGGCCGATGGCAGCGGCAGCGCGACGGCGGCTGCGAGATGCGGCCGGCCGACCAGCGCCATGTCGAGCTCGACCTGCGCCAGCCAGAACTCGCGCAGCGTGGCGATGGCGCCCATCACGGCGGCGATCTGCGCGCGCGCGTCGGCCAGCAGGTCGAACACGCCGATGAACATGCCGTTGTAGCGCAGCAGTTGCTCCTCGGAGACCCGCTGCGCCAGCGGCACGATCTCGTCGCGCTGGTGGCGCGCGATGTCCCACGCGCTGCGATACGCGCCGTAGGCCTCGCGCACCTCGGAGCGGGCATCGATCGCGGTGCGCGCGGCCTGGTGCAGCGTCTGCAGGGTCAAGTGTTCGGCGCGCGCGACGCGGGCGTCGCCCCGGTCGAACAGTGGCAGCTCGAAGCCGAGCTCCCAGCCGCGCGCGGTCGGGCCGTCGTTGGAGCTGTTGCGGGACAGCTCGAGTTCGAGCGCCTCGACGAAGCGCGTCGTGCGCGTCAGGCCGAGCTCGCGCGCCGTCTGCTCGGCGGCCAGGCGCGCGGCGAGCACGTCCAGCCGCTGCGCGATTGCCTGGCGCTCGATGTCGGGGGCCTCCAGCGGCGCGGCTGGCAGGTCCGGCAGCCGCTCGGGCAGGCGCAGCGCCGCCGTCTGCGGGCCCCAAAGACCGAGCGCGCGCACCAGCCGCTCGCGCGTGGCGCGCTGCGCGGCCTCCGCGCG
>JRYF01000090.1_pt1 | contig 10703 bp, 8 predicted proteins | sample 235331 | NCBI WGS metagenome assembly JRYF01 (sample SAMN03074217, study PRJNA261475) | activated sludge metagenome | biome: Wastewater Treatment Plant; feature: Wastewater; material: Activated sludge; isolation source: activated biomass of a wastewater treatment plant treating hydrocarbon... ... | reverse complement strand
TGCCGACCAGCTTCTGCTGGTCGTTGCCCTTGAAGTTGAAGCGCCCCAGGTAGGCCCGGCTGGGCATCACGAACTTGCCGACGACGATGTTGTCCAGCCCGCCGGAGACGTCCTCCCATACCGTGTTGTCGGCCGCCAGGCTCTCGCGGCTCTGGTCGACGAAGGCCAGCTTGGCCGTCGGCCCGATCTTGACCTCGCCGGCGTCCGGTGCCTCGCGGCCCTGGATCATGCGGAACAGCGTCGACTTGCCGGCGCCGTTGGGGCCGATGATGCCGACGATCGCGCCCGGCGGCACCTTGAAGCTGAGGTTGTCGATCAGCAGCCGGTCGCCGAAGCTCTTGCTGACGCCGATGAACTCGATCACCTCGTTGCCCAGCCGGTCGGCCACCGGGATGAAGATCTCGTTCGTCTCGTTGCGCTTCTGGTACTCGACGTCGGACAGCTCCTCGAAACGCGCCAGCCGCGCCTTGCTCTTGGTCTGGCGCGCCTTGGCGTTGGAGCGCACCCACTTGAGCTCCTCCTTCATCGCCTTGGTGCGCGCGTCCTCGGTCTTCTGCTCGAGTTCCAGCCGCTTCTCCTTCTGGTCCAGCCACTCGGAGTAGTTGCCCTTGTAGGGCAGACCGCGGCCGCGGTCGAGCTCCAGGATCCACTCGGCAGCGTTGTCGAGGAAGTAGCGGTCGTGGGTGATCGCCACCACGGTACCGGGGAAGCGCTTGAGGAAGATCTCCAGCCACTCGACGCTCTCGGCGTCGAGGTGGTTGGTCGGCTCGTCGAGCAGCAGCATGTCGGGCTTGGCGAGCAGCAGACGGCACAGCGCGACGCGGCGCTTCTCGCCGCCCGAAAGCGTCGCGATCGTGGCGTCCCAGGGCGGCAGGCGCAGCGCGTCGGCGGCGACCTCGAGCTCCATGTCGGTGTTGACGCTGCCGGCGGCAGCGATCACGGCCTCCAGCTCGGCCTGCTCGGCGGCGAGGGCGTCGAAGTCGGCATCGGGCTCGGCGTAGGCGGCGTAGACCTCGTCCAGCCTGGCCTTGGCCGCCAGCACGCCGCCTATGCCCTGCTCGACGGCCTCGCGCACGGTCTGGTTGGGGTCGAGCTCGGGCTCCTGCGGCAGGTAGCCGATCTTCAGACCCGGCATCGGCTGCGCCTCGCCCTCGATGTCCTTGTCGACCCCGGCCATGATCTTCAGCAGCGTCGACTTGCCCGAGCCGTTGAGGCCGAGCACGCCGATCTTGGCGCCGGGGAAGAAGGACAGGCTGATGTCCTTCAGGATCTGCCGCTTCGGCGGCACGATCTTGCCGACGCGGTTCATGGTGTAGACGTACTGGGCCATGGGCGAAGCTGCGGCGCGCGGCCGGCTGGAAAGGTGAGCGGGGAAGGTGCGCGGCGCCGGTGCGTCCGGCGGCGCGCAGCGCGCCGTGCGGGATGCCGGCGCGTGACGACACGCATTATCGCCGCCGTGGAGGCGGCACGGTCCGGCACCCGCGACGCCAGGGCGGCGCCTGGCCGACAATCGGGGCCGCAACCCTGTACCCGCCCCCGCCATGACCCATGCCATCACCACCGTCGAGGCCCCGGCCGGCCTGGTGCGCACCACCCACCTCGTCTACGCCTTGCACGCGGTCGGGCTGGCGATCGGCGCCTTCGGGGCGGCGACCGTGATCGGCGCCTTCCTGTTCGGCTGGCCGTCGATCGTCGCCGTCATCATCAACTACGTGAAGCGCAGCGAGGCACGCGGCACCTGGCTCGAGTCGCACTTCCGCTGGCAGATCCGCACCTTCTGGTTCGCGCTGCTGTGGGCGGTGCTGGTGGTGGCGGTGTCGCTGCCCCTGACCGTGGTCATCGTCGGCTTCGCGACCTGGGCGCTGGGGCTGGCACTGCTCGGGCTGTGGGCCGTCTACCGCATCGCGCGCGGCTGGCTGCGGCTGAACGACCACCTGCCGATGCCGCTGCCTTCCTGATCAGGGCGTGCCGCCAGGATCGCGGTGGGGGTCGCGGTCGAACACGGCCACGCTCTCGACGTGCGCCGTGTGCGGGAACATGTTGACCACCCCCGCGGCCGTGCAGCGGAAGCCCGCCTGGTGGACGAGCAGGCCGGCGTCGCGCGCCAGCGTCGCCGGGTTGCAGCTGACGTAGACGATGCGCCGCGGCGCCGACCACGCCGCACCCGCCTGGACGAGGTCGGCCGCCGCCTTGGCGAGGGCGAACGCGCCTTCGCGCGGCGGGTCGACCAGCCAGCGGTCGGCCGGGCCGAGCGCGCGCAGGTCGCCGGCCGCGAGCGTGAACAGGTCGCGCGCGTCGAAGGTCGTCGACGCCGCCAGGCCGTTCAGCCGCGCGTTGGCGCGCGCGCGCTCGATCAGCGTCGCGCTGCCCTCGATGCCGAGCACCTGCCCCCCGGCACCGACCGCACGCGCCAGCGGCAACGTGAAGTTGCCCAGGCCGCAGAACCAGTCGATCACGCGCTCGCCCGGCTGCGCCGCCAGCAGGTGCACGGCGCGCGCGACGAGCACGCGGTTGATGTGCGGGTTGACCTGCGTGAAGTCGGTCGGCCGGAACGGCATCGTGACGCCGAACTCGGGCAGCGCATAGGCCAGCGGCGAGCGATCGCCGTCTTCGGGGTCCAGCAGGTGCACCGAATCCGGCCCGGCCGGCTGCAGCCACCACTGCACGCGATGTTCGGCCGCGAAGGCGCGCAGGCGCTCCTGGTCCGCCACCGGCAGCGGTGCCAGGTGGCGCAGCACGAGCGCGGTGACGGTGTCGCCGGCCGCGAGCTCGATCTGCGGCAACCGGTCACGGGTGCCCATCGCCGCGACCAGCTCGCGCAGCGCCGGCAACAGCGCACTGACCGCGGGCGGCAGCACCGGGCACTCGCGCATGTCGGCCACGTAACGCGACTTGCGTTCGTGGAAGCCGACCAGTACCTCGCCCTTGCGGGCGACGAAGCGCACCGACAGCCGTGCCCGGTGGCGGTAGCCCCAGGCCGGGCCCTCGATCGGCCGCAGCACACGCGCGGCCCTGAGCCGGGCCAGGTGCGCCAGCTGGTCCTCCAGGACCCGCTGCTTGACCGCGACCTGCGCCGCCGGGTCCAGGTGCTGCAGCTTGCAGCCGCCGCACGCGCCCTGGTGCAGCCCGAAGTGCGGGCAGCGCGGCCGCACCCGCAGCGCCGACTCGCGCACGATGGCCGTCGCCTGGCCCTGCTCCCACTGGTTCTTGCGCCGCGCGATGGCCGCCTGCACCCGCTCGCCCGGCAACGCGCCGTCGACGAAGACCACCTTGCCGTCGTCGCGCCGCGCCACGCCCTGGCCGTCGAGGTCGAGCGAATCGATGGTCAGCCAGGGTGTCGCGTCGTTCGGCATCGGGCGCATTATCGGCAGCGCCGGAACGCCGACGGCCGCCCGCAGGCGGCCGTCGTCATGGCTCAGGCGGGCCGCTTCAGTCGATCTTGAAGTAGTCGGTCTTCACCGTCCAGCGCTGCCCTTCGAGCCGGGACAGGCGGGTCGCGTTGCTGCCCAGGCGCTTGGTCGGGCTGAAGGTCATCTCGGCGCTGCCGAAGATGTCCGGCGGGATGACCATCGTGTCCATCGCCCGGATGAAGCTGTCGGTCGTCAGGTCGCGCCCGGCCTTGGTCGCGGCGCGGATGAAGGCGTCGATCGCGGTGTAGCCGTAGACCGAGAACACGGTGGGATCCTCGTTGAACTTGGTCTTGTACTTGTTGGCCCAGAAGCTGATCTCGCGCGAGGTGCTGTCCAGGTAGGGGTGCTGCACCGTCATTGTCGCGTACAGGCCATCCATCGCCGCGCCACCGAGCTTGTGGATGAGGTCGGTGTAGACCGCGCTGGAGCCGATGAAGGTCGGGTTGAAGCCGGTCTTGCGGCCCTCGGCGATCGCGCCGATGGTCTCGCGGATGATGGTGCCGAGCACGACGAGGTCGCAGTCGGCCGCCTTCATGCGCGCGACCTGGCTCGAGAAGTCGGTCGCACCACGCTTGTAGGTCGTGCGCTCGGCCAGCTCCATGCCGATCGTCTTCAGCCCGGCCTCGGCGCCGCGCATCACCTCCAGACCGAACTCGTCGTCCTGGTACATGATGCAGGCCTTCTTCGCGCCCTTCTCCTTGACCAGCATCGGCACCGCGACGCGCATCTGGTCGTAGTAGGTGGCGGCGAACGAATACTTCAGCCGGTGGAACGGGTCGTACATCTCGCGCGCCGCCGTCACCGGGAAGAAGTTGATCACGTTGCGCTCGAACTGCACCGGCATGGCGGCCATGTTCTGCGCCGTGCCGATGTGACCGATCATCGCGAAGATGCGGTCCTGGTTGACCAGCTTCTGCGCCGCCAGCACGGCGCGCCGCGGGTCGTAGGCCGAGTCCTCGACCACCAGGCGCAGCCGGCGGCCGTTGACGCCGCCCTGCTCGTTGGCTTCGTCGACGCGCAGGATCATGCCCTGGCGAACCTGCTTGCCGAAGCCGGCGATCGGCCCCGAGAGGTCCTGGATCGAACCGATCACGATCTCGTTGGCGCTCACGCCCTGGCTGCGCTGGGCGGATGCCAGCGGCACCGCCAGCGCCAGCGCGAGCGCGCCGATCAGGGGAAGGGCAGCGTGTCTCATGGGGTCTCCTTTCGAATGCCGCGGCTTCAGCGGCTGGCGTACATCGACTCGATCAGCGGGGCGTACTTCTGCTGGACGAACTTGCGTTTGAGTTTCATCGTCGGGGTCAGTTCCTCGTCCTCGGCGGTGAGCTGGGTCTCGATCAGGCGGAAGGTCTTGATCTGCTCGACGCGCGCGAACTTGGCGTTGACCTTGTCGATCTCGCGCTGGATCAGCTCCTGCACCTCGCGCGCGCGGGTCAGGCTGGCGTAGTTCGAGAACGGCACGTCGTGGTCCTGCGCGTACTTCTCGACGTTCTCCTGGTCGATCATGATCAGCACGGTGAGGTAGGGCCGCTGGTCGCCGATCACGACCGCGTCGGTGATGTAGGGCGAGAACTTCAGTTCGTTCTCGATCTCGCTCGGCGTGACGTTCTTGCCCCCGGCCGTGATGATGATGTCCTTCATGCGGTCGGTGATGCGGAAGAACCCTTCCTCGTCGACGCTGCCGACGTCACCGGTGTGCAGCCAGCCCTCGGCGTCGATCGTCTCGGCGGTCTTCTCGGGCTGGTTCAGGTAGCCCATGAAGACGTTCGGGCCGCGGATCAGCAGCTCGCCGGTCGCGGGGTCGACCTTGACCTCGTTGTAGCTGCACGCCGGGCCGATGCTGCCGGGCTTGATGCGGCCGGCCGGCATGCCGGTCGACGCGCCGCCGGATTCGGTCTGGCCCCAGACCTCGAGCATCGGCACCCCGAGCGCGAGGTACCAGCGGATCAGGTCGGGCGCGATCGGCGCCGCGCCGGTGACGAGAAAGCGCGCGCGGTGGATGCCGACCAGTTTGCGCACGTTGTCCAGCGCCAGCCAGCGCGCCAGCATGAACTGCGCCTTCAGCGTCCCCGGCACCGGCTGGCCGGCCAGCACCCGCTCGGCGATGCGCTTGCCGACCCCGATGCCCCAGCCGTAGACGAGCTGCTGCAGCTTGCTCGTCTCCGACAGCGCGATCATCACCGCCGAGTAGAACTTCTCCCACACGCGCGGCACGGCGACGAAGACGGTCGGTGCGATCTCGCGCACGTTCTCGGGCACCGTGTCGGGGTTCTCGACGAAGTTCAGCTTGGCGCCGGTGTAGAGGGCGAAGTACTCGCCGCCCAGCCGCTCGGCGACGTGGCACAGCGGCAGGAAGCACATGCGCTCGTCGGACTCGTCCTGCGCGATCAGCGTGTTGTAGCCGTGGATGGTGTAGATGATCGCGCGGTGGTGGTGCATCGCGCCCTTGGGCCGGCCGGTGGTGCCCGAGGTGTAGATCAGGATCGCCAGATCGTCCGGCCGGCGGCTGTCGACGCGCGCCTCGAACAGCCCGGGGTGCACCGCGCCGTGCGCGCGGCCGAGCTCGCGCAGGCGCGCGAAGCTCATCACCATCGGGTCCTGGAAGCGCTGCAGCCCCTCCATGTCGAACACCACGATGTGCTGCAGCAGCGGCAGCCTCTCGCGCACCTCGAGCAGCTTGTCGAGCTGCTCCTCGTTCTCGACGAACACGATGCGGGTGCGCGAGTCCTCGCACAGGTAGTGCACCTGGGCCGGCGCATCGGTCGGGTAGATGCCGTTGGCGACCCCGCCGGCGCACAGGATGCCGAGGTCCGCCAGCACCCACTCGACGACGGTGTTGGACAGGATGGACGCCGTGTCGCCCGGCTCGAAGCCGAGCGACGCCAGGCCGAGCGTGAGCTCGCGCACCGCGTCGCCGACCTCGCGCCAGGTCCAGGCGCGCCAGATGCCGAGCTGCTTCTCGCGCAGCCAGACCTGGTCGCCACGCTGCTCGACCGCGTTGCAGAACAAACGCCCCAGCGTGTCGCCCGCCACCACGACCTCGGTACGCGGCTGGATGCGGCTGGTGTCCCACAAGACGCTCACCGGGCTACCTCCAGGTCTTCTTCTTCTTCCAGCGCCGCTCGCCACGCGCGCCGGATTCCTTCATGCCGAGGTAGAACTCCTTGATGTCCTCCTTCTCGCGCAGGCGGGCGCAGGTGTCTTCCATCACGATGCGGCCGTTCTCCAGCACGTAGCCGTGGTCGGCGGCGTTGAGCGCCATGTTGGCGTTCTGCTCGACCAGCAGCATGGTCGTGCCGCGCTCGCGGTTGATGCGCACGACGATCTCGAAGATCTCCTTGGTCAGCTTCGGGCTCAGCCCCAGGCTGGGCTCGTCGAGCAGCATCAGCCGCGGGTCGGCCATCAGCGCGCGGCTGATCGCCAGCATCTGCTGCTGGCCACCCGACAGCAGCCCGGCCTCCTGACGCTGGCGCTCCTTGAGGATCGGGAAGTAGCCGAACACCATCTCCATGTCGCGCGCGACGGCGTCGCGGTCGGCGCGCGTGTAGGCGCCCATCAGCAGGTTGTCGTGCACCGACAGCAGCGGGAACACCTCGCGCCCCTCGGGCACGTGGACCAGCCCCTTCTGCACGATCAGCGCCGGGTCGAGCGCGGTGATCGCCTCGCCGCGGAACTCGACGCTGCCCTTGCGCGGGTCGATGATGCCGGAGATGGTCTTCAGGATGGTCGTCTTGCCGGCGCCGTTGCTGCCCAGCACGGTGACGATCTCGCCCGCGCGCACCGCCAGGCTGACGCCGCGGATGGCCTTGATCGGGCCATAGGCGCTCTCCACGTTGGCGAGCTTGAGGATGACCTCGGCCGCCGAACGTTCGCCGCTGTCCGCCGCTGCGGCGTTCATGCGCGCGTCCTCCGCAGCGAGCTGGCGTCATCGGCGGTGCCGAGGTAGGCCTCGATCACGCCCGGGTCGGCCTGCACCTCGGCCGGGGTGCCGGTGGCCAGCACCTCGCCCTGGTTCATCGCCAGCACGCGGTCGGACACGCGCGAGACCAGCGTCATGTCGTGCTCGACCATCAGCACGGTGATGCCGAGGTCGTCGCGGATGTCCTGGATCCAGAACGCCATGTCGTCGGTCTCTTCGACGTTGAGGCCGGACGACGGCTCGTCGAGCAGCAGCAGCTTCGGGCTGGTGGCCAGCGCACGCGCCAGTTCGACCACCTTGCGCACGCCGTAGGGCAGCCCGGCGACCATGGTGTCGCGGTAGTGCTGCAGGTCGAGGAACTCGATCACCTCCTCGACCTTGTGCCGCGTCTCGCGCTCGGCCTGCCGCACCGACGGCAGGAACAGCACCTCGGCCCACAACCGCTTGGGGTGATGGATGTGGCGGCCGATCAGCAGGTTCTGCAGCACGGTGGCGTGCTCGAACAGCTCGATGTTCTGGAAGGTGCGCGCGATGCCGAGCGCGGCGATGCGGTGCGGCGGTACGCGGATCAGCGGCTGGCCGTCGTAGATCAGCTCGCCGGCGGTCGGCGTGTAGATGCGGCTGATGAGGTTGAACACCGTCGTCTTGCCGGCGCCGTTGGGGCCGATCAGCGTGAACACCTCGCCACGCCGGACGTCGAAGCTGACCTCGTTGACGGCCAGCACGCCGCCGAAGCGCACCTGCAGGTCGCGCGCCTGCAGCAGGGGGGTGTCGGCGACCGCGGAAGTCATTTCAGCCGGTCCGACTTCTGGAACGCCTTCTGCCGCTTGAACAAGCCCTTGCGGTAGAAGGGGAAGATCTGGAACCAGGTGCGGATCTTCAGCCAGCGGCCGTAGATGCCCAGCGGCTCGAACAGCACGAAGCCGATCAGCACCGCCCCGTAGACGACCGACTTCAGCCCCGGCGCCTGGCCGATCGCCTCCGGCAGCACGTCCTTGAGGGCCGAGATCGCCTGCGGCATGCCGATCAGGAAGGCGGCGCCGAGGAAGGCCCCGTGCACGCTGCCCAGGCCACCGATGACGACCATCAGCAGCAGGTCGATCGACTGGATGATGTTGAACTGCTCGGGCGACAGGAAGCGGATCATGTGCGCGTACAGCGCGCCGCCGATGCCGGCCAGCGCGGCGCTGATCGAGAAGCTCAGCGTCTTGTAGTAGGCGAGCTGGATGCCCATGCTCTGGGCCGAGATCTCGCTGTCGCGGATGGCGACGAAGGCTCGCCCCGTCGGGCTGCGCAGCAGGTTGAGCACCGCCAGCGTGCACAGCACGGCGATGACTAGGCACACGAAGTAGAACTTCTCGCTGCTGTCGGCGACCCAGCCGAACATCTGCGGCTGGCCGACCATCATGCCGGCGTTGCCGCCGGTCATGCTCTCCCAGCGCGCCAGCACCTCCTCGACGATGAAGCCGAAGGCCAGCGTCGCGATGCCCAGGTAGATGCCCTTGACGCGCAGCGCCGGCAGCCCGACGACGGCGCCGACCGCCGCCGACAGCCCGGCCGCCACCGCGATCGACAGCGGGAACGGCCAGCCCTGCGCCGCCAGGATGGCCTGCGTGTAGGCGCCGACGCCGAGGAAGGCCGCGTGCCCGATCGAGAACAGCCCGGTGAAGCCGGCCAGCACCATCAGCCCGAGGCCGACGATGCCGTAGATCAGGATGAAGGTCAGCTGCGCCAGCCCGTAGGGCTCGAGCAGCCAGGGCGCCGCGGCCAGCGCGACCAGCAGCAGCCCGTACCAGAAGCGGTGGCCGCCGTGCTTGGCCAGGCGGATGTCCTGGTCGTAGCTGGTCTTGAAGATGAAGCGCATCGTGCGTCAGGCCGCGTCAGCCCCGCCGGGCCGCCCCAAGGGGCTGACACGCCCCCTCGGGGGGCAGCGAACGAAGTGAGCTTGGGGGCTCCATCTCATACCTTTTTGCGCAGCTTCTCGCCGAACAGGCCGTTGGGCATCACCATCAGCACCACCAGCACGACGACGTAGGCGGCGACGTCCTTGAAGCCCTCGGGCAGGTAGAAGCCCGCCAGCGCCTCGACGACGCCGATGATCAGCCCGCCGACGATTGCCCCCGGCAGGCTGCCGAAGCCGCCCAGCACCGCGGCCGGGAAGGCCTTCAGCCCGATGAAGCCCATGTTGGCGTGGATGAAGGTGATCGGCGCCAGCAGGATGCCGGCGATCGCCGCCACCGCCGCCGCCAGCGCCCACACCAGGCCGTTGAGGCGCTGCACCGGGATGCCCATGTAGTAGGCCGCGAGCTGGTTCTGCGATGAGGCCTGCATCGCGATGCCGACCTTGCTGTAGCGGAACAGCATGAACAGCAGCGCGCACAGCACCGCGGTCGACCCGATGACGACCAGCTGCTCGAAGTTGACGATCAGCCCGCCGACGTCGGCGATCACGTCCTTGTACGGCACCGGCAGCACGTGCGTCTCGGTGCCGATGACCGGGATCATCGTGACGACGCCACGCGCGACGTAGCCGATGCCGATCGTCAGCATCACGATCGAGAACGCCGGCTGCCCGAGGATGGGTCGGATCACCAGGCGCTCGGTCAGCAGCCCGAACGCGGCCATCGCCGCGATCGCCGACGGCACCGCGATCCAGAACGGGAAGCCCAGCATCGTCATCAGCGCCAGGCCGAGGAAGGCGCCGACCATCATCAGGTCGCCCTGGGCGAAGCTGATGTGCTCGGTCGCCTTGTAGATCAGCACGAAGCCGAGCGCGATCAGCCCGTAGATGCAGCCCTGGGCGATGCCGCCGATGATCAGCTGGATCAGGACCACGTGTCTTCCCTGCGCTGCTGCAGCATGCCCGCGTCGATCGCCTCGTTCGCCTCGTTCGCCTCGTTGGCCTCGTCGGCCCGCTTCGCCGGCCGCCCGTCGGCCGCGGCGATCCTAGCCCGCAGGGGTGGCCCGGGCACTTGAGGGAAACGCTGACACCTGCGCGACACCCCGCATTCGCGCGGCCTGCGCCCGGGCCACGCCGGGCTCCCGCCCGCGCGGCGGCGAGCGGGCGCGGATCAGCGCGGCGGCAGGAAACCCGCGGGGTCGACCGGCCGGCCCTGGCGCCGGATCTCGAAGTGCAGCTGCACGCGCTCGGCGTCGCTCGATCCCATCTCGGCGATCTTCTGGCCGCGGCGCACCGGCTCGTCCTCGCGCACCAGCAGCCGACTGTTGTGCGCGTAGGCGCTGAGGAAGGTGTTGTTGTGCTTGACGATGACGAGGTTGCCGTAGCCGCGCAAGCCCGAGCCGGCGTAGACGACGCGGCCGTCGGCGGCCGCGAGCACCGGGTCGCCGGGCTGGCCGGCGATCGCCAGCCCCTT
>JRYF01006243.1_pt1 | contig 10717 bp, 9 predicted proteins | sample 235331 | NCBI WGS metagenome assembly JRYF01 (sample SAMN03074217, study PRJNA261475) | activated sludge metagenome | biome: Wastewater Treatment Plant; feature: Wastewater; material: Activated sludge; isolation source: activated biomass of a wastewater treatment plant treating hydrocarbon... ... | reverse complement strand
CGGCTGCGTGTTCGAGGGCCGCGTCGTGCTCGGCGACGGCGTCCAGGTGGGGCCGCACTGCGTGCTGCGTGACACGACGGTGGCCGCCGGCGCGCGCATCGACGCGTTCAGCCACCTCGACGGCGCGACGGTCGGCGCCGACGCGCGCGTCGGCCCCTACGCGCGGCTGCGCCCGGGGGCCGTGCTCGCCGACGAGGTGCATATCGGCAACTTCGTCGAGGTCAAGAACTCGCAGCTGGCGCAGGCCGCCAAGGCCAACCACCTGGCCTACGTCGGCGACGCGACGGTCGGCCGCGACGTCAACATCGGCGCCGGCACCATCGTCGCCAACTACGACGGCGCCAACAAGCACCGTACGGTGATCGGCGACGGCGCGCACACCGGCTCGAACTCGGTACTGGTGGCGCCGATCGTCGTCGGCGCCGGCGCTACGGTGGGCGCCGGATCGACCGTGGCCCGCGAGGTGCCAGCCGGCCAGCTCACGGTCGCCCGCGCCCGCCAGGTTACGGTGCCGGGCTGGAAACGGCCGGTCAAGAGAAAGACCTGAGCGTCCGCGTCGTCGGCGCAGGCGCTGCCGCGCGCGGGGGGCGCTACGCGCCTGATGATGGCCTGAAAGGCCGAAACCTCAAGGCGCTGCGGCGGGGGGGGACGCGACGCGTCGCCCGCCGGAGCTGACGCTGCCGCTCCGAAGCCCGCCGTTTGAGTCCCGCCGGCGTTACGAAATGCGGTCTGGCTGTGAGCTGCTGGCCGGCGTCGGCTTCGAGCACGGGCTCGACGTCCGGCGACGCCGATTGGCGACCTATCGCCGCTCCGCCCGTCCAGCGCCGCGCACCGCGGCGTACGCCAGCAGCAGCCAGCCGGCGAGGAACAGCACGCCGCCGAACGGCGTCACCGCGCCGAGGCCGCGCAGGCCGGTGAGCGCCAGCGCGTACAGGCTGCCGCTGAACAGCAGCGTGCCGGCCACGAAGCACCAGCCGCCGGCCACGACCGCGCGGCCGGGCCAGCGGGTCGCGGCCCAGGCCACGGCCAGCAGCGCCAGCGCGTGATACATCTGGTAGCGCACGCCGACTTCGAAGACGGCGAGCAGGTCCGCGCCCAGGCGCGTCCTCAGCGCGTGGGCGCCGAAGGCGCCGGCGGCTACGGCGATGAAACCGCTGGCCGCGCCGAGGGCGGTGAACAGTTTTTCGGGGGTCATCATGGCGGCGGCTCCTGCAACGGAGCGTCGAGCCGGGCCGCGCCGGCGCGGCGGCCGGATGCCGAAGGCGCGCCGCGCACGCCGCCGCCGCGATGGGCGACGGCGCAGCGCGGACCGGACACAGACGACGCCACCGGCGGCAGCGCGGCGCGAACCGGACACGGGCAACGCGATCCGCGGCGGCCCCACGCGCCCCGGACACCGGTGTGGCCATGCGCGGCGACGAGGCGCGCGCCGCATAATCGCGCACCCGAGTTCCCCCCGACAGGCCCGCCATGCCGCAGACCCGCCACGGCATTCCGCCGGAGTTCCTCGACGCCGCCGACGAGTTCGTGCAGCTGGCCAACCGCATGACCGACAACTACGGTCGCGACTGGGTGGCCGCGGCGATGATGTACGCGACCGCCCGCTTCAATGCCTTCGTGTGGCTGACCCGCGAAGGCCGGCCCGACCAGAGCCTCGATGCGGCGGCGGCGTACTACACCGCGGAGTACGACAAGATGCTGCGCGACAACGTCGACGAGCTGACGCCGCACTATCGCGCCGCCCCCGGCTCGGCCAACTGAGCGTTCACCATGGGCGCCGGCGCGCGCGGCGTCAGCCGCGGTGCCGCCTCCGATTGCCGAAGGGCGGCTGCCCGCGCCAGTAGCGCAGCATCAGCCAGCCGCCGGCCATGCCGCCGAGGTGGGCGAAGTGGGCGATGCCGCTCTGCGTCCCGGTCAGGCCGAGCGTCAGTTCGAGCACGCCGAAGAGCACCGCGAACAGCCACGCCGGCATCGGGATCGGCGGGATCAGCAGCACGATGGTCCGGTGCGGGAACAGCATCGCGTAGCCGAGCAGCAGGCCGAACAGCCCGCCCGAAGCGCCCACGGTCGGATACGGGATCGGGGCGTCGGAGGCCACGATCAGCTGCACCGCGCCCGCCACGAGCACGCACACCACGTAGTAGTGCAGCAGCCGGCGCGGCCCCCAGACGCGCTCCAGCTCGGAGCCGAACAGCCACAGGCCGTACATGTTGAAGGCCAGGTGCAGCAGGCCGCCGTGCAGCAGCGCATAGCTCGCCAGCTGCCAGGGCGCGAAGCCGCTGCCGATCGGCCACAGCGCGAACCACGCGAACAGGTCGCCGGCGCCGAGCAGCGCCAGCGCCGACGTGGCCACGGTGACGATCAGCAGCAGTTGCGTCATCGATTGCATGGGGATTCGCGGGATCCGTGCCGCAGCGGGACATGACGATCGGCGCAGCGCGCCGGCCGAGGTTGGAGGCGCCGGCGGCGCATCGGTTCCTCGCCGCGCGGTAGGCAAAGGCGCCGACGGCGCAAGGATACGGGGCCTTGCCTGCCGTCCCGGCGTGGCGCGTCGTTGCGCGGGTGAGGCGCATCGCCTCGACGATAATCGCCGCATGGATTCGCCGGCGCTCGTCGAAGCCCGCAAGGACCTGGCCTGTGCGCTGCGCGCCGCGCACCGGCTGGGCCTGAGCGAAGGCGTCTGCAATCACTTCTCGCTCGCCGTGCCGGATCGTCCCGGGCTGTTCCTGATCAATCCGCAGGGGCTGCTGTGGAGCGAGGTCGGAGCCGATGACCTGGTGCTGATCGACGCCGACGGGCGCAAGGTCGAAGGCCGCCACGACGTCGAGCCGACCGCGTTCTTCATCCACGGCTGGATCCACCGCGCGGTGCCGGATGCCGCCTGCGTGCTGCACACCCACATGCCGTTCGCCACCGCGCTGTGCCTGCTGCAGGGCGGCCGGCTCGAGATGGCGAGCCAGAACGCGCTGCGCTTCCACCGCCAGGTGGCCTACGAGAACGAGTACAACGGCCTGGTGCTCGACGATGCCGAGGCCGAGCGCATCGCCAGGCGGCTGGCGGGCCACACCGTGCTGTTTCTCGCCAACCACGGGGTCATCGTGCGTGGGCCGAACGTCGCCTGGGCGTTCGACGACCTGTATTACCTCGAACGCGCCTGCATGCACCAGGTGCTGGCGCAGGGCACCGGCAAGCCGCTGAAGCTGATCGGCGAGACGGTCGCCGCGCGCACCGCCAGGCAGATCGCCGGCGAGCGGCAGCAGTCGGAGCTGCACCTGAAGGCGCTGCGGCGCGCGCTCGGCTTCGACTGACGCCGTACCCATCCGGGTTCCACCGGCGGGCTGCCGTGGCTTCCGACGCGGGTTCCAAAGCCCGCGGCGCTCGCCGACGCCCCGCCCGCGCGGAGCCGGCGTCCTCGATGAGGTGGACCATCCCTTCGCCGTCGGCGGCCCCCTTCGCGCGGAGCCGGGACGACGTTGACCTGCGCGAAGACCTCGGCCTGCGCCGGCGCCCCGCGGCCGGCACCACCGTGCTCCCGGAACATCTGCCGGATGACGTCCCCGCGCCAGGTCCGCGGCGCGCGGCCGTCGCGTCAGGGCATCTCGCCGTGCAGCGCGCGGAAGGCGAGGAATTCGCGCCGCGTCCGCGGGCCGTAGGTCGCGAAGGCCGGGTCGGGGGCGTTCAGGTAGTCGAGCTTCGACTTCTGCACCCGGTCGCGGGCCAGCTTCCCGCGCATCTCCTCCGGCTGCAGCCCGTACACCCGGGCCCCGTTCAGACCGAAGATCTTGCGCTTCGCCGCCGGCGTCAGCGCCGGGTAGCCGTAGCGGTCCTGGAACTCCCTGCTGATCTCGAAGGCGCGGAAGGCCTGGATCTGGTCCTGCGGGCTGCCGTACCAGATCGAGTCGGTGCCCCAGAGGATGTGGTCCTCGCCGATGTGCTTCAGCAGCTTGCCCAGCAGGTGCGCCGCCTGATCCGGATCGCGCATCACGAAGCGCCACGTGCTGCCGAGTTCGGCGTAGACGTTCTTGACGCCGTTCTCGCGCACCGAGCGGATCAGCACGTCGACCCCTGCCTTTGCCTGCGGGTCGTAGGGGCCTTCCTTGACCCCGGTGTCGAAGCCGGAGTGATAGACGAGGAAGTTCAGCTCCGGATAGCGCCTGGCGGCGCGGCCGACGTCGGCGCTGGTGGAGAACTCGTAGCCGCGCGGGCCGAAGGCGAGCCCCTTGTGCACGCAGATGTTGCGCACGCCGAGCTTCTTCGCCCGCTCGATGAACGGCAGGCCGTGGCGCTCGTCGTCGAGCCAGAAGCCGGCGTCGCCGTCGCGCGGGCCGAACTGGGTGTAGGTCTTGAAGCCGGCCAGCTTCCATCGGCCCGCCTGCGCGTCCATGCCGTCGAGTTCGCCCGGCAGCGTCGGCATGCAGCGGCCGTGCAGCAGCAGCCGCTCGGTGCCGTCGAGCGCGTTGGCCGCCGTTCGCGTCACGCCGGCTGCCTCGAAGTCGAGCGGGTTGGTGTCGATTCCGCCGGGCACGTGCGACAGCACGCCCATCGCGGTGTCGCTGTCGAGAAAGACGTCCTTGAGCAGCTGGTCGGCCGAGAAGCACTCGACGTGATCGGCCTTGCCGCAGTTCGAGTTCGGCATGCCCTTGAAGGCATTGGGCGAGGCGCGGCTGCGCCACGCGCCCTGCGGGTTCACGTGGTGCAGCTGCACGTCGAAGATGAACTCGTCCCCGCCGATCGCCGCCCGCGCCGCGGCCTGCTCGAAGGGCGCCTCCATGGGCAGCGCGTACTGCCCGCCGCGCATGCCGGCGGCGGCGAAGGCGCGGTTGTAGGCGGCCAGCGTGCCGGCGGCTCCGGCGAGCGAGACCAGGTAGCGGCGGCGCGACAGGCCAAGCCGGCGCGCGGCATCGCTGGCGGCAAGCTGCGCATCACTGCGTGCCCGGCGCTGCGTGGCAGTCAGCGGCACGGGGACGAACTCCCCGTTGGAGGTGGGGTCGAGCTTGATCGGCAGTCGCCGGCCAGCGGGATCCTGATCGGTAGTCATGGGCGCCTCCGGGGCGGCAAAGAGCCTCACGTTAACGCGCATCGGGCAAGACAGATCCCGCGACCGCGTGGCGGCGAACATCCCGACGGTGAACCCCCCGATCGAGAATCGTGAATCTTCCGTAGCGACGGCGGTCTCGCCCGTCTAAGGTCGGTTGCTGGCTTGCCCGTCGGCGGGCCGCGAGGGAAGAGCGCCATGCCTCCTGCCGAAGCGTTGATGAAGGGAAACTTCGCTCACCTGCCGCTCGCGATGCTCGCGGCTAACGCCGGGTCACGTGTTGCCGCCGAGCAGGCAGCGGCGCGCGCGGCCAGACTCGGGGCGGCAGACGTCGCGGCCGAGGCCGAGCGGCAGTACCTGGCCGCCTTGCGGGCCTGCGAGGAGCAGGCGAGCGCCGGCAATCCGATCGCCGCCGAACGCGCCGGGCAGATGCTGGTCTTCGGGCCGATGCTGTTCGGCGGGCTGGCTGCGGACGGGTCGCGGGCGCGGCGCTGGCTGGCGCAGGCCGCCGCCGCGGGGCGCGCATCGGCTGCCTTTCTGCTGGAACGCCTCGACCGACCGGAGCCACCCGTCGCCTCGGCGGTGGCCGACGGCGGCAGGTCGCTTTGCCGCGAGTTGCCCCGGTGCGATCCCGCAGAGGCCTGAACGGCGGGCTTGCCGCAGCGGTGCCGGCCTGAGGGCCGCGGTCGCGCTGCTGCGCGTCGATACGCTGCCCGGTATCGGGCGGTCGCCGGCGCGGTGGGTCCCGCCGGGCCCATAGAATTCGGCTCATGCGCAGCATCCTCGCATTCGCCGCCTGCGCGGTGCTGGTCGCCGTCGCCGGCTGTCGGCCCGCGCCCACCCAGCCTGCCGCGCCGATCACGGTGCTGGCGCCCCGGCTCGAAGGCATCGGCGAGGCGAGCTTCGCGATCACCACGCGCGAGCCGCTGGCGCATCAGCTCTTCGACCAGGGCCTGCGGCTTGCCTACGCGTTTGACCACGGCGAGGCGCTGCGGGCTTTCGCCGAGGCGGCCCGGCTCGACCCGGGCTGCGCGATGTGCGCCTGGGGCATGGCGTACGCGGTCGGGCCCAACATCAACCGGCCCGAGCGGCCGGCCGACGCGCGCGCCGCGCAGTACGTACGCCGGGCGCTCGCGCTGGCCGCGGACGCCACGCCGCGCGAGCGCGCCCTGATCGAGGCGCTGGCGGTGCGGCTCGACCTGTCGGCATCGGCGACGGTCGCGGGAGCGCTCGAGCCGGCGCAGTGCGGCCCCCGGTCGGTCCCCAAGGATGCCGATCCGCTCGACATCGCCTACGCGGAGGCGATGGGCCGGGTGGCGCGGCAGCATCCGGAAGACGACGACATCGCGGTCCTGTATGCCGAGGCGCTGCTGATGCTGGCGCCGTGGGCGTGGTGGAGCCGCGACGGCCGGCGGCCCAACGAGGGCACGCTGGCGGCGATCGACACGCTGGATCGGGTGCTGGCGCGCTCGCCGGGCCACGCCGGCGCCAACCACTTCCTGATCCATGCCTGGGAAGGCTCGAGCACGCCGGAGCGGGCCCTGGCGGCCGCGCAGCGGCTGCCCGAACTGGCGCCGATGGCCGGGCACCTGGTGCACATGCCGTCGCACATCTACCTGCGGCTCGGCCGCTACGCCGATGCGGTGCGCGCCAACCAGCAGGCGGTCGATGCCGACTTCTGGTTCGAGCGGCAGTTACGCGCCCAGGGCTACCAGCCGCTGGCCGCGGTCTCGCACCATCTGCACTTCCTGTGGGCGGCAGCTTCGCTGCAGGGCGACGCGGAGGTTGCCCTCGAAGCGGCGCTGCGGCTGTCGCAGCAGGCGCTGCGCGGCGAGCAGCCGTTCGGCGCCGGCGGCAGCAACGACTACTTCCTGTCGCTGTGGTGGCTGGCGGCGGTGCGCTTCGAGCGCTGGGGCGAGATCGTCGCCGAACCCGAGCCGCAGTGGCCGGCGCACGCCTCGTCCTACGTGCCGGCGATGCGCCACTATGCGCGCGGCATGGCCTACGCCCGCACGCTGCGGCCGGACCTCGCGCACAAGGAACTCACCGGGTTCCGGGCGATGGTCCAGGATCCCGGCCTGCGCGAACTAACGCTCAAGGGCATCGACGACCTGACTGCCCTGCTGGCGCTGGCCGAGGCTTCGCTGCGCGGCGAGATCCTGCTGGCGCAGGGACGCTACCGGCCGGCGATCGAGGCGCTGCGCCGCGCGGTGGAACTCGAGGACGCGCTCGAAAGCGAAGAGCCGCCCCCGTGGCCGGTGCCGGCCCGGCAGGCGCTCGGCTCGGCGCTGCTGCTCGCCCGCCAGCCGGCCGAGGCCGAGCGCGCCTTCCGCGCCGACCTCGAGCGTTTCCCGGAGAACGGCTGGGCGCTGTACGGCCTGGCCGAGAGCCTGCGCCGCTCCGGCCGCGCCGCCGAGGCGCGCGGGCTCGACGAGCGCTTCCGCGCCGCCTGGCAGGGCGCCGACCTGTACCGGCCGGACTCGCGCTACTGAGCCCGCCGCCGACCCACCGACCGAGGATTGCAATGCGAGTTCACCGCTCGAGAGTCGAACATGCCCTGACGGTCCTGGCGCTCGCCGTGGCGGCCGGGCTGGCCGTGGCCAGCGTGGGCGTCGGCCAGGTCCGCTCCTGGGGCCACTTCCAGCAGATCATGCGCGGCGACGCCGGCGGCAAGGTCCAGCTGGCCGATCTGCCGGCCGGCCCCGGCATATACGCCCTGGGCGCGCTCGCCGGCCTGCGCGGCGAAGTGCTGATCTGGGACGGCCGGGTGCTGGTCAGCCGCGGCGAACGCGACGACGGCATCGCCGAGCGGCCGCGCGCCGGCGACGCCGCGGCGCTGCTTGCCTTGTCCAGCGTGCCGTCATGGCAGCGGGTCGCGGTGGCCCGCGACATGGACCAGGCCGCCTTCGAGCGCTTCGTCCTCGAAGAAGCCGACAGGAGCGGCGTCGACGTGAAGCGGTCGTTCGCCTTCGCGCTGCGCGGGCCGGTGCGCGAGCTGAAGTGGCATGTCATCACCGGCCCGGCAAAGCCGGGCGGCCACGGCGCGCACGCGATGGGACATGCGGCCAAGCGCGCCTTCTCCGCCGAGCGGGTCGACGCCCTGCTGCTCGGCTTCTACAGCGGCGCGGCGCTCGAAGGCGTGATCACCCATCCGGGCGAGCGTTTCCACGTCCACTGGGCGAGCCCCGACCTGGTGCGGTCCGGCCACGTCGATGCCTATGGCGTGGCGGCCGGCGCGGAACTGCTGCTGCCGCCGCCGGTGCGCTGACCGGCCGCGCGCCGCAGCGGCGAAGCGCGGGCACATGAAAAAAGGCGGAGGCCGACGGCCTCCGCCCGTGCTGCTCGTCTGCGTGGCGCTCTTACTTGGGCTTGGCGACCGGATAGCCGGCCTTGGTCCAGTCCTCGAAGCGCATGTCGACCGACGTCACGTTGGTGAAGCCGAGGTCCTGCAGCGACTTGGCGGCCATGGCGCAGCGGGCGCCGGTCAGGCAGTACAGCGTCATCTGCTTGTTCATGTCGGTCTTGTCGGGAAAGCCGACCAGCTTCCAGATGCGGAACTCGATCAGGCCGCGCGGCACGTTGACGGCGCCGGGAACGAAGCCGTCTTCGTACTCGATCTCCTGCCGCACGTCGATGATCAGCCCGGCTTCGTTCTTGTCGACCAGGGCCTTGAACTGCTCCATGTTGATCGTCTTGACCTGCTTCTTGGTGGCCGAGATCAGCTGCTTGACGCTGTCGGGATAGTTCTGCGCCAGCGCGTAGCCGGGCAGGACCAGGCTGGCCGCGACCAGCATGGCGGTGAACAGTGAACGGGATGCCTTCATCGGTTTGCTCCGTGGTTGAGAAGTCCTTCGCGGTCGCCGCCGCGCCCGGTGGCATGGCCCTACGGGTACGGCTATCGACGGCGCGATGAGGCGGACGCTATCGGCACCGCTGCGGGCCGCGTTGATGACGGTCAAGCGCCGTTCCGAATAGGCGAAGGCATCGGTGTTTCGACCTATGCGGGCGGGCAACCCGGTCGCCGGGGCGGTCGTTCCGGCGCCGCTGCTGATCCCGGTCAAATGCCGTAGGGGGTATCGGGAGTCGAATGCGGGTGGCCGCGGGCGCACCGCCCCGGCACCGCTGGAAGCACGACCATGCCCGCCCTTTCCCGCAGGAAATTCCTCAAGATCTCCGCCGCCACCTTCGGCGCCGGCGCGGTGGCCACGCAGGTGGCGCCGCTCACCTCAGCGGCGGGGCCGGCCGGCGAAGTCAGGACGGTCCCGACCTTCTGCGAGATGTGCTTCTGGCGCTGCGGCGGCATCGGCTACGTGCGCGACGGCAAGCTGTGGAAGTTCGAGGGCAACCCGCTCGATCCGCAGAGCCGCGGCCGGCTGTGCCCGCGCGGCACCGGCGCGATCGGCGCCCACTACGACCCCGACCGGCTGCGCCAGCCGCTGCTGCGCAAGGGCGAACGCGGCAGGGAGCAGTGGGCCGCGGTGACCTGGGACGAGGCGTTCGACTACATCGCCGGCAAGATGAAGGCGATCAAGAGCGAGCACGGCGCCGAGTCGATCGCCATGTTCAACCACGGCGTCGGCGTGCGCTTCCTGCAGCACGTGCTGCGCAGCTACGGCGCGATCAACTTCGCCGGCCCGTCCTTCGCGCAGTGCCGCGGCCCGCGCGACGTCGGCTACATGCTGACGATGGGCACCGACCTCGGCTCGCCCGAGCCGACCGACATCGAGAACACCGACTGCCTGGTGCTGATCGGCTCGCACCTGGGCGAGAACATGCACAACCTGCAGGTGCAGGAGTTCGCCAACGCGGTCGGGCGGCGCATCCCGATCATCGTCGTCGACCCGCGCTACTCGGTGGCGGCGAGCAAGGCCAAGCACTGGCTGCCGATCCGCCCCGGCACCGACCTGGCACTGCTCTTGGCGTGGATGAACGTGCTCGTCAACGAGGGCCTGTACGACCGCGAGTTCGTCGGCAAGTACGGCCACGGGTTCGACCGGTTCGTCGCCGAGATCAAGGGCTACACGCCGGAGTGGGCGGCCGCCGAGACCGGCATCGACGCGCAGACGATCCGCGCCACCGCGCGCGAATTCGCCATCCGCCGGCCGCACAGCCTGATCCATCCGGGGCGGCGGGTGAACTGGAACGGCGACGACGCGCAGCGCAGCCGCGCCATCGCGCTGCTGAACGCGCTGCTCGGCAACTGGGGCCGGCGCGGCGGCATCTACATCAACCACCACGTCGAGCTGGCCGGTTTCCCGCTGCCGAAGTACCCGAAGTCCGACAGGCCGAAGGCGGACAACCCGAACCACGAGCGCTATCCGTTCGCGCACGAGGCGGTGACCACCGGCATCCGCGAGACGACGCTGACCGGCAAGCCGTACCCGATCAAGGCCTGGTGGGTCTACTCCACCGACCTGATCCACGCCCTGCCCAACGAGGCCGAGACGCTGAAGGCGATCGACCAGCTCGACCTGATGGTGGTCGTCGACACCATGCCGAGCGAAATCGCCGGCTACGCCGACGTGGTGCTGCCGGAGGACGTCTTCCTCGAGCGCTACGACGAGCTGCTCGCCGGCTGGGGCCGGCAGGGCTGGGTGGCGCTGCGGCAGCCGGTGGTGGCCGCGCCGCACGAGCAGAAGCCGGCCTGGTGGATGGCCAAGCAGCTGGCCGAGAAGCTCGGCA
>JRYF01006787.1_pt2 | contig 10729 bp, 8 predicted proteins | sample 235331 | NCBI WGS metagenome assembly JRYF01 (sample SAMN03074217, study PRJNA261475) | activated sludge metagenome | biome: Wastewater Treatment Plant; feature: Wastewater; material: Activated sludge; isolation source: activated biomass of a wastewater treatment plant treating hydrocarbon... ... | reverse complement strand
CCGGCCTGCGGCGGCCGGCGGTCGGGGCCGGTGGCTGACGGGCCGCTTAACCCTCTGCCCGCTGACCGCGGTCAAACAGGCGCGCCCGCCCGCCGTGCCCTGCAGCGGCCGGTGAGTACACTTTTGCCGAGTCATCGGCGGATCGCGGGTCCGCTCCGACGATCCCAACAGCCGGGGCCACCGCGGCCACGGGCGAGGAGGCACGAGAACAATGAGCGCAGTTCCCAGCAGTTCCACCCTTCAGACTCCCCCTTACGTCACGCACCGCAAACTGATCGACTGGGTCGACCGCATCGCCCGGCTGACGAGGCCCGACCGGGTCGTCTGGTGCGACGGCTCGGTCCAGGAGTCCGACCGGCTTTGCGAGGAGATGGTGCGCAGCGGAACCCTGCGCCGCCTGAATCCCGCCAAGCGGCCGAACTCTTTCCTCGCCCTGTCCGATCCCTCCGACGTGGCCCGGGTCGAGGACCGCACCTTCATCTGCACCGACACCGCGCAGGACGCCGGCCCGACCAACAACTGGATGGACCCGGCGCAGATGCGCGCCACGCTCGACGGCCTGTTCGCCGGCTGCATGCGCGGCCGGACGATGTACGTGGTGCCGTTTTCGATGGGGCCGCTCGGCTCGCACATCTCGCAGATCGGCGTCGAACTGACCGACAGCCCGTACGTGGTCGTCAACATGCGCCTGATGACGCGCATGGGCCGCGCGGTGCTCGACGTGCTCGGCGACAGCGGCGAGTTCGTGCCCTGCGTGCACTCGGTCGGCGCGCCGCTGGCGCCGGGCGAGAAGGACGTGCCGTGGCCGTGCAACGACACCAAGTACATCGTCCACTTTCCGAAGACGCGCGAGATCTGGAGCTTCGGCTCGGGCTACGGCGGCAACGCGCTGCTGGGCAAGAAGTGCCTGGCGCTGCGCATCGCTTCGTACATGGGCCGCGACCAGGGCTGGCTGGCCGAGCACATGCTGATCCTGGGCGTCACTTCGCCGGAAGGGAAGAAGTACCACATCGCCGCCGCCTTCCCGTCGGCCTGCGGCAAGACCAACTTCGCGATGCTGATCCCGCCGCCGGCCTTCAAGGGCTGGAAGGTCACGACCATCGGCGAGGACATCGCCTGGATCAAGCCGCACGGGGACGGCCGGCTGTACGCGATCAACCCGGAGTACGGCTGCTTCGGCGTCGCGCCGGGCACCAGCGAGAAGAGCAACTACAACGCGATGGCGATGCTGCACTCGAACGTCATCTTCACCAACGTCGCGCTGACCGACGACGGCGACGTGTGGTGGGAGGGCATGGGCCCGCCGCCGGCGCACCTGATCGACTGGCAGGGCAAGGACTGGACGCCCGACTGCGGCCGCAAGGCGGCGCACCCGAACTCCCGCTTCACGGTGGCGGCGATGCAGTGCCCGTCGATCGACGTCGACTGGGAGGATCCTAACGGGGTGCCGATCGACGCCTTCGTCTTCGGCGGCCGGCGCTCGGACACCGTGCCGCTGGTCACGGAGGCGCGCGACTGGACCGAAGGCGTCTACATGGCGGCGACCATGGGCTCGGAGACGACCGCCGCGGCCGCCGGAGCGCAGGGCGTGCTGCGCCGCGATCCGTTCGCGATGCTGCCCTTCTGCGGCTACAACATGGCCGAACACTTCGCGCACTGGCTGAAGCTGGGCGAGAAGCTGGCCGCCGCCGGCGCGAAGCTGCCGAAGGTCTACTGCGTCAACTGGTTCCGCACCGACGAGCAGGGTCGCTTCGTCTGGCCGGGCTTCGGCGAGAACATGCGCGTGCTGCGCTGGATCGTCGAGCGCATCGAAGGCCGCGGCCAGGGCGTCGAGCACCTGTTCGGCGTGACGCCGCGCTACGAGGATCTGGACTGGACCGGGCTCGACTTCTCGCGCGCCGACTACGAGCGGGTCACCGCGATCGACGCCGGCCAATGGCGCCGCGAACTGGCGCTGCACGGCGAGCTGTTCGACAAGCTCAGCCATGGCCTGCCGCCGGCGCTGCGCGAGGTCCGGCGCAGGCTGGAGCAGGCGCTGCCGGCCTGACGGCCGTCGCATTGACGGGGGCCGCCCGGCGGCGGCCGCGTCCTTTTCGCTTGCTGGGCGGCACTGCGGCCGCGGGAGACGGGCGATGGCGGTGATCCATTACATCACGCAGATCCAGTTCGACTTCGGTGCCCTGTCGACGCTGCCGGCCGAGTGCGAAAGGATCGGCATCCGGCGGCCGCTGGTGTGCACCGATCGCGGGATCGTGGCGGCCGGCCTGCTGGATCGGCTGCAGGCCGCGCTCGGCGGGCTGGACGCGGCGGTCTACGACGGCACGCCGCCGAACCCGACCGAGGCGGCGGTTCGCGAGGCGGTCGGGGTCTACCGCGAGCATCGCGCCGACGGCCTGATCGCCCTCGGCGGCGGCTCGTCCATCGACCTGGCCAAGGGGGTCGCGATCGCCGCCACGCACGACGGGCCGCTGACGCGGTACGCGACCATCGAGGGCGGCAGCCCGAGGATCGGCAGCCAGGTCGCGCCGCTGATCGCCATCCCGACCACGGCAGGCACGGGCAGCGAGGTCGCGCGCGGCGCGATCATCATCGTCGACGACGGCCGCAAGCTCGGTTTTCACTCCTGGCACCTGGTGCCGAAGGTGGCGATCTGCGATCCGGAGCTGACGCTGGACCTGCCGCCGGGGCTGACCGCGGCCACCGGCATGGACGCGATGGCGCACTGCATCGAGACGTTCCTGTCGAAGGCCGTCAACCCGCCGGCGGACGCGATCGCCTTCGACGGCCTGCAGCGGGCGCTGGCCGGCATCGAGCGCGCCGTGCGGGACGGCGCCGACCGGGAGGCGCGCTGGCAGATGATGAGCGCCTCGATGCAGGGCGCGATGGCGTTCCAGAAGGGGCTGGGCGCGGTGCATTCGCTGTCGCACGCGCTGGGCGGCCTGCCGGTGCGCCCGCATCACGGCACGCTCAATGCGGTGCTGCTACCGGAAGTCGTGAAGTTCAACGAGGCGGCCGTGCCCGACAAGGTGCGGCGGGTCGCCGGAGCGTTCGGGGCTGTCGACGGCGCGGGGCTGGCCGACGCCCTGCGCGACCTGAATCGCCGGATCGGGCTGCCGTCCGGCCTGGCCGCGATGGGCATCGGGCGGGAGTCGTTCGACGGCGTGATCGCCAACGCGCTCAAGGATCACTGCCACGCGACCAATCCGCGTCCGGCGAGCGCCGCGGACTATCGCGCCCTGCTCGAAGCGACCCATTGACGAACCGCCGGGGGTTCCCGGTCGGCGGGCGGTGACGGACTTCCGGGCGAATCTTGCTTGTCGGCCCGCTGATTTGCCGCGACACTTCGCGGCCCATGTGCCCACTTTCCCGGTCCGCAATTGCGGTGGATGCCGCCCCGGCTAGGCGCGCTCGCGCCGATGGACCGCGGTTGTCCTGAGGCCGGCGGCATGGGCAAAGACACGGGTCAGTCGTCGAGCGAGACCGCATACCGGAGGGGCTCAGAAGAGAGTAAACACTCACACTTCGAGCTCGACTCGGCACGCGGCAAGTGGGACGCCGAGTCGAAGACCGACTTCGCGATCACCTCGGTCAACGTTCCGGATCGGCTGGACACACAGGAGGTTCGGGCGCGCGCGGCCGCGGACGACAGTCTGCCGAAGGTGCGCAGATTCCACCCCGACGATATCCGGCGTGCTCTCCGCTGGCTGGTTGTCGGAGCCGTGCTGGTCGGCGCCGGGTGGTGGGCGGCGCGGCTTGCGCTGTCATTCCGTGACGCAGCAGCCCCGGCGGGGATCGAGGCCAGAGTCGGCGACGCTCTCGGTTCGCCGGTGTCGGTCGCAGACACGAGAGTTCGCTGGCTGCCTGCGCCGCAACTGGTGATCACCGGCCTTGTCGCCCAGGCAGGCTTCCGCCTCCCGGAGGTCGTGGTGAACCTGAACCCCCGCGACCTGCTGCAGGGCGGCGCTACGTCGGGCTTGACTGTCGGCGAGGCGCGAGTCGGTCCTGCCGCGTTCAGCGGCGAGGAGGCGCTTGCGATCCTGCGTTCCGCCCGGGCGGCGGGTCGGCTGCCGGCAGCGGTTGCCACGATTCGGTTCGAGTCGGTGACCTTCCCGGACGTCGCTTTGCTGCCGGGACGCTATGAGGTCGTTCTGCGGCGTGAAGTCGGCCGGGCGGAGTTCGGCTCGATCCATATGAAGCGCCTGGACACCGAGGGCCGCCTGGACATCGAGGTTACGCCGCCGCTAGCCGAGGGGGAGAACGCGTCGTTCACGCTGGCGGCGGCCCAGTGGCGCGCCGGCGTCGGGCCGGCCGTCGTGTGGGACGAGGCGATGGCGCGGGGCGAGTTCGGCGCCGGCACGGTGAGGGTCGAGTCCTACAGCGTTGGCGCCAGGTTCGGCAATCTCAACGGAGCCGCCCTCCTTTCACGAGATGGCCCGGGCTGGCAAGTGACCGGAAACATCCGCAGCGCCGATCTCAGCCTCGAGGACCTGGCGCGTTATCTGTCGATGCCTGCTGCGGCGGGCTCTCCGGCGGCATCGGCGCCGCTGCTCGGCGCGGCGAGGTTCGACCTGCAGGCGCGGGGCCGTGGGGCGAGCGTGGAGGAAGCGTTGCAGGCGGTGGTGGCATCGGGCCCCTTTTCTGTTCCGGGTGCCGTGGTTTCCGGAATCAACCTCGGCGCAGCCGCGACCCAGGGTGGCGCGGCGGGCGCCGGCGGCTCAACGCGCCTGGTCGACCTGCGCGGCGAAGCGAGCGTTTCGCGCCGGGGACTGGCCGTTAGCGGGCTGGCCGGCAGCGCAGGCAGCCTGCGGGTGTCGGGCGGGTTCGCCGTGGACCCGCAGGCGAAGGTGGAGGGCCTGCTGCGGGCCGAAGTGGCCTCCCCGCGGGGGGTGAGCAGCGCCGCGGTGCGGTTGAGCGGGCCGGTGGCGGCACTCTCGTTCAGGTAGCCGGCGGCTGGTCGCGCCGGCTTCCTGACGGCGGCGAGCGGCGATGTTTCACGTGAAACAGGGCTGGCCTCGTTTCACGTGAAACAGGTTCCGCAGCAGGGCCGCGAGGGAGCGCTTCCTATAATTGCCGTTTTCGCCTCATAACGATCCGGCGCCCATGCTCCATCCGGTTGACTTCGACGTCATCGTCGTCGGCGGCGGCCACGCCGGCACCGAGGCGGCGCTTGCCTCCGCCCGCCTCGGCGCGTCGACGCTGCTGCTGACGCACAGCATCGAGACGCTCGGTCAGATGTCGTGCAACCCCTCGATCGGCGGCATCGGCAAGGGTCATCTGGTCAAGGAAATCGACGCGCTCGGCGGCGCGATGGCCGCTGCGGCCGATGAAGCCGGCATCCAGTTCCGCATCCTGAATCGTTCGAAGGGCCCGGCGGTTCGCGCGACGCGGGCGCAGGCCGACCGGGTGCTGTATCGGCAGGCGATCCGACGCAGGCTGGAGAACCAGCCGAACCTGCTGCTGTTCCAGCAGGCGGTCGACGACCTGATCCTCGAGCAGGGCCGGGTGGCCGGCGCGGTCACCCAGTCGGGAATCCGCTTCCGCGGCCGGGCCGTCGTGCTGACCGCCGGTACTTTTCTGAACGGGCTGATTCACATCGGGCTGCGCAACCACCCCGCCGGGCGGGCTGGCGATCCACCGTCGATCAGCCTGGCCGCCCGGCTGCGCGAACTCGACCTGCGGCAGGGCCGGCTGAAGACGGGCACGCCGCCGCGCATCGATGGCCGCAGCATCGACTTCAGCCGCTGCGAAGAGCAGCCGGGCGACGCGGACCCGGTGCCGGTGTTCTCCTTTCTCGGTTCGGCCGGGCGGCATCCGCGCCAGGTGCCGTGCTGGATCACCCAGACCAACGAGCGCACCCACGAACTGATCCGCGCCAACCTCGACCGCTCGCCGATGTACTCGGGCGTCATCGAGGGTGTCGGGCCGCGCTACTGCCCGTCGATCGAGGACAAGGTGCATCGGTTCGCTGACAAGGCGGGCCATCAGGTCTTCCTCGAACCCGAGGGGCTGACCACCCACGAGGTCTACCCGAACGGCATCTCGACCAGTCTCCCGTTCGACGTCCAGCTGGGGATCGTCCACTCGATCAGGGGGCTGGAGCGGGCGCACGTCCTGAGGCCCGGTTACGCGATCGAATACGACTACTTCGATCCGCGCGCGCTGCACTCGACGCTGGAGACCCGTGCGATCGGCGGCCTGTTCTTCGCCGGCCAGATCAACGGCACGACCGGCTACGAAGAGGCGGCGGCACAGGGCCTGCTGGCCGGCATCAACGCCGCGCTCCAGGTTCAGGGGCGGGAGTCCTGGTCGCCACGCCGCGACCAGGCCTATCTCGGCGTGCTGGTCGACGACCTCGTCACGCGGGGCGTGGCCGAGCCGTATCGGATGTTCACGAGCCGCGCCGAGTATCGGCTCAGCCTGCGCGAGGACAACGCCGACCTTCGCCTGACGGAGATCGGCCGCAAGTTGGGCTGCGTCGACGACGAGCGGTGGACGGCTTTCTGCCGCAAGCGGGATGCGATCGAGCGCGAGCTTCAGCGCCTGCGCTCGACCTGGGTCAATCCGCGCCTCGTCGATCATGAGGCGGCAGCCCGGCTCCTGGGCAAGCCGCTCGAACGTGAGTACACACTTGCAGATTTGCTCAAGCGCCCCGAGGTATCGTATCGGGAGCTGCTGGAGGTGGCGAGTGCTCACATTGATGCGTCGTCCGGGTCGGCCTCCGCCGGGGCAGCCGATCCACAGGTTGCCGAGCAGGTCGAGATCGCCGTCAAGTACGCCGGCTACATCGCCCGGCAGCAGGACGAAGTGGCCCGCCACGAGGCGCACGAGTCGACCCGCATCCCCGACGACATCGACTACGCCAAGGTCACCGGCCTGTCGGTCGAGGTCCGGCAGAAGCTGTCCGCAGCCCGGCCGGAAACGGTCGGCCAGGCAGCGCGCGTCTCGGGGGTGACCCCCGCGGCGATCTCGCTGCTTCTGGTCCATCTGAAGCGCCGCTTTCGGTCCGGGCCGGCGCCGCGCGATCAGCTTGCCGCCTGATCGCTCGACCGACCCGATCGCCGCCGGAGCCGCGCAGCTTGGCGTGCCGCTCGACGACGACCAGTTGCGCCGCCTCGATGCGTTCGTGCGCCTGCTCGAGCGATGGGGCGCCGTGCACAACCTGACGGCGATCCGCGGCGAAAACGTGCTGACCCATCATCTGCTCGACTCGCTCGCGGTCGTGCCGCGGCTTCGCCAGGTGACGGGTGGTGCTTCCGCGCGGGTGCTCGACGCCGGCAGCGGCGCCGGGCTGCCGGGAATGGCGCTCGCCATCGCCCTGCCGGAACTCCGCTTCACGCTGGCCGATGCCGTGCAGAAGAAGTGCGCCTTCATGACCCAGGCGCGGGTCGAAGTCGGGCTGGCCAACGTCGAGGTGGTGCACGGGCGCCTTGAAGCGCTGCGGTTGCCGCCTTTCCAGGTGATCGTCGCGCGTGCGCTGGCGACGCTTGCTCAGCTGGTCGGGTGGACCCGCCATCTGCTGGCGCACGACGGGTGCTGGCTGGCGATGAAGGGTCAGCGACCGGAAGAGGAACTGGCGGCGCTGCCCGAGGGCGTCGCCGCGACCGTCCATGAACTGCTCGTGCCGGGGCTGCCGGAACAGCGGCACCTGATCGAAGTGAGGCTGGCGTGAGAAGCGCGGGACTCGTCGTCATCGTCGCTGCCTTGATCGCGTCCTGCGCCGTCGCCAATGGCAACGCGCCGCTGGCGACCGTGAGTTACGTCGACCTCGACCGTTACCTCGGCACCTGGCACGAGGTCGCGCTGTACCCGAATCGTTTCCAGCGCGCCTGCGCGGCGGAGACGACGGCGACCTACACGCCGCTGGCCGGCGGGCGGATCGGTGTGCGCAACCGCTGCCTGCGCGCCGACGGCAGCGAGATGTCGGTCGACGGCGTGGCGGAGGTCGTCGATCCCGCCACCAACGCCCGCCTGAAGGTGAGCTTCCTGCCGCCGTGGCTGCGCTGGACCGGGCTGGGCCGCGGCGACTACTGGGTCATCTACCTGTCGCCCGACTACCGGGTGGCGATCGTCGGCGAACCGCGCCGCGAGTACCTGTGGATCCTGGCGCGCACGCCGGAGTTGTCCGACGCCGAGTACGAGGCGCTGCTGCAGGTCGTCCGCGCCGCGGGCTACGACCCGCAACGGCTGCAGCGGGCAACGGCGCGCTGAGTGGCGGCCCTGCGTCCGGACTTCGCCGCGGGCGAGCGGGCTGGCCGCGAGCCGGCGAGGGCGGCGAACGTAGAATCCGCGGTTTGCCGGCGCGGCACCGGCCGGTAGCGCGCCGTTTCCGCTTGCTCGGCGATGGACTCGACTCTTCCGGCGCGCGAACGAGCCGCCTCGGCTGCCACTTGAACCATCGCCGGTGCACCGGCAGGCCGCAACGATCCCACCGAACCCATGGCCCGCGTCTTCTGCATCGCGAATCAGAAAGGCGGCGTCGGCAAGACCACCACCGCGGTGAACCTCGCCGCCGGCCTCGCGGTGCAGGGGCAGCGCGTGCTGCTGGTCGACCTCGATCCGCAGGGCAACGCGACGATGGGCAGCGGCGTCGACAAGCGCGAGCTTGCCCGCTCCGTCTATCAGGTGCTGCTCGGCAGCGTCGAGGCGCGCACCGCCGTCGTGCGCTCCGAAAGCGGCGGCTACGACCTGCTGCCGGCCAACCGCGAACTCGCCGGGGCCGAGGTCGAGCTGGTCGAGTTCGAGGACCGCGAACGCCGGCTGGCTCAGGCGCTGGCGCCGATCGCCGACGGCTACGACTTCATCCTGATCGACTGCCCGCCGTCGCTCAGCCTCCTGACCATCAACGGGCTGTGCTGCGCGCACGGCGTGATCATCCCGATGCAGTGCGAGTACTTCGCGCTCGAAGGGCTGACCGACCTCGTCAACACGATCAAGCGCGTGCACGCCAACCTGAACCCGTCGCTGAAGATCATCGGCCTTCTCCGGGTGATGTTCGATCCGCGCATGACGCTGCAGCAGCAGGTCTCGGCGCAGCTCGAGTCGCACTTCGGCGACAAGGTGTTCCGCACCATCATCCCGCGCAACGTGCGTCTGGCCGAGGCGCCCAGCTACGGCCTGCCGGGCATCGCCTACGACCGAACGGCGAAGGGCGCGCAGGCCTACATCGCCTTCGGCGCCGAGATGGTCGAGCGGATGCGGGCGCTCTGATGTTCGATCCGTCGACGGTCGAGCCGGAGCTGCGCCACGCGAGCGATCCGCTGCTGGCGCGCGTCGAGGAGGCCGGCCTGAACGCGGCGCAGCCGAGCCGGCAACTCCTGCTCGACGGCCGGCTGCTGAGGTTCTCGCCTGGCCGCGCCCGGCGCTCGCGCTCGGTGCAGGCGATCGCCGCCGGCACGCTGCCGCTGCGCGAGAAGCTTGCCTCGTGCCGGCGCTGGTACGACCGCTTCCGGCTGCCGCTGCTGCTCCGCGTCACGCCCTTCTCGGCGCCGTCGTTGCTGGATGCGCAGCTTGCCTCGGCCGGTTTCGTCGCCTGTGACGAGACGCGGGTGATGACCCGTGCGCTGCGCGGCAGCGCCGGGCGCGATGACGTTCAGGCGCTGCGCGAGGTCGACGTCGCCGCGTTTGCGGACGCCGTCGGCAGGCTGCGCGGCTCGCCTCGAGCGCAGATCGACGCGCATCGCAGCCGGCTGCTCGACTCCGTGCTCGATTCGACCACGCTGCGGCTGGTCGGTTACGGCGAAGACGGCGCGCCGCTGGTCGCCGGCCAGGTCGTCGTGCAGGACGATCTGGCAGGGCTGTACGACATCGTCACTGCGCCGGCGCAGCGCGGCCGCGGCCATGGCCGGGCGTTGAGCGGCCGTCTGCTCGCCGCGGCGAAGCGGCTCGGCGCCGCCTGGGCGTATCTGCAGGTCGATGCCGGCAAGGCGCCGGCACGGCGGATCTACGCCGCGCTGGGCTTCGAGGATCGCTACGCTTACTGGTACCGGCGCCCGGCCGACGTCGTCGACGAAATCCCGCAGTAGAAAGGGCGACACCGATGATCAGGAAGATGAAGGGCCTCGGCCGCGGCCTCGACGCGCTGCTCGGCGCGGAGCCGGCGCCGCCGGCCGCCGGCGGGCCGCAGCAGTTGCCGATCGACCGGTTGCAGCCCGGCCGCTACCAGCCGCGCACGGCCATGGACGCCGACGCGCTTGCCGAACTGGCCGACTCGATACGCGCCCAGGGCGTCATCCAGCCCATCCTCGTGCGGCCGGTCGGCGACGGCCGCTACGAGATCATCGCCGGCGAACGCAGGTTCCGGGCCGCGCAGATGGCCGGTCTCGCCGAGGTTCCGGTCGCCGTCCGCGATGTCGCAGACGATGCCGCGCTGGCGCTGGCGCTGATCGAGAACATGCAGCGCGAGGATCTCAACCCGCTCGAGGAGGCGCAGGGGCTGCAGCGGCTGATCCGCGAGTTCGGCTTCACCCACGAACAGGCCGCCGCCGCGGTCGGCCGGTCCAGAAGCGCGACGTCCAACCTGCTTCGGCTGCTGAACCTCGCGCCGCCGGTGCAGGAGATGCTGATGGGCGGCCGGCTCGACATGGGCCACGCCCGGGCGCTGCTGGCGACGGATTCGGCCACCCAGGTCCAGCTCGGCCACCAGATCGTGCTCAAGGGCCTATCGGTCCGCGAGGCCGAAGCGCTCGTGGCGCGGACGCAGCGGGCTTCGACCGGAGCCGGCCGTTCGACG
>JRYF01005385.1_pt1 | contig 10741 bp, 9 predicted proteins | sample 235331 | NCBI WGS metagenome assembly JRYF01 (sample SAMN03074217, study PRJNA261475) | activated sludge metagenome | biome: Wastewater Treatment Plant; feature: Wastewater; material: Activated sludge; isolation source: activated biomass of a wastewater treatment plant treating hydrocarbon... ... | reverse complement strand
GGCCAGCGCCTGGCGCGCAGCCTGCTCGACGACGGCCTGGCGGTGCTGGGGGGCCGGGCCGCGCCACCGCTGGCGCGCCTGATCCTCGCCGACCGCTTCGCGCCGCCGCCGTCGCTGGCGGCCGATGCGCGCGTGCAGCATGTCGGCGGCGACCTCGTCGACGCGCTGCGCGATGGCCGCCTCGCCCCGGCCGGCTGCCGGCTCGTGTTCCACCTCGCCGCGGCGGTCAGCGCCGAATGCGAAGCCGACCTCGAGCTCGGGCTGCGCAGCAACCTGGAGGCCACGCTCGCGCTGCTGCGCGCCTGCGCCGTCGGCGGCGTCGGCGGCGCCGCGCCGCCGCTGTTCGTGTTCGCGAGTTCGGTCGCCGTGTTCGGCGCCCCGCCCGGGCAAGCGCTGCCGCAGCCGGTCGAGGACAACACGCTGCCGATGCCGCAGACCAGCTACGGCAGCCAGAAGTTCGCCGGCGAACTGCTGGTGGCGGACTTCAGCCGCCGCGGCCTGGTGCACGGCCGCAGCCTGCGGCTGATGACGGTCGCGGTGCGGCCCGGGCGGCCGAACGCCGCCGCGTCGGGCTTCCTGAGCGGCATCGTGCGCGAACCGCTGGCCGGGCAACGCGCACGCTGCCCGGTGCCGCCTGCGACCGAGGTCGCGCTGGCGTCGCCGGCGCGCACGGTGCAGGCCTTGCGGCGCGCGGCCGAGGCCGACGCCGCCGCCTGGGGGCCGACCACCGCCGTCAATGCACCTTCCCTCACCGTCAGCGTCGGCGCGATGGTGCAGGCGCTGGCCGAAGCCGCCGGCGCGCAGGCGGCGGCGCTGATCGACTGGGAGCCCGACCCGCGCATCGAGCGCATCGTCAGCGGCTGGCCGAGTCGGGTCGCCGCCACGCGTGCGGCCGCGCTCGGCCTGCAGCCGGACCGCAGCTTCGGCGACATCGTCGCCGCCTACATCGCCGACCACCCGGACGCGGTCCGGCTGCCGCCGGGCGGCGGGTCGAATTGACAGGGCGGCGCCGCGCAGGTGCGGCACCCGCACACGCGTGTGCCGGCCGCTCCGCAGACCCCGCCGCCCCGCACGGGCGGGGCTCGGGTGTGGCTCAGGCGTAGGTCAGCGGCTGTGCCTTGCCCCAGAACACCCGGTAGGCGAAGACGGTGTAGCCGGCGATCGTCGGCACCGTGATCGCGCAGCCGATGGCGATGATCCACAGCGACTCGGTGGCGCTGGCGGCGTCCCAGATCGTCACCTGGTCCATCACCACGTACGGGAACAGGCTGTAGGCCAGGCCGACGGCGCCCAGCAGGAACACCACCACCACCGCCGCGAAGGGCAGCCAGCACAGCCGGCCCAGCACCTGGCGGCTGTTGAGCGCCACGCGGGCGGCCACCAGCGCGGCCAACGTCACCAGCGGGATGGGCAGCAGCGCGATGAACTCCGGCATGCTGAACCAGCGCTCGCGCACCGTCTCGCTGACCACCGGCGTGGCCAGCGAGATCAGCCCCATGCCCAGCACCACCGGCGGCCAGGCGATCCTGGCCCAGCGCACCGCCAGCCGCTGCAGCTCGCCCTCGGCCTTCATGATCAGCCAGGCCGCACCCAGCAGCACGTAGGCCGCCGGCAGCAGCAGTGCGATCACACCGGCGAACGCGGTAGGGGCCCAGCCCTCGGCAAAGCCGGTGATGTAGCGGCCCAGCATCCAGCCCTGGGCCAGCGCCGCCAGCATGCTGCCGGCGAAGAAGGCCCGGTTCCACAGCGGCTTGTGCTGCGCCTGCGCCTTGACGCGGAAGTCGAAGGCCACGCCGCGCAGGATCAGCCCGATCAGCATCAGCGCCACCGGCAGGTACAGCGCCGTCAGCACCATGCCGTGCGCCTTCGGGAAGGCGATCAGCAGCACGCCCACCCCCAGCACCAGCCAGGTCTCGTTGGCGTCCCAGAACGGGCCGATGCTGGCGATCATCGTGTCCTTGTCGGCGTCGGCCGCGCGCGGCAGCAGCATGCCCACGCCCAGGTCGTAGCCGTCCAGCACGACGTAGACGAGCATCGACAAGCCCATCAGCGCCAGGAAGACCACGGGCAACCACAGGTCGGCCCCGCCAAGGCCGGCATCGATGACGGCGTCCATCAGTCGGCTCCCGCGGTGCCGGCGGTGCCGGCGCTGCCGGTGGCCCCCGGCGCGCCCGGCCACACGATGGCATGTTCACGGCCCGGCGCGGCGCCGCCGCGCTGCTCGGGCCGGCCGGCTGCCTGGCCGGGCTCGCCGGGCAGGTCCAGCGGCTTCTCGGCCATGTAGCGCAGCACGCTGACGTAGGCCACGGTCAGCGCGAGGTAGACGGTGACGTACAGCGCCAGCGTCAGCGCGATCAACGGCCCGGGCACGCTCGAGGCGGTCTCGTCCACACGCAGCAGCCCGTAGACCATGAAGGGCTGGCGCCCGATCTCGGTGACGTACCAGCCGGCCAGCGTGGCCACCCAGCCGGAGAAGGTCATGCCGGCCAGGCCCCACAGCAGCGGGCGCGGCAGCCGCTCCGGCAGCCAGCCCCTACGGCGCAGCAGCCACAGGCCAACCCAGCTGGCCACCAGCATCAGCACGCCCACGCCCACCATGATGCGGAAGGCGAAGAACACCGGCGCCACCGGCGGGTGCTCGACCACGCCCTGGGGCGTGACGAAGTCGTTCAGCCCTTGGAGCTCGCCGTCGATGTCGTGCTCCAGGATGAGCGAGGCGCCGCCCGGGATGCCGATCGCCCAGCGGTTCTCGCGCGCCGCCTGGTCGGGCACGGCAAACAGCAGCAGCGGCGCGCGCGTCTGCGTCTCCCAGATGCCCTCCATCGCCGCCACCTTGGCCGGCTGGTGCTCCAGCGTGTTCAGGCCGTGCAGGTCGCCCACCAGGATCTGCACCGGGATCAGGATCGCGCCCAGCGTCAGGCCGAAGCGCAGCTGCCTGGGCGTGGCCACGTTGGCCTTGCGGCGCAGGATCTGCCAGGCGCTGACGCCGGCGATCAGGAAGGCCACCGTCAGCCCCGAGGCCAGCAGCATGTGCGCCAGGCGGTAGGGGAAGCTGGGGTTGAACACCACCTCCAGCCAGGAGGTGACGAAGAACTCGCCGTCGCGGATCTCGAAGCCCGCGGGCGTGTGCATCCAGCTGTTCAGCGCCAGGATCCAGAAGGCGCTCATCGTCGTGCCGAAGGCGACCAGGAAGGTGGCGGTCAGGTGCACCCGCTCGCTGACCTTGCCGTGGCCGAACAGCATGATGCCGAGGAAGGTGGCCTCGAGGAAGAAGGCGGTCAGCACCTCGTAGCCCAGCAGCGGGCCGGCGATGTTGCCCACGCGCTCCATGAAGCCCGGCCAGTTGGTGCCGAACTGGAAGCTCATCACGATGCCGCTGACCACGCCCAGCGCGAAGCTGAGCGCGAACACCTTGGTCCAGAAGCGGTAGGCGCCCAGCCACGCGACGTCGCCCGTCTTCAGCCAGCGCAGCCGGAAGAACACCAACGCCCAGCCCAGCGCGATCGTGATCGTCGGGAACAGGATGTGGAAGGTGATGTTGGCCGCGAACTGCATGCGGGCCAGGAGGAGCGCGTCCATGGTGGGGTGCCTGGTGCTGGGGGGTCGGGTGTCTGGTCGGGTGGCGGGTCCGGTGGGCGATACGACGGCGCCTTCAGGCCGTGCTGTCCTCGTGCCGGCGCGGCGACTCGGCCGCCGGGCGCGCGGGGAGCCTGCCGGTGAACTCCAGCAGGCGCTGCACCTTCGCGCCCATCTTCAGCAGCTGGGTCAGCGTGCGCCGGTCCAGGCGCTGCACGTCGTCGAACCAGCTGCTGGCCAGCTCCATCAGGTCGTGCATGTCGCGCATGCGCTCCTGCGCGATGCGGTCTTCCTCGGTCGACGGCTGCTCCAGCAGCGCGTTGCGCAGCATCGACAGCGTCGGCTCGATCTCGCGCCGGCGGCGCTCCTCGACCAGCGTCTGGAACACCTCCCAGGCATCCCCCGGGGCCTCGAAGTACTCGCGCCGGTCACCCGGCTGGTGGCGCAGCCGCACCAGCCGCCAGGCCTGCAGCTCCTTGAGCCCCATGCTGACGTTGCCGCGGCTGAACTCCAGCTGCTCGGCGATCTCCTCGGCGTTCAGCGGCCGCGGCGAGACGTAGATCAGCGCGTAGATCTGGCCCACCGTGCGGTTGATGCCCCAGCGGCTGCCCATCTCGCCGAAGTGGCCAACGAAGCTGCGGATCAGGGAGGACAGATGGGCCATGGCGGGCTCCGGACGACGGGGCGGCGAGCGGTGGTGCGGCAGCGGCACGCCGGCCGCCGACACCGTCGACAGCCGGAATTCTGCGAAATTTCAGAAAGTTCTGAAATTTGAGGGCTATGCCAGGGGCTGCCGACGAGGCGGGATGGAGCGGTTGCGCGCCATCGCCGTGGTCGGCGCGTTGCGGAGCTCACGGCACCACGCCTGAATTCCCGAGACGCGACGATACCCATCGGTTCAAAGAAGTACCGATGGGTCTATCCGCTGGCATGATCGAAACATGGACGATGCCACGGCCCGCCCCGACGGCCCCCTGACCGTCTACTACGACGGCGCCTGCCCGCTGTGCCGGCGCGAGATCGGCCTGTACCGCGGCCTGCCGAGCGAGCGAGCGCTGTGCTTCGTCGACGTCGCCGACACGGCGCAGGCGCTGCCCGTCGAGCGCGAGCGGCTGCTGGCGCGGTTCCACGTCGCCCACCCGGACGGCCGGTTGGACAGCGGCGCACGCGCCTTCCTGGCCCTGTGGGCAGCCCTGCCCGGGTGGCGATGGCTGGCCCGGCTTGGCGCGGTGCCGGGCGTCGCCGCCATGCTGGAGGCGCTGTACCGGCTGTTCCTGCGCGTGCGCCCGACGCTGCAAAGGCTGGCCAGGGCGCGCGACCGCGCACCGACCGACGGCGCCGGCACCCTGCCGCCCGGTCTCGCGGGCGACCTGCGCAGCGACCACGCCGGCGAGACCGGTGCGGTGCAGATCTACCGCGGCGTGCTGGCCGTCGCCGACGACCCGGCGCTGCGAGCCTTCGCCGAACGCCACCTGGCGACCGAGCAGGGTCACCTCGACCTCGTCTCGCAGTGGCTGCCGCGCGCGCAGCGCAGCCATGCGCTCGGCGCGTGGCGCGTCGCCGGCTGGCTGACCGGTGCGCTGCCGGCGCTGGCCGGGCCGCGCGCGGTCTATGCCACGATCGTCGCGGTCGAGACCTTCGTCGACCGCCACTACCAGGAACAGATCGACCGCCTTGCCGGCGCGCCCGAACACGCCGCGCTGCGCGCGGCGCTGCTCGCCTGCCAGGCCGACGAGCACCACCACCGCGGCGAGGCGGCCGCGCTGCGCGGCACGGCGCCACCGGGTCCGCTGCTGCGCGGCTGGTGCGCCCTCGTCGGTGCCGGCTCTGCGGCGGCGGTCGCGCTGGCGCGCCGGTTCTGAAGCGTTCACGGCGGCAGACGAAACACAGCCGTTGTCGACGACACCGGTCATACCGACGACGCCTGTCCGTAGCAGGCGTCTCGTCACGTGGCCCGGCCTTTCGCGGCTGCTGGCCGGCCGCCGACGCCGATGCCAAGCTGACGGACGACGGGACGACGGACAGGGGCCGCCCAGCCGGCGCGCGCCATGCAGCGAAGGCCGAACCCGAGGCCGCTGCGCCGACCATGGCAGGCACGCCGGCGCCACCGGCCGCGCCGTCTGCGGGTCAGCCGCCGTGCGTCGATGAAGCCGAACCGGCCTCCCAACTGGCAGCCCGCCGCGGCACCCCACGGAACGAAGAAGGCTCGTGAGCCGTCGACTCACGAGCCTTCCAGGTTCTGGTGGCGCTTCAGGGACTCGAACCCCGGACCTGCGGATTATGATTCCGTCGCTCTAACCGACTGAGCTAAAGCGCCTGAACTGCGAATTGTAGCGTGGCGCCGGCCGCGCTGGCCCTGGCCCCGTCGCCCGGGCTCAACCTCTCGAACCGCATGTTCAGCTTCTTCCGCAAGAAGTCCCCTGCGCCGCCGCCGGCCGCACCGAGCGCGCCGGGCGCAGCCCCCGATGCCGTCGCATCGACGGCGGCCCTGCCGCCGCCGACCGCTGCCGCCGCCACGGCCAGCAGCGCCCCGGCAACGGCCGCACCCGCCGCGCCACCCGCGGCGACCGCACGCGCCGGCTGGCTGGCACGCCTGCGCGACGGCCTGCGCCGCACCGGCAGCGGCATCAGCCAGGTCTTCACCGGCACCCGCATCGACGATGCGCTGTACGAGGAGCTGGAGGCGGCGCTGCTGATGGCCGACACCGGCGTCAAGCCGACCGAGGCCTTGCTGGCCGACCTGAAGCGGCGCGTCAAGGCCGCGGGCGCCACCGAGCCGGCGGCCGTCAAGGCGCTGCTCGCAGACGCCATCGCCGAGCTGCTGACGCCGCTGCAGCGGCCGCTTGCGATCGGCGCGGCGACGCCGACGGTGATCATGGTCGTCGGCGTCAACGGCGCCGGCAAGACGACCACCATCGGCAAGCTCACGCGCCACCTCGCGGCGGCCGACTGCAAGGTGCTGCTGGCCGCCGGCGACACCTTCCGCGCCGCCGCGCGCGAGCAGCTCGCGGCCTGGGCCGACCGCAACCGGGTCGAGATCGTTGCCCAGACCGGCGGCGACCCGGCGGCGGTCAGCTTCGACGCCGTCGTGGCCGGCCGCGCGCGCGGCTGCGACGTCGTCATCGCCGACACCGCGGGTCGCCTGCCGACCCAGCTGCACCTGATGGACGAGCTGAAGAAGATCCGGCGCGTGATCGGCAAGGCGCAGGACGGCGCGCCGCACGAGGTGCTGCTGGTGGTCGACGGCAACACCGGCCAGAACGCGCTCGCCCAGGTCAAGGCCTTCGACGCCGCGCTCGGCCTGACCGGCCTGGTCGTGACCAAGCTCGACGGCACCGCCAAGGGCGGCGTGCTGGCGGCGATCGCCGGCTGGTGCCGCGAGACCGGGCGCTTGGTGCCGGTCTACTTCATCGGCGTCGGCGAGCGGCTCGAGGACCTGCAGACCTTCGACGCGCGCGAGTTCGCGCAGGCGTTGCTGGCCTGAGGCCGAGCGGCCGGGCGGAGCTTCTCACCCGCGGCCGGCGTGCGCCGGCGCGGCGTCGATGTCGTCGAAGAAGGCCGACGGCACCGGTTCCATCGTGTGGTCCATGGCGTCGCCCTCGGCCAGGATCTCCGCGATCTCGGCCACCGGGATCAGCGGCATCGGGCCCGAGCTGGCCCCGCGCGCGTCGGCCGCCGCGGCCTTGCCGCCGGCGAGCGCGGCGCCGATCTCGCTGCGCACCTCGTTCAGGCTGGGCAGCGCGCCTTCGTTCCAGGTGTGCACGCGGATGCCGGCCGCGCGCAGCACGCGCGCCAAGCGCTCGTGGCGCCGCTTGGCGCGGTCGGTCTCGGCCGCCGAGCGGATGTCGATCACCGCCAGCACGCGCGAGCCGGCGTCGCAGACCAGCAGGTCGGCGCTGAGCTGGCCGACGCGCTGCATCCACTCCGCGTAGTTCTGACGCGGCGGCACGCGCACGAAGCGCGACAGCGGCACCTGCGCCAGCACGAGGAAGCCCGGCAGCGCGCGCCGGATCAGCTCGTAGGCCTGGCGCTCGGTGATCGTCAGCACGCGCGCCGCTTCGGGCGGCCAGCCGGCCACGGTGTCCAGCGCCTCCTTGCGGGGCTTCGCGCGCACCGGCAGGCTCTGCTGGCGGCGGCGCCAGGCTAAGAGCACCAGCAGCAGCAACGCCGCGGCCGCCTGGGCCGCGCCGGAGGTGGGGTCAAGGTGTTCCATGGGCCGGTGCGGAAGGGGTCCAGCCCAGATTAACGGCAGGTCACGACGCATCTGTAACCAAAAGGCCGCAACATTCGTGTCAGCCGGTGTCTCGCGGCCCGCACGCGGCCCCGCGCGTGAGATGCGGCACGGCAGGACGCCTCGGGTGCATCGGATGCACCGGGCGCGGCGGCCGTGCGCCGCGGCGCGCTCAGCGCGGCGGCAGCCCCGGGAACCCGCCCGGCCCGCCGCCACCACCCGGCCCACCGAAGCCGCCCATGCCGCCCATGCGCTTCATCATCTTCATCAGGCCGCCGCCCTTCATCTTCTTCATCATGCCCTGCATCTGTTCGAACTGCTTGAGCATGCGGTTGACCTCCTGCACCTGAACCCCGGCGCCGGCGGCGATGCGCCGCTTGCGGCTGGCCTTCAGCAGTTCGGGCCTGCGGCGCTCGAGCGGCGTCATCGAGTGGATGATGCCCTCCATGCGGCGCACGTCGCGCTCGGCGCGGTCCATGTCGGACGCCCCCGGTGCGCGCCCGCCGGTCATCTGGCTCGGCAGCTTGTCGACCAGCCCCGCGAGCCCGCCCATCTTCTTCATCTGCGAGATCTGCAGCAGGAAGTCCTCGAGGTCGAAGCCGCCGGACTTCACCTTGTCGGCCAGCTTCTGCGCCGCCGCGACGTCGACCCCCTTCTGCACCTCCTCGACCAGGGCGACGATGTCGCCCATGCCGAGCACGCGGCCGGCGTGGCGCTCGGCGTCGAACACCTCCAGGCCGTCGATCTTCTCCGACACGCCGGCGAACTTGATCGGGCTGCCGGTGATCTGCCGCACCGACAGCGCGGCGCCGCCGCGCGCGTCGCCGTCGAGCTTGGTCAGCACGATGCCGGTCAGCGGCAGCGCGTCCTTGAAGGCCTTGGCGGTGTTGGCCGCGTCCTGGCCCTGCATGGCGTCGACGACGAGCAGCGTCTCCACCGGCTTGAGCGACGCGTGCAGCGCGCGGATCTCGGCCATCAGCGCCTCGTCGATCGCCAGCCGGCCGGCGGTGTCGACCAGCAGGACGTCGAAGTGGTGGCGCCGCGCGTGGTCGATCGCCGCCGCCGCAATGGCCTGCGGCGTCTGGTCGGGCGCGGACGGGAACCACTCGGCGCCGCCCTGCGCGGTCACCGTCTTGAGCTGCTCGATCGCCGCCGGGCGGTAGACGTCGGCCGAGACGGTGAGCACCTTCTTCTTGCGCTTCTGTATGAGGTGGCGCGCCAGCTTGGCAGTGGTCGTCGTCTTGCCCGCGCCCTGCAGGCCGGCCATCAGGATCACCGCCGGCGGCTGCACGGCGAGGTCGATGTCGGCCGGCGGCTTGAGCTTGCCGTCGGCGTCGGTCTCGCCCATCGTGCGGGCGAGCTCCTTGTGCACGATGCCGACCAGCGCCTGCCCCGGGTTGAGCGAGCCGGCCACCTCCTGCCCGAGCGCCTTGTCCTTGACGCGCTGGACGAAGTCGCGCACCACCGGCAGCGCGACGTCGGCCTCGAGCAGCGCCATGCGCACCTCGCGCAGCATGTCCTGCACGTTGCTCTCGGTGATGCGCGCCTGGCCGCGCATGGTCTTGACCAGGCGGGACAGGCGTTCGGACAGGTTGGAGGCCATGGTCGGGTCTCGGCCCGTCGTCGGGCCGGGTCGGGGTTCGGGGAAGCCCCCGCGCCGAGGCGCCGGCAACGGCCCGCACGCCCTGCCGGGAACGTGGCCGCGCCCGCCGGCACCGGGGCGCTGGGTACACTCGCCGGATGAGTGTAGCGCCCGCTTCGACGACGCTCGCGGCCCTGCCCGCGGGGCTGGCGCTGATGGCCGTGCTGGCCTACGCCACCGCAGCGTTGCCGACGCGGCCAGCGCCCGCCGAGGCCCCCCGCGGCAGCGGCCCGCTGGTGCCGCCGCGGCCGCCGGTGTGGCCCGCGCTGGCGCTGGTGCTCGGGTGGGCGGTGCACCTGGTGGTGCTGCTGCTGCACATCGGCGGCTGGGGCGCGGCCGGCGCCGGTGCACGGCTCGGTTTCGCGCCGGTGCTGTCGATGACGGTGTGGCTGGTGCTCGCGGTCTATACCGTCGAGAGCCGGCTGGTGCCGCTGCCCACCGTGCGGCGCGTGCTGGCGCTGGTCGGTGCCGCCGCCGTCGTGCTGGCCTGGGCCTTCCCCGGGGAGCCGCGACCCACCGCGAGCGCGCTGGCGCCGCTGCACTTCGCGCTCGGCGTGGCGTCCTACGGGCTGTTCGGCGCCGCCGTGCTGCACGCCGCGCTGCTCGGCACGGCCGAGCGGCGCCTGCGCCTGCGCGACGGCAGCGCGCCGGTCGGCGGCATGCCGCTGCTGCTGCTCGAGCGCATGACCTTCCGCTTCGTCGAGGCGGGTTTCGTCGTGCTCTCGGCCACGCTGCTGCTGGGCGTGCTCACCACCACCCATTGGGTCTGGGATCACAAGACCGTGTTCTCGCTGCTCGGCTGGGCGGTGTTCGCGGCGCTGCTCGTGGGCCGCCGCGTGCGCGGCTGGCGCGGCCGGCGCGCCACGCGCTGGCTGTACGCCGGCGCGGTGCTGCTGCTGCTGGCCTATGTCGGCTCGCGGTTCGTGCTCGAGGTGATGCTGGAGCGCGCGGCGTGAAGTACCTGCTCGTGCTGGCGGTCGTCGTCATCGTGCTCTGGCTGACGCTGCGCTCGCACCGCAAGACGCCAGCACCACCCGGCGCCCGGCGCGCGGCGCGCCGGGGCGAGCCCGACCGCATGGTCGCGTGCGCCCATTGCGGCGTGCACCTGCCGCAGTCCGACGCGCTGTCCGACGCCGGCGGCCGCCCATATTGCAGCGACCCGCACCGGCTGGCCGGGCCACGCTGAGCGTGGGCCCAGGCGCGCCCGGCCTTCGGCGACCTCTCCGGTGAGCGAGCCCGCCACCCCGGCAAGCTCGTCCCCGCCGGCGACGCCGGCCGCTCCGGCCGCTCCG
>JRYF01004821.1_pt1 | contig 10753 bp, 6 predicted proteins | sample 235331 | NCBI WGS metagenome assembly JRYF01 (sample SAMN03074217, study PRJNA261475) | activated sludge metagenome | biome: Wastewater Treatment Plant; feature: Wastewater; material: Activated sludge; isolation source: activated biomass of a wastewater treatment plant treating hydrocarbon... ... | reverse complement strand
CTGACCGGCATCGTCTGGCTGCACCGCAAGATCCAGGACGCGTTCTTCCTCGTCATCGGCTCGCGCACCTGCGCCCACCTGCTGCAGTCGGCCGCCGGCGTGATGATCTTCGCCGAGCCGCGCTTCGCGACCGCCATCATCGACGACCGCGACCTCGCCGGCCTGGCCGACGCCAACGAGGAGCTGGACCGCGTCGTGACGCAGCTTCTGGCGCGGCGGCCGGAGATCAGGCTGCTGTTCCTGGTCGGCTCCTGCCCGTCGGAGGTCATCAAGCTCGACCTGTCGCGCGCCGCCGAGCGCCTGCAGCGCCGCTTCACGCCCGGCGTGCGCATCCTGAACTACTCGGGCAGCGGCATCGAGACCACCTTCACCCAGGGCGAGGACGCCTGCCTGGCGTCGCTGGTGCCGGTGCTGCCGGCCGCTGCCGCCGGCGCCCCGCCGGCGCTGATGGTCGTCGGCGCGCTGGCCGACATCGTCGAGGACCAGTTCCGGCGCCTGTTCGACGAACTGGGCATCGGCCCGGTGCACTTCTTCCCGCCGCGACGCAGCGGCGAGCTGCCGCCGGTCGGCCCCGGCACGCGCTTCCTGCTCGCCCAGCCCTTCCTGGCCGACACCGCGCGCGCACTGCAGTCGCGTGGCGCCACCCACCTGCCGGCGCCCTACCCGCTCGGCGCCGAAGGCACCACGCTCTGGTTGCAGGCCGCCAAGCGGGCGTTCGGGGTCAGCCCGACGGCCTTCGCCGCCGCGGTCGGCCCGCGCCGCGAACGTGCGGCGCGCGCGCTGGCACGCCACCGCAGCGCGCTGCAGGGGCGGCGCGTGTTCTTCTTCCCCGACTCGCAGCTCGAGCCGCCGCTGGCACGCTTCCTGGCACGCGAACTCGGCATGAGCCTGGTCGAGGTCGGCACGCCCTACCTGCACCGCCAGCTGCTGGCCGACGAGCTCGCGCTGCTGCCGGCCGGCACCCTGCTCAGCGAAGGCCAGGACGTCGAACGCCAACTCGACCGCTGCCGCGCGGCGGCGCCCGACCTCGTCGTCTGCGGGCTCGGGCTGGCCAACCCGCTGGAGGCCGAGGGGCTGGCGACGAAGTGGGCGATCGAGCTCGTGTTCACGCCGATCCAGGGCTTCGAGCAGGCGGCCGACCTGGCCGAGCTGTTCACCCGGCCGCTGCGCCGCCGCACGCTGCTGGCGGCATGAGGACGAGAGCCGCATGAAGCTGACGCTGTGGACCTACGAGGGCCCGCCGCACGTCGGCGCGATGCGCGTCGCCACCGCGATGCAGGGGGTGCACTACGTGCTGCACGCGCCCCAGGGCGACACCTACGCCGACCTGCTGTTCACGATGATCGAGCGCCTGCCGCGCCGGCCGCCGGTCACCTACACCACCTTCCAGGCGCGCGACCTCGGCGGCGACACCGCCGAACTGTTCAAGACCGCCGCCGCCGACGCCTACGCGCGCTTCCAGCCGCAGGCGATGCTGGTCGGCGCGTCGTGCACCGCCGAGCTGATCCAGGACGACCCCGGCGGTCTGGCGGCCGCGCTCGACCTGCCGGTGCCGGTGGTGCCGCTGGAGCTGCCGAGCTACCAGCGCAAGGAGAACTGGGGCGCCGCCGAGACCTTCTACCAGCTGGTGCGGCGCATGGCCGGCAGCACGAAGCGCGAGCGCGACGCAGGCGCCCGGCGGCGCTGCAACCTGCTCGGGCCGACCGCGCTCGGCTTCCGCCACCGCGACGACGTGCGCGAGATCAGCGGGCTGCTCGAGTTCCTCGGCATCGCGGTGAACGTCGTCGCCCCGCTCGGCGCCACGCCGGCCGACCTCGCGCGGCTGCCCGACGCCGGCTTCAACGTCGTGCTCTACCCGGAGACGGCGTCGCTCGCCGCCGGCTGGCTGCAGCGGGTGCATGGCCAGCCGTTCACGCGCACGGTGCCGATCGGCGTGCGGGCGACCGACGCCTTCGTCGACGAGGTGCTGGCGCTGGCCGGCCTGCCGGCCGACACGCCGCGGCCCGACGCCGCGTCGCGCGCGCCCTGGTACAGCCGCTCGGTCGACTCGACCTACCTGACCGGCAAGCGCGTGTTCGTGTTCGGCGACGCCACGCACGCGATCGCCGCCGCCCGCGTCGCGCGCGACGAACTCGGCTTCGAGGTCGTCGGCCTGGGCAGCTACAGCCGCGAGTTCGCGCGCGAGCTGCGCGCGGCGGCCGAGACCTTCGGCATCGAGCCGCTGCTCACCGACGACTACCTCGAGGTCGAACAGCGCGTCGCCGAGCTGCAGCCCGAGCTGGTGCTGGGCACGCAGATGGAGCGCCACATCGCCAAGCGCCTGGGCGTGCCCTGCGCGGTGATCTCGGCGCCGGTGCACGTGCAGGACTTCCCGGCGCGCCACTCGCCGCAGATGGGCTACGAAGGCGCCAACGTGCTGTTCGACACCTGGGTCCATCCGCTGATGATGGGCCTGGAGGAGCACCTGCTGACGATGTTCCGCGGCGACTTCGAGTTCCACGACGGCGCCGCCGCGTCGCATCTCGGGCATGGCGCCGGGCCGGCGACCGCGCCGCCGCAGGCACCGGCGCACGCGGCGTCGGCCGACCCTGTCGCGCTGCATGGCGCAACACCGTACGAGCCGCCTGCCACGCCGGATGCCGCGATGCCCGCGGCGGCATCCGCCGCCGCACCCGCGAGCGGGCCCATCGTCGTCACCGCCTGGGCCCCGGACGCGCAGAAGGAGCTGCAGAAGATCCCCTTCTTCGTGCGCGGCAAGGCGCGCCGCAACACCGAACGCTTCGCCGCCGAGCGCGGGCTGGCGCTGATCACCCTCGAGACGCTGTATGACGCCAAGGCGCACTTCGGCCGCTGACCGCGCCGCCGCGGCCACCCGTGCGGCGACGCCGCTGCGCTTCGTCGTCGTCACGATGGACACCCATCTGGCGAGCGCCGCGATGCGCGCCGCCGGCGCGCTGGCGCGCGAGCTGCCCGGGCTGCGGCTGGAGCTGCACGCCGCCGCCGACTGGGCGACCGACCCGGCCGCGCTCGAGCGCTGCCGCGCCGCCATCACCGGCGGCGACATCGTTGTCGTCACCATGCTGTTCATGGAGGAGCACTTCCTGCCGGTGCTCGACGCGCTGCAGGCCCGGCGCGAGTCCTGCGACGCGATGGTGTGCTGCATGTCGGCCGCCGAGGTCGTGCGGCTGACGCGCATCGGCCGCTTCGACATGGGCAAACCGGCCGGCACCCTGATGGGGCTGCTCAAGCGCCTGCGCGGCCAGCACAAGGGTGCGCCGCAGGCCGGCGGCGCGGCGCAGATGCGCATGCTGCGCCGCATCCCGCAGCTGCTGCGCTTCATCCCCGGCACCGCGCAGGACGTGCGGGCCTACTTCATGACGCTGCAGTACTGGCTCGGCGGCTCGCAGGAGAACCTGGCCAGCCTGGTGCGCTTCCTGGTCGACCGCTACGCCGCCGGCCCGCGCGCCACGCTGCGCGGGCATCTGACGCCGGCCGCACCGGCCGAGTACCCCGAGGTCGGCGTCTACCACCCGCGCCTGGCCGGCCGCATCGGCGACGACGCGGCGCGCCTGCCGACGGTGGTGCCGGACGCGCGCGCCAAGGGCCGCGTCGGCCTGCTGCTGCTGCGCTCCTACCTGCTGGCGGGCAACGCGCGCCACTACGACGGCGTCATCGCCGCGCTCGAGGTGCAGGGGCTGCAGGTGGTGCCGGCCTTCGCATCGGGGCTGGATGCACGGCCGGCGATCGAGCGCTTCTTCATGCGCGACGGTGCGCCGGCGGTCGACGCCGTGCTGTCGCTGACCGGCTTCTCGCTCGTCGGCGGCCCGGCCTACAACGACGCCCACGCCGCCGAGGAGGTGCTGGCCCGGCTCGACGTGCCCTACCTGGCCGCGCACCCGGTCGAGTTCCAGTCGATCGACCAGTGGGGCGCCTCCGAGCGCGGGTTGCTGCCGGTGGAGAGCACCATCATGGTCGCGATCCCCGAGCTCGACGGCGCCACCGGGCCGACCGTCTACGGCGGCCGTGCAGGTGCCGCCGGCACCCGCTGCCAGGGTTGCCACAAGGGCTGCAGCTTCGGCGCCGACGACCCGGCGAGCGACATGTTCACCTGCAGCGAGCGCACCGCGATGCTGGCCGCGCGCGTGGCGCGGCTGGTCGCGCTGCGCCGCGTCGAGCGCGCCAGGAAGCGGGTGGCGCTGGTCATCTTCAACTTCCCGCCGGGCGCCGGCAACACCGGCACCGCGGCCCACCTGGCGGTGTTCGAGAGCCTGTTCAACACCCTGCACGCGCTGCGCGCGGCCGGCTACAGCGTCGAGCCGCCGGCCAGCGCCGATGCGCTGCGCGCCGCGGTGATCGAAGGCAACGCCGCCCAGCACGGTGCCGACGCCAACGTGCTGGCCCGCGTCGCCACCGACGAGCACGTGCGGCGCCAGCGTTGGCTGGCCGAGATCGAGGCCCAGTGGGGCCCGGCGCCGGGCCGGCTGCTGAGCGACGGGCGCTCGATCTTCGTGCTCGGCGCCGCCTTCGGCAACGTCGTCGTCGCCGTGCAGCCGGGCATGGGCATCGAGGGCGACCCGATGCGGCTGCTGTTCGAGAAGGGCTGGACGCCGACCCATGCGTTCGCCGCCTTCTACCAGTGGCTGCGCGAGGACTTCGGTGCCGACGCCGTGCTGCACTTCGGCACCCACGGCGCACTGGAGTTCATGCCCGGCAAGCAGACCGGCATGTCCGGCGCCTGCTGGCCCGACCGGCTGATCGGCGACCTGCCGAACTTCAACCTCTACGCGTCGAACAACCCGTCCGAGGGCACGGTCGCCAAGCGTCGCGCCGGGGCGACGCTGATCAGTTACCTGACGCCGCCGGTGGCCGAGGCGGGGCTGTACCGCGGGCTGGTCGACCTCAAGGCCTCGATCCAGCGCTGGCGCGGCCTGGACCAGGCCGCCGCCGCCGAGCGGCCGGCGCTGGAAGCGCTGATCCAGGTGCAGGCGGCCGAACTCGATCTGGCCGCCGCCGAACCGGCCTGGGGCGGCGACGCCGAAGCCGCCATCCTGCGCCTGCAGGCGGCGGTGCACGAGCTGGAGCTGACGCTGATCCCGCATGGCCTGCACGTCGTCGGCCGGCCGCCGACGCCGGACCAGCGCACCGACCTGCTGGTGGCGATGAGCGAGGCCGAGCCGGCGAGCGCCCCGCCGCGCGAGGCGGTCGCCGCACTGGTCGCCGGCGCGACCCCCGAGCAGGCGCTGGCCGGCCACGCACCGCATCCCGACACCCACCGGCAGGCCACGCTGGCCCGGCTGCACGAGCTGCAGGCGGCCGACCGCCTGCTGGCGAAGGACCACGAGCTGCCGGCCATCGTGCGCGCGCTGGACGGCCGCTACCTGCGCCCGGCGCCCGGCGGCGACCTGCTGCGCACGCCGCAGATCCTGCCCACCGGCCGCAACCTGCACGGCTTCGACCCCTTCCGCATCCCGAGCGCGTTCGCGGTGCGCGACGGTGCGCGCCAGGCCCAGCTGCTGCTCGACCGCCATGCGGCCGACGGCCACGGCCTGCCGGAGTCGATCGCGATCGTGCTGTGGGGCACCGACAACCTGAAGACCGAGGGCACGCCGATCGCGCAGGCGCTGGCGCTGCTCGGCGCCCGGCCGCGCTTCGACGGCTACGGCCGGCTGGCCGGCGCCACGCTGATCCCGCTGGCCGAGCTGGGCCGCCCGCGCGTCGACGTCGTGATGACCTTGTCGGGCATCTTCCGCGACCTGCTGCCGCTGCAGATCAAGCTGCTCGCCGAGGCCGCCTTCCTGGCCGCCGGCGCCGACGAACCCGAGGCGCTGAACTTCGTGCGCAAGCACGCGCTGGCCTACCAGCGCGCGCACGGCTGCGACCTCGAGACTGCGGCGCTGCGCGTGTTCGGCAACGCCGACGGCACCTACGGCAGCAACGTCGGCCTGCTGGTCGACAGCGGGCGCTGGGAGGACGAGGACGAGCTGGCCGAGACCTACACCCGCCGCAAGGGCTTCGCCTACGGCCGCGCCGGCCGCCCGCTGCCGCAGGCCGCGCTGCTGGCCAGCGTGCTGGCCGACGTGCAGCTGACCTACCAGAACCTGGACTCGGTCGAACTCGGCGTGACCACCGTCGACACCTACTTCGACACCCTGGGCGGCATCAGCCGCGCCGTGCGGCGGGCGCGCGGCGGCGACGCCGCGCCGGTCTACATCGGCGACGCCACGCGCGGCCACGGCACCGTGCGCACGCTCGACGAGCAGGTCGCGCTCGAGACCCGCACCCGGATGCTGAACCCGAAGTGGTACGAGGGCATGCTGGAACACGGCTACGAGGGCGTGCGCCAGATCGAGGTCCACATCACCAACACGATGGGCTGGTCGGCCACCACCGGCCAGGTGCAGCCCTGGGTCTACCAGCAGCTGACCGAGACCTTCGTGCTCGACCCGGCGATGCGCGAGCGCCTGGCGCGCCTGAACCCCAGCGCGTCGGCCAAGGTCGCGCACCGGCTGATCGAGGCGTTCGAGCGCAGCTACTGGCAGCCCGACGACGCCACCCTGCAGGCGCTCCGCAGCGCCGGCGAAGAACTGGAAGACCGCCTCGAGGGCGTCTTTGAAGGAGTTCCGGCATGAACACTGCAACGATCGCGCCGAGCCAGATCGGCCGCGGGCCACGCCCGCCCGACGGCGAGGGCAGCGTGCAGGTCCAGCTCGACCCGCGCGTCAAGATCGGCACCGCCAAGGTGTTCGCGATCTACGGCAAGGGTGGCATCGGCAAGAGCACCACCAGCTCGAACCTGAGCGTGGCCTTCAGCAAGCTCGGCAAGCGCGTGCTGCAGATCGGCTGCGACCCCAAGCACGACTCGACCTTCACGCTGACCAAGAGGATGCTGCCGACCGTCATCGACGTGCTCGAGACGGTCGACTTCCACCCCGAGGAGCTGCGCCCCGAGGACTTCGTCTACGAGGGCTACAACGGCGTCATGTGCGTCGAGGCCGGCGGCCCGCCGGCCGGCACCGGCTGCGGCGGCTACGTCGTCGGCCAGACCGTCAAGCTGCTCAAGGAGCACCACCTGCTCGAGGAGACCGACGTCGTCATCTTCGACGTGCTCGGCGACGTGGTGTGCGGCGGTTTCGCCGCCCCGCTGCAGCACGCCGACCGCGCGCTGATCGTGACCGCCAACGACTTCGACAGCATCTTCGCGATGAACCGCATCGTGCAGGCGATCGGCGCCAAGGCGAAGAACTACAACGTGCGGCTGGGCGGCGTGATCGCCAACCGCAGCGACGAGACGGACCAGATCGACAAGTACAACGCGCGCGTCGGCCTGCGCACGATGGCGCGTTTCCCGCAGCTCGACGTCATCCGCAAGAGCCGGCTGAAGAAGGCCACGCTGTTCGAGACCGAGAGCCTCGAGGACTCGCCCGAGCTGCGCGCGGTGCAGGCCGAATACCTGCGGCTGGCCGAGACGCTGTGGCGCGGCGTCGACCCGATGATCTGCGACCCGATGAAGGATCGCGACATCTTCGACCTGCTCGGTTTCGACTGAGCACGCCAGGGAAACCCGCGATGGACATGCGCACCAGCAGCTACGGCACCCGCCGCGGCGAGGTCGAGACCTACTTCGACCGCACCGCCGCCGCGGCCTGGGCACGGCTGACCTCGGACGCGCCGGTCAGCGGCATCCGCGCCACCGTGCGCGCCGGGCGCGACCGCATGCGCGCGACGCTGCTCGGCTGGCTGCCCGAGGACCTGCACGGCCGTCGCATCCTGGACGCCGGCTGCGGCACCGGCGCCTTCGCCGTCGAGGCCGCCCGGCGCGGCGCCGAGGTGCTGGCGATCGACCTCTCGCCGACGCTGGTCGAGCTCGCGCGCGCGCGGCTTCCGGCTTCGCTCGGCCGCGGGCGCATCGACTTCCGCAGCGGCGACATGCTGGACGCGGCACTCGGCCGCTTCGACCACGTGGTGGCGATGGACTCGCTGATCCACTACCGGGCCGAGGACGTGATCACCGCGCTGGCGACGCTGGCCGAGCGCACCGCGCACGGCATCGTCTTCACCCACGCGCCGCGCACGCCGGCGCTGGCGGCGATGCATGCCGTCGGCCGGCTGTTCCCGCGCGGCGACCGCGCGCCGGCCATCGAGCCGATCGCCGAGGCGCGGCTGCGCCAGCTGATGGCGCGTGAGCCGCGCCTGGCCGGCTGGCAGGCCGCGCGCACGCAGCGCATCGCCAGCGGCTTCTACACCTCGCAGGCCTGCGAATGGCGGCGCTGCTGAACCACCTGCCTGCACCGGTGCGCGCCTGGCTGGCGCGCACGCTGCCGCGCGTGATGCCGTTCGCCGACGCGGCGAGCCCCGACCTGCCGCTGCCGCGCTTGCTGCGGCTGTCGCTGTTCCAGGTCTCGGTCGGGCTGGCGACGGCGCTGCTGGTCGGCACGCTGAACCGGGTCATGATCGTCGAGCTCGGCGTGGCCGCCTGGCTGGTGTCGCTGATGGTCGCGCTGCCGATCGTCGCCGCGCCGCTGCGCGCGCTGATCGGCCATCGTTCGGACACCCATGCGTCGGCCATCGGCTGGCGCCGCATGCCCTACATCTGGATCGGCACGCTGCTGCAGTTCGGCGGGCTGGCGATCATGCCCTTCGCGCTGCTGGTGCTGACCGGCCGCGGCGAGATGGGCCTGGCCTGGGTCGGGCAGCTCGCCGCCGGGCTGGCCTTCCTGCTCGTCGGCGCCGGGCTGCAGATCACGCAGACCGCCGGCCTGGCGCTGGCAACCGACCTCGCGCCGCCGGCCACCCGCCCGCGCGTGGTCGCGCTGATGTACGTGATGCTGCTCGCCGGCCTGGCTGGCGGCGGCACCGCCTGCGCCTGGCTGCTGGCCGACTTCAGCCCGAACCGGCTGGTGCAGGTGGTGCAGGGCGCGGCCGTGCTCACCGTGCTGCTGAACCTGACGGCGGTCTGGCGCCAGGAGGCGCGCGACGCCACGCGCCGCCGCCACCGCGGCGTGCCGGCGCCGGCCTTCGGGCCGATGTGGCGGCGCTTCATCGCCCAGCCCGGCGCGCGCCGCTTCCTGTGGGCGACCGCGCTCGGCACCGCGGCGTTCAACATGCAGGACATCATCCTCGAGCCCTACGGCGGCGAGATCCTCGGCCTGCCGGTCGGCGCGACGAGCGCGCTGACCGCGCTGTGGGCCGGCGGCGCGCTGGCCGCGTTCGCGCTCGCCGCGCGGCTGCTGGCGCGCGGCTTCGACCCGCTGCGCGTGGCCGCGCTCGGCGCGCTGTTCGGCCTGCCGGCGTTCGCCGCCGTGCTGATGGCCGCCCCGCTCGATTCGCCGCTGCTGTTCCGCGCCGGGGTGGTGACGATCGGCTTCGGCGGCGGGCTGTTCGCCGTCGGCACGCTGAGTGCCGCGATGGCGATGGAACGTGCCGAGCATGTCGGCCTCGCGCTCGGCGCCTGGGGCGCGGTGCAGGCCACCGCGGCCGGCGTAGCCATCGCCAGCGGCGGCGCGATCCGCGACAGCGTCACCGCGCTCGCGCAGCAGGGCTGGCTCGGCAGCGCGCTGGTCAGCCCCGTGACCGGCTACGGCGCGGTCTACCAGCTCGAACTGCTGCTGCTGTTCGCCGCGCTGGTCGCGCTCGGGCCGCTGACACGCCACCTCGTCCGGCATGGCGCCACGCGCCCTGCCCTTCCGACCCGCAAGTTCGGTCTGGCCGAACTTCCCGGCTAGACACCACCGCAGGAGGTCCCCATGGGAACCGGAGCCATCACCCAGTACGTCGACGTCGCCCAGCTCGTGCTGTACCTGTTCTGGATCTTCTTCGCCGGGCTCATCTACTACCTCGTGCGCGAGAACCACCGCGAGGGCTACCCGATGGAGACCGAGGACGGCCGCCGCGGCGTCACCGGCTGGCCGGTGCCGCGGCCCAAGACCTACCTGCTGCCGCACGGCGGCGAGAAGACGGTGCCCGATGGCTGGCGAGAGACACGCCAGTTCGCGGCCGAGCCGATGCACCGCTGGGCCGGCGCGCCGCTGGAGCCGGCCGGCGACCCGATGCGCGCCGGTGTCGGCCCGGGCAGCTGGGCCGAGCGCGCCGACGTGCCCGACGTGACGCCGCACGGCGAGCCCAAGATCGTCCCGCTGCGGGTGGCCGGCAGCGACTTCGGTGTGTCCGGCAAGGACGTCGACCCGCGCGGGCTGCCGGCGATCGGCGCCGACGGCGAGGTCGGCGGCACCGTGCGCGACCTGTGGCTGGACCGCTCGGAGATGATGTTCCGCTTCCTCGAGGTCGAGGTCGGCGACGGCCAGGGCGGCACGCGCCGCGTGCTGCTGCCGAGCAACTTCGCGCGCGTCAAGGCCGACGGCGTGCACGTCGCGTCCATCCTCGGCGCGCAGTTCGCCGGTGTGCCGGGCACCCGCTCGCCGGACCAGGTGACGCTGCTCGAAGAAGAGAAGGTGATGGCCTATTACGGCGCCGGCACCCTCTACGCCGAGCCGCACCGGGCGGAGCCCGCGCTGTGAACACCACCCGCGACGGGATGGCGGCGCCGCCCCGGCATCCGGCCCGCCATCCGCCACGGCATGAGCACCGCCACACGCTCGGCCCCGAGCACGACCACGAGCCGCAATGGGGCCTGCCCGAGCGGCTGCCGGCGAGCGAGAAGCTGCTGTGGCAGGGCAGCCCGGACTGGCGCGCGCTGGCCCTGCGCGCGTTCCACCTGCGCAAGGTGGCGGTCTACTTCGCGCTGCTGATGGCGCTG
>JRYF01003393.1_pt1 | contig 10771 bp, 6 predicted proteins | sample 235331 | NCBI WGS metagenome assembly JRYF01 (sample SAMN03074217, study PRJNA261475) | activated sludge metagenome | biome: Wastewater Treatment Plant; feature: Wastewater; material: Activated sludge; isolation source: activated biomass of a wastewater treatment plant treating hydrocarbon... ... | reverse complement strand
GGGAAAAATTGATCCCGAATCTTTAGTTCCGAGTTTACCTCGGAATACTTCGGGATTCCCCCAAAACACCCCCTGCTAAGTAGTTACCAACGGAAAATGCCGACAAGAAATGGCGCATGGTTGACATTTTGGGCAGTTGGTCACCAATTTTATTTTGCAAATGCCCCCAACCAATCGTCCGTACAGAAGAAACCTTTACTTTTACCGAAAATCCACAAAATATGAGATATCGCTTTTTACTCCTTCTTCTTTTTGCGTCCACTTTATTGCCAGCGCAGCGCGACCTGTTGCCGGTCGGCCCATCCGCCGAGGAGCGGGCCATGCAGCAATGGTATCAGTTCATAGCTCCTGCAAAATCAAGGGGCATCGAAGAACCGCCTCCTCATCCCGTGCGGCATATGGCAGAGTGGGAAGAACTCCAGGCGCTTAGCATCACATGGCGCACCTCTCCATCCTACATGCCCGTGCTGCTCACTCAAATAGCGAAACACGCATCGGAGGAAGTGCCCGTTGTTGTTTTCTGCAATACGCAAAACGTGCTGAACCAAGCGACGAGCACACTTCAGAATGCCGGGGTTGATCTCGATAAAATCCAATTTTCCATCGTGCCCAACAATTCCATCTGGATTCGGGACTATGGCCCCAATTGCGTCTATGCCAACGACGTGGAAGAACTTTACTTCGTGGACTGGATTTACAACCGCCCCACACGCCCCCTGGACGACGTACTGCCCGATGGAGCGGGTGCCCACTTTGGCGTGCCGGTCTATTCCACGACACAGACACCTCATGATCTCGTCCACACGGGCGGCAATTTTATGTCCGACGGTTTGGGGACGGGCTTTGCTTCCAAACTCACCTTGCTCGAAAACGGTACCGGCCCACAAAATGTCTATAATGCCGGCCCACATACCGCCGATGATATTGATGCCATCCTGAATACCTTCATGGGCATTGACCGTTTCGTAAAAATGGACATATTGCCTTACGACGGCATACACCACATAGATATGCACATGCGGTTGCTGGACGAAGAAACCCTGCTCGTGGGCGAATACCCACAAGGCATCGCCGATGGCCCTCAAATAGAGGCCAACCTGCAATATGTGCTCGACAATTACTCCACGGCTTTTGGCACACCCTACAAAGTGGTGCGCATCGTTCAGCCGCCCGACGGTAACGGGAACTACCCCAACCAGGGCGGGGCTTATCGCACTTATACCAATTCGGTGTTGGTCAACAAAACCGTACTGGTGCCGACTTACGAAGAGAAGTACGATACCACTGCCTTGAGAATTTACAGGGAAAACATGCCGGGCTACAAAGTGGTGGGCATTAACTGCAACAGCATCATCCAATTGAGCGGAGCCTTGCATTGTGTCACCAAAGAAATCGGGGTCGGCGATCCACTCTGGATTGTCCACAAAAGCCTGGAGGACATTCACGACAATGAACTTTGGAGCAGCTACGAAGTGACCGCCCAGATAAAACACAAATCTGGCATTGCGGAAGCACACGTTTATTACACCACTGACACCCTCGCCGGATACGAGGCGGTCCCGCTTAGCCTTGTTGATCCCGATGCAGGCACCTGGGCAGGAACCATCCCGCACCAGGAAAACGGCTCGACCATATTCTACTACATCCATGCAGAAGCCAACTCCGGCAAAAAGCAAGTAAGGCCATTGGCTGCTCCTTCCGGTTACTTCCGCTTCCGGGTGGACGGGATGCCCGTTTCAACCTCCGAAACCACTACCATTGCGGTGCGGCCATTGTACCCGAATCCTGCCAGCGCAATAACCGTTATCCCCGTAGCAAGCAGTACCCACCAACCTGCAAGCATCGAAGTCGTGGATGTGTTGGGAAGGCGGGTAGAGGTCGTATTCAGAGGTGATCTTCCCGCCGGCGAATCCAATTATTACCTCCATGCCAACCGGCTTGCACCAGGCTCTTATTTTGTTGTTGTTAAAACCAATGAAGCAGTGATGACCCAGAAGTTGGTGGTCAAATAAAATGGCCGCTCAATAAGGTGTTTTCACTGATAAAATCAAAAGCGCCTGCACGGATTCCGTGCAGGCGCTTTTGATTTTTATCGGAAAAATGTAACTGTTTAGGAGGGGGCGGGAGGAGAGAGAAAAAATGAAATTTTTTCTCTCTCCTCCCGCAATTTGGGGTTGTTTTTGGGGAAAAATTGATCCCGAATTCACTTCGGGATTCCCCAAAAACAACCCCTGCTAAGTAGTTACGGAAAAATGAAAAATCACAGTTCCAAAATCGGTCGGGGGAAGCGGTCGAACACCTCGTCGCCGGGGCGGTCGAGGGGCAGTTCGCCCAGGCGATTGAAACGGCGCATGTCCACCCAGCGATGACCTTCGCCAAAGAGCGAGTAGCGGCGTTGCTTGATGACCTCGTTGAGGAGGGAGGCATCGTCGCCGGGGCCTGGATAATTGGGCAGGCCGGCAGCATTGCGCACGGCATTCAATGCCTGTGCAGCCACCACATTGTCAACGCCAATCTGTGCTTCTGCATAAATCAGGATCAGCTCTTCATTGCGGATGATGCCAACGGGGTCGAGCGGTGAATCCCAGATCGTCACCTGCACGTCGCCGGAAAGGCCATCGAGGACAACGGGGAGCGTCACCAAGTTCGGATCGAGTGGTGTTGTCTTGTTGGCCACCCGCTGATCGTTTGCCTCGGCATCTGCCCTAAAGGATGGATGCACCGTGTAAAGGGTCACGTTGGGCGTGTTGAACAAGGGGTTGCGAATGTCGTTCCCCGTTGTTCCGAACACATGATACACACCTGTGTTCATGCTGCCGTTCAAATCCATGAAGGACTTGTTCAGTTGCGTGATGATGTCAGCTTTGGACCTGCCGGCATAGAGCATAACCCTTGCATAGAGTGCCCGGTTGAACGTCAGGAAAGTGCCCGGCGTGTTGAACCCATTGAACCCGGAAGAAAGAAAAAAAGCAAAGGTGTTGCCGGCATTGGCCAGGTCGTTCTCTGCATCATCCAGTATGGCGAGGATACCCTCCAGCGATTGTTGATAGCTGGAAGTGAAAGGGCCGAGGTTGTCCGGGTCCCTTGTGTCAAGCCGGATACCATTTTCAAATTGACGAATAGCTTCAGAAAGCAAGCCATAAGCCTTCAGCGTTTTGGCATACCCGTATAAGCCTCTTTTCTGGGCATCGGAAAGGCCTGCCCTGGAGTTTTCCGTGGCAATGATGAGGTTGTCGGCATTGCGCACGATTTTATAGTGCCGGGCGAAAGCACGGGTAGTCAAGAAGCCATTGTTGTCGAGCGAACCAGCTCCTGCGCCGGCTCCCAGCAACTCACCTGTATAGCGGGGATCGGTACCCCGAAGGTCGTAGTATTCCCGGCCCAGGATGCTGACCGTCCAGTAATGAAACTCCATGTCGAAACGAAGAACGGATTCGAGACCCGTGGCCAGCAGGCGGAGGTCGTCGAGCGAGGCCCCGTTGATGAAACTCTCCAAAGTCGGGGCGTTTTTATTGGGAACCTCATCGAGTTCGCAGGAGGAAAGGCACAACATGAACAGCGATGCCGTGCCGAGGAAAAACAGTCTTAATTTATTGTACGTCATGATTTTTTTCATTTTTAAAAATTAGAAAATTCCTGTTTCACCAAAACATCAGAACCTTGCCGTGATGTGAAAGTTGATGCGCTTGGTACTGGGGAAAGGCGTGACTTCCACGTTGTTGGCCAGTACATTGCCACCGAAGTTGGAGGCCTCGGGATCATAGCTGTTGTAGTTGAAAATGTTGATCAGGTTGCGACCGCTGACACCGACCCGGAGACTGAAGGCATCGTTGAAAACGGAGCGGGGAATGTTGTAATAGGCCCCTACTTCACGCAAACGGATATAACCGGAATCCTCGACCCAGGGGCCGGTATTTCCAGAGAACCACTGGGAAGTGCGGTATTGACCATTGGGGATTTGCCCGTTGGGGTCGAGGTTCGTATCGTCATAGTCCCAAGTAAGTTGGCCCAGGTCGTAGAGCAAGGTGCTGAGATTGATGCCCTCACCCCCTTTTTTCCAATGAACTAGGAAGGAAAACTCAAAATTCTTGTAGCTGAACGAGTTGATGAAGGACATATTGAAATCCGGTTCAGCATCGCCATAGACACGGAAGCCGTCGCCGTCGGGGTCGAGGTCGCTGCAATCGTTGTTTTCACAATCTGCACGGTTGTAAGTCCCGACGATTTGCGTGGCGCTCTTGCCTTGCTGGATACGATACTGCCCCAAACTGGCAGCAAAGCCGCCGAGGTTGAAGGCAGGAATGTCGAGCCGGGTCACCTCGGAGCGGTTTTTCCAGAAGTTGACGGACGTGTTCCAGGTGAAATCCCCTTTTACCGGCGTTGCATCCAATCCGATCTCGATGCCCCTGTTCCTTAAGGCACCTGCGTTGACCACCCGTGCCGTGTAGCCCGACGAGGTGGGCACTTGCTGGCGCAGCAGCAGGTCATCAATCTCCTTATTGTAATAGGTGATGTCGAGGGTCACGTTGTTTTTGAAAAGGCCAATGTCCGTTCCGAGTTCCAGTTCGGATTGCCTTTCAGGTCCGACGTTCGTGTTGCCGCGCAGCGGGTTGTTGAACAAACCACTATTGCCACCGATGAGCGTTCCATTGTAGAGATTGAACCTGTCCTGAAAGTTGGCGAAGCGGCCCGATTGACCATAAGCGGCCCTCAATTTCACGGCACTGAGCACTTCGGATGACCAAAGATCGAACTCGTGAAGGTTGACGGCTCCATTTGCTTTTGGATAAAAATACAGCTTATTGGCATCGCCGTTGTTCGTTGATTTGTCGGCCCGGACACCTGCTGTCAGCACGATACGGTCTTGCCAGTTAAATTCTTCCTGGGCGAAAAAGCCCCGGTCGTTTTGTTCCTGGATATTCTGGAACCCGGCCACGTTGGTGGATTGCCCGATATTGGTCTGGGAACCATTGAGGCCGGTAGCCGTGGTGATGACCGTGTTCTGGTCGAAATTCTCGGCGGTGAGGCCCACCTGTGTCCTGAAAGAAGTGCCACCGTCCGTCGTGTGCGTATATACAAGGAAGGCTTGCAGATTGGTGTTCGAGTTGATGGTGGTACCGGATACCGAGACCCCCTCCAGCGACCCAGGTTCACGCATATAGGACAATTGTTTCGGGAAAATGGCGGTGGTGCGCAGGGTGTATTGATCCAGGCCGCCCCGGAACACGGCCCGCAGGCTATTGCGTTCCGTCGTGATGATTTTCACGTTCAGGGAAGCCCCGCCGATATAGCGGTTGATTTTTTCCCGGTTGGTGATCAGGTTGACCGTTTCCAGCACGTTGGAACCAACAGTAGGCACGGCAGGATACACGCCGTCATCATCGGGGAAGAGATTCTCCCAGGGACGGGTAAAGGCAAGTGCATAGCCTACCGTCGAGTTGGTGTTGGAGTTGTTGAAAAATCCCCGATCGGCTTGGGAGTTCACGTAACTGTTGGTCACGTCAATGTCGAGCCAGTCGTTGAACTTATAGCCTAAATTCAGTCGGACGGAAGATTTTTCGTACCCCGTGTTCTCCACCAACCCATCCTCGTTGCGGTAAGCACCACCAGCAAAAAAGGTCAGTTTATCGTTGCCGCCGGCCATGTCGAACCTTGTGATGGTATTGAAGCGCGTGTGATCAAAAAGTTCTGCCTCGTAGTCCGTCAGGCCGTTTTGGTTAAACTTGTCCACATCGGCCTGCGAGAATACCTGGCCGATTTTGGCAGCGTTCCATTCCCTCATGCCCAGCAGTGAAATGGGCCTGCTTGCGCCGAAAGTTTGGGAGAGGGTGATCCTCGGCCTGCCTGCCTTGCCGCGTTTGGTCGTGATGATGACCACACCGCCCGCTGCCCGTGAGCCATAAATGGCAGCAGCCGATGCCCCTTTCAGGATTTCGATGTTTTCGATATCCTCGGGGTCAATGTCGGCAATGCGGTTGGAGGCATCGTCTTGGTTGGTGGCCGTATTGCCACCGCCTGCTGCTGCCGACACGATGTTCGTTCCGAGTGAAATGGTGGAGTTGTCCACAAATACGCCGTCAATGATGTACAGGGGTTGTTGGTCGCCGAAAATGGAGGTCACGCCCCGCAAACGGACGGACATCCCGCCCCCCGGTGCGCCAGAGTTCGACTGAATCTGAGCGCCCCTGAATTTACCGTAAAGCGCCCCGTCCATGGTGGATTGATTCGTTACGCCGGTGAGTTGTGCCCCACTGATGGTGGCAACTGAGTTGGCGAGGTTGCTGCGTTTCACGCTCGTTGCGAAGCCTGTGATCACGATCTCGTCCAATGTCGTTGATTCGTCTTGCAGTGTGATGACGATGTTCGGCCTTGCGGAACTGACGGGCTGCTCGATCTCCGTGTAGCCCGTGTAACTGACCAACAGGGTGGCCGATTCTCCGGGAATGCGGAGCGTGAATGAGCCATCGAGGTCGGTCACGGTGCCTGCCGCAGAACCTTTGATGACCAGTGTAGCGCCGATGAGTACTTCGCCCTTAGCATCCTGGACGGTACCTGTCAGCGTGAATTGTGCTACTGCGGTGCTCGATATGAGCAACAACACCAGCAACACGAGCCGGGTTTTTACGAAAAATTGCTTCATACTTAATTATGAGAGTTTTGTGAAAAATGAATGTATCGCTAACAGAAAAGTAGTACGCGCAGCAAAAGTATAAGGCCATAACGATTTTAGGTAAACAGATGCGGCTTGAAATAAAAAATTATTGCCATCCTTCTTTACTCAAATAAATTATGGCGTAATGGCTCCTTCGTGCAATTTTTTGTAAAGGGGGCTTTCTGAAAAACCAAGACATTCGGAAGTCCAATTCCGCCAACTTTTTTAACATTGCAGTTCAATGACCGAGTCCACTTCGAAAAGTCAGCACAGCAGAAAAAACAAAATGAGAGAGAATTTTATTTGAAAGAAAATTTTTCTAAAAAATTTACTTTCAAATAAAATTCTCTCTCTAAATATTCTTCTGCCTGTGCAATGTCCCACGACTTGAAATGACTTTTCGGAGTGGCCTCATTACTTGCAACCTTCACGCACACGCAAAACAATTCATTGCCATGACACAAAAACGGATGTTGCTATCCCTGCTGCTCGCCATTTTCATTTTTGCCTGCCAGCAAAACAAACCGACCGTATCCGATGATCAACCGCAAGTTGCTTTTGATACATCTATTATACTACCTGCCGGGTTCAAAGCCATAGTAGTGGCTGACAGTCTGGCTGGCAGGGCCAGGCATTTGGCGGTCAGGGAAAACGGCGATGTTTATGTGCAAATGTCAAGGCTTGCCGACGGAAAGGGATTGGCTGCCCTCCGGGATACGGATGCCGACGGCAGGGCCGACCAGGTTGAATATTTCGGTGCCCATGATGGCACGGGTATCCGCATTGGCGGTAGCTACCTCTACTGCTCCTCTGACGATGCCGTATTCCGCTATGACCTCAAGGATGGACAACTGGCACCGGACGAGGACTCCAAAGTGTTGCTGATTGGCGGGTTCCCTCGCCAGAACGAACACGCCTCGAAGTCTTTTACCCTCGACGGGGCAGGCAACATCTACGTCAATGTCGGTGCGCCGTCCAATGCCTGTCAGATCGAAAACCGGGTGGCCGGCTCGAAGGGCCAAGACCCTTGCCCATTGCTGGAAAAACAAGGCGGTATCTGGAAATTTTCGCTGGATAAAACAGCCCAGCAACATGCCGACGGCTCCCGCTACGCAACCGGCATCCGCAATGCCGTGGCGCTTTCATGGAACCAGGCCACCAATGGCCTGTTCGTCGTTCAGCACGGCCGCGACCAACTCGACCAGTTCTGGCCGGAACTTTTCACTGCCGAGCAAAACGCAGAACTGCCCGCCGAAGAATTTTTTCAGGTGAACGAAGGCGATGATTTTGGTTGGCCGTATTGCTATTTCGACCCAAAACAAAACCAAAAAGTGCTCGCTCCCGAGTATGGTGGCGATGGCAAGCAAACCGGTCGTTGCAGCGGCAAGAAAGGCCCTATCGTCGCTTTCCCTGCCCACATTGCGCCCAACGATTTGCTTTTTTACCATGGAAATGCCTTTCCTGAAAAATACCGCAATGGTGCATTTATCGCATTTCACGGCTCTTGGAACCGCGCTCCACTCGAACAAAAAGGCTTTTTGATTGCTTTTGTGCCATTCGGCAGCGATGGCAAAGTGTCGGGCGAATGGGAGATTTTTGCGGAGGGCTTTCCCGGTGTCAGCCCCGTACCTTCGCCAAGTGATGCCCGCCACCGCCCGACCGGCCTCGCCATCGGCCCGGATGGGGCACTTTACGTCGCCGATTCCGTTAAGGGAAAAATTTGGAAAATCGTTTACAACGGGTAGTATGCTATTGTTTCTACCGAAGAAAGAAGGGAAAACATGGACTTGAACACCGCCAAAACTGCCTTGAAGCGCTATTTCGGCTTCGACACTTTCCGGCCCTTGCAGGCGGAGGTCATCCAGTGCATTTACGACAAAAAAGACGTTATCCTGCTGATGCCGACCGGCGGAGGCAAATCCGTGTGTTTTCAAGTGCCGGCAGTTACGATGCCGGGGGCCTGCGTGGTCATTTCGCCGCTTATTTCATTGATGAAAGACCAAGTGGAGGCCCTGCGGGCCAATGGGGTGCGGGCTGCTTTCCTCAACAGTTCGCTGGATTACAGGGAACAGCGGCACGTGGAAAACGAACTGTATCACGGTCGTCTCGACTTGGTCTATACCTCGCCGGAAAAGCTGGCTTCGCAGGAGTTCCTGCCCTTGCTGCGGGCCTCAAAGATTTGCCTGTTTGCCGTGGACGAGGCCCATTGCATTTCCGCCTGGGGCCACGACTTCCGCCCGGAGTACCGGCAGTTGCGTTTCCTGAAAAAGTCCTTTCCCGACATTCCGCTCATCGCCGTGACGGCTACCGCCGATAAACTGACCCGCAAAGATATAGCGCTGCAACTGGGCCTCGACAGCCCGGAGATGTTCACGGCCAGCTTCGACCGGCCCAACCTCCGCCTGGAGGTGCGGCCCGGCCGCAAACGCTTCGAGCAAATCCTGGAGTTTATCGAAAAGCGGCCCAACATGCCCGGCATTGTTTATTGCCTGGCAAAAAAAACGACGGAAACGCTCGCTGCGAAACTCAGGGACAACGGCATAAATGCCGATTGTTACCACGCTGGCCTCGATACCCGGCAGCGCAACAAAGTGCAGGAGGATTTCATACAAGACCGTACAATGGTCATCTGTGCAACCATCGCCTTCGGAATGGGCATTGACAAGAGCAATGTCCGTTGGGTGATTCACTACAACATGCCCAAAAACATCGAGAGCTACTATCAGGAAATCGGCCGGGCCGGCCGCGATGGCTCCGATGCCGATACCCTGCTGTTTTACAGCTCGCAAGACCTGATGACGCTCCGGGATTTCATCAACCAAAGCGACAGTGAATACAGGGAAATCCACGCTGCCAAGCTGGATCGCATGTACCAGTTTGCCACAGCGCTCGTATGCCGCCGCCGTGTGCTGCTCAATTATTTCAATGAAACCAACCTGGTGAACTGCGGCAACTGCGACGTGTGCGAAAACCCGCCCCGTCATTTCGATGGAACCATCCTTGCACAGAAGGCCCTCTCGGCCACTGCCCGTCTGAGGGAGCAGGTCGGCTTGGGCATGTTGGTGGACGTGCTGCGAGGTTCCAGGAGTTACAGTTTGGTATCTGCAGGTTACGATAAAATCAAAACCTGGGGTGCGGGCAAGGACGTGCGGCAGGAGGATTGGTTTTTTTATCTTGAACAACTCGTCAACCAGGGTTTGCTGGACATCGCCTATGACGAACACGGCAAAGTGAAGCTGACCGAAGCCAGCAAGGCCGTGCTTTACGATGGTCAAAAAGTGCAACTCGTGCAGGCCGAAGTCATGCTGAAACGCAGGGAAGAGGAAGCCGAAAAAGCTGCCGCAAAACAAGTGCGCCAAACGGAGCGCAAGCGTGTGAGGGACGAACTCTTCGAGCATCTCCGGCAGTTGCGGCTCGATGTTTCGAGAGAAAAAGGGGTGCCGCCCTACATTATTTTCGCAGATTCGACCCTCGAAGAAATGGCTGCCGAAAGGCCCATGACCGAAGCAGACCTGGCCAGGATAAGTGGGGTAGGGGAGGTCAAACTGAAGGAATACGGTCGAGTCTTTCTCGATGCCATCCAGGACTTTTTGCTCGAAAAAAAGGATGCGGGCATTGCTGTGAAAGGGGCGACCTTTTTGGAAACCTACCGCCTTTACCAACAAGGCCACACCGTCGAGGAAATGGCCGAAAAGCGGTCATTGAGTCCACATACCGTACTTTCTCATTTGATTTCACTTTACGAGAACGGGGAGCGCGTTGATATTGGGAAATGGGTAACCAAAGCAGAAATCGAGAAAGTGGTGCTCCTGCTGCCCGAATTGGAAGAACCTTACAAATTGAAGGAAATCTATGAGCGCCTGAACGAAGAAGTCGGCTACGATAAAATACGGCTGGCCATTGCTTGGTACAATCGGAGGAAAAAGGTCAAATGACCAATAGCTGCTCATCCCGCCAAAACAACACCTGTTCGGCAAATTCCTCGTAATTATGCGGCCTGAATTGAAATCCCTCCATTTGGCTTGAGAAAACTTTTCACACCTAAGCAACTAAAAAATAACTTCTTATGGTTGGGGTTGTGTAAAAAGCCCCATAGGGGTACATCTTTGTAGTACCGAC
>JRYF01010674.1_pt1 | contig 10773 bp, 7 predicted proteins | sample 235331 | NCBI WGS metagenome assembly JRYF01 (sample SAMN03074217, study PRJNA261475) | activated sludge metagenome | biome: Wastewater Treatment Plant; feature: Wastewater; material: Activated sludge; isolation source: activated biomass of a wastewater treatment plant treating hydrocarbon... ... | reverse complement strand
GGAATATCAATAAAATATGTAATTTGTCATACACACAGTGATAGCCTTTCTCCAACAGATATTTAAAAATTTTATTTACTTTGATGTTGACAACAGATTTGAAAATGGTTTGACACTAATTTTTTATGAATAGATTTTTTATCTGGTTTTTGTTGATTATTGTATGTTCTGCATGCAATACGCAAGCCGGTCAGGATGTACAACGTTGGAAAAAACATGCCGATGCGGTTGAAATCATTCGTGATGATTTTGGTATTGCCCATGTTTATGGCAAAACCGATGCCGATGCGGTATTTGGTATGTTGTATGCTCAATGTGAAGATGACTTTAGAAGAGTGGAAAGGAACTATATTTGGGCCATTGGGCGATTAGCGGAGCTGGAAGGGGAAGAAGCCCTCTACAGCGATGTGAGAGCGAATCTGTACATGACAGAAGAAGAAGCCAAAGCAGCCTACGAAAGCGCTCCGGAATGGCTGCAGGCATTGTGTATGGCATTGGCTGATGGCATTAACTATTATTTGTATACTCACCCGGAAATAGAACCTTATGTTATATCCAGGTACGAACCCTGGTTTCCTATGTTTTTTAGTGAAGGATCTATCGGGGGTGACATAGAGCAGATTTCCACCCGGAAAATAGCTGCTTTCTATGAAAATGATGCTACATCCCTGATATATGAAGAAGGTCAGGAACCTTTCAATCCCCTGGGAAGAGGTGAGCCGCGGGGTTCCAATGGAATAGNNTAACCCACATACTACTTTTTACTTCAGGCCTGAAATTCATATGGTTAGTGGAGAGGGGCTTAATGCCTATGGGGCTGTAACCTGGGGTCAATTTTTTATTTATCAGGGTTTCAACGAAAAAACCGGATGGATGCATACCTCTTCCAGAGTTGATTTTATTGATGAATTCATAGAGGATATCCATCATCGCGAAGAAAAATTACAATACCGCTATGGAGAGGAGTGGAGAGATGTAGAAGTCTTTTCAAAAACTTTAAAATATCTGGATACGGGCGAATTAAAGGAAAAGGAATTTACACTGTACCGTACCCATCACGGACCGATCACCCATTTGCTGGACGGAAAATGGGTAGCAACCAAAATCAACTGGGATCCTGTAAATGCATTGATTCAATCCTTTAACCGTACAAAGACCAAAAATTATGACGAATTCAGGGAGATAATGAATATTCGAAGCAATTCTTCCAACAATACGGTTTTCGCCGACGCGGAAGGCAACATTGCTTATTTTCATGGAAATTTTATCCCGAGACGTAATCCGGGATTTGACTTTTCACAGCCTGTGGATGGTTCGGATCCCGATTCCGACTGGCAGGGTTTGCATACGGTGGATGAATGCATAACCATTGTCAACCCCCCAACCGGATGGATCCAAAACTGCAATTCCACTCCTTTTACTGCAGCAGGTACTTATAGTCCCAGGAAAGACGATTATCCTGTGTACATGGCACCTGACCCGGAAAATTTCAGAGGCATTCATGCCGTGCGATTGTTGGAAAAAGTGGAGCTTTTGGATCCCGATCAATTGATAGCGCTGGCTTATCATCCCGGAGTGCCTGCTTTTGAAAAAATTATTCCCCCGCTGATCAGGGCAATAGACCAGCAAAAAAATGTAAGTAAAGAGTTAAAAGAAGCCGCAGAAATTCTTCGAACCTGGAATTTCAAAACCGGTGAAACTTCAGTGGCCATGACCCTTGCGCATTTTTATGGAAATGTATTTGTTGAAAAGTCAGGAATGCTCAATCAGTTGATAGAACTGGATGTGGCTCAATTGTATGCTGATCCTGCAAGCCAAAGACGATTGATTCATTGGTTTGAAATGGCTATACGAAGACTGGTAGAAAGTTTTGGCACCTGGAATATGGCATGGGGAGACATTAATCGACTTCAACGTCTTTCGGGGGATATACAATTGACATATAATGATGATCAACCTTCCATTCCTATCGGATTTGCCTCAGGTCGTTGGGGGGCATTAGCTTCCTATGGTTCTGCACCGAAGGAGGGAACGAAAAAGTTATATGGCACTTCGGGCAATAGTTTTGTTGCAGTCGTTGAGTTTGGAGAAAAAGTCAGAGCAAAAAGTATACTGGCGGGGGGACAAAATTCCAATCCTCAATCCCCCCATTTTTTTGATCAGGCACTCCGATATGCCCAGGCTGACTTTAAGGAAGTTGCCTTTTACCGGGAAGACGTGATGGCCAGAGCCAGAGAGACTTATAAACCCGGAATGAGATAAAGATTAAGATTTCTTTTTTCAATGACTATAGGTAAAATTTGTTACCGTTAATGCAATTCAAAATTTCCATAAAGGGTTTAAAAATTTTTAAAGGATATTATTAAAATAGTCTGTTGTAAAAAGACAATTTGTTGGAGACCAATATATAATGTTACAAAATCTCACTTGCCAGGCACAGTATTGAAACCGCTTCGGGTCATATCTCCCCAGGATTTTACTCCTTTCATTTTCTCCCAATTTCCTTTTAATGATGCATAAACAGTAAAAGGATGGAAAATGAATGGCTCCAACATTCCAGCATAGATCAATTTGAATAAATCTCCATATCTACGGTATCTTTTGAATGTCATTTCTTCTGCCAGTAATGCCAGGGTTGTGAAAAGCACTGCAAAAACATAAACAAACAGGATGAAAATCAGAAAGTATTTCCAACTGATTATACCTGATGCCACCAGCACTATACTGATACAAATGCCTGTAAATTCTACCCATGGTGCAAGATATTCATATAAAAACCAATAAGGCACACTCAACAAACCTAAAATTTTATACCTTGGATTGAGCATCATTCCTTTATGCATCCAAAGTGTTTCCATCGTTCCCCGGGTCCAGCGACTTCTTTGTTTTCCCAGAATTTTATAGGATTCCGGTGCCTCTGTCCAGCATAGAGGATCAGGAATATACTGAACCTGATATGGCTGTTTATTCAGTATCATATATTTTCGCATTCTCACTACCAATTCCATATCTTCTCCCACTGTATTGGTATTGTAACCTCCGCATTTCACAACAATCTCCCTGTCAAACATGCCAAAAGCGCCACTAATAATGAGCAATCCATCCATTTTAGCCCAGGCCATTCTTCCTAAAATGAATGCCCTTAAATATTCAATGACCTGTATTCTGGCAATTAAATTATCCGGAGCTTTAACATCAATCAGTTTACCGGATTTGATGGTGCATGAATTGGCTATCCTTACCACACCCCCAGTAGCGATGATCCTTTTTTCAGACTTTTCCAGAAATGGTTTGGCCAGCTTTAACAGTACATCCCTATCCATAATGCAATCAACATCAATACACACTATATAGGGGTTGTCGGATATGTTGATCCCTGTATTCAGTGCATCCGCTTTTCCACCATTCAGTTTATCTACTACAATGAGTTTAGAATAAGCTGAATTGCTGGATTTGTAAATTCCTTTCACTTCTTTTGTGGGGATGGCAGGTATGTAAGGAATATCTGAACGGACAAGGTCAAAAGCCCTAACTAAAATATCCATAGAGTTATCCTTGCTCCCATCATTGACCACGATAACATCAAAGTGATTATATTTTATAGATAGCAGTGAATGTACATTTTCTTCAATGGTGCGGCCTTCATTGTAAGCTGGAGCAATCAATGAAACCCAAGGGGTATGGTCGAATGATAATAATACCTCATAATTGATAAACCGGTTTCTTCTCAGATATTGGGTTAGAGAAATGGAGGAAATTAATGCCAGCAATAAATAGGAGATCATAATTGAAATGGCAAAAAACAGTATAAAATAATTGAAAATGAAAATAAAGGCATCTATGGTTTGGTTTCCAGTAATCATGATTATTTGCTGTATTATTTATAGAATTTTAAATCAAATGTTTCCATTTTTCAATTTCAATTTTTAACAATGGATCCGCATTTTGCTCACTCAGGCTCTTCAATGTCAATTGGTATTGTGATGACTTGTAATATTGCATAAGTCTCAATGCAAATATTCTCCAGGATGGAATACTGCTATCGAGCAAGTTGTCAAGATTTCCGGGATCTTCCAGTTTTTGTTGTATGATAACAAACATGATATTACATTGAAGCCAATCATTCAGATTGATATCAGAATTTTTCATCCGATACAATTCTGTTATACCATTGAGTTTGATCATGCCCAACAGGGCTTCTGATCGCACCATAGAATGGGAATGTTTTAATAACCGGCTAATTTGTGGAGCAGCTGATTTATAGTTCATGCTTGATAAATCTCGGATGCCTTCCACAATAAGAGGCCAACGTCTTGAATTTAATTTTATCAGGGAATACTGATGCAAATTCTTTTCTTCAAAAAAATACTCCAATTTTCTTTTGTAACCCCCTGTATAGTTATTTTGCAAGGTGACCAGGGACTTTAATGTAAGTTTTTTAAAAAATCGGGATGTTAAAAAATACTGGTCAAATAATTTGGATTCCTTTATATAATCAGTCTCATCATCATCAAATAAATAATTAAAAAGTGTCTGATCAATGATGGATTGGAATATTTTTCTGACCTTTTCTTCTTTATTTCTTCTGTATTTTTTAGAAAGAATTAATAGTATTAATAGTATGATTAATCCTACCATAATGAAAATTGTAGAGAGGAGGATTTTTACCAAAATATCTATTTGCACCAGGTCAACCATACATGTTCTAGCTTCTAAAATCGCTTTGAAAGAATGAGTTGTAAATTATAGCGATTTCTGAATTGATTCGGGTTAAATTCTTCCCTTTCATACATAAAAAATGGGTGAATGAAAAAATGATTAGCTATTCTCAATTTAAATTGAATGCCCGCTCTGTAGGAAGCTACTCTGGAAAACTCATCTGTAATAAAGTAAGAAAAAGGAATGGTGCCATATTGGAGATCCAATTGAATAAAAGATTCTCTGTTCGATGCAAATTTTCTAAAATTTAATACATGAGAAGGAAACCAGACGCCATCCTGAGTAAACAAAAAAGGTCGGTATTCAAGAAAATAATATCCCATGGGAATGCCTACGTGACCTGTGATCATATTAATTGAAAAATCTGAAAAACTTAAGTGCCTAATACCCAGTGAAGTAGAAATTTTTTTATACCCATAATATAATTCTCCTCCCAGTTTGAAAGATGGGAATATGGTTTTTTCACCTGAAAAACCAGCATTAATATACAGGTAAGACTTTTCACTCAACCGGGGGTACATATCCAATTCAAATAAATGCCCAATAATATTGCCAATTGAACCTCTGGTGACGCGACCAGCTAAAGCATTCGACCTGAACCTTTTTAAATATTCGGCATGGTAAAATAACCAGAGATCCTGTTCATTTTCATCAAAAAAAGTGTAGAGCCAACCGGTGGAAATTTGATGGCTTCTTTTTCTGAGGATGTTGGTTTTTAAATATTGAGCATCCGCATAAAACTCTGAAGAAGGGGGAATTTCATCAAGCCATTCCAGGGCTTCCAAGTTTTTACTCTGAATTTCTAAAGCCTGGGCACCTAAAAACCGGTATTTATACCTGCAACAATCATGTTTTTCCAAACCCATATTGCTCAGTGTAAAAGCGGTATTGGGGTCATTATTTGCCAGATTTACCCTGAATGCAACATCTATCATCTCTTCAGAGTAGCTTTCTATTTCACCCCATTTGCTGATCGATTCCAAAGCCAGAGTGTACTTTTGCTGCCAATAGTAAATCCGGGTTAAATAAATAGAATAATCCTGGTTGTCAGGTTGATCCTTTATCAGTTTTTGAATGATTGTCAACGCTGAATCCAATTCATTTTTTCTGGTCTTTTCTATGACTAACTGAAAAATTGAGTCTTCATTTATCTTTTGAGCATGCACATATGATGCCTGGGCCAAAAACCCAATCACAATCCAAAAGAGAAAGAAAAATATTTTTCTCGTTTTCATTTATTAAATCTGATTGATCATTGTATTAGAACCTGATTTCTGAGAACAAAGGTGGTATAAATACTTAGAAGAAAAATTAATTTGCTGAAGTGGTAATTGGATTAGATTATAAAAATGACACTGGCTCAAATCAGTTGTTTTTCAATTCTTTTTAACAAAACTGCAGGGCTAAAAGGTTTTGAAACAAAATCATCAGCGCCTAAAGAAAGAATTTCCAATTCTGTAGATTCAATGCCAGATGAAGTCAATACAATTAAAGGGATTTTGTCACCAAAATTTTCCTTTACTACTTTAATAATTTGCTTGCCTCCTGCAAATGGGAGGTTTAAGTCCGTGATGACTACATCCGCTTCAAACTGATCAGATTGAATCCATTCAATAGCATCCATACCGTTGTCCATATCGGTAATTTCATAACCACTTTTAGTAAGAAAGAATGTCAGCGATTTCCTCAGCATATCATCATCTTCCACAATAAGTATTTTTTTTCTATCCATATTGTAAAATTTATGGGTTATATTTTTACAATAATTTTTACTATTTGTACTGAACTGGTATAAACCAAAATTATTCATCAGTAGAATACAAATTCCTTTAAGAGGATGTAGAGCTTGTTTTCAAAGATAAAATATTTTTTAATTATGTGTTTTTAAATTTGAAATCAAATTTTGAACCGATTCCAATATATATAAGTATTGAATTTCGAGTGAAGCCAATACTTCTTTCAATTCTTCCATGGAGGTATTATTCTGACCTGCTATTTCCAATTTTTCAAGGTAGAGGGGATCTGCTCCAAGAAGTGAAAATGAAGATTTTAATTTATGAGATATCTTTGAAATACTTTCAAGTTCCATGTCAGCAATTTTTGTTTTTAATTCCTGCATTTCTAATTGACTATTGTCATAAAATAATTGTAGCATTTCAATCATGAATAATTGATCGCCTCCTGAAAATTCAGAGAGGGTGTTGATATCAATTGTAAATTCACTGGTTTCTGAAGAATTATGTAATGCTATAGGTTTTGATTTTTTTTCAACTGTAAAAATCATCCATTTATTGATCTTTGAAAGCAGGTCCTTTTTGGTAAAGGGTTTTGAAATGAAATCATTCATTCCTACCTTGATGCATTTCTCGTATTCGGAGTCAATCCCATTAGCAGTCAGTGCAATAATAGGCACATTGCTTCTTAGTTGATTGCGTATTTCTAGCGTGGTTACATATCCATCTTTTTCAGGCATTTGCAAATCCATCAAAATGATATCAAATGAATCTTTTCGAAATAAATTTATACCTTCTGTGCCATTTGAAGCAATAGTGACTTCAAATCCTTCTTTGTCTAGAATATGATTCACCAGACGTTGATTCATTGGGTTATCTTCACACACCAATATTTTACCGGGTTTATGAATTTGGATTTCAGGTTGCGGTGGGGAGATTTTTTTTACAATTTTTCTTTGATCCAGCGAGTATGGTAAAGAAAATGTAAAGGTTGACCCTTTACCTAAAGTGCTTTTTGCAGATATAGACCCTCCCTGTATTTCAACCAAATGTTTGCAAATGTGAAGCCCTAATCCCGTACCGCCAAACTGCCTTGTGGTATGTAATTCCGCCTGTACAAATCTTTCAAATATTAAGTCCAGATTTTTAGGGTCAATTCCAATACCTGTGTCGGAAACCGAAAAATTGATATAGAGGGGATCCTGATTATTTTGGCTTTCTGTCCAGACACTAATGTCTATAGTACCCTGATTGGAAAATTTAATTGCATTTCCGATTAAGTTCAATAAAATTTGTGTAAGTTTATGCTTATCACCTATCAATTGATCAGGTACATTTTTCTCCACCTTGAAGTCAAGTTTTAGTCCTTTTCTGTTAGCTTTTTCCTGCATTATAGATATGCTATTGAGGATGCTTTTGCGTAGTTTGAAAGGGATTAATTCAATTTTAATATTACCGGATTCTATTTTCGAAAGATCTAAAATATCGTTAATCAGATGAAGTAAAGTTTCACTGGCTTCTTTTATGGTGTTTAGATGATGAAATTTGGTCTTTTCTTTTTCTTCTTCCAAAAGGAGCTCCGTAAACCCCATAATACTTGTGATGGGAGTCCTGAGTTCATGACTGATGTTAGCTATAAATTGATCCTTTTGCCTATTAAGTTCTTCAGCGAGATCTTTTGCTTTTTCTAAGGATTTCTCTGCTTCAATTTCTAGTGAAATGTCTTGAGCAATTTTAATAACTTTCTTTATATTTTTATTTAGATCCTTGATCGGATTATATGATGCTTGTATCCAAAAAGGCATTTGATTTTTTCCTATTCTTTTGAAGCGTCCTGTCTGGAATTTGCCAGACTGTAAAATAGTCCAGAACAATTTATTAAGTTCCTGATCTTTTTCAGGTACCAGGATATTATGATTCTTACCTATCAGATCTTCAATTTCATATCCAGACATTTTAAGAAAGTTGTTATTAACACTCATTATTTTCCCATTAGGGCTGAATTCAATGATGCTGCTAGAAAGATTAATGGCTTCAAATAACTGTTTATACTCGGATTCCTTTAATTTTAATCTTTGAGACTTCTCTTCAATGTTTGATCGCAAGATGGACTCCAGCTCAATTTCAAGTTCTTTATTTTGTGAGCGGGCTTTAATCAGCTTCATCGCTAACTCTGCCAGGAGTTTTAATATTTTCTTTTGTGCTACAGTAAGATGTCTGGGTTTATAATCCAAAACACAGACGGTACCTATATGGTATCCATTGTCCGCAGTTAATGGTACTCCGGCATAGTAGCGAATCCCATTAGGTACGTCAACATGAGGATTGGAACTAACTCTTGGGTCAATTGTGGTATTTTCAATTTCCAGGAAATCTTCTTCTGCTAAAGTAAATTGGCAAATGGTTTCTTCAATGGGTACTTCATTAATCTCCATGCCTATTTTCGCCTTATACCATTGTCTTTTGTCATCAATTAAAGATATGATGGCGATTGGCATTTTACATATTATAGAAATTATCTGAGCAAGTTGATCAAACTCTCTTTCTTGGGAGGTATCAATGATGTTGTGAGCCAGGAGCGTTTTTAACCTGTTAGTATTATTTATTGTATTCATCAAGAATTACACTTTGTCGCTTTGGTGTAATATAAAAACGAACAAAACAATCATTTCTATCTTTCTTTGAATAGAAATATATTAAACTCATTTAATGAAGTATCTCAAAATATAAACAAATTCGAATAAAAATGCCATCAGAGTGATTGATGGATCAAAATATCATTGCTCGTGCTTTTCTGTTTTGTTTAGGGTTGAAATATTGAGTTCCTATTGAAATAGTTGACTGTGTTGTAAAAATCGTTTATTTGTTAAGTTGATATGTTCTTTTTGTTCTTTGGGCTTTGAACTGCGTGTTCTTTGCGGTATAATAATGAATATGAAGTGTGGTAAGTATCAGGCAGAAGAAAGTTTGTAAATAATAATATTGAGATTATTCGTTAAGTAAAGACCTTGTTTTGGAACAACAATTGGCAAATACAAGTGAAAACCCTGAAATACCTGAGTATCTTTATAGTTAATGCACTCAGTCATTTATAATAGTACAGCTCATTCCACCCTTAGTGATTCTACGGGGTTGGCCAGGGCTGACATAAATGATTTATAACCTAAAGTGACCAATGCGATCAAAATACCCGTCAGGCCTGACAGAACAAAAATCCAAATACTGATTGGAACTTTATAGGCATAATCATCAATCCATTGATGAGAGAGCCACCACGCAAAAGGCAAAGCTATCAAAAAGGATATTCCAACCAGTTTTAAAAAATCTTTCGAAATTAAAACGACAATTTGCATAATGGTTGCTCCTAGAACTTTCCTTATTCCGATTTCTTTAGTACGCTGTGATGTCGAAAAGGACACCAGACTGAATAATCCCAAACAGGATATAATTATGGCTATCATAGTGGCCGTTCCCACTAATTTTACAGTCCTTACTTCCGATTTGTAAAAGTTTTTTACAGATTCGTCAAGAAAATGGTATTGAAAAGCCTGGTTGGGATATATGGTATTCCAAATGCTATTGATTTTATCAAATGTAAACTGTGGATTATTTCCGGTCAATACTGAGGAATGGAATTTTATTCCAACACACGATCTTTCGGTGGAATATAAAATAAACATCGGTTCTATGGCGTGATGCAAGGATTGAAAGTGAAAATCCCTGATTACACCTACGATATCATAAGGATGATCTTCTGACATATATAATTGCTGTCCCAATGCATCCAATAATGGATCAAAACCCAACTCTTTGGCATAGGTTTCATTAATAATAATCTCCTTATGTCCGGTCTCAGGAAGGAAATTTCTGCCTGCCAATACTTCCATCCCATAAAATGGAATAAAATTTTCATCTCCACTTCTTCGATGTACGTTGTGTTTCAGTTCGCCTTCTTCACTTTTATAGTTTAATGTGCTGGTATTGTATCCCTGGAAAGCAGGGGGATTTTCATGGATGGTGATGGCTTCTACACCGGATATACGTTCGATTTCCTGAGCAAGAATTTTGGTTTTTGTGGGACTCTCCCACCAGGGTGCATAGACATTTACTATGGCATCTTTGTTAAAACCCGGATCTTTTTTTAACATATGATTGATTTGAAAAGCAATAACCAATGAACAACCAATGAGGACATAAGATAATGAAAATTGAAAAACGGTTAGCACCTTTCTCAGCCAAGGCGCTTGTCCATCCGATTTCCCGCTGTACATATTGGCTTTCAGCGCTTTTACAGGTTGATGTGCACTCAGATATACAGCCG
>JRYF01005443.1_pt1 | contig 10774 bp, 9 predicted proteins | sample 235331 | NCBI WGS metagenome assembly JRYF01 (sample SAMN03074217, study PRJNA261475) | activated sludge metagenome | biome: Wastewater Treatment Plant; feature: Wastewater; material: Activated sludge; isolation source: activated biomass of a wastewater treatment plant treating hydrocarbon... ... | reverse complement strand
TTTTGCCCCCTAAAAGCACTTTATCAATGAACCTTAGCCCAGCTATGCTTAATTGATAAAGCACTTTTAGGAAACAAAATAATTCGCCCACTACAGGCAACTTATTCTTGCGCAAACCCTAACTCAAACAATATCAAACAACCACAACCATTTCAAAATAAAACATGGTTATGAAAAATAGATTATATCGGGCAATATTTTCACTGGCCATGCTGGGCATGGCGACAGGGTTGATGGCGCAGTCTCCCGTCAACCAGAAATTTTGGGAAAACACGGTGGGCAGTCTTACCATCGTGGGCGGAGCCATTGTCATCGTTGGAGCCATGTTGGCGATTGTACGCCTTTTGACCATAATCGTGAAAATGGAGGAAATACGCATCCTTCGGGAAAAAGGCGTGGAGGAAATCGTGGAGGCTTACCGGCAACCACAGGAAAGCTGGTGGTCCCGTTTCCTCAAAGCGGCCACACTCGCCGTACCGGTATCGCGGGAGAAAGACATTGATCTGGGCCACGACTACGACGGCATCCGGGAATTGGACAACAAACTGCCGCCGTGGTGGCTGTGGATGTTCTACATATCCATTATTTTCTCCGTGATTTACTGGACGCTGTTCCATGTTACAGGTACGGCCCCAAGCCTCAAGGAAGAATATGAGCGGGATATGGAAAAGGCAAGAGCCGCCGTTGCTGCGTATGTTGCACGGCAATCCGATCAGGTGGATGAAAACACCGTCGCCATACTGACCGATCCACAAGATATCGATCTGGGCAAATCCATATACGATGCCAACTGTGTCGCCTGCCATGGCGCAATGGGCGAAGGCAACAGCATCGGCCCCAACCTTACGGACGAATATTGGCTGAACGGTGGCGGCATCAAAAATGTTTTCACAACCATAAAATATGGCGTGCTGGAAAAAGGGATGCAGGCTTGGCGGGAGCAACTCCGGCCCGCCGATATGCAACGGGTAGCCAGCTACGTGCTGTCGTTGCAGGGAACCAATCCCCCCGGCGCAAAAGACCCGCAAGGCGACCTGTGGAAACCCGAAGAAGAAGCCACACAATCAGAAGAAACAAATGATGCCTCCGGTGATACAGGTCACATATCCAATGGTGCAAATACAGGAGATTTGGCAGAAAAATAGGCAACTAGCAAATAGGTGTTTTTTTTTTGAAAACGGCCTTCCTGCATGGCGCCTCCAATATTGAAGCATGAACGATCTCGATAAAATATATCAAGACACGGAAACATTCCGGGATCATCTTGCCACGGTGGATAAGGCAGGAAAACGGATATGGATTTATCCAAAAAAACCATCGGGGCGTTTTTACAATGCCCGCAAATTCGTGAGTTGGGCATTGTTGGCGTTGCTGTTCCTCATGCCGTTCATCAAGGTCAACGGCGAGCAGTTCATGCTGTTCAATGTACTGGAGGGCAAATTTGTCCTGTTCGGCATCATCTTCACAGCGCAGGACATGCACCTGTTCGCATTGGCGATGGTCACGCTCATGGTGTTCATCGTGCTGTTTACGGTGGTCTTTGGCAGGATATTCTGCGGGTGGATCTGCCCCCAGACGATTTTCATGGAAATGGTTTTCCGGAAAATCGAATACTGGTTAGAGGGCGATTTCAACCAGCAACGCAAACTGGACAAGGCCCCCTGGACTTCTGACAAGATCATCAAGAAGGTTTCCAAACATGCCATTTTCTTCGCCATCGCTGTCGTCATTTCCAACCTCTTTCTTTCCTACATCATCGGCTCCGGGGAGGTCATCAAGATCATTAGGGAGCCGGTTAGCGAACATTTGGGGGGCTTTATCGGCATGATTGCTTTTTCGGGCCTGTTCTATGGCGTGTTCGCTTTCATGCGCGAACAGGTCTGCACCACCATCTGCCCTTATGGCCGGATGCAAAGTGTGCTGCTCGTTCCGGATTCCATCGTCGTTCATTATGATTTCGTTCGGGGCGAGCCGAGGGGGAAGATCAAAAAGATAAGTCCTTTGGCAGCTATCCAAAACGATGTGGCACAAGCCGCCGTCAACGGTGGCAGCACGATGGCCGCAGCCGAGGCCCCGCTCAAACTCCAGGGCGATTGCATTGACTGTAAACTTTGCGTGCAGGTCTGCCCCACAGGCATTGACATACGCAACGGCACCCAGCTCGAATGTGTGAACTGCACCGCCTGCATTGATGCCTGCGACGAGGTGATGGATAAAGTGGGCCGCCCCAGGGGACTCATCCGCTACGATTCCTACAATGGGGTGAAATCAGGGAAACGCCATATTTTCAATACGAGAGTCATTGCTTATTCAGGGGTGCTCGTGGCACTCATCGTATTGCAGGCTTTTCTTTTCGGCAATCGCAACCCCGTCGAAACACTCGTGCTGAAAATACCGGGACAACTCTACCAAAAAGTGGACGATGGCTACCTCCGCAACATCTACAACTGGGAGGTCATCAACAAGACCGCTGCTGACATCGAAGGCATCGAGTTCCGGCTCAGGGGCATCGAAAACGGGCGCATCGAATTGATTGGAGCCGGCGAAAATATCACATCCCCCAAACAAGGTCTCATAAAAGGGGTCATGCTGATTGACCTGCCAGAAAAAATAATGACCGACACAAAAAAACGCATCGTCATCGAAGTCTGGTCGGGTGGCAAACTGCTCGACACAGCAAAAACCAACTTTTTGGGGCCGATAAGGTAGGACGAGGGACGAGGGATGAGGGATGAAGGGATGTTGCTGCCGTTGTTCGTGTCCCGCCAACAACGGCGGTGATGTTCGGCAGGAGCATCGAAGGTGTTGCTGAATTTAAGAACAGGTCAGGAATGCTGAGATTTAAACAGACAATAAAAAAATATCGCCAACCATGAAACTCAACTGGGGTTCCGGCATCGCCATTTTTTACACGGCCTTCGTCATCTTTATGGTGGGGATGGTCATTTATTCAAAAAAATTTGACAACAGCCTTGTGGTGGACAATTACTACGAGGAGGATTTGAAGTATCAAACCCACATTACTGCCTTGCTCAACGCACAACAGTTGGAGCGGGACCTGGTCATACAGGAAAAGCAAACAGACAAAACCGTGCTGTTTGATTTTCCAAAGGAATTTCAACAACTCGGAGGCAGCATCCTTTTCTACCGCGCCGACGACAAATCAAAAGATTTCCAACTGGATATCGCTACCGATCCGGAGGGCCGGCTCGAAGTGCCCACATCCCATCTTGTGCCGGGCCGGTGGACGGTCAAGGTAAAATGGCAGGGCGATGGCAAGCCATTTTACAAAGAGAAAGTCATCATTTTATAGCAGGGGCCATTTTGTTGCTATCTTTGCCGCCGTTGAGTCGGTGAAGGAAGAAAAAATGTATTCGTCCCGAAGTTCCTGCCTGTTTGTCAGTAACCTCGCCGCATGTTTTTTTGCTTTCAGGGGCTGTTTTATCACAGCCTCTAAGATTTCTGCGCCGTTTGCGGGGTTGTGGTGTGAAATGAATTTTCACAACCACTGGCCCAACGGATATACGCACAACTCCAACCATCTCACGCGACTACATTCAATCTTAACCCGACGTGCGTGGCACTATTCTTAGGAACGGTGAAAAATAAATTTACTTTTTGATGTACTGTGAGTAAAGGTTTTTTCAAAAAATAAAATTTCATTTTATTTTTCCCTGTTACTTATGGCCGAAACACGTCATTTATCCATTTTACAATGACAATTGAAAAAAACACCGTCGTATCGCTGCACTACCGTTTGCAGGAGGACGACGCATCCGGCGAACTGGTGGAAGAAACGTTTGGCAGTGATCCTCTCGTGTTTCTATACGGGGCAGGTCAGATGATACCCGAATTTGAACGCCAACTGGCCGGTAAAAAGAGCGGCGACAATTTTTCCTTCGGCATAAAAAGCAGTGAAGCCTACGGTGAGTTCAACCCCGAAGCAGTCGTGATGTTGCCGCTCGAAACCTTCGTCCTCGACGGCCAATTGGCCGAAGACCTTCTCGAACCGGGCAGGATGATCCCCATGTCCGATGGCCAGGGCAACCGCATGAACGGAACCGTGCGGGAAGTCACAGAGGAGGGCGTACTGCTCGATTTCAACCACCCCATGGCCGGCCAGGATTTGTACTTCACTGTGCAGGTGGAATCCATCCGGGAAGCCACGCAAGATGAAATCTCGCACGGCCACGTTCACGGCCCCGGCGGGCATCATCATTGACGGGGCGGGATTTGTTGTTCGTTCCTTTTCAGAAATTAAGGGAACGAACAACTACCTTGACACTTATTTGACAACAACATGTCAACCATTTTTTGGCAGGTTGTTATTTTTGTGAAAAAATAAGGAAATGAAAAAAGTATATGTCGTCGCATTTGTCATGATTGCAGCCGCCATTGGCTTGCTCACCAATGCTGCAAAGGATGTCAGTACTTACTCCAGCTTCGAGGATGCCCGCAACAACTCGGACAAATTGGTGAAGGTTGCCGGGCAGCTTTCCAAAGACAAGGAAATGACCTACGACCCTGAAGTCAACGCGAACGAGTTCATTTTTTACATCACCGACGGCAAGGGCGAAGAACGCCGCGTGATACTCAACGCCGCCAAGCCGCAGGATTTTGAAAAGTCGGAGCAGATCGTGGTGACGGGCCGGATGCGCGGCGATGATTTCCTCGCCAGCGAGGTGCTGATGAAATGCCCCTCGAAATACAAGGACGAAGAGGTCTATATCAAATCGGAAAAAGGCAGTTGAACCACCGGGCAGCAAATACATCATGGAAGAAATCCAGTACATTGGCGAACAACTCCTACCAAAATACATCGGCGAATTTGCCATCCCATTTGGCTTTGTTGCCAGCCTGCTTGCCGTAACAGGCTATTTTTTTGCTGCGCAACGCAGGGCACTGCCGGAGGCAGCCACCTGGAACAGGATAGGCCGGGCGGGTTTCTGGCTTCATGCGCTGAGCGTGCTTGCCGTCATTGCTTCCATTTTTTACATACTCGTCGAAAAACGCTACGAATACACGTATGCGCAAAAGGTCGTGTCGGACGATCTGCCCTTCAAGTACGTGTTTTCCGCATTCTGGCAGGAGCAGGAAGGCAGTTTCCTGTTGTGGGCCTTTTGGCACATCGTGCTGGGTTGGGTACTCATGTACCGGGCCGGAAAATGGGAAGCGCCGGTCATGGCCGTCCTGTCGCTCATGCAGGTCTTCATTTTGTCCATGATCCTGGGCATCCATTTCACCGACACCTTCAAAATAGGCAGCAACCCGCTGCTGTTGCTGCGCGACACGATGGACATTCCCCTGTTCCAGAATGCCGACTACGTGAGCCTTTTGCAAGGAAACGGCCTCAATCCCCTGTTGCAGAACTATTGGATGACCATCCACCCCCCTACCCTTTTCCTGGGTTTTGCCTCCACGACTGTGCCCTTCTGTTATGCCGTTGCAGGACTGTGGTTGCGGGAGCACAAGGAATGGTTGCGGCCAGTTTTCCCCTGGGCTTTGTTCAGCGGGGCCATACTCGGCACGGGCATCCTCATGGGCGGCGCATGGGCTTACGAAGCGCTCAGCTTTGGCGGTTACTGGGCCTGGGACCCCGTCGAGAATACATCCCTTGTGCCCTGGATCACGCTCATCGCCGGCATCCACACGCACCTCGTAGCCCGCAACACAGGGTATTCCTACAAAAGCACCTACTTTTTCTACATGTTGACATTTGTCCTCATTTTGTACTCCACCTTCCTGACACGGAGCGGGGTGCTGGGCGACACGTCGGTACATGCCTTCACGGAGATGGGGCTGGAAAATCAATTGATTCTCTTCATCCTCGCTTTTGCGCTCATAGGCGGTGGAATGTTGTTTTTGAGAAGAAAAGAGATACCTGCACCGGATAAGGAGGAAGCGCTCCCCTCCAAGGAGTTTTGGATGTTCATCGGTTCGCTGGTGCTGCTGTTTTCTGCGGTCATCATCACGGTTTCCACGTCCCTGCCGGTTTACAATAAAATCATACAGGCGTTTAATCCCCAATTCGATGGCTTTACCCTGACCGACCCGGTGGCACACCACAACAAGTACCAGCTTTGGATAGGGGTTTTCATAGGGCTGCTTTCGGGTGGGGTGCAGTTCCTGCGCTACAAGGAATTCAACTGGGACACCCACTCCCGAAAATTCATCCGGCACGTTGCCATTGCAACGGCTCTCTCGGCTGCCCTCATGCTGGCTACCAGTTTTTGGATACGGCTCGGCCAATGGCAGTTTTGGTTCCTCACGTTCAGTGGCTATTTCACCGTGGTGACGAACGTGGACTACCTGCTCTCCGTGATAAAAGGCAACCTGAAACAAGCCGGCTCCGTGCTGGCGCATGTCGGCTTCGGCTTAATGATAGTAGGCGTGGTGGCCTCCGGGCTGAACAAGCGCAACATCTCCAGCAACCCCATGGCACAGGCCGGCCTGCTCGACGAGGAACTTATCCAGAAAAACGTGTTGCTGTTCAAGGATTTGCCAATGTACATGAGCGGCTACCGGGTGACCTATACCAATGATACGTTGGTTGGCAACCTGCGCACTTTTCAGGTGAACTACGAAAGACTCGACATGGCCGGCAACGTCAAGGAATCCTTTTCGGTGTTCCCGGCTGCTGTTTACAATAATCAAATCACAGAAGTGGTGGCCTACAATCCCTCCACCAAGCGCTACCTGAGCAAGGATGTTTTCACCCATATCGCAACGCTGCCCCGCCGGGAAGCCGATTTCAAATTTGCCAAAGAACAGGAAGAAACGCTTGCCTACTCGGCTTATGAAATGGGTACAGAACCAGTGGCCATTCTCGATACGGTGGAGTCCCAATCGGGCCTGCAGACCATCATCGAAACAAAAGCATTCATCGAAAACATCAACTACCAACCGACCCATCCCGACTATCACCGGCAGGACGGGGACTTTGCGGCCAGCGTGAAAATAGGTTTTCAAAAAAAGGATACCGTGTTATATGCCGAGCCGCTCATATACCTTCGGGGCCAATTGTGGGGTTCGTTCCCCGTGCAGTTGAACGACCTTTCGATGAAAGTGAGGCTCCCCGAAGAGGCTCTCTTCCGACTGCTGGAATCCGAAAACAACCTGAAATACCAGGAATTTACCTTCAGTCAGGGCAGCAGCAACCGCTTCGGCGACTACGACATCACCTTTGCGGGCATCAACAAGACCCCGAAAATCGCCCTGGAAAAAGGCGACATCGCCGTAGCGGCCGTGCTGTCCGTAAACGACGGCAAACGCTCCATGCCCTGGGTGACCGAGCCGGTTTTCCTCGTCCGGGATGGTAAAATACTGACTCCCAAGGAGGAGATTCCCGAATTGGGCCTGCATTTCTACCTCTCGAAAATCAATCCCGACACGGAAACCTTCACGGTTATGGTTGCCCAAAACGAGGCCAATACCGTCAAGTCGCTCCCGGTGGAAATTGCCAAAAAGTCTTATCGCACCGACTACATCGTGCTGGAGGCCATCATCTTCCCCGGCATCAATTTCTTCTGGGCAGGCACAGTGCTGATGATGCTCGGATTGGGGGTGAGCATGGTGCGGCGGCTTCGTCCTTAACAGGATGATAGATGGGCCTTTCCGGGGGGATAACGTTTTCCTATACCCTTCATCTATGCAAAACAAACCTGCAAGCAAGGTGGCGGCCATCGTACTGGCAGCAGGTGCGTCCCGCCGCATGGGCCATCCCAAGCAACTGATTCCCTTTGGTGAAACAACCCTGCTGGGCAACATGGCGGAGTCGGCATTGGCAGCAGGTTGCCATCCGGTGGTAGTGGTGCTGGGGGCTTATTTTGAAAAAATAAAACCCGCCGTAACTCACCTCCCGGTCACTGTTTTACAAAATGAAAACTGGGAAAAAGGCATGGGCAACAGCATCGCCTGCGGCGTTGACTATCTGATGAAAAATAGCCCGGAGGCCGGGGCCGCCCTGCTCATGGTCTGCGACCAACCCCTCAATGGCCCGAAAATACTCTCCCGTTTGATGGAAACCTGGCAACTCGGCAACCTGCCCATTGCCGCCTCCGAATACGCCGGCACGATTGGCACCCCGGCTCTTTTCGATAAATCCTTCTTCCCTGCACTCGCCCTCCTCGACGGCGACATCGGTGCCAAACCCCTTCTGCTGCGCAACCTCGAACAAGTGGCCCGTGTCCCCTTTCCCGGCGGGGAAGTGGATTGGGATTTGGGGTGATTGAAAGAAACTACTTAGCAGGGGGTGATCCTTGCGGTCGCCCTGGTGTGGACGTTGGATGAGGTGCTCCCTTTTTTCATCGCCATTGAATAGCATTTCGTCTCAAGTGTTGAGCAGAGCGTTCTCAAATCACATGGACTGTCTCATGTCATTGACAATCGAATTGGCGACCCTATCGGATGCGCCGGGGAAGCCCAACATGCTGCGCAAATCAGCATAGTGGCGGAGGATGGGTGCTCTGCTTTTCTCGGCGAGCAGGGCTTTCAATTCTTTTTCCAGGTTGTCCAGATTGAAATCCTCTTGAATCAATTCTTTGACGATTGCATGACCGGCGATGAGGTTCACCAATGCGATGAATTTCAAGTCCTTGTTTACCAAGCGCTTGGCCAGCCAAAACGAAATGCTTCCACCTTTGTAACAAACGACCTGTGGCACATCGAACAAGGCAGTTTCCAGCGTGGCCGTGCCTGAGGTGACGAGTGCCGCATAAGCATGGCGCAAAAGCGGGTACGTTTGGTTCTCGACAATTTTCACGGGGCTGCCGGGTGGCAGAAGGGTTTCATAATAAGTCCGTTCGATGGCGGGTGCACCGGCCACGACGAATTGGCATTTTGGCAAGCGGGAGGCAACTGCCGCCATAAGCGGCAACATTCTGGCGACTTCCTGGCGACGGCTGCCGGGCAAAAGTGCTATGATGGGGGTTTGTTCGTCAAGGCTGTTTTTTTTAAAAAAATCAGTCGCAATGTCGTATTGGCCGATTGCGTCGAGCAGGGGGTGCCCCACGAACTCGACCGCTACACCGTGTTTTTGGTAAAATGTTTTCTCAAAAGGCAGGATGACATACATACGGGCAACCGTGCGCCGGATGATTTTCACCCGGCCTGTTTTCCAGGCCCATAACTGAGGCGATATATAATAGTAAACGCGCAATCCCTGCTTTTTCGCCCAATTTGCCATGCGGAGATTGAAGCCGGGGTAATCAATGAGGATCAGTGCATCGGGACGGTAGCGCAGGATGTCGGCTTTGCACTCCCTGAAATTCCGAAGAATGGCGGGAAGGTTTTTCACCACTTCCACAAAACCCATGAAGGCCAAGTCCCGGTAGTGTTTCACCACTTCAGCACCTGCCTCGGCCATAAGGTCGCCACCCCACGCCCGTATGACTGCCGCCGGGTCTTTTTTCTTCAGCGCCCGCACGAGCGTTGACCCATGCAAGTCGCCGGATGCTTCCCCTGCGAGGATGTAGTATTTCATAAAAAACTGAATTTCGGATTTAGTAAGCAGGACAGGCTCCTGTCAGGCTGCTGCAATTTTACCAGCCAAAAGCGTACTTTCGGGCCAATAATTTTTTGCCAAAGTAAAACAGGTTTTCATGCAAAACAAGGAAGTCCATTACTCCGACTATCTCCAGCTCGATAAAATCCTCCATGCACAGTTGCTCGAAAGCGACCAGCAGGGTGCCCATGCGCATGACGAGATGCTGTTCATCATCATCCACCAGGCGTATGAATTGTGGTTCAAGCAGATTTTGTTTGAAATAGAGTCCATCGCCGAAATCATGGGCAAGCGGGTGATCAACGACAATTCTCCCGACCTCCAGACTATTGTCCACCGGATGGGCCGCATCGCCACCATCCTTCGGGTGGCCGTCCATCAAATTGACATCATGGAAACCATGACCCCGATGGATTTCCTCGATTTCCGCAACTTTCTGCGCCCTGCTTCCGGTTTTCAAAGCTGGCAATTCAAACTGACGGAAGCCCGCCTCGGCCTGCGCTATACGGAGCGCCACGCTCAGCAATATTACATCTCGCAACTGCGCCAGGCACAAATTGATCTCATCAAAAGCTCGGAGGAAAAGCCCTCCCTGCTCGACCTCGTCAATACGTGGCTGGAGCGGATGCCTTTCTTCGATGATGAAAAAAACTGGATGGGCTACAACCCCATCCACCCCAACAGCGACGCTGGCCTCCATCCCTTCTGGAACGACTACCGCGCTCTTTATCTCAACAGCCTGATGCCCAACGAACGGCACAACATCCGGGATTTTGACGCAACGTTTTTCCCGGAAACGCCCGACCCGTCCCGGCGGCTCAGTTCCAAGGCAAGCCGGGCCGCGCTTTTTATCAAACTTTACCGGGGCTACCCTATGCTTCACCTGCCCTTCCAAATACTCAATCTCCTGCTCGAAATTGACGAGCAACTCTCCACTTGGCGTTACCGGCACATGAATATGGTTCACCGCATGATAGGTACCCGCACGGGAACGGGTGGCTCATCTGGCAAGGAGTACCTCAAAGGCGCTTTGGACAAACATTATATTTTCAAGGAAGTAGCCGCTTTGACGAGCTTTTTGATCGAACGGCAAAGTTTGCCTGCCCTAAGCATGGAACTGGAAGCTAAACTTGGGTTTTAGGAACTCATTGGTGAGTCCACTCCGAAAAGTTAATTATAGGACAAATGAACACAAGGAGAGAGAGGTGATTTTGAAATGAAATTTTTTAAAAATTTCATTTCAAAATCCTCTCTCTCTCCAAAAATTCTTCT
>JRYF01005434.1_pt1 | contig 10779 bp, 11 predicted proteins | sample 235331 | NCBI WGS metagenome assembly JRYF01 (sample SAMN03074217, study PRJNA261475) | activated sludge metagenome | biome: Wastewater Treatment Plant; feature: Wastewater; material: Activated sludge; isolation source: activated biomass of a wastewater treatment plant treating hydrocarbon... ... | reverse complement strand
GCTGGCCGAGGCGCGCACGCGAACTTTCGCGCGCCGCAAGATCTTCATCGTCTCGACGCCGACGATCTCGGGTGCTAGCGCCATCGAGCGCGAGTACGACGCGAGCGACCAGCGCAGGTACTTCGTGCCGTGTCCGCACTGCTCGCACCGACAGTGGCTGCGCTTCGAGCAACTGCGCTGGGAGCGCGGGCAGCCCGACTCGGCGGCGTACATCTGCGAGTCCTGCGACGCCTCGATTGCCGAGCACCACAAGACGTGGATGCTCGAACACGGCGAGTGGCGCGCGCTGGTGCCGGAGAACGGCATCAAGACGGCGGGCTTCCATCTGTCCTCGCTGTACAGCCCGGTCGGGTGGCGCAGCTGGCGGGACATCGCCGCCGCCTGGGAAAGCGCCGTGAGCAAGGAGTCAGGTTCGGCGGCAGCGATCAAGACCTTCAAGAACACCGAGCTCGGCGAAACCTGGGTCGAGGAAGGCGAAGCCCCGGATTGGCAGCGGCTGGTCGAGCGCCGAGAGGACTACCCGCTGGGCAGGGTCCCGGAGTATGGGCTGCTGCTGGTCGGTGGCGCTGACGTGCAGAAGGACCGCATCGAGGCGTCCATCTGGGCCTTCGGCCGCGGCAAAGCCTCGTGGCTGGTGGAGCACCGCGTGCTGATGGGTGATACCGCCCGTGACGCAGTGTGGAAGCGCCTGGCGGAGTTGATCGCGGAGAACTGGACCCACGCATCGGGCTCGGCCATGCCGCTGGCGCGCTTCGCGCTGGACACTGGCTTTGCGACGCAGGAGGCCTACGCCTTCGTGCGCGCCTGCCACGACCCTCGCGTGATGCCGGTCAAGGGTGTTCCGCGCGGAGCCGCCTTGATTGGCACGCCGACTGCGGTCGATGTCTCGCAGGCCGGCAAGAAGCTGCGCCGGGGCATCAAGGTCTACAGCGTGGCGGTCGGCATCGCCAAGCTTGAGTTCTACAACAACCTGCGCAAGAGCGCGGACGTCGACGAGGACGGCGTGACGGTGACGTACCCGGCCGGCTTCGTCCACCTGCCCAAGATCGACGCCGAGTTCATCCAGCAGCTCTGCGCGGAACAACTGATCACCCGCCGCGACCGCAACGGCTTCCCGGTGCGTGAGTGGCAAAAGATGCGCGAGCGCAATGAGGCGCTCGACTGCTACGTCTACGCCCGCGCGGCCGCGTGTGCGGCGGGGCTGGATCGCTTCGAGGAACGCCACTGGCGCGAACTCGAACGACAACTCGGTATGGAGCGGCCACCCGATGAGCCGCCACCGATTCAGACATTCGACGCAGACGAGGCCACCCACAGCGGTGGCCTCGCTGTTTCTGGCAACCGCAATACCGGCCGGCGCGTGATCAAGAGCCGCTGGCTGACCCGCTGAGGATCTTCGTGACCTACACCACCACCCAACTCGACGCGCTCAAGCGTGCGCTGGCCACAGGCGAGCGCCGCGTGAGCTTCGCCGACAAGACGGTCGAGTACCGCTCGGTCGAGGAACTGCAGGCGGCGATCCGCACCGTGGAATCCGAGCTTGCGCGCAGCGCCGGTGCGGGTCGCAAGCGCCAGATCCGGGTCACGACGGCGAAGGGCTTCTGATGACCTGGATCGCCAAGCTCCGTGGCCTGCTCGGCCAGCAACCGGTCCACGAGGCCGCTGGCCGAGGAAGGCGCTCGCTGGCCTGGATGCCGGGCAACCCCGGCGCAGTGGCCGCCATGCTGGCCACCAGCACCGAGCTGCGCATCAAGAGCCGCGACCTGGTGCGCCGCAATGCGTGGGCGCAGGCTGGGATCGAAGCCTTCGTCGCCAACGCCGTGGGCACCGGCATCAAGCCGCAGAGCCTGTCCACGGACGAACGCTTCAAGACGGATGTCCAGGCTCTGTGGCGCGACTGGACCGAGGAAGCAGACGCTGCCGGCCAGACCGACTTCTATGGCCTGCAGGCGCTGGCTTGTCGCGCGATGCTCGAAGGCGGGGAGTGTCTGATCCGCCTGCGTCCCCGCCGGCCGGAGGATGGGCTGTCGGTGCCGCTGCAGCTCCAACTGCTGGAGCCGGAGCACCTGCCGATCATCCTCAACACCGAACTGCCCTCCGGCAACGTGGTGCGCGCCGGTATCGAGTTCGATGCGCTGGGACGCCGGGTTGCCTACCACCTATACCGCTCGCACCCTGAGGACGGTCGGCTGGCCCCGATGTCGGGCCAGGGTGGGCTGGACACGGTCCGCATCCCAGCGTCCGAGATCATCCACCTCTACCGCGTGCTGCGCCCCGGCCAGATCCGCGGCGAGCCGTGGCTGTCCCGGGCCCTGGTCAAGCTCAACGAACTGGACCAGTACGACGACGCCGAGCTGGTTCGCAAGAAGACCGCTGCGATGTTCGCCGGCTTCGTGACCCGCCAGAGTCCCGAGGACAACCTGATGGGCGAAGGCGCCGCCGACGGTGAGGGCATCTCGCTGGCCGGTCTGGAGCCCGGCACGCTGCAGATCCTGGAGCCCGGCGAGGACATCAAGTTCTCCGATCCGGCCGACGTCGGCGGCTCCTACTCCGAGTTCCTGCGCACCCAGTTCCGCGCCGTGGCCTCGGCCATCGGCATCACCTACGAGCAGCTGACCGGTGACCTCACCGGCGTTAACTACTCGTCCATCCGCGCCGGGATGCTGGAGTTCCGCCGACGCTGCGAGATGGTGCAACACGGCTTGCTGGTGCACCAGATGTGCCGCCCGGTGTGGGCAGCGTGGATGAAACAGGCGGTGCTGGCCGGGGCCCTCGAAGCGCCGGGGTTCGCCCGGGGTGGCGCCGCTCGCCGCCGGCAGTACCTGCAGGCCAAGTGGATTCCGCAGGGTTGGCAGTGGGTCGACCCGGAGAAGGAGTTCAAGGCCATGTTGCTCGCCATCCGCGCGGGCCTGATGAGCCGCTCCGAAGCGATCTCGGCCTTCGGCTACGACGCCGAGGACGTCGACCGCGAGATCGCTGCCGACAACCGCCGCGCCGACGACCTCGGCCTGATCTTCGATTCCGATCCTCGCCGCACCTCCAAGGACGGCGGCAGCGCCGAGCCGAACCGATCCGCCGACAACGCCACGGCGACGCCGCCCTGAAGGATGACCCCATGACTCTGTTGCCCCATGTGGCGGCACGCCTCTTTGGCGCGCCGCTGCTGATCCATCGCCCGAAGCTCGACGTGATCCTGGCCGTGCTCGGCCCCCGCGTCGGCCTGTCCGATCTGGCAGCGCCAAGTGGCTTCACGCCGCCGGAGCGCAGCCCCGGCCGCGCGAGCGCGAAGGTGGCGGTCGTCCCCATCCACGGAACCCTGGTGCGCCGAACCATCGGCCTCGAGGCTGAGTCGGGCTTGACCAGCTACGCGGCCATCGCAAGCCAGATCGACGCCGCGCTGGCCAGCCCTGAAGTCGATGCGATCCTGCTGGACGTGGACTCGCCGGGCGGCGAGTCGGGTGGCGTGTTCGATCTCGCCGACCGCATTCGCGCGGCGGCACAGGTCAAGCCTGTCTGGGCAGTGGCCAACGACATGGCCTTCTCCGCTGCCTACGCGCTGGCATCAGCGGCGACCAAGGTGTTTGTCTCGCGCACCGGGGGTGTCGGCTCGATTGGCGTCATCGCGATGCACGTCGACCAATCCGATAAGGACGCGCAAGACGGCGTTCGCTACACCGCCGTGTTCGCGGGCGACCGCAAGAACGATCTCAACCCGCACGAGCCGATCTCGGACGAAGCCCACGCCTTCCTCAAGGCTGAGGTGAACCGCGTCTACGGGCTGTTCGTCGAGACGGTGGCCCGGCACCGCGGCATCGAGCCGAGCGCAGTGCGCGACACCGAAGCCGGTCTGTTCTTCGGCCAGGCGGCCGTTGCCATGGGCCTGGCCGACGCCATCGGCACGTTCGATGTCGCGCTGTCCCAGCTCCTCGAATCCGTCTCCCCACTCCCGAATCTGGCGGCGAGCCACTCGGGCCATTTCCGCAACCTCCAGATGGAGTCCTACATGAATGATCGATCCGACCCCGCTCCTGCTGATCGGCCTGCTGCTGATCGTGCTGGCCCTGTTCATCAACCGTCGCCCGCCACCGCAATGAGCGTGGCCGACGCCGTCGAGATCGCCCAGACCTGCACGCTGGCCGGTCGCACCGACCTCATCGCGGGCTTCCTGGAAGCCCAGGCCTCGCCGGCCAAGGTGCGCAGCCAGCTCCTGGCAGCCCAGGCCGACGCGTCGCCCGAGATCGTCACCCGCATCGGACCCGACGCCGCCACGGCGGCCACGGTCGCAGCGGGCAACCCGCTGGTCGATGCGGCCAAGCAACTGGCGGCGAAGTCCGCAGCCCTGAAGAAGGAGATCTGACATGCCGACCGTGTTCACCGAATCCATGAACTTGGGCGACCTGCTCAAGTACGAGGCCCCGAACTTGTACTCGCGCGACCGCGTCACCGTCGCCGCCGGTCAGAACCTGCCGCTCGGCGCAGTGATCGGCGTGGTCACTGCCACGGGCAAGGTCAAGCAGATCGACCCGTCGGCCACCGATGGCACGCAGGTCGCCGCCGGCGTGCTGATGCAGGCCTGCGACGCTGCGCTCGCCGAGCGTACCGACGGCCTGGTCGTGGCCCGCCACGCCATCGTCTCCGATCACGCCCTGCAGTGGCCGACCGGCATCACCACCGGCGAGCAGCAGGCCGCCATTGCCCAACTCAAGTCGCTGGGCGTCCTCGTGCGCCAGGGAGTCTGACCATGCAGAACATCTTCGAAAACCCCGCCTTCTCGATGTCGGCGCTGACCGCCGCCATCAACTTCCTGCCCAACAACTACGACCGCCTCGGCGCGATGGGCCTGTTCGTCGACAAGCCGCAGCGCTTCCGCTCGGTCGTCGTCGAGGAGCAGAACGGCGTGCTCACGCTGCTGCCGACGCTTCCGCCCGGCTCGCCGGGCACCGTGGGCGTGCGAGGCAAGCGCAAGGTGCGCTCCTTCGTCATCCCCCACATCCCGCACGACGACGTGGTGCTGCCCGAGGAGGTGCAGGGCATCCGCGCCTTCGGGTCGGAGACGGAACTGCAGACCGTGGCGGGCGTGATGGCGCAGCACCTGCAGACAATGCGCAACAAGCACGCGATCACGCTGGAGCACCTGCGCTTCGGTGCGCTCAAGGGCCAGATCCTGGACGCTGATGGCAGCGTGATCTACGACCTCTACAACGAGTTCGAGATCACGCCCAAGACCTTCACGTTCAACATCTCCGACCCGGCGAGCGGCTTCGACGTGAAGAAGACCTGCCTGGACATCGCCCGCTACGTCGACGACAAGCTCCAGGGCGAACGGATGACGGGCCTGCATGCCTTCGTCGGTGAAGACTTCTTCGATGCGCTGACCGGGCACGATGAGGTCAAGGCGGCCTACGACCGCTGGCAGGACGGCCAGGCCCTGCGCACTGACATGCGCGCGGGCTTCACGTTCGCCGGGATCACCTTCGAGGAGCACCGGGGTCGTGCGGCCGCTCCGGGCAGCACGGTGCGGCGCTTCGTCGAGGCCGACGAGGGGCACATCCTGCCGCTGGGCACGATGGACACCTTCGCCACCTACTTCGCGCCGGCCGACTTCAACGAGACGGTCAACACCCTGGGCCTGCCGCTCTACGCCAAGCAGGAGCCGCGCAAGTTCGACCGCGGCACCGACCTGCACACGCAGGCCAACCCGCTGCCGCTGTGCCACCGTCCGGCGCTGCTGGTCAAGCTGGTGATGACCTGATGGGCATCGTCGAACGCCTCTATGAGGCGGCGGCGAATGCGGGCCTGCTGGTGAGCGCCGAGGTGGCCGGCCGCACGGTATCGGTCGGCCTCCTGTGCATCGACGACAACCTGCTCGACGGGCTGGTCCGTTCAGCGGCCTACACGATCACCTATCCGCTGTCGCTGCTTCCCGACCTGGAGGCAGGACACACCGTCGTGATCGCAGGCCAGACCTACCAGGTGCGTGACGTGCGCGCCATCGGCGACGGGACCGAGCGTCGCGCCGATCTCACTCGGCTGTAGGCGGTGGCGATGACCTCGATCCGCGAGCATATTCTGCTGGCGGTGATGGCGGCTGTCCGTCCCACGGCCGAGGGGCTGGGCGCCACCGTCCATCGCTCACCCACGGTGGCCATCAGCCGGGAGCAATGCCCGGCGCTGGTGGTGTTCCCCGAGTCCGATGCGATCACCGAGCGCGCCAACGACCGCGTCACGCGGGAGCTGACCATTCGCGTCGTCGCCCTGGCCCGGGCCGTCCCGCCCGTCGCACCCGAGACCGAGGCCGACCAGCTGCTCACCGCCGCGCACGCGGCGCTGATGGCCGACCTGAACCTCGGTGGCCTGGCCCTCGGTATCCGAGAGCAGGAGTGCGAGTGGGAAGTGGAGGACGCCGACGCGGTGGCCGCAGCCATCCCGGCGCGCTACGCGATCACCTACCGGACGCTTGCGCGCGACCTCTCCTCACCAGGATGAACCCATGACCCGACTTGTCTTGAAACGCCCGCACACCCACGCGGGCCGGGCCTTCGAGGCCGGCGACCGGATCGACGTCGAAGCGTCCACGGCCGACTGGCTGATCGCCCACGGCGTCGCCGCACCCGATGCCGTGCCGCAGTCCGCACCACACCAGGCAGACCCCGAACCCGCTGACCTCAAACCCGACCTTCCCCGGTCCCAACGCAAGGAACCCAAGCCATGAGCACCTACGCCAGTTTCCAAGGCCGCGTCTTCCTCGGCAAGCGCGACATCGCCGGCCTTCCCATCGAAGTGCGCTCGCCCGGCAACGTCGCCGAGCTGAAGCTCTCCCTCAAGACCGACGTCCTGGAGCACTACGAGAGCCAGACCGGCCAGCGCTCGCTCGACCATCGCATGGTCAAGCAGAAGTCGGCCACGGTGAACCTCACCATCGAGGAGTTCACCAAGGAGAACCTGGCGCTTGCGCTGTACGGCACGCACGTGGTCGGCACGCCGGGCACCGTGACGGACGAACCCATCGGTGGCGCCACGCCGACGGTGGGCGACCGCTACTTCTTCGCCCACCCCAAGGTGTCTTCGCTGGTGGTCGTTGATTCCGCGGGCACGCCGGCCACACTGACCGCCGGCACCCACTACACGGCCGACCTGGACTTCGGTGCCCTCCAGTTTCTGGATACCACCGGCTTCACCGCGCCGTTCAAGGCGAGCTACGGCTACGGCGTGGCTACCGAGATCGGCATCTTCACGCAGGCGCTGCCCGAGCGTTACCTGCGGCTCGAAGGGGTCAACACCGCCCAGGGCAATGCCAAGGTGCTGGTTGAGCTCTACCGCGTGGCCTTCGACCCGCTCAAGGAGATCTCCTTCATCTCCGACGAGTACAACAAGTTCGAGCTGGAAGGCTCGCTGCTGGCCGACAGCACCAAGCCGTTCGACGCGGTGCTGGGCCAGTTCGGCCGCATCGTGCAGCTCTGAGGGATGGGTGAGCCATGAACGATCTGGACACCCTCGTCCCGCAAGGGATCGAACTCGTCATCGACGGCGAGCCCCTGGCGATCAAGCCGCTGAAGGTCGGGCAGTTGCCCGGCTTTCTGCGCGCCATCTCGCCGGTGATGCAGCAGATCTCGTCTACCGAGATCGACTGGCTGGCGCTGTTCGGCGAGCGCGGCGATGACCTGCTGTCGGCCATCGCCATCGCCGTCGGCAAGCCCCGGGTCTGGGTCGACGAGTTGGCCGCCGATGAGGCGATCCTGCTGGCGGCCAAGGTGATCGAGGTCAACGCCGATTTTTTTACCCGGACGGTGATGNNCGACGGGGTGCTCGCGGCGGGCCTGAAGGTGCCGGCAGCGAAGGGTGGTTCGACGCCATCCAGCACCTGATCGAGCACGGCCACCGCTTGCCCGACATCCTCGGCTACACGCTGGCGCAGTTGCGAGGCTTCATGGCGGCCACGACGCGGTCGGACGCTGCACGTGACGCCCGGCTGCTGTCACTGCTGGCTATCGGCACGCGCGGCGACGCGCGTCAGCTCGACAAGACCCTCGACCGCCTGACAGACCATGCGCATCTCGATCCGCATCGATAGCGCCGCCGGCAACGCACAGTTGCGCCGCTGGGGCGGCGAGTTCCGGACCAAGGTGCAGAAGGCGGTTGAGCGCGCGATACGCACCGAGGCCACCGAGATCAAGGACGACGTGCGTGGCCATGTGGCCGGTCAGATGGCGGTGGTCAGGAAGTCCTTCCTCAAGGGCTTCACCGCGAAGGTGCTGGCCAAGGACCCGAACCGGCTGCCGGCGCTCTATGTCGGCTCGCGGATTCCGTGGTCGGGCATGCACGAGAGCGGCGGACAGATCGGCGGGAGGATGTTGATCCCCTTGCACGGTCGGGTCGGGCGCAAGCGCTTCAAGGCGCAAGTGACCGAGCTCATGCGCGGCGGCAACGCCTACTTCATCAAGAACGCCAAGGGGAACATCGTCCTGATGGCCGAGAACATCAAGGAGCACGACCGGCCGCTGTCGGGCTTCAAGCGCCGCTACCGCAAGGCCGAGGGCGTCAAGCGCCTCAAGCGTGGAGCCGACATCCCCATCGCCGTGCTCGTGCCCAAGGTGGTGCTCAAGAAGCGCCTGAACGTCGAGCGCCTGGTCGCGGGCCGGATTCCGCGCCTGTCGGCCTCCGTCGAGCGCGAGATCAGCGTCCTCGACTGACCCATGGCCAAGCGAATCTCCATCCTCGTTGCGCTGGAAGGTGCCGACGAGGGGCTCAAGCGCGCCATCACGTCGGCCGAGCGCAGCCTCGGCGAGCTTTCCAGCACGGCGAAGACCAGTGGCGCCAAGGCGGCTTCAGGCATCGCCGAAGTGCGCGCGGGCATGTCTGCCTTCGGCGAGCAGGTCAACCGGGCCAAGACCCAGCTGCTGGCGTTCCTGACCATCAACTGGGCCAGCGGTAAGGTCCAGGAGATCGTTCAGATCGCCGACGCGTGGAACATGATGTCCGCGCGCCTGAAGCTGGCCACCGCGGGTCAGCGCGAGTACGTCACTGCGCAGAAGGAACTCTTCGCCATCGCGCAGCGCATCGGCGTGCCGATCCAGGAGACGGCCACGCTGTACGGCAAGCTTCAGCAGGCCGTGCGCATGCTCGGCGGCGAGCAGCAGGACGCGCTGTCGATCACCGAGAGCATCTCGCAGGCGCTGCGGCTGTCCGGTGCGTCCGCCGCCGAAGCCCAGTCGTCGCTGCTGCAGTTCGGGCAGGCGCTGGCCTCAGGTGTGCTGCGCGGCGAGGAGTTCAACTCCGTCGTCGAGAACAGCCCGCGCTTGGCGCAGGCCCTGGCCGATGGCCTGAACGTCCCCATCGGGCGCCTGCGCAAGCTCGCCGAGGAAGGCCGCCTGACCGCCGACGTGGTGGTCAACGCGCTGATGAGCCAGAAAGACAAGCTGGCCAGTGAGTACGCGCAGTTGCCGCAGACGGTCAGCCAGAGCTTCGAGCGCCTGCGCAACGCCTTCGCTGAGTGGGTCAACAAGGTCGACGAGTCCACCGGCTTCACCAAGAAGCTGGCCGAGGCGCTGACCTTCCTGGCCGAAAACCTCGACACGGTGATGCAGTGGTTGAAGCGCATCGCCGAGGTCGGGCTGGCGGTGCTGATCTACCGCCTGATCCCAGCCCTGATCACTGCGTGGCAGACAGCCGGTGCAGCAGCGGTCACGGCGGCCACCGCCACGTCGGCGGCGTGGGCGACCGCGAACCTGTCGGTGTCGGCGGCGGTGGCCAGCGTCGGCCTGCTCAAGACCGCGTTCGCGGTCCTGGGCGCCTTCCTCGTCGGCTGGGAGATTGGCACCTGGCTCTCCGAAAAGTTCGAGATCGTGCGCAAGGCCGGCATCTTCATGGTGGAGATGCTGGTAAAGGGCATCGAGCAGCTGCGTTACCGCTGGGAGGTCTTCGCCGCTGTCTTCACATCGGACACGATTGCCGAGGCCACGAAGCGCCACGAGGCTCGGCTCGCGGAGATGAACCAGATCTTCGCGCAGATGTATGCCGACGCCTCTCGCGGGGCGGAAGCGGCCAAGGGCGCGATGAACACCGCCGCGACGACCGCCGAGGAGATCGCCAAGCGGCTGGAGGCCGTGCGCCAGGGAACTCAGGAAGCCGTGGGCCGGGGCATCGAGGCGGTGCACACCGCGTTGGAGCGCCTGAAGACCCGGCTCGGCGAGGTCGAGCAGGCCGTCGGCAAGGCCAACCAGACGGTCAACGACGCCACCGCCAAGATGGCCGAGGCGTACAAGGGCCTGACCTCCATCGTCGAGGCCAATCTGCTGCGGCAGATCGAAGCGGTCAAGGCGCGCTACCAGCAAGAGCAGTCGGCGCTGGAGACCACCAAGCAGTCCGAGGCGGCGCTGATTACCAAGGCGACGCAGCTGCTCACCGATGCGCTGACCCAGCAGACGACGCTGCGCCGGCAGGCGACGACCGACACCCTCAAGCTGATCGACGACGAGTCGCGCGCCCGCGTCGAGGCAGCGCGCCGGCAGGGGCAGACCGAGGAAGAGCGCCGCGCCAACGTCCAGCGCGTCGAGAACGAGATCCTGGCGACCAAGCGTCAGACGATGACGCAGGCGCTGGCCGAGTACCGGCAGCACATCGACGCCCTCAACGCCGAGGCGAACCGCCACCTGGCGGAGATCAAGCGCATCGAGGAGGAGAAGCGCCAGCTCTCGATGACGACGGAGGAGCGCATCCGCGACATCCGCCGTCAGGGCATGACCGAGTTCGAGGCGACCGAGGACCGCAAGCGCCAGGTCG
>JRYF01005055.1_pt1 | contig 10779 bp, 8 predicted proteins | sample 235331 | NCBI WGS metagenome assembly JRYF01 (sample SAMN03074217, study PRJNA261475) | activated sludge metagenome | biome: Wastewater Treatment Plant; feature: Wastewater; material: Activated sludge; isolation source: activated biomass of a wastewater treatment plant treating hydrocarbon... ... | reverse complement strand
TCGCCGAGGGCGAGGCTGCGGCCGTCGAACGTGACCGAGTATGCGCCGAAGTCGCGCGCCGGGCCGTCGGCGCCCGCCGTGCGCTGCACGACGAGGCGGTCGAACAGCTCGTGGGCATGCGCGTTGCCGAGTTCGCTGTCGTGCTCGAAGACGTACAGACCGCGCGTGCTCATCTGGCCGCGGGCGGCGCTGCGGTCGTGTTCGAACATCTGCTCCAGGGCTTGCCACAGCAGCGTCAGGTCGGTGTCGTCGAAGCCGGTCTGCTTGGCCAGGAAGGCGGAGACGAAGCCGTGGGCGCGGTACAGGCCGTACGGGACGGTGTGCTTGCGGCCCATGGTCCGGTTGTCGCCCTGCTGCTTTTCGGCTTCCGCCTCGGTGGCGACGGCCACGCGGGTGATGGAGTGCTCCAGCGAAACAACCGGATCGATGGACCGGGCGAAGGTCAGTTGCGCCGGGCCGCGCACCTGGCCGGCGTTGGTGCCGAGGGACATCACCGCACCGAAGGTACGCACGTCGAAGAAGTTCTGGCACATCCACGCGCGCGCCTTTTCGACCTCGTCACCGCTGCCTTTGCGCTTGTCCTTGGCGCCTTTCTTCTTCGGCGCTGCTTCGGCAGCCTCGCTTTCGGCGGCGGGCGCCTCGATCGGGTCCAGCTTCAATGCCGTGTACGCGCGCTGGTGTTGGAGATTCAAGATGGCCTTCTCGCGAACGTAGATCTCGAAGCGCTTCGCGCCCGCTTCGAAGGCCGCTTCCGGATCGGGCCGTTCCTGATCGGACTCGTGCGTCATTGCGACGAAGTTGCGCACCTTGCGCTTGATCGACACGTCAGTGACCAGGCCATGCCCGGTCTCGGCATCCAGCCGCGGCAGGTTGCCCGCGTCGGGGTCGCCGTTGGGGTTGCCGTCCCTCACGTCGAACAACAGCACGAAGTCGTAGCGGTGGGCGATGGCCATGGTCAGTCCTCCTGGGCGGGGTTGTCGTTGTCGGGGGCGGATTCCTTGCGCGCATACAGGCTCTGCCGCTGGTGGTAGTAGCCCAGCGCGAACAGGCCCTGAGCGTGCAGGTCGAGCTGGCGCGGAAAGTCGGCGAGCGCGGGCTGCTCGACGCTGCCGCACACCTCGCCGATCAGCTTCTCGAAGTACGCCACCATGCCGCCAGAGAGCTTCTTCAGGTGCGCGTTCTTCAGCCGCATCAGTGTGGGGAACACGGCGCCGGGCGTGCTGGAGGCGGCGCCGTAGTAGCGGTCGCGGATGGTCGCGTTGATTCCGGGCTGGGCCGCGGCCTGGATGCGCTCCAGCACAGCGAACAGGCGCCCGAGCCGGTAGCCGGGGTCGGTCTGGTTCACGTCGAGATCCTCCCTGATGAACTGGAAGTCGGATGGCAGGTGGCCGTGGCGGCGTCGCTGATCGCGGTTGATGCAGGCCTTGAGGATGGCCGCGCGGAGGTAGGGCACGTTGCCGGCGAATTCGCGCGTGGCCTGCTCGGCGCGGCAGCGGTTGACGACGGCATTCAGCAGCGCCGTCGGGTAAGGCGTTCCTTCCAGGATGGCGCGCATCCACTCGCCAGCCAAACGGGGAGGAACGTTCTCGGCCTTGCTCTGCGGCGCGATGGCGCGCAGGAGCCAGTACATGGACGGCGTGGCGGCATCCTTGTCGGACTGGCGCACGATGCGCAGATCCGCGAAGTGCTGCAGCACGCGCGGCGCCAGCTGCTCGAAGCGCTCGTGGAACCAGAACCGCACGGCGATGCGCGAGGCGTTGGGCGCCAGCCCCAGCACGAAGAAGCGCCGGTTCGACTCGTCCGCGCCCAGGCTGCCGCCTCGGATCCCGTCCAGCCGCTTGCGGAGGGCGTCGACATGGGCATCGGGGTCGTCCCCGAAGACGGCGGCGAACTCGGCATCCAGCCCGTCCTCGCGGTCGGACCAGATCACGGTGCTGGCGTCGCCGATCTGGACCTTGTTCGGGGACTCGAAGTCCAGCAGATGACTTAGCGCGGTGCTGTACGCGAACGAAGCCCGCTGGCCCACCGTCGCCGTGTCCTCGCTGCGCGAGTGGCCGGCATAGGAGGTGAACGAGGACGCATTGAACGAAACGATGTTTGCGCCGGAGGTCTGGGCATTTCGCACGCCCTTGATGACGGTTTCGTTGTCCGCCAGTGGCACGCCACGGTCGCCGGTCACCAGGCAGTGCCCGGTGCGTGCCTCGCGGCCGCTTTCGGCCAGCGCGGCCTCGTAGGCACAGCGCACGGTGGCGCGCTCGTGCACAAGGTCGAGATCGGCGCTCCGACGAAACACCAGAACAGGGTCACGCGCCGCAAACTCCTCGGCCAGTCCCCAACGGGCCAGCAGGGGTGCAACGGTCTGGGGCGCACCGACCAGCGAGGCCACGAAGGCCCTGACCGCGCGTACACCCGGGTCGTCCAGGCCCGGCAACCAGCGGTCGATTGCGGCCAGAAAGCTGCGCTGCCGCGACGCGTCCGCTGCGCCGTCGCCGAGCACGAAGCGGGCGCCGTCCCACAGCAGGTTGGCGTCGTTGCCGCTGTTGTTGTGCTTCAGCGCCTGTTTGCCGATGGCCGGAACGAGCCTGGCTTGACCGCGGCGGTTGCCCTTTTCGACGGTACCGATGAACTCCATGGCCAGGCACTGCCCCGCATCGTCGACAACGCAGACGTAGTCCACTGGCCGCCGGATCCAGCCGAAGTCCGGCAACCGTCGGGCCGGATCGGCGCTGTTGCTGCGCCGTTCGTAGTAGTCCACCAGGGCCTGCAGGATCACCGCGCCACCTCCTGCCCGTCGAAGGCCGGCACCTCCACGACGCCGGCCTTCATCAGGGCGCGGAAGAAACGCGGCTGCGGGTCGGCGGGGTTGCCGAAGTCCAGGTCGTGCAGCATCCAGCCGAGATCGCGCGTCTCGGCGACGGGCGGCGGCTCGACGGCCAAGTCGTCCACCAGGCGCCAGCGGGCGGCGAATTCGCGGCAGCCCAGGTAGGGCTGGTTGACGCACTGGCCCTTGCGCGCGCGGCGCTCGAACATCTCGAAGAACTTGGACGGGGGCTCGGGATCTTCGCGGTCAGCGCGAACCACCAGATCGGCGTGCAGCCGGTAGGCCACGCCGCGCAGCAGCAGCGCGGCGCGCTGCTGGCGGTCTTCGTCCACGTACAGCGCCAGATCGCCAGCACCTTGCTTCATCGCCTGTTGCACGTTGCGCGTGGAGACGACCGACGCCACCTCGTTTCGTCGCAGGTTCGTCCAGCGGATGGGAGCGAGCACCTCGATACGCCTTACCTCCCATCGCACCGCCGGCTTCCAGTAGACGGCCTCGAAGACGGCGCGCGCCGCCGACGGCGTGATGAGGTCGTAGCTGACGCGCTCGACCTTCATCTCCGGCCGTGTGAAGCAGGCCCAGTCGCCCCGGACCTCGAGGCAGAAGCGGCGGCTGTCCATGAGGGTTCGTCCTCCCTTGCCTTGCGCAGTGTCTATTGCACCAGTGTGCGCGCGTCGAGCGCCGCGCCTTCGCGCAGCAGGCCGCGGCGGCCATCGTAGCGCGCGGGGTCGCGAAGGATGAACCAGCCCGGCATCGGTTCCTCGACATCGCCGCGGCCGAGCCAGCCGAGCACGTCGCGCCGCGGCGCCTGGACGACATAGCGCTGCAGCGCCCGCAGGTGCCAGCGCTCGGCGTCCCCGCGGCGCAGTGCGTCGATCGCGGCGTCGCGGGCAGCCGTCTCGCCGCCGGCCGGCTCGTAGGTGACGACGACGCTGCACTGGTCCTCGTCGTCGACCAGCTTGTAGGCCTGCGCCGCGCTGCGCAGCTTGGCGGCGAAGTCCGCGCTGTTACGCAGCATCGCACCGATGCCTTTCTCGTCCAGCGAACCGAAGCGGCCGTACCAGTGTTCGAAGTAGCGGCTGAACAGGTCGGGCGGCAGCGTCGGGGGTCGGTCGTTGCCGAGAACGGCCACGGTGGCAGCGGCGGCATGGCGCAGCGCCGCCAGTGGCGCCGGGATCGGGCGCACGAAGATCTCGACTCGGCCGCCCCGGCCGCCGAGCCGGCCTTCGCGGTTGCAGCGCCCGGCGGCCTGCGCGATCGAGTCCAGCCCGGCGAGCGCCCGCATGACGACCGGAAAGTCGAGGTCGACTCCCGCCTCGACGAGTTGGGTGCTGACGAGACGGACGGGGCCGTGGTCGCCGTCGAGCCGCGCCTGGAGCCGCCGGCGCACGTCGGCGATCACGTCGGCGCGGTGCTGGCCGCACATGGCGGCTGAAAGGTGCAGCGCGGGCGGGTCGTCGACCGCCGCGGCGGCATCGACGGCGCGCAGCAGTTCGGCCGCGTCGCGGCGGGTGTTGACGACGGCGAGCACTGCCGGCTGGCTGGCGATCCGGCCGGCGACGCCTTCGAGCTCCTGCGCCGTCGTCAGGTCGTCGGGCCAGCGGAATTCCACGCGCTCGAGGGCCTCGTACAGGGGGCCGACTTCGCTCACGATCTCCACCGGCTTGTCGGCGCCAGGCGTCAGGCCGCGCAGTGCGCGCAAGGGGTCGAAGCGGCGGATATCGGTCAGCACCGGCTGTGTCGCAGTGCACGAGACGATGGTGGCGCCGTAGTGGCGCGACAGCAGGCGCAGCGCGTCGAGCGTCGGTTGCAGGAATGGTGGCGGCAGGACCTGCGCCTCGTCGAGGACGATGACGCTGCCCTGCAGCCGGTGCAGCTTGCGGCAGCGGCTGCTGCGCGAGGCGAACAGGCTTTCCAGCAGTTGGACGTTGGTCGTGACGATCAACGGCGCGTCCCAGTTCTCGCACGCCAGCCGGGAACGCGCGGTCGCGCGTGGCCCGTCGTCGCCACCGTCGCTGGCCTGGCTGTGATGCTCGACGACCGCATCCCGGCCGAAGACGCCGCGCAGCACGTCGGCGGTCTGCTCGACGATGCTCGTGTAGGGGATGGCGACGACGACGCGCGTCATGCCGTGCCGCCGCGCGTGCGCGAGCGCGAACGCGAGCGAGGCCAGCGTCTTGCCACCGCCGGTCGGCACCTGCAAGCTGAAGATGCCCGGAGCTTGCGCCGCTGCCGCGCGGCAGTCCGCCAGCACTCTGGCACGTGCCTGCATGACGGGTTCGCCGCTGCGGCCGGCGGCGTCGACCTGCCGGCCGAGCGCGGCGAGATGGGCGTCGAGCTTGGCCTCGTAGACCGGTAGCGGCGCGAAACCCTGGCGGTGGGTGGCGCGGTCCCGATCGAGGTAGGACTCGGTATCGAGAAAGTCGGCGTCGACCAGAGCCGAGAAAACCATCCGCAGCGCGAGCGAGACTGCGAGCGGCTCGCCTTCGCGCAGCCCGGGCAGAGCGAATATCGCCTGCCGGGGATCGAGGTCCGGCGGGCAGGCCAGCAATTGCGGGTACGCGCGGCTGCAGACCTGGACCGCTTCGTTGCGCTCGCGCTCGCTCGCTTCGGCGCCGCCGCCGCAAAGCCGCTCCATGAAGTCGGCATCGTCGTAGAGTCCGGCATGGTGCGCGGCGATGACGTGGGCGATCAGGCGTCCGATCCGCCGGCCCAGGTCACCGTGCTGATCGTGCAGCGCCTCCATAGCGTGCAAGGCGCCGGCGGCGGAATGGGTCTTGTCCGAGGACACGACGGGCCGACCTTCGACGTGCAAGTCCGGATCCCGACGGACGTAGGTCTGGAATCCCGGGCGGAACTTGCCGAGGTCGTGCCAGCGCCCTGCAACTTGGGCTAGACGAGCGAGCGGGGCGGGCAGGAAGCCCGACGCCGTCGCCCCGACGGCGTTCAGGTGCGTGACCAGGTCGTGGTCGGGGCCGTGTGCGATCCAGTCGGTCCGATGTGCGTCCATGGCCGACGATGTTGCACCCTCACTGGCTCAAAAAGCGAGCCACCCCCCGCGGTCGACGCAAGGATCGCAGCGAACCCCCGGCGGGCTGCTCGATGCTCGGCCCCGGTTCCAACTCCTGATGCTCGGCCATCCCGTCCAGGCCCGCCTTGACGAAGCGCTCCCGCAGGCGCTGGCGGTGGCCGTGGAATTTCGGCGCGGGGTCGCTCATCGCCGGTGCGACGCCTATCGGCCGCGATCCACACCGCCGCGGTGGCCGACGCGGACCACTTCCACGATCACCTGCGCGTCGAGGATCGCGTAGACGATGCGGTAGACGCCCTGGCGTGCGCGGTACAGCTCCGAACCGCCGGCGAGCATCTCGCAGCCTGGCGCGCGCGGGTCGTCGCGCAGGGCCTCGATACGCTCGAGAATCCGCCGCACGTCGGCCTGCGGGATGCCGCGCAGGTCCTTGGCGACCGACGGCTTGACGCGCAGCTCATAGCGTGCCATCGGCCTTCAGCTTGGCGAGGAAGGCCTCGTAGTCGAGCGGCTTCTCGCGCGCGCGTGCGCGCACGGCGGCCAGGTCCTCCTCGTCCTCGCGCAGCGTCAGACGAACCGCCTCGTTGACGATGTCGGACATGCTGCGCCGGCTCTGCGCCGACTTCAGCCGCAGCGCCTGGTGCAGATCGGGATCCAGGTAGACCGTGGAGCGAACCGTCTCCCGAGTGCTCATGGCTGTCCAAGGCAGGGCAATCGTGCCGATCGTAGCAGCGTGACGCCATGACGTCACGACGCTATCCGGCATGCGGGCTCGACGGCTGGCCGGTGTGCGTCCCGGCAGCAAATCACTCCTCCTGATGCCAGCGCGCAGGCATCGGTGGCATTGGTAGCTGCCGGCGGCAGCCGAACCGCCTCCGCCGCGGATGCCATCGAATGTCGAGGGGCCGGGAGATTCGTCTTTGCGCACCCACATCTGTCTGTAAAAAGGACGATGTATATGCCCGAAATGCGGTCGATTCCAAAGTAGCGTGTGTCTGCAAAAAGTACGAACAACAAGCAATCCGCCCCAAAACCGAGCGTGTTCCCTGATCTCAGACACCTGGCACGCGCGTTGCGTGCTGCACCACATCCCACCCCACGGAGACACCCCCGATGAAGCGCCGCCAACTCCTGCCCCTCGCCGCCTCGGCCGCCGCTGCGCTGCTGCTGGCCGCGCCGCTGGCCACGCACGCCGCTGGCGAGGTCAAGATCGCGCTGATCGCGAGCAAGACCGGCCCGCTCGAGGCCTACGCCAAGCAGACCATCGTCGGCTTCAACATGGGCCTGGAGTACGCCACCGGCGGCACCATGCAGGTGGCCGGCAAGAAGCTGGTCGTGATCGAGAAGGACGACCAGGGCAAGCCCGACGTGGGCAAGGCGCAGCTCGCCGCCGCCTACGCCGACGACAAGGTCGACCTCGCGGTCGGCCCGACGGCGTCGCCGGTCGCGCTGGCGATGCTGCCGGTGGCCGAGGAGTACAAGAAGATCCTGCTCGTCGAGCCGGCGGTGGCCGACTCGATCACCGGCGAGAAGTGGAACAAGTACATCTTCCGCACCGGGCGCAACTCGTCGCAGGACGCGATCAGCAACGCGGTGGCGCTGGACAAGGACGGCCACGTCATCGCCACGCTGGCGCAGGACAACGCCTTCGGTCGCGACGGCGTCAAGGCCTTCAAGGCGGCGATCCGCAAGGGCAAGTTCGTGCACGAGGAGTTCGTGCCGCCGACGACGACCGACTTCACCGCCGTCTTCCAGCGCCTGGTCGACAAGATGAAGGACCAGCCCGGGCGCAAGTTCGTCTGGGTGATCTGGGCCGGCGGCAACTCGCCGTTCTCCAAGTTCGCCGAGCTGGAGCTGCAGAAGCGCTACGGCATCGAGATGGCCACCGGCGGCAACATCCTGCCGGCGATGGTGGCGTACAAGCAGTACCCGGGGATGGAGGGCGCGCTGTACTACTACTTCGGCATTCCGAAGAACCCGGTCAACGAGTGGCTGGTCGCCAACCACTACAGCAAGTTCAAGAGCCCGCCGGACTTCTTCACCGCCGGCGGCATGAGCGCGGCGATCGCGGTCGTCACTGCGTTGAAGAAGACGGGCGGCGACACGAACACGAACAAGCTGATCGCCGCGATGGAGGGCATGTCCTTCGAGACGCCCAAGGGCACGATGACCTTCCGCAAGGAGGATCACCAGGCGATGCAGGACATGTACCACTTCCGCATCAAGGACGACCCGGCCTTCGCCTGGGGCGTGCCGGAGCTGGTGCGCGAGATCAAGGCCTCGGAGATGCAGGTACCGATCCAGAACAAGCGCTAACTTTCATGATCCGGGGCAACACCCCGGGTCATGAAAGACTTCCAGATTGACGCGCTTGCTCTGACCGGCACCTTCCGCCCCGGCGCGGCGCGCCGGGCGGCGGTGCCTGGCGACCTGCTCCCTCCCGAGATTCCCGGGAGGGGCTCCAGTCCGTTCGACGAAGCCCGGCCTGCCGCCGGGCGTGGCTGCCCCATGCTCGAAACCCTCGATCTGACGATCCGCTTCGGCGGCCATGTGGCCGTCGATGCGGTGTCGTGCCGGTTCGAGCCGGGGACGCTGACCGCGATCGTCGGCCCCAACGGTGCCGGCAAGACCACCTACTTCAACCTGATCAGCGGCCAGCTGCCGGCCAGCGCCGGGCGCGTGCTGCTCGGCGGCGAGGACCTGACCGCGCTGCCGGCGCCGCTGCGAACGCGCCGCGGCCTCGGGCGCGCGTTCCAGCTCACGCAGCTCTTCCCCAACCTGACGGTGCTGGAAAACGTCCGGCTGGCGGTGCAGGCGCGCGAGCAGGGCCGCGGCCACGCCGGCGCGCTGGCCGGCGCGCTCGACCTGCTGCGGGTCTGGCTGGATCGCCGGGCCTGGATCGACGAGGCGCGCGAGCTGGCGCGCCAGGTCCAGCTCGGCGACAAGCTCGACGCCCACGCCGCCGCGCTGCCGCATGATGGGCGTTTGAAAACTCAGCACTTGCGACGAAGGAGCTCCCTCGAATCCCAACCATTGGCTGCGGTGAATACCTGTGAAAGAGGGTGTGTTGCGACTGCCCACATACGCCGGGTTGAAGAGTTGCTGGTTGTACATGAAGTACGTGTAGTGCGGTTCCTGCTGCGCATACAGGCCGAAAGCCAACAGGAGGGCTATGATGGTAGTGGATAAATGCTTCATTGTTGTATTTTGAATTTGAAACCGGTTCATCGGATAATTACATTATTGCCCGTTGGTCGTCAACTGTTTGGAGCAACAGCCAACAACCAACGGGCCGATATTTTACCTGTATATCATGACAAAGCCTTTTTCAGGCTGCACATTGGGATCGCGCTGGAAGATGAAGAAATAGGTACCGTCGGGCAGGTCACGGCCCTGGTAAGTCCCTTTCCAATCGTTCTTGTAAGGTGCAGCCTCGAAAACCTTGTCGCCCCATTGATTGAAAACGATGAGTTTGTTCAATGGGTAATCTGCCACCTCCAGGCAGGACACCACAAAATTGTCGTTGATGCCGTCGCCGTTAGGGGTGATCACGGTCGTGATGATGCACTGGTCAGCCGGGTAGCGCACCAGCAACTCGACACTGGCAATGTCGCACAGGTCGGGACAGGCATTGTAACAGATTTCGTAGAACATCTTGTCGTTCTCACGGAAGTTCCGGTTAGGCCGGTAGGTGAGCACGCCCTGGTTGCCAACGGTCACGTTGCCATTCTCCGGTTGTTGCAGCACGGTAATGGTGTAAGGCTCCCCGTCGGTCAATTCATCATTGACCACGACATTGAAACTCTGGTTGGTGTTCACCAGTGCCAGCACCAAGTCGTTCTTGGCATCGGGAGCCGTCAATACGTTCACGTCCACTGTCGCTGTCGAGGTACAACCGTTCAGGCTGGCCGTCACGGAGTAAGTGCCCTCGCCGGACTTGAGCAGCCGTTGAATGACCGGGTTCAACACATTGGAGAACAAATTGCCGGCAGGGTTCCGCCAGGTATAAGTGGCCCCCGGTATCACGGTGGCATCGAACTCCAGCGGGCTGTCTTCGCAGGCCTTGCCTTTGATGGAAGCCGATATGGGCGGCAGGCCATCCGTGATGGACAAGGTGAAACTGGCCGTACTGCTGCAGCCGATAGCGCTGCTGGCCGTCACGGTATATGTTCCAGAATTGGCAGCCGTCGCATTGTTGATCGTCAGCGAGTCCACCATTCCCAATACATTCCCACCGCTCATCCAAATCCAAGTTGCCGCATTCGGCGAATTGGACCGCAACACGACGCTGGACTGGCCGCTCACGCATGCCGTTTCACCGACAGAGGTGATGTTTACCGAAGGTGCCGTTTCCACCAATATGCTGGCGCTGACCGTATCCGTCGAGCAGCCATTGACAATGGCAGCGAAGGTGTAATCAAACGTGCCTGCCTGGTTGAGCGTCACGTTGACGGTGGTCAGGTTTTGCGGGAAAGGCGGCAGGTTGGCCCCTGTCCAGATATAGGTTGCTCCCGGCCCATAAGGCGTTCCCGAAAGGGTCACGGTTCCGCCACTGCACAAGGCATCGGTGCTGGCGAGCAACTGAGCCGCCGGTGAGGGCTGCATCGTGATGCTCAATGGAATGCTGGCACTGTTCGTACAGCCGAGGGAAGACATGGCCGTCACTGTGTATATCCCAGCCGATGACATGTTCACGTTCTGCAAAACGATTTGGGCAGTGTCGCCTGGCACGGGGCCGAGCGGGCCTGTCCATGCCCACGATACGGCTTCACCGCCGCTGTCCAGTATCGTCACGGATGAATTACCATCAACGCAGGTCGTTTGACCGTCAATGGAAAGGCTCAATGCGGGCGGTGCTTCCACGAGCACGCTCCATTCGGCGGTATCCGAAGCGCAGCCGTCCACCTCCACGAAGAAGTAGTAAGTATAA
>JRYF01001972.1_pt1 | contig 10792 bp, 8 predicted proteins | sample 235331 | NCBI WGS metagenome assembly JRYF01 (sample SAMN03074217, study PRJNA261475) | activated sludge metagenome | biome: Wastewater Treatment Plant; feature: Wastewater; material: Activated sludge; isolation source: activated biomass of a wastewater treatment plant treating hydrocarbon... ... | reverse complement strand
CATCTTAAACAATGACCAACAACCCCCTCAAACTGCCACACCCCCCCTACATCCGACAAAACATGTCAAAAGCCAACATCCTCATCATTGACGACGAAAGAGACATCCTCAACCTATTGTCCCGCATCATCCGGTTGGAGGGTTATCAGGTATTTCAGGCGGAAACCGGTAAGAAAGGCTTGAAAATCCTGGAGCAAGAGAAAATCCACGCCATCATCTGCGACGTGAAGTTGCCCGATGCCAACGGGGTGGAAATGGTACCCCGCATCAAGGAAATCAGCCCAGACAGCGAGGTGATCCTGCTCACCGCTTTCGGTGCCATCCCCGACAGCGTGACGGCCATCAAGAGCGGTGCGTTTGACTACATCACCAAAGGCGACGACAACAACAAGATCATCCCCCTGCTGAGCAAAGCAGTTGACAAGGCCCTGCTCCAGTTCCGGGTACAGGAGTTGGAAGCCCAGGTAAGTGGTCAGCGCCACAGCTTCGACAAAATAGTGGGCAGGTCGAAGCCTATGCTATATGCCATCGAAATGGCCAGGAAAGTGGCCGCCACCGGCACGACCGTGTTGCTGACCGGCGAAACCGGCACCGGGAAAGAGGTCTTTGCGCAAGCCATTCACACTGAAAGCCAGCGGTGTTCGAAGCCTTTCGTGGCCGTCAATTGCAGCGCATTGGGCAAGGAGATTTTGGAAAGCGAGATGTTCGGACACAAGACAGGGGCATTTACCGGAGCCGTAAAAGACAAAACCGGCCTCTTCGAGGAGGCCCACGAAGGCACCATTTTTCTGGATGAAATAGGTGAAATGGATTTGGCCCTTCAGGCCAAATTGCTTCGGGTACTCGAAACGGGCACTTTTTTGAAAGTTGGTGAAACAAAAGAAACCAAGGTGGACGTGCGCGTGATCGCCGCCACCAACCGGGACCTGCAAGCCGAAAGCGAAAAGGGCAGTTTCCGCCTCGACCTTTACTACCGCCTCTCCGTGTTCAGCATCCGACTGCCTTCCCTCCGGGAACGGCAGGCCGACATCCCGCTGCTGGCACGGCATTTCATCGAAATGTTCACCTCCCGCATGGGCCGCAAGCCGCTCGGCATGGACGATTCTTTTCAAAAAGCCCTTGCCAACCATATCTGGAGGGGAAATATAAGGGAGTTGAAAAACGTCATTGAAAGGGCCGTCATCCTCGCCTCCAGCAACGAACTTACCCTCGACTGCCTGCCCTTCGACTTCCAGTACACCGAGTCCGGCGACCCTGAGGATGCTCTAAAACTCGCTGAAATGGAGAAAATGCACATTCGGAAAGTTCTCGCCCACACGAAAGGCAACAAGACCAAAACCGCCGAATTGCTCGGTATCGGATTGGCAACGCTGTACAGAAAAATCGAGGAATATGGAATTTGAAGAGGGCTGGGCCGGCACCGCCATCAATGCGGTTCATAGATCACCCTTACGAAAGCACTGAGCCTTTCCTTTTCCCGGTTCAGGGAGATGCCCGGCACGATGCCTATCATAAGGTTATCCTGAATGGCCAGCCGCATTTGCGGACGGATGGTGGTGTGGAAATAACCGTCGCCTGCCAGTTTGTTGAACTCGACACCGATGAAATTCCGGGAGCCGGGTATCATGTAGTGGAAGTTGGTGTTGATTTCATAGGAAAGATCCAAGCCTTTGTGGCCAAAATGGGAAAGCAGGCGCGGGCCAGTGTAGATGAGGGAGTGCCAGTTGGGGCCAAGCCTTTTTGCCGCGATAAAAAACGGGTTGAAAAGCACGCCTTGTAAGGCATTGTTGAATTGAATGGCATCGAGGTCGGTCAACTCCAGTTCCGTGATGGCTCCCACGGCGAGGGACATTTGCCGCCGCTCCGAAACGAGAAAAGTATATTGGGTAGCCAATTTCAGGCTTTCCACCCGGTTGGAGGGTTTTGTGGGCAAGGTATTGCCGTTTTCATTGCCACCCCTTCGCGGGCGGTCGCCAAAGGAATGTAGGCTAACGGGCACTTCGATCTCCAGCCCCCAGCGGTCCATCACGGCCCATTCGTACTCGACGAGAAATTCGTAGCTATCAAATTGGCCCCTGTCCACGAGGGCAGCCCCCACGTTCCATTCCTTTTCGCCCTTGCGGGCACCCAAATCTCGTATGAGGTCAATGTAAAGCGGCTCGGCATGGAGCACTTTGGCGGGCAGATGAGGGTCTTCCCCTAAGTTTTCATGGCTTTGCGCATAGCAGCAAACAGTCAGGATCAGGCACAAACTCAGCGTGAGTGAGCAATGTTTCATCAGTACAACCACTTTTTTGTAAAAGAAATATAACATCCGGTAATCCCGGCATTAGGCAAAACGAAGCCGGCAAATATGTATAAACATACTTTGCCGGCGCTTCGGAGGGATTCTTCTACGTTTGCACTGCAAAGTTGCGCCCTCCATCCACGCACATCTTTAAGGGAGTATTATAATGATATTAGAAAACCATTAGAGCCACTTGTTTTGGTCATTAAGGTCATCGAAATTATTGAGCATTTTGCAATTTCTTGGCTTTTTATCGAATGCGAGCGCCCAATAATGCTAACTTTAACCCCAAGTCTCTTCCTGCCCCACTAACATCAAACGCCCTTTGTACGCGACTTCTCCCCTCCTTTGAGGCTGGCAAAGGGACAACTCTAACCCATCTAACCCATCTAACCCATCTAACTCATAACCCAATGCTCCGCACCACCGTCATAGGCTCTTACCCTTTCCCCTCCTGGCTTGAGTTTGCTTCGCAAAACCTCGACAAATTTGGCCGTGCCGACATGGAAGAAATCATCGAGGATGCCGTCACAGTGGCCATTCACGACCAAGTGAGTGCCGGACTCGACGTGATCACCGATGGGGAACAGGCCCGTCTGGATTTCAACCTGAGTTTTTACGGCTACATCGAGGGGATCTCCCAAAATGCCGAAGTGCCCCGCCGTTGGGGACCGCCTGCACATGATCAGCGCGGCAAACATGCCATCATAGCCGAGTTGGGTGCTTCCAGGGGGCTGGGCACGGTGGAGGAATTTAAGCGGCTGCAACGACTCGCTCCGCCCGGCCCCACCTTGAAAGCCAGCGTGCCGGGGCCTTACACCCTCAGCGGCAGGCTGCTGCCCAACAAGCAGTATCCCGACCGGTACGCCATAGCCGAGGCCCTGTTGCCCATCGTACAGCGGGAACTGGAAGCCCTCGTTGCTGCCGGCTGCACCGAGATTGCACTCGATGAGCCGTCCATGAGCTGCTACGCCCACAAGGAAGATACCCGCCACCTGGTGGATATTTTCAACCATACGGTGGAGACGGTGGCCGGAAGATGCCGATTGTCAACCCATCTTTGTTTTGGGAATTACAAAGGCCACCCGGTTGGGAAGCGGCGCATTGCGCCCATGTTGCCCAATTTCCTCGACCTCCAAGTGGATGAAATCCACCTCGAAATGGCCAACCGGGAGTTCGCCGAAGTGGAACTGCTGGCCGAATTTGCCCAACGGACCGATGTGGCCGTCGGCATCGTGGACGTGAAAAGCTACTACATCGAAACGGTGGAGGACATCGTGGAGCGGATTCATCGCTGCCTGAAATACGTCCCAGCCGAAAAACTTTCCCTGGCTCCCGATTGTGGACTCAGCCAAACGGCGCGCTGGGCAGCCAGATTGAAATTACAGAACATGGTCGAGGGAGCGAGAAGGGTACGGGAAAGTGGGTGATTGCTTTTTTCAACAAAAAAAATATCAAAATGAAAAACCGGACAGCCATCCTAATCCTAATCGGTCTGATTTTGCTGTTTTCTGCCTGTCAGAACGGGGCAGGGCCTCCCCACAGCGACAATGGCCAGGACAGTGATCATTACACGGAACAGCACCGCCCGCAATTCCATTTTTCTCCTGAAAAAAAATGGATGAACGACCCCAATGGCATGGTTTACCACGATGGGGAATACCACCTGTTCTACCAGTATTACCCCGATAGCACGGTTTGGGGGCCGATGCACTGGGGGCACGCCGTCAGCAAGGATTTGCTGCATTGGGAACATTTGCCGGTAGCGCTGTATCCCGACTCCCTGGGCTACATTTTTTCCGGCAGTGCGGTGGTTGACCGGAACAATACCAGCGGTTTTGGCAAGGATGGCAAGCCGCCGCTCGTGGCCATTTTTACCCACCACGACCCAGCAGGCGAACGGGCCAGCAGGAACAATTTCCAGCACCAAAGCATCGCTTACAGCAACGACCGTGGCCGCACCTGGACGAAATACGCAGGCAACCCGGTCATTCCCAATTCCGAAAACATAAGGGATTTCCGTGACCCGAAGGTGATTTGGCATGAAGCCTCGGCGCAATGGGTGCTGGTGCTCGCCGCTTTCGATCATGTCAAGTTTTATGGCTCCCCAGATTTGAAGAACTGGGCGCACCTGAGCGATTTCGGCAAGGAGTGGGGTTCGCACGGCGGTGTGTGGGAGTGCCCCGACCTTTTTCCCATGAAAGCACAAGACAGCGGCAAAACCCACTGGGTGCTGTTGTTGAGCATCAATCCCGGCGGGCCGAACGGCGGCTCCGCCACCCAGTACTTCCTCGGTAATTTTGATGGTAAAAACTATACCCTCGACCCCGATTTTGCCAAAATGGTACAAAACGAAAACGCCGTTTGGCTCGATTGGGGCCGCGACAATTACGCTGGTGTCACCTGGTCGGACGTGCCGGAGGAGCGCCGTATTTTCATGGGCTGGATGTCGAATTGGGACTATGCCCAGTCCGTGCCCACGCAGGATTGGAGAAGTGCCATGACGCTGCCCCGCACCTTGTTCCTCGGCACCATTGCGCCGGGGCTTCGTCTGGCGGCGCATCCTGCACAGGAGTTGGAATCACTGCGCCGGCTCACGTATCCCCTCGACGAAAAAACGATTGCCGGTGCGCTGGACATGACGGACAGGCTTGGGTTCCCGCCCTCCGCCATGGAAGTTTTGCTGGAGGTGGAAATACCGGAGGGTGCGGCCACCGATTTCGGCATCGCCCTGTCCAATGGAAAAGGTGAGGAATACCGGATAGGTTTTGATGCAAAAAGCGGAAGGTATTACAGCGACCGAACGAAGTCGGGGCCGTTGGGTTTTTCGGATAAATTCGCCGGGACACGCCACTGGGCACCCCGCGCCAACCCCGCTCCGGTACTGCGTTTCCACGTATTCTTCGATGTTGCTTCCTGCGAATTGTTCGCAGACTGGGGCACCGTGACGATGACGGAAGTTTTTTTCCCTTCGGAAAAATATGACCGCGTGAAAATCTATGCCCAGGGCGGTGAGGTCAAAGTGGTTTCCGGGCAGTTTCATCAGTTGAAATCAATCTGGAGGTAAAATACCAATGAACAGTGACGCTTGCGCATCAATGCCAAAGACAAGCAAGGGTCAGATTTCCGAAGTTTTTTAAAACTTCGGAAAACCCTATCGGCATCAAAAGACACCCGGAATGACCGCTTTCCTTTCGGGCGGATAATCCTCGAATTTTTCCTTGTACCAGCGGTGGTGGCTCAGCGAGCGGGGGATGAGGTTGGCTGCCGTCCAGATGGCAAAGCTGAGTGCAGGCAGGTTCCAGCAGAGGATGGCAAAGCCGGCCCATTCTATTATTTCCCCAAAATGATTGGGGCAAGATATGTGTCGAAACAAACTGCCCGACGGGATTTTGTAACCCATTTCTCCGGGCCGGCGCAAACGGCGCAGGGCATTGTCGGAGCGGATGTTGATGGCAGCCCCGGTCAGGAAGACCGCCGTGCCCACGATGAAACAAGGTGCAGAAAACCAATCACTTGAATACTTTTCGGCTAAATTGCCGAGGTAATAGCCGTTCAGGCCACCGTTGACGAGGTTGAAAAAAACGGCGGAAGCAACGACGGCTACCGGTACATTTTTGCCGCGCATCCTGGCCCGGAAGGGATAGACGAGGCTTCGGTTGGCGTAGTGCCCTGCCCAAAGCAAAACAATGACCCACGTGGGTGCCGTCATATCGTTTTTTCCAAAAAAAAGAAAAAAGGCGAGGGTAAGCGGGGAGACGATTTCCATCAACACCCAGCCTGGGCGGTAGGGCATCTGCAGCCCCCACCGGTGGTCGGCATGGCGGCCATACGGCGCAGTGATTTTCAATTGGACGGGCACCAGCAGCAGGGCGAGGGCTATCCAGGCCCAGCAAATTTGGTAAAAGAAGGTTTCTTGCATCGTCGTTTTGTTTTTGGCCATTGTGGGCCTTTTTCATGCTCCGGTCGGTTTTTCTATCGTCGGCAAAAAAAAATTAAAAAAAGTGGCATTTTCTGCAACCGATTTCATTTTTCACCTGTCTATGCCTGTGAATTGAGCAAACAAAAAGTACCGCTTGTCGAAGATAGTGGCTACCTTTGTAGAGGCAATGGCAATTTTGGCACACTGTTCAAAACTTTTATCAAAGTTAGAAATCTGTGTTTTTGAAATGCCTTTTCTTTTGCAAGCACCTCGACCGAAAACAACCTGACTTTCACATGGAAAAGAAAAAAACACCTCCGTTTGGCTGGATACTTTTGACAGCCTTGAGCATTTCCTGCTACGTTTATTTACACGCCGCCTCCGTCGAGCAATTCGGCTCATGTCCCTCGGCTCTTTACCAAAACATGGGCGAGAGGGACAAAGAAGCGAAAGTTATACTGCCCGATGTCGCCTTTGTGAAGAAAATACTCAACATCACGAAAATCGTGATGCCATCCGAATAGTAGCCAAATCGAACAATCTACGTTGACAGAAAAGCCTCATCGTCTCAACAGCGGTGAGGCTTTCGTTTTTCTGTTTGTAAAAATTCGATTATTGTCGCAGTTTATCTTACTTTTGCGTAGTCTCCCCTTCCATCTTGTTGGTGCACTGCAAGATGCCTCTCACCTTAATTTCCCTATAAGTGGTGCGTATTAACCGTTTTGGTGTATTGCTCACTCATTTACTTGTCTTTCAACTTTTCTCAAGTAAATCAATATCATCATGAAATGTAAAACAACAAAATCACTTTGGCTACTGGCCTTTTGCGCTGGTTGTGGTTTGCTCCATGCACAACAACCACAACCGGACAATCGCCTGGCCCCGGAACCGGAACAGGTGCTCATCCAGCATCGGCCTATTCCGCCCGTACCTGTATCGGAGAATGCTCCGCCAACGGCTACTGAAAAATCAGACCCAGCCTCCCAACTTCCCGTGCCCGGGGAACCCTTTGACGAGGATGCCGCAAAGGAAGCTGCCTTCAGGCCCATCCCGCCTGCACCTCACGACGAGAAGGCGCAACTACCTACCCAAAGCTTGGAAAAAGCCAAACAACCTGTTAATGCCACTTCAGGCTTTGAAGAACCTTTCGATGAATTGGCCAAACCACCTGTAAAGCCTATTCCGCCCGTCCCCGTCAATGAAAAAAAGGGACAAGACCAATAAGACCCCCATTGTGTAACCAACATTTTTCTTCAAACTTTCCTAAATGAAAGACGACTTCCTCTTCCTCAAAAAAGGGCTGTTCAGCAACAAGCTCTGATCAATGGGCCTGATTGCCGGCACCCATCAAGGTGAGTGGTCGTAATTCAATTACACAAAATCATAATCTTCCCGAAATGAAAAATTTTCTCATATTCATCCTTTCTTTTCTTCCCATCTTGGTTTTTGGACAAAACAATATCAACGTCACCGGCTCAGCGACGACTAATAGGTTGGCCATTCTGGAAGCTACCAACCTAAATGCCAATTTTGATATTCTCGAAATTCAAGCGCCAGCCAATCCAACAGGGAACGGCCAGTTCATCGAATGTCAGATAGGCGCTGCAGGGGAAATCCGCGCCCAAATCAACTACGACGGCTCTGCCTTTTTCAATAATCAGATACAAGTTGGCTCCCAATTGTTGTTGGACGATAGTGGTCTTTTCAATTCTTCTGAAATCCTGATGAGCGACAGCGATGGTCATCAGACGGTCAGGTTGCGGGCCAAGGACTCAAGCGGTGGAACAGGGGGCGAAATATTGTTTTATGCCAATAACACCACTGGCGGGCTTACCAATACCATTGAGATTGACGGCAACTGGGCCAATACCGGCAGAGGCCGCATCCGCACCAGCGAGCTGCAAATCCTCGGCGGCTCCGACATCGCCGAAAATTTTGACTTTGCGGCCAATAAGCACAACCAGGCCATCCAACCGGGCATGTTGGTAGCCATTGACCCGGTGGAACCCGGCAAACTCAGCATCACCACCCAGGCTTATGACAAACGCGTGGTGGGCGCTATTAGCGGCGCGAACGGTGTCAATACTGGTCTATACATGAGCCAAACCGGCAGTATCGCTGATGGTGAACATCCTGTAGCATTGGCTGGCCGTGCCTACATATTGGCCGATGCTGCGCAGGGGGCCATTCGCCCCGGCGACTTCCTGACCAGTTCCCCAACGCCCGGCCATGTCATGAAAGTGAAAAACCACAAAAAAGCACAAGGTGCCATTGTTGGAAAAGCCATGAGCACGCTGGACAGCGGCACAGGTTATGTATTGGTGTTAATCAATTTGCAGTAGTTGATCATTGAATGGTTTGAAGCCATTTTTTTTCCATCATTGGGAAATTTGGAATAGGTGAGCGCATTTTTCCTTGTTGCCAATCACATAGTAGTGATGGCAATGGGATCATTATGACTGCGATTTATTTTTTCCATAATTCCTGAAACATTCACCAAACATTCCTAGTAATTATGAAAAATATCATCGTGTCATTGACACTTATATTTGGGTGTGCGCTGTCTTTGTCGGCACAAGAAATGCCGCCAGACATAGACTTGGGCAGGTTAAACCCTTATCCTTTTATCAATTCGATCCTTTTGGACCTTCATGAAAAATCGCAGGAAAGCATAATCGGCACCCTCGAAAAGGCTGCCTCCCAACGCATGTTGGTAAAGGAAGAAAAAGTCTATGTCGAGTTTGTGATGGGCGGCGTGGAAGAAACCGACCTGAGCATAGGCCCCGAAGTGCTCAGGGGCCTGCCCCACGTGGAGCTGAACAACGTTTATTTAAACCGTGCCAGCGCCTGGATCCGCATAGATCAATTGCTGAATGTCGGGCAGATGCTGCCAGTGGAGTATCGCATCACCGAGGTGATCATGGCCTACGAAGACAACGAAGGTCCCGGACTGATGAACAGCGACACCTATTCGGCGCAAGGGGGCAATGGGCGTGTGATTGCCGTCATTGATGGCGGCTATCAAAACCTCACGGCAGCCCGCAATGCGGGAGCGGCTCCCACTGTCGCCAATACCACCGAAATTGATTACACTGGCACGGGGATACAAACAGACACCCGGCACGGAACCGGCTGCCTGGAGACTGTTTTTGACCATGCGCCCAATTCCACCTACCGCATTTACAAAGTAGGCAGTTTGGCTGATATGGGAACCGCAGTCACCAATTGCATCAATAATGGCGTACATATCATTACCCACTCTTTGAGCCGCTATAACACCGGATGGGGCGACAATACCGGGGCCGCCTGCGCCGCCGCCGCCAATGCCTCCAACAATGGCCTGCTTTTCTTTACTTCGGCAGGCAATCGCAACGGCACCCATTGGCAGGGCAACTTCAACGACCCCAACAACAACAATTGGCACAATTGGTCAGGAGGGGACGAGCAGAACAACTTTTCCGTTTCCAATACGGGGCAGGTTTTTGCTTCCTTGCAATGGAACAGCGCCTCCACCACCGACCACTACGACCTCTATCTATACAATGCTACCAACAACACTATCCTGGCCTCCAGCACCAATACCAACGACTTTGAGACCGTGGTATGGGACAACAACACTGGCGCCACCGTGAATGTCTATTTGGCTGTTCGGTCCAAAACCGCCAACCCACCACAGTTTGAGCTGTTCAATCACGACACCTTCTGCACTGATTTTGAGTATGCCTCCACGACCAACAGCACCACCTCCCCTTCCAATTCGACGGCAGCGAATGTCATCAGCGTGGGGGCAGTGCCCCGGCTTGACTACAATAGCGCACCCGGCACATCCGGCATCATTGCAGGATACAGCAGCCGGGGGCCCACCAACGGCGGAGCCACCCGGCCACATATATGTGCGCCTACCAATACGACGACAGTATCATACAACGGACCCTTTGGCGGCACAAGCTGCGCCACTCCCAATGCCGCAGGTGCGGCAGCAGCTTTCTGGTCGGGGCACTCCGCTTTGAATGCAAGTGGTGTCCGGCAAATCATGTTCTCCAAGGCTGGTCGTTACAAAGATTGGGGAACTGCGGGCAACGACAACATTTATGGTCGGGGCGGTGTATTTTTATACCCGTACAATAGCTTTAATCGCTACATCCTCAAAAGCGCCGGAAATACCACTTCCTTGCCGACTCTGCCTTATTACAGCATGACCAATGTTGACGAAGACCCCGGTGTGCCGAACAACAGAAATATTATTTACCTGGACAGTTCAGATGATGCACCGGGCACCATCTTAATTGATAGGCCAATGTTTTATTATTCTATTCCCGGTACCATCATTGATTGAGATACAAAGCGCTAGTAGCGCCATGCACGAAATTCTTGAATGTTTTGGAATGGGCCAGACCTGTTATCACTCCAAGTTCTAACAAGTCTTTAACCTTCAAAAACTTAGTTCACAGCCCAATAGGGCACCACACTGTATATTATTTTGATAATATCCTATTTTATCCAGTCTTAGCACCACTGCAATAGGTTTTCCCGGTACATGCTCGGGAAAACCTATTGCGGTGCAGCTTAGGGACGAGGCATCA
>JRYF01000356.1_pt1 | contig 10801 bp, 24 predicted proteins | sample 235331 | NCBI WGS metagenome assembly JRYF01 (sample SAMN03074217, study PRJNA261475) | activated sludge metagenome | biome: Wastewater Treatment Plant; feature: Wastewater; material: Activated sludge; isolation source: activated biomass of a wastewater treatment plant treating hydrocarbon... ... | reverse complement strand
AAGTCTTCCTTGTCAGTTCGCCAGCGCGTTGCGCGCGTCCACCAGTGCCTGCATGTAGAAGCACGGCTTCAAGCGCCCGGTCTTCTGCAGGTGCTCGATCAGCTCGCCCGTCTTCAGTGCCAGCTCGGCCAGCACCACGCGCTCCACGCGCAGCGCTTCCGTGGCCTCATCCAGCAGCGCCGCGATGTCGCTTGCACCATCGTTGCGGCACAAGTCGGCCTCGTCTTGCAGCCTCGAAATCAGGTCGGTTTGCTTATCCACGTCGTTTAGTCCTGGTACGGTTGCACTATCTCGCTTCGGAGCCAGGGCCTAACAAGCCGGCCAAGGGCGACCGTCCGCTGGCGCGGCCGGCGCCTTACCGGCAGCGTTAGCCCCCAATCTCAGACCGCAGCCGCGCAGCCACGGCGCGGCTCTTGTCCAGTTCGGCCACCATCTTCTCCACGCGGTCGGCCCGGAACCCGCGCCATGCTGCCTGCCGCTCAAACACCAGTTCTGCGGCGTCTTCAATCCTGGCGTCTAGGGCCTCGTGTGCGTCGCGCAGCAAAGCGGCCAGTTCGTCCAAGCGTGCGCGCACCTCTTCCTCCAGTCGCTCGACGCGAAAGCTGTTGAGCTGAATGCTTTGCGGTCGCTGCGCCAGCTCCAGCGACACACTGGCGTTCACCAGTTCGTCTATCAGGTCGCCGATGCCTTTGCGCTTCGGCGCGTTGGGGCCTAGCCCATCGCTGAACTCGGGCCCGCGGTCGGCGGCGCTCGTGTCGTCTGTGCTCATCGGTTACTCCTGTGGCCCCCGCGCGGGCCGGTTACCTCTGCGTTAGGGCGCTCTTCGCCGTACAGGCGTTGCAGTTCGGCGCGCACGATGTCGCGGCGCTCCATCAGCCCGTCTGTGCTCAGTGGCTCGCCAAGCTCACCAGACTGGTGGGCAAAAAATGCAATGGCGTCAATCTCGTCAAGCAGCTCTTGGTAGGTCATACCTGTCGCTTCAGCTAGGCCAGCGACCGAATGCGAGCAGCGCACAGCCTCGCCTCTGTCGCCGGCCCTTTTCCGTCCGCCTCCCAGAGTCGGGCCTCGTCCTCGCAAGCACCGGCGCATCGCTCGCGCATCGCCAATACTGCGGCAGCGCGGCCTGCCCGCTCAGCATCCAGCACGCGGGCATCGTCGCGCCGTAGCGCGATTAGTCGCTCGATCTCGTCCTGGTCGATCTCGCGCTCCCGTTCGTAGCTCAGCTGCTGGCGTTCCAGCGCGGCGCTGGCGGCGGTGAGGGCGTCATTGAATCGGCGACCGTAATCGCCATCGCGTGGCGCCGTCATCGCCTCCACACACTGCCGCAGCGCGGCGTAGGGGTCAGTCATTTCTTCTCTCCAAGTGCGCGGACCTTGTGCGCGAAGAACAAGGCGTGGTTGTCGTTGTGCCACCGCCGCTCATGCTCGGCCATAAGCATCCGCGCCGCATCCTCCAGCGCCTGCTGGTAGCACTGCTGGCCGTAGGCGCTCATCTTCTCGATGCGCCATAGGTCAATGTCTGGTCGGTCGCCTTCGGGGTCTGTGAATGCGTGATCGCGTGGCGGCAACGCCGGAAACTTGATCTTGTCGATCATCGCCCGGCCTCTCGCGCGGCGTCGATGGCGGCGTCGAATGCGTCTTCCTCGTCGTGCTTAGTTGGCGGCGGCCCTTCGACTACGATTGACCATCGGCCGCCCCAGTGCTCTGCGGTACTGCGGCAGTGGGCGGCGATCCACCTATAGCGGCTCGCATCCTCCACCGCCACATCCCGCTCGCGCTCCGCCTTCAGAAGCCGCTCCTCGCGCACCCATCGGGCAATATCTCCATCGCGCCATCCCATGCAGTTCTCGCCGCCGCACTTTCCGAGCTTGTTGGCGAGCGCGTCCCGCTCGGCCAGCAGCGCGGCGAGCAGCAATTTGAGATCATCCGGGAACATCAGCCGGAGCGCGCCATGTGCCGCATCGCGAAGGGGTTGGTATCGGTCGGTCATGCCTTGCCTCCATCCCGCTCTGGCTGGCACAGCGGGATCATCTGGTCAATGGTGTCGCGCAGCGCTTGCCACTCATCCGGGCTGATCTGGATGATCTTCCCGATGTCCGTGCGCCCATGCTGAGTCACCTCGACGAACTCGCCGGCCCCCTCGTCGACGATCCGCACGTGCGTCGTCATTTCGCTGAGCAGCATCTCGTGCTCGGGCACGACTGCGATTTCGGTCACGCGGGTGATGTACTTCACACAACCTCCCACGCCGGCACCCACTGCGGGCGCGGCCTAACGTTTGCGATCGGATCGAGCGCCATGGGTCGCGTCGCGCAGTTCTCGCGCTCGTGCAGCTCGTCCCACAGCGCCACCATCAGCTCGCGCCGGGTGCGGCGCCAGCCGAAGTGATCCTCAAGCACGCACAGCGCCTCCCTGCCGTGCAGCTCGCGCGCCTCGCCGATCGGGATCATCGCGACCCCAGGAACTCGTGATTCCATCCGCCAGGCCCCTCGCAGCGGCTGACTACCTTGTCGGTGCCCTCGCTCACCATCCGCCATTTAGCGGGCCGCTTCGGGTCGTCGAGATCGCCGAGCACCGCAACCGCCTCGCTCGCTCGCCGCACAGCGGCCTCGTCCAGCCCGCGCAGCACGACGCGCCATGACCCGTTCGTGTTCAGTTCGAGTTTCATGACGCATCCCTCAGCAGATGCCGCCGGATGCCGACGATGCCGTTGCCGGGCTCCGGCAGCGCCGTGGGCGCGGGCGGGGGCTCGAGGAAGCCGGAGCCGCCGCCGTTCATGGTGCGCACGTACTCGGACTCCACGCGCGCCGCGGCCACGATCGTGCCGGCCAGGTCGTTGATGACGCGCGCAGGCGCTACGTCGAGCGTGCCCGCGCGCACGGCGCGCAGCGCGCCGAAGAGTTCGGCGTACAGCGCCGTGATGTCGTCAGCCACAGTGAGGCTCCTCGGTGGGGTGGGTGGGGGTATCGCGCGCACTGTGCTCGCGCGCGCGCCGGTTGATCTGCCGCACCAGCGCGCCGCGCAGTTGCGTGATGCGCGCCAGCTCGGGCGGCAGGCGGGTATGGACGCTGTTGCGCCGCATCAGCTCCTGGCGCGTGATCAGCTCGACGGCATCGAGCGTGATCGCGGCTTCGTCCGTCGTGCGGCGCCCGGGGCGGAAGACGACCACATGCCCCGGCGGCATCGGCCCGTGCGCGGCCTCCCAGACCAGGCGGTGCACGGCGATCCAGTCGCGCGGCGCGTAGCCTGTCTCGGATACCTTGCGCTGCAGGTATCCGTCGGGGTTGACCCGCGTGCTGCCGACCGGCCGCCAGGTGTGCGGCCGGTGGCCGGGGCCCCAGCGGGTTTCGTGGCAGCGGCCGCCGGGGTCGAAGTGGCGGCCCTTGTTCCACGGCACGTTGCCCGGGCGGAAGCGCGAAGCGATGCCGCGCTCCCCAGCGCGCGCGTGGCGGCCGTGCTCGGCCAGCAGCTCCGGGGACTTGCGCAGGCCGAGCGCGCAGGCCTTCGCGTAGACCGTCTTGATGTCGCGGCCGAGCTGCGCGGCGATGCGGGCGGTTGGCATGTGGGGGTAGACCTCGCGCAGGATGGCGATGGCGGAGGGGGACCAGGGGCGGCGGGGCATGGTGGCGCCGTCAGCAGGTAACTGGGAGCGGCTCCGCAGGCACGCATGGGCAGGTACTGGTAAACGGCGCGTTGCCGCGCCCGCACCGCGGGCACAGCCAGCCAACGGGGCCGGGCGGCGGTAATGGCGTGGCCAGCTTGGTGCACCAGTGCATGTGCGTCCCGGCCAATGCGCCGCATTCGGGGCAACGCGGGCGGCGCCCCAGGTCGGTCGGCATGCACTCCGGGTCGCTCGCCATCGCTTCGTCGATTAGGTCTCGCATCAGGCTTCCTTTGGTGTCGGCGCTGCCCGCCTCCGCCGCTGCCAATCCCGCGAAATCACCCCGCGCCCGCGGATGCGCGGGTCGGCGCGGAAGCGCATGTCCTCCCCGCTCGGGCAGCGGGTGATCTTGACGCCGGGCGGCACGATCGCGGGCGCGGCGGGGTCCAGCGTCAGGCGCGCCTTGGCAATCGACGTGGTCTTGTACGTGCGCTGCACCGGCCGCGCGACCGGGCGGAACAGGCCGCTCGGGGTGGGTGCGTCGGCGGCCGGCGGCGGGGGGGCGTGCTGGGGCAACCAGAATCGCAGCGTGCGCGGCGCCGGGCAGCGGGCAACGGCGACGCCGTTGCTCACCAGCCGATACAGGGTGTCGCGCGCCGACTGCGTGCTGACGCCGCGCAGGTGCGCGAGCTCGGCCGGCGACAGGCCCTGCGCGCCGCGCTGCTCGAGCAGCTCGTGCACCAGCCGCTGCGCCTGGTGCGGCGCGCAGGGCTGCCGGGGGCTGTGGCGCGTGGTCATGACGGGTTGCGGGTGATGCGGACGAGGGCCGGGGTCCATGTCTCGGCGTCGTGCCACTGGACGACCTCGATCAGGCCGCGCCAGATGCCGTAGGCGATCGCCTGGCGCACCATGTCGATCGACTCGTCGCAGGCCTCGCGCGGGTCTAGCATGTGCCGCACGTCCCAGAGGCGATCGGCGTCGGGGCGGATGCGCACGGCCTCGCACTCGATGTCGGCGACGACCAGGCGGTCCGCAAGACGGTAGGCCAGCAGCGTCATCTCCGCGTCGCTGTTGTCGGGAGCGGCAGCGGCGCCGGCGGTTGCCGGGGCGAGGATGGCGCACGGCGGCGGGGGGTCATAGCGCATCGTCGTCGTCTCCGGTGGCTGGGGGGGGGTGGGCGCGGCAGGCGTCGCGCAGGCCGGCGTAGTGCTGCAGGAACATGGCGCGCCAGTCGCGCCAGTCGAAGCTGGCGTCGTCGTAGTCGGCGAGCCAGATCTCGGCGCTGGGGGCGATTCCGTGCAGCGCCGGCCAGTCCGGGCCGCCGGGGGGCATCAGGCAGCGGCGCTCGGTGGCGAGCATGCGCAGGTCGGCCGCGCGGATGGCGCGGCGGTAGCCGACCGACGCCGCGCGCACGCCGAATCGGCGCTGCACCTGCGCGCGCACGCGCGACTCGAGCCGCCGCCAGGCGCGCCAGGCGCGGTCAGGGTCATCGGCGTCGAGCGCGTCCTTGAGCGGCGTGGAGAGGTCGCCGATGTAGGCCTCGTGCGCGTCGTGCAGCAGGCCGGCCAGCAGCGCATGCGGGCTGTCGATGCCCATCTCGTCGCGCATGACGGCGACGACGTGGATGCTGTGCTCGGCGACGCTGTAGGGGCGCCGGCAGGCGCCGGTGAAGCGGTTGAGCTGCGCGAGGTGATGCGCAACATCGTCAATCGACAGGGCCGCTGGGTCGGCCAGGCGCAGGTCGACGCGGCGGCCGGTGGAGGTTATGAGCCAGGTCATGTGTCGACCTGCGGCAGCTGCAGCTTCTTGCACACCATCGTCTGAAGAACGCCGAACTTGGCCTGCGCGTCGGCGTTGGCTCTCCGTTCGTCGTCGGTCAGCTCTTCAGTGCGGATGAACGAAACCTCGCGCACGGCCTTGTTTAGTGCGTTTGCGATTTCCGCGCCGCGGTCCTTCAACGCGAGCCGCGTTTGTTCGTTGGGCGGGATCACCATGTAGCCGACGCCTTCGACGAGCCGCAGCTTTATGCGATGGTTTTCCAGCAGGCTCTGGCACAGCTCGCCAATCGCGAAGTTGAACAGCATCTGCTGCTGCATTGCCTCCAGTCCGTTTAGGTCGCGTGGGTCCACCACACCGAAGCCGGCGCGCAGGTAGTCCATGGGGATCGTCTCGCCGTCCTTCAGCCCTCGGGCAAGCAGGTCGCTTTCGACCTGCCGCCAGGCGGGATACAGCTTCATGCCGTCCCTGTCGCTGGCGGCAGCGCTCATTGCACGCTCACCAGTTCGAAGCGCCCGAAGCGCGGGCGGTAGTCGCCAAGGCCGATCATGGCGCCGGTGTCGCGCACCACGCGGGTGATGTCGTCGGCCTGCAGGGACGACTCGTCGAACAGCAACGTAAACGTCATCTCCCAGTCGCGGAAGATTGGGCGGCATCGTGTCACCTTGGACGTGCCGACCTTGACGCTGCGGATGTCCACAAAGCTCTTGTTGCCGAAGAGCTTTGCGGGGTCGCGCGGGCCGTTGAAGGTGAGCGGGACCTTGTCCTCGCGCACCAGGGCGCAGCGCTTGATCGCGGCGCCCAGCTTATGCAGCTTCCCGCCAGCCACGATGGCGGCGAAGACGTTGTAGCCGGGGATATGAATGCCGCTTTCGTCGTCGTGGTACAGGCCGCCCATCCACTCGAGGCGCGCTATCTCCATCAGGTCGTCTTCGGTCTTCTTGCGCTTGCCGGTTACGCTCTTGATTTCCTTCGTGAGCGGGTCGAACTGGTTGGCCAGCCTTTCGCTGTGCATCATCAACGGCGTGATGCCGCAGACGGTGTAGGTCTTGGACTTCATCGTGTTGCTCCTGTAGTCGTGCGTCAGTGCACGAGGTAAACCACCGCTGCCGATGGCCTGCCTGCTGTACTGACAGCCCCCTGCCTTGCCTCGCCCTGCCTTGCCCTGCCTCGCCTCGCCGAGCCGTGCCGAGCCGCGCCCTGTGGTGTTGCCACCGGCAAACGCTGGTTGCGCTTGCCGCTGAAAACAGCCCCTGCCTTGCCGTGCCGTGCCAGGCCATGCCCCGCCGCGCCGAGCCCCGCCAGGCCTCGCCGAGCCTTGCCTTGCCCGGCCCTGTGGTGTTGCCACCGGCAAACGCTGGTTGCGCTTGCCGCTGAAAACAGCCCCTGCCTTGCCATGCCGTGCCGCGCCATGCCCCGCCGCGCCGAGCCTTGCCCAGCCACGACTACAGGTGTCCGAACACACCGGGGAGCGCCGCACGCGACGCAGCCCGCTGAATTCCGGCCCTTGGCCATCAGCAAATCCACACGCGCTCGATCTCATCGCGCACATGGTTGAGTTCGTCGGCCTGCCGCTGCGCCAGATCGGCGTTGAGGCACTCCATCAGCGGCCACAGGCGAGGCGTGCAGTCGATGCGTCGCACAACCTCGAACACCGTGCGGCCGTCCTGCGCGACGACCGGGCCGCGCACGCGGTACACGGGCGCCGTGCTCACGGCAGCACCACGGACAGGTAACCGGCCAGCAGGCTGATGCCGGCGACGACGGCAACGAGGCCGACGGCGATCATCAGCACCATGGCGCCGCCTGGCAGGCCGTCGGCGTCGTCGTCGGCGCTGCACTGGCAGGCTTGCGGTGTTTGGCAGGGCCGGCGGCCTTGGCAGCAGGCGTCCGACGTGCATGCCGGGCGCGAGCCCGCGTCGGGGATGGTGTCCGCCCACAATGGGCGGTGACGGGGGATGCGCGGGGCGGTGGTCATGACAGCGCCTCCGCGATCCAGATGGCGATGCCGATGCCGATGGCGACCGCCAGCGCAATGTCGGCGGCGATCTCCCGCCGGCTGGCCCGGCGCGGCCAGCGCTCTATGGGGTCGAAGTCGGCCCGGCGCCAGGTCCGGGCCCAGGTGCGCGCGTGGATCGCGCGGCGGGCGTCTGGCAAGCCGTTCATTGCGCGGCCGCCTTGACGACTGGTTTCGATGCGGCCTTGACGACGGGCTTGGCCGCGGCTTGCTTGGTCGTCGGGCGCGACTGCTTCGTGGTCGGGCGCGACGTGGGCTTCTCGACGCGGTGCTCGTCGAAGTCGACAACGTCGCGGTCTTCGATGACGATCAACCCGCCGGATCGCGTCATCGCCAGGCGCAGGTCTTCCGCGAGCTGATCCTCGACTTGTAAGAGTGCCTCGCGCCAAAAACCCGCGCGATCGTCGGCGTCGGCCACCTGCCCGCGCAGATCGGAGAGCTGCTCCTCCAACTCCTCCACGCGGTCGGCAAGCTGCCGCGCGTGGTCGCGCAGGTGCTGGAGCTCCCAGCGGTCGAGCCGCTGGCGCAGCTTCTTGAGGATGGGGTCCATCTCGCCTCCATGCGGCCCGGGGTGGGCCGATGGGGCGAAGTGTCATCCCGCATCCGGGATGTTGTCAATCCCGTTTGCGGGACTGTTACACTTTATTTGTCGGGCAGGTCCTGCGGGCGCGAGTGGGCCTGTTCGCGCAGGTCTCCCAATTCGCGCACCAGACTGTCGATGCGGTGCCAGACCTTGCGCTCGGCCGCGCTGGTTCCGCGTACCAGGGGCGGGTTGTTCGGCTCCAACCCGTCGATGAGTAGCTGCCAGGGTTCAAGCTCGAACACCGCGGCCAGCCTCTCTAGGGTGTCGATGCTGGCACCTGCCGCGCGCCGCTGAATGCGGTCGAGCGTGCCGTTCGATGGGCCGCCGGCGGCGGCGATCTTTGGCAGCGTGTCCAGGTGCGGGCGCGCATCCCGCAAGCGACGCAGGTTGTCGGCCAAGATGTCGCGCGGGCTGCGTCCCATGCCGTGACTGTGACGCCGCGGCCGTCCCGAAGCTGGGATTGACGTTATCCCGAAAACGGGATTACCATGTCGTCCTATGGAGTCGATCATCGTCTACCTCCGGCGCCGGTTGCGCGAGGCCGGCCCTGAGGCGTGGCCCGCGATTGCGGATGCCGCCGGGGTCGCCAAGACGCTGCCGCGCAAGATCGCCTATGGCGATCGCGACAACCCCGGCGTCGCCACGATCCAGCCGTTGCTCGATTACTTCCATGCGCTGGACCGCCGTGCGCCGCGCGGCGTGGAGGCGCCGGGCGAGCCCGCCCCGTCCCCCGCCCCCGCCTGAGCAGTTGCCGCGCTGCCCATGTACCCCATGGCCCTCCTCCCATGCGGGCAGCGCGTTCGCCCGGCCGGCTCGCCCGGCCGGGCTTCTTCTTCGGAGCCCGCCGCATGACGACGACACGGCCGACCGCCGCGCAAATCCTGCAGCGCTGCATCGCGCGCTGCACCAGATCCCGCGACGGCCGCGGCCGCTGGCGCGCCGAGCGCGACTGCACCGCCGAGCTGGGCGGCAGCCAGCTGGACGCCCGCTGCGCAGGCGCCGCGCGCCGCATCGGCGAATGGCTGGGCTCGCTGGGGCATCCGTGGCATGCCGCCATTGGGCGTCCGACGGGGCCCGACGCCATCCCCCAGGCGGGCCACCCAAAAGGTAGCCCCCATTCGGCGCGACGACGTAGCCGGGGGTCTGTGCCGGTGCCGCCGGCGCCGTATACGGCCGACGAGCTCGAGCGCGACAACCCGCACAACGCCTGGCTCCACGGATGACAGCCGTTTTGGCCGCGGACCCGCATCCCTACGCGCCGGACGAGGAGCGGCGCCCGCCGGCGTCGGCGGAAGCGGAGCAGTCGGTGCTGGGCTGCCTGCTGATCGACGCGACGCGGATGCCGCTGTGCGCCGAGCTACTGGACGAGCGCAGCTTCTTCTACGAGGCGCACCGCGCGATCTGGCGCGCGATCGATACGCTGTACCGCGACCAGGCGCCGGTGGACCCGGTGACGGTGCACGCGGAGCTGGCGCGGCGCGATCTGGACGAGGTGGCCGGCGGCATGGCATACGTGCAGAGCCTGGCGCAGGCGGTGCCGAGCGCCGGCAACGCGCGGCGCTATGCGGAGATCGTGGCGCAGCGCTACGCGGAGCGAGCGTTGATAGCGGCAGTGGACGATGCGCGCCGCGTGAGCTGGCAGGGAGAGCTGCCGCTGACGGACCGCATGGAGCGCATAACGAGCCTGTTGCGGCGCGCCGAGGCGCTGCAGACGGGGGTGGGGGCGCGCGTGCCGCTGCTTGGCCTGGAGCAGCTGCGCGCGTCTGCCGCTGGGGTGCGCTGGGCGGTCAAGCATGTCGTTCCGGCGGCGTCGGTGGGGATGATCTTCGGCGGGTCGGGGACGTTCAAGAGCTTCATCGCGCTGGACTGCGCCCTGCACGTGGCGCACGGCCTGCCGTGGCTGGGGCGGCTGACGCAGCAGGCGCCGGTGATCTACATCGCGGCCGAGGGTGGGGCGGGGCTGTGGCAGCGCGTGCACGCCTGGCACCGCGCGCGCCGGCTGCCGTGGGAGGGGGTGCCGCTGTACGTGTTGCCGGCGGCGATCGACCTGAAGGAGGACGCCTGGCGCGTGGTCGACGCGGCGCTGATGCTGGGGGTGACCCCGGGTCTGGTGGTCATCGATACGCTGTCGCAGACCTACGCGGGCGAGGAGAACTCGGCCAACGAAATGGCGGCGTACCTGCGCGAGATCGGGTGGCGGTTCCGCGACGTGTGGGGCGCGGCGGTGATGCTGGTGCATCACACAGGGCACCAGGCGACGGAGCGGCCGCGCGGGTCGTCGGCGATCCGCGCGAATGTGGACTACCTGCTGGGCGTCTTCCGCGACGAGAAGGAGATGCTCGCGACGCTGACGTGCGCGAAACAGAAGGACGGCGAGCTGTTCGACGACGCGGTCTTCGCGCTGGAGGTCGTCGAGATGGGCGTGGATGCCGACGGCGACAAGCTGACGAGCCTGCGCGCGATGCACCTGTCCAGCGGCGACGATGTGCAGCGCGCCCGCCTGGCCGAGAAGGCCGCCGGCCGCGGCGGCCGCAACGGGGCGCTGCTGGATCTGGTGGCGTCGGGGATGGAGCTGCGGTCGCTGCGGATGGCGTTCTACCAGTTGCTCGAAGGGCTGGATGCCGAGGCGAAGAAGAAGGCCTTCTGGCGCGCGCTGCAAGCGGCCCGGGCATCGGGTGCGATCGACGTGCAGGGCGGGCTTGTGGTTGACCTGCGGCAGCAGTAGGGAGGGGTCGTGGCGGAGCGCGTGGTGATCGGGGATGCGGAGCTGTGGCACGGGGACTGCCGCGCGGCTGCACGGTGCTGGACCCGTTCATGGGCAGCGG
>JRYF01003402.1_pt1 | contig 10803 bp, 11 predicted proteins | sample 235331 | NCBI WGS metagenome assembly JRYF01 (sample SAMN03074217, study PRJNA261475) | activated sludge metagenome | biome: Wastewater Treatment Plant; feature: Wastewater; material: Activated sludge; isolation source: activated biomass of a wastewater treatment plant treating hydrocarbon... ... | reverse complement strand
CGCCGGTCACCGCGCACGCCGAACTGCTGGCCTCGCAACGCACGCGCCTGGTGCGCCACGCACGCAGCACCGTCGAGCAGCAGCTGATCGAGCTGCTGTCGCGCCTGTTCGAGACCATGCTGCAGGATCAGCGGGTGCCGCGCGACGTGCGTGCGCTGCTGGCGAGGCTGCAGCCGGCGGCGCTGCGCATCGTGCTGCAGGAGCCGGCCACGCTCGAGGACTACGCGCATCCGATCTGGCAGCTGATGGACGAGATCGTCCACCAGGCCGCCGTCGCGCCGCCCGACAGCCCGACCCGCGTCCAGGTCCTCAAGCAGGCCGAGCGTCTGGCCGAGCAGCTCGCCGACGACCCGGCACCCGATGCCGACAGCTTCCGGCGGGCGATCGCCCGCTTCGCGGCCGACAGCCGGGTGCGCTTCAACGCCCGGCTGGCGCGCGCGGCGGAGGACACCGCGACCTTGCAGTCGCTGGAGGACGAGTTGCTGGCCTCCGAGGTCCCGTTGCCGACCGGCTTCGGGCCGCTGGACGAAACGCAGCTCGAGACCGTCCCCGCCGAACTGTTCGACATGCTGCCCGAGCCGCGCGAGGACGCGCCGGACGCGGCGGCCTGGCTCGACGCCCAGCGCCCGGGCGACTGGGTGCGCCTGTTCTGCCAGGGCAACTGGCGCCAGGCCCAGCTGCTGTGGCAGGGACGACACGGCGACGTCTGGCTGTTCGCCCACGGCCCGACGACGGCGACCGTCGCGCTGCGCCGGCGCGCGCTCGCCCGCCTGTACGGCGAGGGCATGCTGTACACGCTGCGCCGCCGCTCGGTGCTGCGCTCGGCCGCGGTGCGGCTGGTGCGCGACGGCGCCGAGTTCGCCGACGCCGCCTGAACGGCGGCGCACCGGCGCGACAGCGCGTTGACTCGATCCCGCGGGCGCCGTCAGCCGCCGAGCGCGGCGTCGATCGCCGCGATCACGGCCTGCGGCCGCTCGTGCACCAGCCAGTGGCTGGCATCGGCCAGGCGATGCACCGCCAGCCGCGGCACCCAATGTGCCAGGCCGTCGAGCAGACCCGGCCGCAGCGCGACGTCGGCCTCGCCCCACAGCACCGTCGTCGGCACCTGCACCGTGACCGCGGCATCGTCGAACACCAGCCGGCGCAGTGCATCGTCGCCGTCGCGCGGCGGGCGCAGCAACGACGCCCGGTACCAGTTCAGCGGCCCGTCCAGGCCACGTTCCCAGACCGTCCGGTAGGCCGAGCGCTCGGCCTCGCTCGGTCGCCACCACGGGCTGGCGAGGAAAGGCCACAGGCGGGCGAATCCGTCGGCGGCCAGCCGCTCGGCAGCGTCCGGGCGCGCGAGGTAGTTCATGTAGGCACTCGCGGCCTGCTGCGCCGGGTTGTCGCGCAGCTCGCGCAGCAGGGTCGCCGGGTGCGGAGCGTTGACGATCAGCAGACGGGCCAGCAGCTCGGGCCGTTGCGCGGCCAGCGCCCACGCCAGCGCACCGCCCCAGTCGTGGGCGACCACGAGGTCGACATGCCCGCCCTGGGCGTCGATCAGCGCCACCGCGTCGGCCACCAGCTGGCGCATGCGGTAGGCCTCGACCTGCGGCGGCGCCGACGAGCCGGCGTAGCCGCGCAGGTTCGGCGCGATGCAGCGCGCGCGGTCGGCCAGCGCGGCCATGACGCCGTCCCAGACGAAGGCCGCCTCCGGGAAGCCGTGCAGCAGCACGACCCGCGGGCCGCGCTCGCCGGCGGCGCGGCAGGCCAGCGTGATGCCGTGCGGCAGCACGAGCTCGAACGTGCGCACGGCCGGCGCGCCGCCGCCGGCCTGGGTCGCCGGCAGCGTCACGAGGCCGGCCCGGGTCGCTCCCCCGGCGCGTCCTCGGCCGCCTGGGGTGGGAGGGGGTGCGCCCAGTCGTAGAGGTGCCGGGCGACATCGCCCAGCCCCTGGTGGGTCAGCGCCGAGAACAGCGTCAGCCCGACGTCGGCCCGCTCGCCGGCCAGGGGCGCAAGCTGCTCCTGCGCCGCCTGCAGCGCCGCCTGCGCCTGCCGGCGGTTGACCTTGTCCGCCTTGGTCAGCAGCACCAGCAGCCGCACCTCGCCGGTGCGCACGCGCGGCTCGATCAGCGCCAGCAGGCGCTGGTCGAGGTCGCCGATGCCGACCCGCAGGTCGACCATCTGCACCACGCCCGACAGGCTGCGCCGCAGCTGCAGGTAGTCGGCCATCACCGCCTGCCAGCGCAGCTTGGCCTGGCGCTCGACGGCGGCGTAGCCGTAGCCCGGCAGGTCGGCGAACAAGCCGTCCGGGGCGTCGCGCGGGCCGAGCTCGAACAGGTTGATGTGCTGCGTGCGGCCGGGTGTGCGCGAGGCGAAGGCGAGCCGGCGCTGTTGCGCCAGGGTGTTGATCGCGGTCGACTTGCCGGCGTTGCTGCGGCCGACGAAGGCGATCTCCGGCAGCTCGGTGGCCGGCAGCTCGGCCAGGCGGCTGGCGGTGGTCAGGAAGCGCGCGCCGTGGGCCCAGGCCAGCGCGCGACGGGTCTCGGGGTCGGGTGTGGCCGTCGCGCGGCGGGAGGGTTGCATGGGGCATTGTAAAATTCTGGGGTTTTGTCCCGGCGCGCGTCTGCCACGGTCGCGCGGGCAGGTCACGGCGCCGCGGTGGCGCGCGTCGCCCGCCCGGGCCGGGCGCCCGCCGTCAACCGAGGCCCAAGCCACCCATGTCGCCCGCCCGTCTGCTGACCCTTTCCGTGCTCGCCGCAGCGCTCACGCCGGCGCTGGCCGACGACCCGCCCGATCTCGCCGCCGGCCAGGCGGCGTCGGCCGTCTGCCAGGCCTGCCACACCGCCGACGGCACCCGCGGCGCGGCGGCCAACCCGATCCTGCAGGGGCAGTTCAAGGAGTATCTGGTCAAGCAGCTCAACGACTACAAGGCCGGCCGGCGCCAGAACGCCATCATGCAGGGCATGGTCGCGGCGCTGACCGACGACCAGATCCGCAACATCTCCGCCTTCTACGCGTCCAAGCCGGCGCCAGAGGGCTTCGCCCGCAACCGCGACACGGTGCTGATGGGCGAGCAGATCTGGCGCGGCGGCGTCGCCGACCGCCAGATCCCGGCCTGTGCCGGCTGCCATGGGCCGAACGGGGCCGGCGTCCCGATCCAGTACCCGCGCCTGGCCGGCCAGCACGCCGAGTACACGGCCGAGCAGCTGCGCGCCTACCGCAGCGGTGCGCGCGCCAACAACGTGCAGATGCTCGGCGTGGCGGCCAAGCTGAACGACCGCGAGATCGACGCCGTGGCCGACTACATCGCCGGCCTGCGCTGAGCCGCGCGCCTATCCCCCTGCACCAGGGCCGGTCGTCGACCGGCCCTTTTCGTCCGCGACATCGGGTCTCCGACAATCGGTCGGTACGCCGCGTAACCTCAGGGTTCGCGCCGGCGACTGTCTGCCACGACGACAGGAGCTGCCCGATGCCGCCACCGCTGGACCGAGGTTTCGACCACCCCATCCCGTCCGAGATCACACCGCCGGCGCTCTACCAGGGCCGGCGCGCCTGGCTGCGGCAGCTGGCGGCCGGCACGGCCGGCTCGGCCCTCGCGCTGTGGGGTGCGCGCGACGCGCGGGCGTCGACGCTGGCACGGCCCGGCAAGCTGGCGGCGCTGCCGACGGTCGCCGCAACGACGCCGGGCGGCGTGACGACGGAGAAGCCGACCGCCTACGAGCATGTCACCGGCTACAACAACTTCTACGAGTTCGGCCTCGAGAAGACCGACCCGGCGCGCCACGCGCACCGCCTGCAGACCCGGCCGTGGACGGTGGTGGTCGAGGGCGAGGTCGCCAGGCCGGGGCGCTTCGACCTCGACGACCTGCTCAGGCTGGCACCGATGGAGGAGCGCATCTACCGCCTGCGCTGCGTCGAAGGCTGGTCGATGGTGATCCCCTGGGTCGGCTACCCGATCGCGCGCCTGCTCGCGCGCGTCGAGCCGACCGGCAACGCCAAGTACGTGCAGTTCGAGACCCTGGCCGACCGCGCCACCATGCCCGGGCTGCGCTCCAGCGTGCTCGCGTGGCCCTACGTCGAGGCCCTGCGCATGGACGAGGCGATGCATCCACTCTCGCTGCTCGCCTTCGGCCTGTACGGCGAGATCCTGCCGAACCAGAACGGTGCGCCGGTGCGCACGGTGATCCCGTGGAAGTACGGCTTCAAGTCGGGCAAGTCGATCGTGCGCATCCGCGTCACCGAGCTGCGGCCGATGACGAGCTGGAACGTCGCCGCGCCGCAGGAGTACGGCTTCTACTCCAACGTCAACCCCAAGGTCGACCACCCGCGCTGGAGCCAGGCCACCGAGCGCCGCGTCGGCGAGGACGGGCTGCTCGCCCGCCGGCGGCCGACGCTGATGTTCAACGGCTACGAGGAGCAGGTCGCGCAGCTCTACACCGGCCTGGACCTGCGGCGCAACTACTGAACCGGCCACCGGCGCGGACGGCACCGCGTGAACCACCTGCTGCTGCACCCGGCCGCCAAGCCGGCCGGCTTTCTTCTCGCGCTGCTCCCGTTCGGGTGGCTGCTCGCCGGCGCGCTGGCCGACAACCTGGGCGCCAACCCGGCCGAGGCGTTGATCCGCTCGACCGGTGACTGGACGCTGCGCTTCCTCTGCCTGGCGCTCGCGGTGACGCCGCTGCGCCAGGCCACCGGCTGGCATGCGCTGGCGCGCTGGCGGCGCATGATCGGGCTGTTCGCCTTCTTCTACGCGTTGCTGCACGTCGTCGCCTACGCCTGGCTCGACATGGGCCTGGACCTGGCGGCCATCCTGCGCGACATCGGCAAGCGCCCCTTCATCCTCGTCGGCAGCGCCGCGCTGCTGATGCTGTTGGCGCTGGCCGCGACCTCGTTCGAACGCGCCGTGCGCGCGCTCGGCGCGCGCCGCTGGCAGCGTTTGCACCGGCTGGTGTACGCGATCGCGCTGCTGGCGATCCTGCACTTCTTCTGGATGCGCGCCGGCAAGAACGATTTCGCCGAGGTCGGGGTCTACGCCGTGATCGTCGCCGCGCTGCTGGGCTGGCGCGCGGTGCGCGCGTTCGCGCCCCGCTGGCGCCGCCGCGGCATGCGCCACCTGGGGCAGGCCCCGGGTAAGTGATGACGCCCGCGGCCCGCCCCTTGGGTACGATTATTTGTTCGTGCGCCGGGGCGACTGCCCGCGGCGACGTCGTTCAACACCCATCACCGCTGACCTCCGGGATCCCGCCGCCATGAAGCACCTCAAGCTCCTCGCCCCGCTGGCCCTGGCCACCTTCGCCGGCTCGGCCGCCGCCCAGATCACGCTGACGCTGTCATCCTGGGTGCCGCCGACCCACCTGCTGACGCGCGCCCAGTCCGACTGGTGCGCCGAGGTCAGCAAGGCGACCGAGAACCGCATCCGCTGCAACCTGCTGCCCAAGGCGGTGGTCCCGCCGCCGGCCACCTTCGACGCCGTGCGCGACGGCCTGGTGGACGTGTCCTTCAGCGTGCACGGCTACACGCCGGGCCGCTTCACGATGGGCAAGATCGCCGAGATGCCCTTCCTCGGCGACTCGGCCGTGGCCACCAGCGTCGCCTACCAGCGCATCTACGAGCGCCACCTGGCCAAGCTCAACGAACACCGCGGGATGCGGGTGATCACCGTGTTCACCCACGGCCCGGGCGTGATCTTCAACAACAAGCGCCCGATCGCGTCGCTGGCCGACATGGACGGCGTCAAGTTCCGCGTCGGCGGTGGCATCGTCAACGAGATCGGCAAGGCGCTGGGCGCCAACATGACGCTCAAGCCGGCGCCGGAGTCGTACGAGCTTCTCTCCTCCGGCGTGGTCGACGGCACCTGGTTCCCCGACGAGTCGATCATCTCGTTCCGCCTGGACAAGCTGATCAAGTACCGCACCGCGGTGCCGGGCGGCCTGTACAACACCAGCTTCGCGCTGGTGATGAACGAGGCGACGTGGAACAAGATTCCGCGCCGCGACCAGGAGATCATCGAGAAGCACTCCGGCGAATGGGCGGCGCGCTTCATCGGCAAGTACTGGGACGAGACCGACGCCCGCAGCCGCGAGGTGCAGCGCGAGGCCGGCGTGCAGTCGATCACCGCCGACGCCAGGTTCGTCGCCGAGTTCAAGGCGCGCACCGCCGCGATCGAGGAGGCCTGGGTCAAGGAGGCCGAGGGCAAGGGCCTGGCCAACGCCGCCGCGGTGCTGCAGGAGCTGCGCGACGAGATCGCCAAGGTCCGCTGAGGCACCGGCGCGACGGCCGGCGCGGGCTGGACCTGGCCCGCGCCGGCCTTGTTGCGTGATGCCGGCCAGCCGCCTGCGACGATGAAGAAGATCACCTCGCTGATCGCCGCCGTGTCGGCCGCGGCACTGTTCTCGATGATGGTGCTGACCTTCGCCGACGTCTTCTCGCGCAAGTTCCTCGGCAACTCCATCACCGGCGCGGTCGAGGTGACCGAGCTGATGATGCTGGTGATGATCTTCCTGGCGCTGCCGCTGGCCTCGCTGGCCGGCGAGCACATCGTGTTCGACCTGCTGGACCGGGTGCTGCCGGCCGGCGTGCGGCGCTGGCAGCAGACGCTGTCGCACCTGCTGACGGCACTCGTGTTCGGCGGCGCCACCTGGGTCGTCTGGCTGCGCGCCTTGCGCACGCTGGAGTACGGCGACACGACCTCGGCGCTGGCGATCCGCATCGCGCCGTTCCAGACCCTGGCCGCGCTGATGCTGGGCATCACCGCGCTGGCCCACCTGTACCTGAGCTGGCGCGCCGCGCGCGGCGACATCGACGAGGTCGCGCGATGACCGAGGGCCTGATCGGCTTCGCCGCGATGTTCCTGCTGATGGCGCTGCGGGTGCCGATCGCGGTCGCGATGGGCATCGTCGGCGTCGTCGGGCTGGCGCTGATGCGATCGTGGCCGGCGGCGCTGTCGTCGACCGCAGCCGAGTTCGTCGGCATCGGCAGCTACACGCTGTCGGTGGTGCCGTTGTTCGTGCTGATGGGCAACTTCGTGACGCGCGCCGGCATGTCGCGCGACCTGTACCACGCGGCCTACGTCTTCATCGGCCACCTGCGCGGCGGGCTGGCGAGCTCGACCATCGCCGCCTGCGCCGGCTTCGGCGCCATCTGCGGCTCGTCGATCGCGACCACGGCGACGATGGCACGCGTGGCGATGCCCGAGATGCAGCGCTTCAAGTACGCGCCGCCGCTGGCCGCGGGGTCGATCTGCGCCGGCGCGACGCTCGGCATCCTGATCCCGCCGTCGGTCATCCTGGTGATCTACGGCATCATGACCGAGCAAAGCATCGGCGCGCTGTTCGCCGCCGGCATCATCCCCGGGCTGCTGGCGACCGGCTTCTACCTGCTCGCGGCCTACCTGGTGACGCGGCTGCACCCCGGCTGGGGGCCGCCCGGCGAACGCGCGAGCTGGGCCGAGCGCTGGGCCGCGCTGCGCGGCATCTGGGGCGTGCTGCTGCTGTTCGCGCTCGTGATGGGCGGCATGTACGGCGGCTTCTTCACCCCGACCGAGGCGGCCGGCGTCGGTGCGATGGGCGGCTTCCTGTTCGCGCTCGCGCGCCGCGCGCTGACCTGGCGCACGCTGCTCGAGGTGCTGACCGATTCGGCGCGCACCTCGGCGATGCTGTTCACGATCATCATCGGCGCGTCGCTGTTCGCCAACTTCCTGAACTTCACCGACCTGCCGACCGCGCTGCGCGACTTCGTGACCGGCTTCGACGTGCACCCGATCATGGTCGTGATCGCGATCTGCCTGATCTACGTGGTGCTCGGCATGGCGATGGAAAGCCTGTCGATGATGCTGCTGACGGTGCCGATCTTCTTCCCGCTCATCGTCTCGCTCGGTTTCGACCCGATCTGGTTCGGCATCATCGTCGTCTGCGTGATCGAGATCAGCCTGATCACGCCGCCGGTGGGCATGAACATCTTCGTCCTGTCCAGCGTCGTGCCCAACCTGCCGACGACGGCGATCTGGCGCGGCGTGCTGCCCTTCGTCACCGCCGACGTGTTCCGGATGGCGGTGCTGATCGCCTTCCCGGCGCTCAGCCTGACGATCCCGAAGTGGCTCGGCCTGTGATTTCGTGACGCGCGGCCGGCGCCGCGAGCCGCGCCGCACCGCCCCGCCCCCTCAGCCGCGGGGTCGACGCGGCACCCGCGGCCGCGGCGGCTGACCTAGCATGGCCGCCAGCTCATTCACACCCGATCCGCCCGCCGCCCATGCTGTCCGCCAGCCTTGCCGCCGCCGCTGTCGACGACTCCCGCCACGCCACGCCGGCCGACGTCGAGCTGGGTGCGGCGCTGGCCCGGCTCGCGCGCGCCGAACGCTCGGGCCACGCCAGCCTGCTGGCCGAAGCCTGGCAGCGTCTGACGCGCTGCTACCGTGCGCTCGACGAACGGCCGACCGCGCTGGCGGCGCTGGAGCAGGCGCTGCGCTGGGCGCGCGGCAGCGGTGCGTCGGACCAGGCGCTGGACCTGCAGTGCGAGCTGGTCGAACTGCTGGCCGAGCATGCCCGGGCCGAGGATCATCACGAACGCGGCGCCGGCCGCCCGCTGCGCGAGCGCGCCCGCGACCTGGTGTTCGACGCCGCGCGCCGCGCGGCCCGCTGCGCCGACCCGCGCTGGGAGGTCACCGTGCTGCTGCGCCTGGCCGACGTGCTCGACGGCTTCGGCGATCGCGACGACGCGACGCTGCTGCAGGTGCGCGCGCTGAAGCTCACGGTCGGTGTCGACTACGAAGCCGGCGCGCCGCGCGCCGAAGACGCGGCTCGCCTTCGGGTCCACTGACGGCCGCGCCCTCGGCGACACCGTCGGGCCGAACCGCGCGCCGCCTCGGCGCGCCCTCACTCGACCCGGATGCCGGCGTCGCGCACCAGGCGGGCGGCGGCCTCGGTCTCCTGCCGGAGCAGGGCCGCGAACTCGGCACGCGGCATCGGCAGCGGCTCCGCGCCGAGCTTGGCCAGCCGTTCGCGCAGCGCCGGCTGCGCGAGGACCTGCACCGTCTCGGCGTGCATGCGCGCGACGACGGCGGGTGGCGTCTTCGCCGGCGCGAACAGGCCGACCCAGAACGTGTAGGCAGCGTCGGGGAAGCCGGCCTCGGCGATCGACGGCAGGTCCGGGAGCACCGGCGAGCGCTGGGCGGTGCCCACGGCGAGCGCCTGCAGGCGCCCGCTCTGGATCAGGGGCAATGCCGACACCAGCGGCGCGAAGAACCAGTCGGTGCGCGCGGCCATCGTGTCGGTGATCGCCTCCGGCGTGCCGCGGTAGGGCACGTGCGTGGCGCGCAGCCCGGCGGCGAGGCGGAAGCGCTCGGCGTTGATGTGCGTCGCCGAACCGTTGCCGGCCGACGCGTAGCTGAACCGGTCCGGCGCCGAGCGGACCTTGGCGACCAGGTCGGCGACGTCCTTGTGGCCATGCGCCGGCGCGGTGACGAGCACGTTGGGCAGCGTGGCCAGCGTCGTGATCCCGACGAAGTCGGCCAGCGTGTCGTAGGGCAGCTTGGGGTACAGCGCCGGGTTGACGACGTGCCCCGAGCTGTGCACCAGCAGCGTGTAGCCGTCGGCCGGTGCGCGCGCCACCTGCGCGGCACCGACGGTGCCCCCGGCGCCGGTCCGGTTCTCGACCACGATGGTCTGGCCCAGGCGCGGACCGAGCTGCTCGGCCAGCGCACGCGCGATGACGTCGGTCGCACTGCCGGGGGTGAACGGCACCACGAGGCGGATCGGGCCGGACGCCGGCCAGGCGGGGGCTTGCGCGTGCACGGGTGCGACGCCCAGGGCCGCGACGACGGCGAGCAGCGCGCGGCGCGACACGTTGACGATGGACATGAGGGTCTCCTTCAGGGTGACGAGGTTTCGACCGGGGCATGCAGCGGCATCGCCAGCAGCACGGTGGCGCTGTGCGTGCCGTGGTTGATCAGGCGGCGCGCCTCGCCGGGGGCGAAGCGGCACGAGTCCCAGCGGGCGAGCCGGGCCTGCTCGACGCGGCCGTCGCGCTCGCCGACCAGCGTCAGCTCGCCGTCGAGCACGACGTAGTGCTTCTCGAGCGGCGACGCCGCCAGCGTAGTGCCGCCGCCGGGCGCGATGACCGACACGCCGAGCCAGAGCTGCTCGGCCGGCCCGGCCTCGTGCCCCTGCAGGCGCAGGCAGCGCATGTCGAAGTGGTTCGGCGCCTCGTAGGTCGGCGCAGCGTGGAAGCGGGTGACGTTCATCGGCGTCCGGTGCAGGTTCGTGGCTCGCCGCTAGGGGCGCAGGACGATGCGCCGCGTGGCGCCGGCGAGAACCTGGCGGTAGGCCTGCGCGGCGTCGCCGAGGCCGAACACGGCGTCGTCGTCCACCGGGTAGGCGCGCAGCAGCCCGGCATCGAAGCCGGCACGCATCGCGTCCAGCCGCTCGCTGGTCGCCACCGCGTCGAGCGCCAGCGTGTCGATGCCGACGTAGCTGTGCATGCCGCGGTAGAAGGCGAAGATGTCGAACGGCACGGCGCGCTCGGTGGTCGCGATCAGGATCTGCGTCCCACCCTTGGCCAGCGCCGTGTTGGCGGCCTCGAAGTAGGCGCTGCCGACGGTGTTGAAGACGATGTCGGCGCCGCGCCCGCCGCTGAGATCGCGCACGCGCAGGCCGACCTGGCCTTCGCGCGTGTCGACGACGTCGACCGGGGCGCTGGCCCAGCCCTGCAGCGCCGCCGCGCGCTGCACGGCGATGACGCGCGCCCCCGCCGCGGCGGCGAGCTGGACGGCAGCCTGCCCGACCTTGCCGTTGGCGCCCATCACGACGACGACCTGGCCGCGCAGCG
>JRYF01000502.1_pt1 | contig 10805 bp, 12 predicted proteins | sample 235331 | NCBI WGS metagenome assembly JRYF01 (sample SAMN03074217, study PRJNA261475) | activated sludge metagenome | biome: Wastewater Treatment Plant; feature: Wastewater; material: Activated sludge; isolation source: activated biomass of a wastewater treatment plant treating hydrocarbon... ... | reverse complement strand
GATGGCCGCCGACGGCTACGCGCGCCACATGGGGCTCGAACTGATGGCCGGCGGCGCCGGGGCGGCGGCGGTGCGCCTGCGCGTCGGGCCGCAGCACCTCAACTTCAACGGCGGCTGCCACGGTGGCGCGATCTTCTCGCTGGCCGACATGGCGCTCGGCCTGGCGTGCAACTCGCACGGGACGATCGCCGCCCTCGTCGACGGCAACATCAGCATCTCCAACGGCGCGAGCGAAGGCGACTGGCTGGTGGCGCAGGCCACCGAAGTCTCGCGCTCGCGCAAGCTCGCCGTCTATCGCGTCGAGGTGAAGCGGGCCGCTGATGGAGTACACATCGCCTGCCTGTCGGGCACCGTCTACCTCACCGGCCGCCCGGTCTGCGCAGCGGCAGACGCCGCTCCGCCGGCCTGATGCCGCGGCCTCCCACCCGCGTCTGGAAGCGCGCCGTATCCGCCGGCGGCGGCGCCCGCACCGACGCCGTCGCGATCACGCTGGCGCGTGAATCGGCCCTGCTGCTGCTGCGCCGCAGCGTGGACATGGGACACCGCCGCCTGGCGCTGATCCGCCTGCTCGAGGCGGTCCGCGTCCAGGCCCCGGTGCCGCCGGAACACTGGGCTCACTGCCGCGCGATCGCCGCAGGTGTCCCCGACCCGGAGCTCCGCGCCGCCTATCTGGCGGCCGAGCACCGGGCCAGTTTGCCGCCGATTGCCTAACTATCGTTTGGTCGTTTAAACTGCACTCTTCCCGGCGCATGGGCGCTGACCCTGGAAGAGGTAAAGGACATGGATCTCGAATTGCGGGGCAAGTCGGTCGTCGTGACCGGAGGCGGCTCGAACATCGGACGCGCGATCGTGCTCGCCTTCGCCGGCGAAGGTGCGCACCTGACCATCGGCGACATCGACACGGCGCAGGCCCAGAAGACGGCCGAGTTCGCGCTCAAGCTCGGCGCGGCATCCGCGCAGGTCGTCAAGACCGACGTCACGAACCTCGAGCAGGTGCAGGCGATGTTCAAGGCGGCGGCCGACAAGCACGGCCGCGTCGACGTGCTGGTGAACAACGTGGGCTGGGACAACCTGATGTTCTTCACCCAGACGACGCCGGAGTTCTGGCGCAAGGTGATCGACATCAACTACGTCGGGGTGCTCAACTGCACAAAGACCGCGCTCGACCTGATGGTCAAGCAGAACAGCGGCGCGATCGTCTCGATCAGCTCCGATGCGAGCCGGCAGGGCGAGCCGCGCGAGGCCGTGTACGGCGGCGTCAAGGCGGCGGTCAACAGCTTCATGAAGACGATCGCCAAGGAGAACGGGCGCTTCGGCATCCGCTGCAACGTGGTCTGCCCCGGCGTGACGATCCCGTCGTCGGCCGACGAAGTCGGCGGCAACAGCATGTGGACGAACGCCGACAGCATGTTCACGCCCGAGCAGATCGAGAAGGCGGCCAAGGCCATGCCGCTGCGCAAGGTGGGCCGCCCCCAGGACGTCGCCAACGCGGTGGTGTTCCTGGCCTCGGGCAAGGCCGGCCACGTCACCGGGCAGGTGCTGTCGGTGTCGGGCGGCTACAGCATGATCGGCTGAGGAGCGCACGTGGCCTACACCGACATCGTCTACGAGGAGCGCGACCAGATCGCCACCATCGCGATCAACCGGCCCGAGGTGATGAACGCCTTCCGCGGCCAGACCGTGGAGGAGATGCTGCAGGCGATGCTGAAGGCCGGCTGGGACAAGGGCATCGCGGCCATCGTGCTGACCGGCACCGGCGACCGCGCCTTCTGCACCGGCGGCGACCAGTCCGCGCACTCCGGCCAGTACGACGGCCGCGGCACCGCCGGCCTGCCGATCGAGGAATTGCACAGCGTGATCCGCGACGTGCCCAAGCCGGTGATCGCCCGCGTGCAGGGCTATGCGATCGGCGGCGGCAACGTGCTCGCGACGCTGTGCGACATGACCATCGCGTCCGACAAGGCGGTGTTCGGCCAGGTCGGCCCGAAGGTCGGCTCGGTGGACCCGGGCTGGGGAACGGCCTACCTCGCCGCCGTGGTCGGCGAGAAGAAGGCGCGCGAGATCTGGTACATGTGCCGCCGCTACAGCGCGCAGGAAGCGCTCGCGATGGGGCTGTGCAACGTGGTGGTGCCGCACGACCAGTTGGACGCCGAGGTGGCCAAGTGGGGCCGCGAACTCGTCGAGAAGAGCCCGACCGCGATCGCCATCGCCAAGCGTTCGTTCAACGCCTCGACCGAACACATCCGCGGCATCGGCAGCCTGGGCATGCAGGCGCTGAGCCTGTACTACAACACCGACGAGTCGAAGGAAGGGGTGCGCGCGTTCCTCGAAAAGCGCAAGCCCGACTTCCGCAAGCACGCCGTCGGCAAGGGCTGAAGGCGAAGGCAGGGTGCACCACGACTCCGGGCCGCCGGCGATGTCCGACGCACCCGCGCACGGACCGTTTCAGGGCCTGGTCGGCTACCAGCTCCTCGACGACGCCGACGGGTCCTGCTTCCGGCTCCCGCTGCGCCGCGAGCACCTGAACCCGAACGGAGTCGTGCACGGCGGGGTGTTGATGACCCTGCTGGATGCGGCCGGCGGGCGCTGTCTGATGGGCCGTGCCCTGCCGGGAGGCGGGGGGACGATCCAGTCGTCGGTGACCGCGTCGCTGACCAGCGAGTTCGCGCTGGCGGTCTCCTCCGGCACCCTGTACGCCACCGGCACGCCCGACCACATCGGCAAGCTGCTTGCGTACGTGAGCATGCGCGTCTGCCTCGATGCCGTCGACGGCCCGCTGGTCGCGCGTGCGGTGGCGACGTTCCGCGTCTATCCGAATTCGCTGGCCCGTCCCGCGGGCCGACCGTAGACATCATTCCGGCTTGATCCCGGCGGCCTTGATGATGCGTTGCCAGCGATCGATGTCCTCGGCGAGCCGATGACGCGCCTGGTCCGGCTTATCGGCCACCGGATCGAGCCCCTGCTCGCGCAGCCAGCTGCGCACCTCCGCCGCGCCGAGGACGGCGCTCAACTCCGCGTTCAACCGTTCCACGGTGGCACGCGGCGTCTTGGCCGGCATGAAGACGCCGAACCACACACCGGCCTCGAAGCCGGCAACGCCGCCTTCCTGCACCGTCGGCAGCTCGGGCCAGAATTCGCTGCGCTGTGCGGTGGTGACCGCCAGCGCGCGCAGCTTGCCGCCGGCGACGAGCTTCTTCGCCGTCGCGGGCGGATCGATGACGATCTGCACCTCGTTGGCCATGGCCGCCGCCAGCGCGGGGCTCGCCCCCTTGTACGGCACGTGCACGATGTCGATGCCGGCGGCCGCCTTGAACTGTTCCGTCGTCAGGTGCACCGAACTGCCGATGCCCGGGGTGCCGTAGTTGAGCTTGCCGGGATTCGCCCTGGCGTGGGCCACCAGTTCGGACACGGACTTGACCGGAAGCTCGTTGCTCACGAGCAGTGCGAACGGGCCGAATGCGACCGTTCCGACCGCCGCCAGATCGCGCTGGACGTCGTAGCTCAGGTTGGTCTTGAGCACGCGCTCCAGCGCGATCGCGCCGCTGTGCAGCAGCAGCACGCTGCCGTCGGCATCGGCGCGCACCACCGACTCGGTGCCGATCGCGCCGCCGCCGCCCAGCCTGTTGTCGACGATGACCTGCCGGTCGAGGCGCTCGCCGAGCTTCTGTGCCAGCATGCGGCCCAGAATGTCGGTCGTGCCGCCCGGCGCGTAGGGCACGACGAGGCGCATCTGCTTGCCGGCGGGCGGCAGGACCTGGGCGTTGGCGCCGCTTGCGCAGAGCAGCGCCAGAGCGGCGCCGCAAACCATTCCGAAGAGCTTCGACATTGCCGGTTGCCTTTCCATGATCAGGTCACTTCGCGCCCGATGGCCGATGGCCACCAGCAGGAACATGCACATGCAAACCAACGAGCGCGGTCTGTACTTCGACGACTTCCGGGTCGGTCAGGAATTCGTGACCGGGGCGCGCACCGTCACCCAGACCGACATCGTCAACTTCGCCTGCCTCTCCGGCGACTTCAACGGGGTGCACTCGAACTTCGAGTACTGCAAGACCACGCCCTTCGGCGAGCCGATCGCGCACGGGCCGCTGGTGCTCGCCATCATGGGCGGGCTGTCCTACGCATCGGGCATCAACGACGGGACGCTGCTGACCCTGCTGCAGATCGACGAGTGGAAGATGCTCAGCGCCGTGAAGCACGGCGACACCATCCGCATGCTTTCCAGGGTGATGGACAAGCGCGAAACCAGCAAGCCCGACCGCGGGATCATCGTGTTCCGGCGCCAGTGCCTCAAGCAGGACGGGGTGGTGGCGCAGCAGCTCACCGCCACGATGCTCTACAAGCGCCGCGGCTGATCGCGCTTCGCGCCGGTTGCCGGCGCGCGTCAGCGGTCTCATCGCAGCAGCCCGGCCTTGCCGATGACCGACAGCGCACGGTAGACGTGCGCAGTCAGCAACGCGCAGGCCAGGTCGGCATTGCGGGCGAGCGCGGCTGCGAAGATGGCGCCGTGCTCGTCGTGCACCTCGACGGGCGGCGGCCCCCCGGTCGCCGACAAGCGCCGATAACGCTCGGACTGCTGGTAGAGGTGGCGTCGCATGCGCAACAGCCAGGGCGAGCGGCACGCTGCGACCAAGGATTCGTGGAACTGCCGGTTGCATGCTTCCCATTCCTCGAAGTGGCGGGGCGCGTCGTCGCGCAGGTGCTGCTCGGCCAGACTCAGGCGGTCGAAGGCGCGCACCAGACCGGCCTCCCAATCGTCCTTTCCGACCCGGACGCTCTCCCGCATCGCCTCATTCTCGAGAATGACGCGCAGCCGGGTCAGATCCTCGAGATCGGCGAGCGACATCGGCGCGACCCGATAGCCGCGATGGCCCTGAGCCACGACCAGCGCATCGGAGACGAGCAGCGCGAGCGCCTCCCGCAACGTGCCGGAGCTGACCTCGTACGAGCCCTTCAGGTGTTCGACGCGCAGGGGATGACCGGGCGCCAGATGCCCGTCGATGATGTCGCGGCGCAGTCTCCGATAGGCCCTTTCGATGAGCGTCCGCGGCGCTTCGTCGGTTGGCGGATCCTCGATCGACGCTTGCATGGCAATGGCCCTGTTCCGGCGCCCCAGAGTCTATTGACGATGAAACGGTCAACCGAGAGGGTTCTCCCCAACTGTCGAGAAACGAGATTTCTGACAATATCGAGATTAAACTATGCAACTGATCTGCCGCGCGAGCCCATGAATCCATCGCCCGAGATCGCGAACAGCATTGCCGCAGCAGGCTTGCGGACGAACTACCACGACCTGGGGCGTGGCTTCCCGGTCGTCCTGATCCACGGCTCCGGGCCCGGGGTGAGCGCGTACGCGAACTGGCGGCTGGCGATGCCGGTGCTCGCACGATCGCGTCGCGTCATCGCGCCCGACATGGCGGGGTTCGGCTTCACCGAGCGACCGGTCGGCGCGGTGTATTCGCTCGACAACTGGGTGGCGCAGGCCATCGGCCTGATCGATGCGCTCGACCTTCCGCAGGTCGACCTGGTGGGCAATTCCTTCGGCGGCGCCCTCTCGCTGGCGCTGGCGATCCGCCATCCGAAGCGGGTGCGGCGACTGGTGCTGATGGGTGCCGCCGGCATCCGCTTTCCGATCACGCCGGCGCTCGACGCCGTCTGGGGCTACGAGCCGTCGTTCGAGAACATGCGCACCGTGATGGACTGGTTCGCGTTCGACCGCGGCCTCGTCACCGACGAACTGGCCCGGCTGCGCTACGAGGCGAGCGTCCGTCCGGGCTTCCACGAGTCCTATGCGGCGATGTTCCCGCCGCCGCGGCAGCGCTGGATCGACGCCCTCGCCAGCCGCGAGGAAGACATCCGCCAGCTGCCGCACGAGACCCTCGTCATCCACGGCCGCGAGGATCGGGTGCTGCCGGTCGACAACTCCATCCAGCTCGCGCAATGGATCGAGCGCTCGCAGCTGCACGTGTTCGGGCGCTGCGGCCACTGGACGCAGATCGAGCATGCGGCGCGGTTCGCGCGGCTGGTCGACGATTTCCTCGCCGAAGCCGATGCAGCCTGACCCGAAGACGTGCCCGTCCGCGGGCGCCCGGCACGAAGTGCGGATCGCGCAGACGGGCGAGAGCTACCCGTGCTTCGAGTCCGAGACGCTGCTGCAGGGCATGGCCCGGATCGGGCGCAAGGGCATCCCGGTGGGGTGCCTCAACGGAGGCTGCGGCGTGTGCAAGGTCAGCGTGCGCGCCGGCGCGGTGAAAACGGTGGGGCCGATGAGCCGCGCGCACGTGTCGGTCGAGGAAGAGGCCCGCGGGATTTGCCTCGCGTGCAGGGTCGCCCCCGTCGCCAGCATCGAAGTCGACGTGGTCGGCAAGCTGCGGAAGGCGCTGACCTTCTCGTGGAGTGGCGACGTTGCCAAGGGCGGGCCGCGAGGCCCGGGTGTTCAACAGACGAAGGGGACGTGATATGGGTGTGATGCGAATCGGGCACGTGAGCCTGAAGGTGATGGACATGGCCGCGGCCGTCAAGCACTACGAGAACGTGCTCGGCATGTCCACGACCATGGAGGACAAGCAGGGCAACGTGTACCTCAAGTGCTGGGACGAGTGGGACAAGTTCTCGGTGCAGCTCAAGAAGGCCGATGCCGCCGGCATGGACCATGTGGCATACAAGGTCGAGCACGACGCCGATCTGGACGCGCTGAAGAAGCGCATCGAGGCCTACGGCATCAAGACCAAGATGCTCGCCGAGGGAACGATGCCCTCGACCGGCCGCATGCTGCAGTTCAAGATGCCGAGCGGCCACGAGATGCGGCTGTACGCGATGAAGGAATGCGTCGGCACGGCGGTCGGCTCGCAAAACCCCGACCCCTGGCCGGACGACCTGAAGGGCGCGGGCGTCAAATGGCTCGACCATGTGGCACTCGTGTGCGAGCTCAACCCCGAGGCAGGCGTCAACCGGGTGGCCGAAAACGCCAAGTTCTTCAAGGAGTGCCTGGATTTCTACACCAGCGAGCAGGTGATGGTCGGGCCGGGCGGCGCCATCCAGGCCGTGGCCTTCATGTTCCGCGCGACCAAGCCGCACGACATCGCGTTCCTGCCGGGCCCGGCTCCGGGCATCCATCACGCGTCGTTCTATCTCGACTCGTGGGACGAAGTGCTCAAGGCCGCCGACGTCATGGCCAAGAAGAAGGTCAGGATCGACGTCACCCCCACGCGGCACGGCATCACGCGCGGCCAGACGATCTACTTCTTCGACCCCAGCGGCAACCGCAACGAGACCTTCGCCGGGCTGGGCTACCTCGCGCAGCCGGATCGCCCGGTCAGCACCTGGACCGAAGAGAACCTCTGGCGCGGCATCTTCTACCACTCGGGCGAAGCCACGCCTTCGTTCACCGAGGTCTACACCTGAGAGTCGCCGGACGCGCTCGCGCGCGTCCGGGCTCGGGCAGCCCTTCTCCTTCCCCCTCCGAATCAGCCATGAACGCTCCGCTCCGTTTCGTACCCCCGCCCACCGACGTCGGCGGGCTCATCGAGGACGACCGCATCCACGGCCGGCTCTACACCGACGAGGCGATCTTCGAGCAGGAGATGGCGGCGATCTTCTACAAGGGCTGGGTCTTCGTCGGCCACGACTCGGAGGTCGTCGCCCCCGGCGAGTACGTGCGCCGCACGCTCGGCCGGGAGGAGGTGCTGATGGTGCGCCAGCGCGACGGCAACGTGCGCGTGCTGTCCAACCGCTGCGCCCACCGCGGCAACATGCTGTGCATCGAGAAGCACGGCCGCGAGAAGTACTTCACCTGCACCTACCACGGCTGGGTCTACGACCTCGCCGGCAACCTCAAGGACGTGCCCTATCCGGGCGGCTTCAGGAAGGACAAGAAGGAACTGGGGCTGAAGGTCGTGCGCAGCGAGGCCTACCGCGGCTTCGTGTTCGCCACCTTCAACGAGGACGCGCCGCCCCTGATGGACCACCTCGGCCGCGCCACGCTGCTGATCGACCGCTCCTGCGACATGTCGCCCACCGGCCGCATCAAGCTCACCGCCGGCTGGGCCAAGCAGCGCTTCGAGGCCAACTGGAAGATGCTGCCCGAGAACGACACCGACGGCTACCACGTCAACGACGTGCACGCCTCCTTCGCGCAGGTCATCGCCTCGCAGTACGACAGCGCGGCGATCGCGTCCGAGGAGTCGCTGCTGTCCGAAACCAAGGACTGGGGCAACGGGCACACCGAGCTGTACTTCTCGCCCACCTACAAGCGCAACCTCGAGTGGCTGAACACGAGTGCCGACCGCTATCCGCAGTACCAGGCGGCGATGAAGGCCTTCCACGGCGAAGCCAAGGCGGCGGAGATCCTGCGCAACGGACCGCCGCATGCCGCGATCTTCCCGAACCTGTTTCTCGGCGAGATGAACATCGTCATCTTCCAGCCGATCAGCGTCCACGAGTGCGTGCAGTGGCACACCCCGATGCTGCTCGACGGCGCGCCCGACGACCTGAACGCGCGCATCGTCCGCAACTCCGAGGGCGCGCTCGGGCCGTCGGCCTTCCTGCTCGCCGACGACAGCGTGATCTCCGAGCGCCAGCAGATCGCGCTGCGCGACCGCGCCGGCTGGATGGATCTCTCGCGCGGCATGGAGCGCGAGCGCGTCGACGAGCTCGGCGTCGTGGTCAGCCACGTCAGCGACGAGACCACCAACCGCGGCTTCTGGCGGCACTACAAGGCGGTCATGACCGCCTGAGTTCCGATTCCCGCAAATCCGATCCCGATCGCATGAACAGCACTGCACAGGCCGCGGCAACGCCGGCCCAGACCGTCAGCGCGCGCGAATACGACGCCGTGCGCGACTTTCTCCACCTCGAGGCACGCCTGGCCGACGAGTCGCGCTACCTCGACTGGGAGGCCCTGGTCGAAGACGACATGGTGTACTGGGTGCCGCGCGGCGAGGGCGACTTCGACATGGACAAGCACGTGTCGATCACCGCCGACAACCGCTCGCGGCTGCGCACCCGCATCGCCCAGCTCGCCACCGGCAAGCGCCACGCCCAGGTGCCCACCTCGACGATGCGGCGCCTGATCGCCAACATCGAGGTCTTCAAGGAGGCGGACGGCTCGCTGCGCGCGCTGTCCAACTTCGTGCTCTACGAGCTGCGGCGCTCGTCGACCGGCAAGCTCGAGGTCTGGCCGGGGCGCACGGAGCACCGCCTGCGCTGGCGCGGCGACGGCACGCTCGGCATGTTCCTCAAGAAGGTGATGCTGGTGCACGGCGACGAGGCGCTGCCGAGCCTCGCATTCATCATCTAGGACGCTGCGATGAAGGCCACCAAGCGCCGGCCGCGCGCCGCGATCGTCGGGCTCGGCTTCAGCCAGATGTCGCGCCAGCCGATCGGCACCATCCGCGAGCTGGCCTGCGAGGCGATCGCCGCCGCCGCCGCCGATGCCGGTCTCAAGGTCCGCCAGCTCGACGGCCTGCTGCTCAACAAGAGCCCGACCGCATCCCTCGACGAACTGCCCCTGCGCCTGCACAACGACATCGGCTTGCGCGACCTGTCGCTTCTCGCGCAGATGGACTCCGAGGGTTCCACCGCGGTGCAGATGGTGCAGTACGCCGCGCTCGCGGTGGAGGCCGGCATGGCCAAGGCAGTGGCCTGCGTCTTCTCCGACACGCCGCTGAAGGGCAAGGGCGGCGGCGACACCTTCGCCATCGCGATGCCGCTGTCCGGCGTCGAGGGCTGGGAGGCGCGCCAGGGCTTCCTCGGCGCCAGCGCCGGCTATGCGCTCGCCGCGCGCCGACACATGACGCTGTTCGGTACCACGCAGGAGCAGTTCGGCGCCTATGCGATCGCCTGCCGCCAGTGGGCGATGCGCAACCCGCGCGCCTTCCTGCGCAAGCCGATGACGATGGAGGACTACCTCGCGTCGCCCTTCGTCGTCGAGCCGTTCCGCGTGCTCGACTGCTGCTTCCCGGTGAACGGCGCGATCGCGGTGATCGTCGGCCCCGCCGACCGCGCCGCGCACGGGCCGCGAGCGCCGGCCTACATCCACGGCATGGGCCAGGGCCACCGCGGCCGCAGCGGGCTGCGCGGCGACGAGGCCGAGGTCGACACCGGCGCGGTGCAGGCCGGGCGCGCCGCCTACCGCAGCGCGGGCGTCGGCCCGCGCGACGTGACGCAGGCGCAGTTTTACGACGCGTTCTCGTACTGCGGGCTGCTCAGCCTCGAGGGCTACGGCCTGTGCCGGCGCGGCGCCGGCGGCGCGTTCGTCGCCAAGGGCCACACCGCGCCGGGCGGCACGCTGCCGGTCAACACCGGCGGCGGCCAGCTCTCCGCCGGCCAGTGCGGGGCGAGCGGCGGCATGATCGGCGTCTTCGAGGCGGTCACGCAGCGGCGGTACGCGGATCGGGATGACGTTGATGCGGTAGAACAAGTCTTCACGAAAGCGGCCGGCCTTGACTTCCTCGCTGAGATCGCGGTTGGTGGCGCAGATCAGCCGCAAGTCGACTTTGGTCAAGCGGCCGCCGACTGGTTCGATCTCTCCTTCTTGGAGGGCGCGCAGGAGTTTGACTTGGATGTGGAGTGGGATCTCACCGATCTCGTCGAGGAAGAGGGTGCCGCCGTTGGCTTGTTCGAATCTTCCTCGCCGCAGGCGGTCGGCTCCGGTGAATGCGCCTTTTTCGTGGCCAAAGAGTTCGCTCTCCAGCAGGGACTCGGCCAGGGCGGCGCAGTGCAGGGTGACGAACGGAGCCTCGGCGCGCGGGCTGAGGTTGTGGATCGCATGGGCCAATTCGCCTTTGCCGGTGCCGCTCTCGCCG
>JRYF01001705.1_pt1 | contig 10812 bp, 8 predicted proteins | sample 235331 | NCBI WGS metagenome assembly JRYF01 (sample SAMN03074217, study PRJNA261475) | activated sludge metagenome | biome: Wastewater Treatment Plant; feature: Wastewater; material: Activated sludge; isolation source: activated biomass of a wastewater treatment plant treating hydrocarbon... ... | reverse complement strand
ACTACCTTAAAAACACATTAGCGCACTTGAATACCATCATCAAACCCATTCCCTATGGCAAGAGTGATGATAGCAGGGTCGATGGCATCAAAAACAGATTGGAAAAAAGGATCCGGATAGGTGAGCAAAGCCAATGCAATACATTGGACATGCTGAGGCCTGGTGTTAGCATGAGATTCGTGAAGACCTTTCATAAGAATATGCAGAGCGTCATCATTTTTGTATTGAACAACTGCTTTATACAACACCCTTAAAGAAGGTATATCTACCATTGCTTGCTTTTTTAAAAAACGGGCATGATGACCTGCCAGCAATGGAAAGAAAACTGGATCAGGGAAAAGCATGATGCAGCGAAGACCCGGGTATGCCGGTCCATCAGAGGTTATGCATTCCATGATTAATGGAATATCATCTTTACGTCTATATTGTGCTAACTCTGCAAAGCTCAATGGATCTCTATGTTTTAATACTCTTTCTTTTAATGGGTAATAGGATAATTCATCTGAATAGTTTTGTTCTGTTGTATCATTGGATTCAGGAAGAGCACGGAGGTAAATAGCCTCAAGAGTATTGATCAGGTCTGAAACTTGCATTATTGAAAGAGTGCAACCTTTTTTCACAGGTATTTCTACTGGTTTGATGGAATTGATATTCCATTCATAGTCCATATATTCAAAATACACGAAGCGCATCGCAAGATAAACATACACTGCGGCGACAGGGTCTTCTCCAGAAAGTAATTCCTTTAAATTTTCATAAGAAGTTGCGTATGTACGTTGCATAAATTCTTTGAAAAGTTCATATTCTCCTGCTTGAATGTGTTCGATCCATTGAAAATCAAAAGCCTCATCAAAATCCCATCCATTCGGTGTTTCATCCAATGCGTTCACAGGAGCAATAAAAGTTTGGCCAGAAATTATGGTCTGGTAAAATAATGTGCACCATAATAGCAGGGTATACTTGCAAAAAGAGGATGAAAGATGATTCATAAGGAATTGCTAAATATGAGAATAAAAATACAGACTTTTATTGCAATAAACAAAAGCTACTCGTCATATGTGTATATACGAAGAGCTTAAGTAAATTGGGGATATGGTTGGAAAGAAAGGTTGGTATCCTTTCTCACAGAAAAAAGGCGGGTGGAAACTCCCGCCAAAGTATAGAACTACTCTCCACACTTTGATATCAAATGCCTGATATACCCGGAAGCCGTAAAATGTACTTTCAATGATATTTTCCAGCTATTTCCAATCATTTGTTCAGTTTTTTCAATTGAGAAAAACTTGTTAATGTAAGGACGATAGCAAATGTGGCGACCATCGCCCATCGGGCGGATGTGTGAAATTATTTCATAAGGTGCTGATTGCTTAAAATCTCCATCCAAATAACCGTACAAATTTGAATATATAATACTAAGGAATCCATCCGTAATTGTCCAAATATCCATATCAGGAAAATGCTGTAGTTTAATATTTAAAAGTTGGAGGTGGTGAATTCAAAGGAGAGTATACTAAGTGGGTAATGAAGTGGATATTTGTTCTAATTGCTTGTTTAAGTGAAACATACAAATTCATAACCACCTAAAAGAAAAAATAAGGTAATTACAGGATATTTTCAAATGGTAACAATTCTTTAGATTCGGCCTTCTATGTCAGCGTAAATAGCAGCCATTTTTGCAGCAAGAATGGCATTGTTTCTGACAAGCTCTATGTTACTTGTCACACTGGCACCTCCGGTGATTTGGTGTATCCTTTCCACCAGGAATGGGGTTAATGCTTTACCACCAATCTTCATTGTTTCTGCTTCTTTCAATGCTGATTCAATCGCGGTTTGATTGGATTCAAACTTAAGTTCGAATGCTTTGGGTATTGGGTTGCAGATCAACACTCCTCCTTGAAGTCCCAGATTCCATTTGATTTGGATGGTTTTTACCAGTTCATCAATATCATCAAAAGAATGATTCACCTTAAATCCGCTTTCCCTTCTGTAAAATGAGGGGAAATGTTCCGATCGATATCCTAATACCGGCACGCCTTGTGTTTCCAGATACTCCAGAGTAAGGCCTATGTCCAGAATGGATTTAGCACCGGCACTTACTACTGCTACATTGGTTTGAGCCAGTTCCTGCAAATCGGATGAAATATCGAATGAAGATGCTCCTCCTATATGTACACCTCCTATACCACCCGTGGCAAAAAATTGTATTCCGGATAAGGAGGATAAAAACATCGTTGCCGAAACAGTAGTAGCTCCTGATTTTTTGGTGGATATCAAGACCGGGATTTCTCTTTTGTTACACTTAGTGATATCTCCGGATTGAGCAAGAAATTCTACTTCAGATTTTGACAAACCGATTTTTAGTTTTCCTTTAATGATAGCTATTGTAGCGGGTATAGCGCCGTTTTTTCTCACTGCCTCTTCCAAAAGTGTGGCCGTTTTGAGATTTTCCGGATAGGGTAGGCCATGAGCAATTAAAGTCGATTCCAAAGCAACTACAGGTCTTCTTTCCTGAATGGCACCCATTACTTCAGGATGTATTGCGAGAAAGGGTGATTTATTAGACTCCATAAGGAATGTCAAATGCTATTAAAGATTTAAAAATAAAAATAGTTTACATTTTTTTTCAAGCTCTTTAAAAGCACAATTTATTTATGGAAATAGAAATGATCAGTAAAAAGGAAATGTCATGGAAAGCATAAACTGTAATATGTAAACTTTGATATTAGTCTTCCTCTGGTTAAAAACAATATTCCTTAATTGTTCTGGTTGTTATAAATGAAAAGTGATATTACCTAGCTTTATGTAATTCTGGACTTTTCAATAAATGGTATTACCTCCAATTACTTCATCTTATTAATCAAAAATTGAAACAGAAATCCCAAAATCATAACAGAAATGCAACCAATCACATTTAACCACAGGTAACTGACCCAATCCATAATAAATACAAAAACCACCAGACTCTGCGCCAGTAAAGCAGCAATGAAAACTGCATGGGAATGAATGTGTTTCAGATAAAAGGCTGTAATAAAAATTCCTAAAACACTTCCATAAAAGATGGATCCCACAATATTGACTAATTGAATTAAATTTTCAGCTAACGTTCCAAAAGTAGCAAAAAGGATGGCGATAATCCCCCACATGAGCGTGAACAATCGGGAGTACAGAACATCTTTTTTGTCATCTCCAATGGTTTTGAAATTTCTTTTAAAAATATCAATAGTGGTCGTAGATCCCAAAGCATTCAGTTCTGAAGCAGTTGAAGACATGGCTGCTGAAAAAATTACAGCCAGCAATAACCCAACAAGCCCGACCGGTAAATGATGAAGTATAAAGTGAATAAATACATAATCCTTATCATTGGTCTCTAATTTGCTGTCCACTGAAGCTATGATTGTCGTGGCTCTTTCTTTGAGCGCTTTCTCTTCTGCATGAATACTGTTAATATTGCTGCGATATGTTTCTTTTGCTATTTTATCTCCGGAATTCAGCGCTTCAGTATACATCACACTATTTTGGTTTTTTCTTTCCACCAATAGAGCGTATTCTTCTTCAACCGATCTGAAATCATCAGCCATTTCCGACTCGTATACTTTCTGAACTACTGCCTGATTAAAAAATACAGGAGATGGAGAAAACTGATAAAACACAAAAACCATCACGCCAACAAGCAGTATAAAAAATTGCATGGGCACTTTAAGCAGACCATTAAAAATCATTCCCCATTGGCTTTCCTTTATAGATTTACCGGAAAGGTAGCGTTGCACCTGGGATTGGTCAGTGCCAAAATATGCCAATTGAATAAAAAATCCACCTATAATACCAGTCCATACGGTATACCTCACTTCAGGATCAAAAGAAAAATTAAGAATTTCCATCTTATCTCCCGCACCGGCTAATTGAAGAGCGTTGGTAAAACTGACATTTTCAGGTAAAAGTGAAAGGATGATGAAAAAAGCAGCAAACATACCACCCATCATGACAAACATCTGTTGCTTTTGTGTGACACTGACTGCTTTTGTTCCTCCCGAAACGGTATAAATGATGACCAAAGTACCTATGACGAGAATGGTTGCATTCAGGTTCCATCCAATGATGGTAGATAATATAATAGATGGAGCATAAATAGTGATTCCAGCTCCAAGTCCTCGCTGTATCAGGAAAATAAAGGCAGCCAAAGAGCGTGTTTTCAGATCAAATCGCTGTTCAAGATATTCATAGGCGGTGTAAACTTTCAACCTTTTGTAAATAGGAATGAAAGTAATACATATAACCACCATGGCGATAGGTAGTCCAAAATAAAACTGGACAAAACCCATTCCACTGTGAAAAGCCTGTCCCGGTGTCGAAAGAAAAGTAATAGCGCTGGCCTGGGTCGCCATCACGGAAAGTCCTACAGTCCACCATTTCGCTTCGGTGCCACCCAAAAAATACCCATGCAGTCCTTTGGTTTTTCGGGTAACATATAGTCCATAAATTACTATAAAAGATAGTGTTCCTCCCAGTACATACCAATCCAAAGTATTCATATCAGGAGAATAAGGTCATGATAATGTAAAAGATAGCGATATATAATAAATTGGCCAGAAGAACAAGCGTATAGGTGGGTTTCCATTTTTCAAAGCTCATAGGCAATTTTTTTCTTCTGTAAAAACCTTAGTTTTCTCCATTGAGGGCAATGAAGTTAGCAAAAAGCCTGTATGCACCAGGCACACCGGCAGGCAATTGCCTGAACCAGGAATATCCGGTATAAATAAACCATCCATTACCGTAACGGGCAACAAGCAGTCCTCCGTCTTTCGGGGACTCTCCGGGATCATTGGATGACAATACAGGTGCATAGCGTTCATCCCATGTTCCGGGAAAATACAATCCGCGTTCCTGTACCCAACCTTCAAAATCTTTATCCGTAATAATATTGGGAAATTGCATCACCCTGTGGTCTTTAGCGAGTATACGTACAGGCGATTCCTCTACGGAAACCCTGTCCCTGGACAAAGTGATGGGATATGGCCCCAATTGATTGGTTACCAGTCCATTGCTGGTATTGTACTGGACAATCATGTTTCCACCGTCATGAACAAAATCTAAAAGCTCTTTCTGCTTATGGTTAAGGACATCCCATTTGTTATAAGCCCTTATACCCATTACGACCGTTTGATAGGACTGAAGGGTTTCTCTATTGATTTGGGATGCATTCATGATATCGACGTGGTAACCCATTTGCCGGAGGCTGGCAGGAATATCATCACCCGCCCCTTGAATATAGGCGATTTTGTGGTCAGTGGTTTCCATGTCAATACTGACAATTCTGCTGACCGAAGGCTTGATGATGGTTTGAAAGGGAATATGTGGATAATCTATGGTGGTCATTTCCCATGCATATTCATTTCCTTCCCATTGAATAATAGCTCTGATGGTGCCTTCAGAAGCATGAGAGGGCGAGGTAACTTTGAAAGAAAAACTTTCCTCTGAACCTCGGGTCTTAGGTTGAAAAATTATTTCAGCGGGTTCAGCTTTCCAGCTTTCGGGAAGTTTTACAGATAAAGTCGCTTCATGGGTCACATCCATGTTTAATACATTTACATGTATATCCTTGGCACTACCTGAACGAAAAGCATAAACCTGCTCAGGAAACTTCACTAAAACAGGAGGTACGATTTCAAGGGGTCTGTAAGTCTGTCCATCTTCAGGACTGTTATATTTATATCTAAGGACTTTTTTATAATTGATTTTTTTTCCGTATATCTCCAATTGAAAATGGGCGATCAATGGACATAATGTTTCGGGCTTACCAATGAGGTGGGGATCATTGACAGTATACATTCCGATACTGCTTGCTTCTTTTAACCAATAGGGACCCGTGAGAGGGGTTTCTTGATGACTTTTTATATTTTTCCTGAAAACTACCGGTTTGTTTGCGTCCATTAGGAGGTTTAAAGTTGTATCAAAATCTGTATTTTCTACCCTGACACTACGAACGATAATTGGGATAATTGATCGGTTGGTAGCTTCAACGTTTATAGGAAGCTGATTTCCAGGTACAACTTTATGTTGTTGGGTGGTTACCTCTAAGAATAAGCCAAGGCATGCTTCAATGATTTCTGACAGTTCATTTAACTTTATGTTTTTCCAGTATCCGTCTGGAAGTTTTTCTATCTCTGAATAAATTTTTAATAATAATGGTACACTTTCATGGGGCTTTTTAAAATTGTATTGATTTAAAACATCATTAATTAAAGCGGTGATATGGGCGCCTCCCTGGACTCTTGACCAGCTTATATCAATTCCATCGAATAAATTGCCATTCTTTTCAGGCATTTCCCCTTTTAATATTTTAAAATATTCTACATCAGTGCCTCTGCTACCGGTACTTCCAAATCCCTGACATTTGTGCTGACTTCTGGATTCTGCCGCAATTTCAGAGTTGGACATGCCTTTCCAGGGAAAATAAATTCCCATGTCGATTTCCACTAAATCGGATTTGTCAGCTTGTTCAAATCGTTCCTGACTTCCGTAAAACCACCATGAAGTATTGAAAAAAAGCCGGGAAGGTTGATGGGGATTTACAATGCGTAACTGTTCAGGGAAATGATTTGGGTTCCCTGCCAGGTCAAAAGCTTCAAACGATAAAATAGCAGATGCTGTATGATGGCCATGGGTTTCACCCCCTGACGTGTGATTAAAGCGGTTTATAATGATATCAGGTTTAAATTTCCTGATAGCCATAACCACATCTTTTAACACTTCCTCTTTGTCCCATATTGATAAGGTCTCATCAGGGTGTTTACTATAGCCAAAATCATTGGCTCGTGTAAACCATTGTTCCCCTCCATCAATTCGCCTGGCTGCCAGCAATTCTTGTGTGCGTATGACACCCAATAATTCTGATATTTCAGGACCTATAAGGTTTTGGCCACCATCACCTCGCGTGATAGACAAATAAGTAGTTCTCGCCTTGACATGATTGGCGAAATATGAAATAGCTCTGGTGTTTTCATCGTCCGGATGGGCAGCTACATAGAGTACTGAACCCAGGACATTCAGTTTTTCTATGGCATGATAAATTTCTCCCGGTGTTTTATTTTTAAGATGTTGACCGGAAGCCTGGCTACATATGAACAAAAAGCATGGAATCAGGAGGTAAAGCGTTCGTATTTGCACCACTTTTTAACTTTAAATTTAGTGTCAATGATAACAAAAATGCAAGATTGTACAGGGTATAAATTTCGGAATTAACAAAAGATTATAGGTTTATTGATTTTTTTCAAAAAAAATCTGATAATTCTTTGATAATTGTGATTATTAATCGAAATTAGCTGCAATTAGAAAAACTTACCACGAAATGACTATTTTGCTTGTTACAGGTACTATCTTATTTGTTTCTTCGATTATGGTTTTGGGGATAAGAATAACGGAAAAGAAGTAATCAGCTTTTATCGATTGTTGGCATTTTACATTCCTCTTCCGGTTTTTTTCCACAAACAGAACACTCTCCTACCTGGTCGGTCAACATGGGGTTATTTGAAGCGCATGTACCTCTGAATTCGTCTCCTGTAAATATTTGTTTGATATTAAGCAATAGAAAAGAAACCCCGAATACAATAAAGATAATGACAAGTGTATATAAAAATTCAGACATAGGAACCGTTTATTTGCTGTATTAAAATTGCAACAAAGTTATACAAAATTGGTTCGGAATGAACGATAAACTAAAAGCTTTTGAAAGGCTGTTAAACATCATGGACGATCTGAGGGAAAAATGTCCCTGGGATAGAAAACAAACAATCCAAAGTCTTAGAAATCTGACGCTTGAAGAAAGTTATGAACTGGCTGATGCGATATTAAAGGAGGACTTTGAGGGCATTAAAGAGGAAATTGGTGACCTGATGCTGCACATGGTTTTTTATTGTAAAATAGCAAGTGAGCTTGAGCATTTTGATATTGCTGGAGCATTAAATCAGGTTTGTGAAAAATTAATTTTAAGGCACCCCCATATTTATGGAGATATAACTGTATCAGGTGAGGAAGAAGTCAGAAAAAACTGGGAGAGGATCAAACAATCAGAAGGAAAAAGTTCGGTACTCTCAGGTGTGCCTGACGCACTCCCAGCTGTAATCAAGGCATACCGGATGCAGGAAAAAACTGCCCAGGTGGGATTCGAATGGGAAAATAAAAATCAGGTGTGGAGTAAGGTTGAAGAAGAATTGAAAGAATTTAGGGAAACCGTAGGACAGGGAGATTTTGAAAGGAAAGAAGAAGAATTTGGCGATATTTTATTTTCATTAATCAATTATGCTCGCTTTGAAGGGATTGATCCTGAAACGGCTTTGGAAAAGGTCAACCAAAAGTTTAAAAATAGATTTGAATATATAGAAAAGAACGCAGACAAAGATTTGGAAGAAATGTCGTTGGAAGAAATGGATTTATTATGGGAAAAATCAAAGTTGAACGACCATTCCAGAGTTATAATTAAATAAATGCCTTCCAGTAATACAATAATGAAAGAAAGAATTATCTTTGCGCCTCGCTAGAAACGTATTCTTGTAATCGTTATTTGGTAACTTATTAATATAAAATAATGGCAACGTACTTACCTAAAGAAAAGATCAAAGAAATTTTTCAGGAATTTGGAGGAAATGAAAATAATTCCGGCTCCACAGAAGGCCAAATTGCATTGTTTACCTACAGGATCAATTCCTTATCACAGCATTTGCGTGAAAATCAAAAAGACCATTCCAGCAGGAAAGCTTTATTAACCCTGGTTGGTAAAAGAAGAAGACTTTTAAGCTATTTGTCGAAAAAAGACATTAACATTTACAGGGAACTTATTGACAAATTAGGAATCAGAAAATAGATCATATTTTATCCCTCATTAAGAGAGGGTCAAATTCTTTTTGATTTTAAAATGTCCGGCTTTCCTTATTTTGTTCACTGCACATCAAAATTGAGAGGTATTAAAACCAGTATGGATATTTGGCAGATGAACCCATTTATAAGTAGAAAATTTATTCATTCAATCAATTAAGATTTATGGGAAACTTCATTCCTACAACGGTTTCGTTCCACCTTCCTGATGGACAGGAAGTTATCATTGAGACCGGAAAATTAGCAACCCAGGCTCATGGGTCTGCTGTTGTAAAAATCGGAAAGACTATGCTTTTAGCTACTGTTGTTTCCAACAAAGAAGCCAAAGAAGGACAAGGTTTTTTTCCTTTATCAGTGGATTATCAGGAAAAATTTGCTGCTGTGGGCAGAATCCCTGGTAATTTTTTCAGAAGAGAAGCCAGACTATCTGATTATGAAATTCTGATATCCCGACTGGTAGACAGAGCTGTAAGGCCTTTATTTCCAGATGGTTATCTCAATGAAACTCAAATTATAATTAATTTAATATCTGGCGATAAAGAAACTACACCTGACTGTTATGCCTGTCTGGCAGCTTCTGCAGCTTTAAGCGTCTCTGATATACCATGGGCAGGCCCTATTTCTGAAGTGAGGGTTGCAAAAATTAATGGAGAGCATGTGATCAATCCGCCTGCAAGCGCTCTTAAAAATGCTACCATAGATATCATCGTTGCTGCAACAAAGGATAATGTGATGATGGTAGAAGGGGAGGCAAAGGAATGCCAGGAAAGTGAATTGACTGAAGCTATAAAATTCGGACATGAAGCAATTAAAATTCAATGTGACGTCCAGTTGGAACTGGCCAATAAGGTGGGTGCAGTAGAAAAACGTCCTTTTGAACCGGAGCCGGATAATGAGGAGTTGATAGAAAAAGTGAAAGCATTTGCTGAAGCTGATATTCGCAAGATAGCTACTGCAGGTTTGGATAAAGTTTCGCGAAAGGAAGGATTCCAGAATATCGAGGATCAAATGATCGAATCGTTTACTGAAACGATGGATGAAGAGTGGATGGAAACCCACGGTTCACTGGCTGTAAAATACCTTGAGAAATTAATTAAAGAAGTGGTTAGGGATGTAGTCCTTTCAACAGGAATTCGTTTGGATGGAAGGAAAGGAAATGAAGTGCGGCCTATATGGTGTGAGGTGGATTATCTGCCATCTGCTCATGGTTCAGCTATTTTTAATCGCGGAGAAACACAATCTCTTACTTCTCTTACCCTGGGGACGAAAAGCGATCAGATGATGATCGATAATGCCATTGATAATTACTACGAAAATTTTATCCTCCACTATAATTTTCCACCATTGTCGGTTGGAGAAGTACGTCCTTTAAGAGGCCCTGGCCGAAGAGAGGTTGGTCATGCTAATCTTGCTGCGCGATCATTAAAGAATATGCTGCCTGAAGAGAATCCTTATACCATAAGAGTTGTATCCGATATTCTTGAATCCAATGGCAGTTCATCTATGGCCACTGTTTGTGCCGGATCATTAGCATTAATGGATTCTGGGGTTCAAATTAAAAAAGCAGTTTCAGGGATTGCCATGGGTTTGATATCAGATGGAAAACGTACTGCAGTATTATCGGATATTTTAGGGGATGAAGATGCATTAGGAGATATGGATTTCAAAATAACAGGGACTTTCGACGGTATTACCGCATGTCAAATGGACATTAAGATAGATGGTTTGCCCTTTGAAACCCTTGAAAAAGCTTTGATGCAAGCTAAAGAGGGAAGGATTCATATTTTGAATGAAATGAATAAAGCATTAAGCGAACCCAGAGAAGATTTGAAACCCCATGCTCCCCGAATTGTTGAAATCATCATTGATAAGAGTTTTATCGGTGCGGTGATTGGTCCGGGAGGAAAAATTATTCAGGAATTACAGGAAAGAACAGGAACGATC
>JRYF01009565.1_pt1 | contig 10829 bp, 4 predicted proteins | sample 235331 | NCBI WGS metagenome assembly JRYF01 (sample SAMN03074217, study PRJNA261475) | activated sludge metagenome | biome: Wastewater Treatment Plant; feature: Wastewater; material: Activated sludge; isolation source: activated biomass of a wastewater treatment plant treating hydrocarbon... ... | reverse complement strand
TAAATATTCTTCTGCCTGTGCGATGTGCTACAACTTGAAATGACTTTTCGGAGTGGACTCATGGTTGGATGGTTTGGATAATGGCGGGGCAGTCAAGTCATCGCCTCCATTGCCATCCACTTGGAATTTCGACTGTAAAAAGCAGTTGAGGGCGTATAAATCAAGGTGATTATGAAAATCACCATGATTTATACCAATAAAAGCTCCCCCAACGCAAGTGTCGCCCCTGTACGAAATTTTAATTTTTGGAAGAAAATTCCCCCAATGCCGGGTGGTCAGTTATTTTTGGGCAAATTTCCAAATCTGCACAAAACTTTAACTGGTTATGAAATTAATTGCGCTTCTCTTTTCCACCCTTGCCCCACTGGGCATCCTGTTTTCACAATCCAACATCCAGCAATCGCTCAGCGTGAATGGTACTGGCGCAGCGGCACACGCCAGCGCCCAACTGGACGTCAGTTCCACGGACAAGGGCGTGCTCGTGCCCCGTATGACCTCGGCGCAGCGCATGGCGATTGCCTCCCCTGCTGCCGGGCTGTTGGTCTTCGACACCAACACCAATGGCTTTTGGTTCTACAATGGCACCAACTGGCAGACCATCGGCAGCGGCATGACCGGAAGCCCCTCCCTCATCCAGGATGCCGATGGCGATACCCGCGTGCTGACGGAGAAAAACCCCAACGAGAATATCATCCGCTTCGACCTTGGCGGCACGGAGAGCATGGTGCTTCGGAAAAATGCCAGCGATGCCATTCGCCTGGAAATACCCGGGAGCTTTCTGAATACCTTCGTGGGGCAGAACGCCGGAGAAAGCACAATGCAGACACCCAATTTCGGCAGGGGCAACACTTTTACGGGTCATGCAGCCGGTCGCAGCAACACCTCTGGAAGGTACAATACTGCCAACGGTCTTTATGCATTGGAATCCAGCACCACCGCCCATGAAAACACAGCATACGGTGCCTTTTCCCTGAACTCCACCACCACTGGCCACAGCAATACGGCGAGCGGTTCTGCTTCGCTATACGCCAACACGACAGGGTACAGCAACACGGCAAACGGGCTGGAGGCATTGGCCTTCAACACAACGGGACACAGCAACACGGCGAGCGGAGTTGCTGCCATGTACAACAATTCGACGGGCAATGAGAACACAGCCAGTGGCATTGAGACTTTGTCCCACAACACCACTGGCAACAGCAACACCGCCTACGGAGTACGGGCATTGTACAGCAACACAATCCACTCTGGCCTTGTGGCAGTAGGCGATTCGGCACTGTTCAACAATGGTGTGGGTGCTTCAGGTGCTCTTAGCGCTATCAACAACACAGCGACTGGCAGCAAGGCGCTTTTCGCAAACACAACTGGCTGGGACAATACTGGAATTGGCAGCAAGGCATTGTATTCCAACACATCGGGCCGAAATAATACTGCTGTTGGCAGTTCAGCCCTGTATTCCAACATTGGAGGCAGCCAAAACACGGCTATCGGGAAAACAGCACTTTTTTCCAACACCACAGGTTTCGGCAATACCGCCACCGGACATGGAGCGCTTTATTCCAACACGACAGGTTTCAATATTACCGCCATAGGGGAAGCACTTTTTTTCAACACGACAGGTTACCAAAACACCGCTACAGGTTCTGAGGCACTTTATGTCAACACGACAGGCTTCAACAACACTGCCATTGGGTATTGGGCGCTTACTTCCAACACCACGGGCAACTATAACACCGCAACTGGAAGTGAATCACTTTTTCTCAACACCGTAGGTAACAGCAACTCCGTTCTCGGGTACGAGGCGCTTAATTATAACATATCAGGCTCAACAAACACCGCCATTGGTAGTTCTGCCCTCCGCGTTAACTCGACCGGCAATAACAACACCGCCGTAGGTGCCTTCGCCGGCGACCTCTATACCTCCAATAATTCCACTTTCCTTGGGAGAGATGCCTTCCCTCTTACCGACGGATACACCAACTGCATGGGGCTTGGCCTTAGTGCCCGACCCACCGGCTCCAATAGAATACATATCGGCAATGCCAGCATCGTCACCATCGCCGGGCAGGTTGCTTTTACCACCTACTCCGACCAGCAATTCAAGCGCAATGTCGCCGAAAACGTCAACGGCCTGGACTTCATCCTCCGCCTGCGGCCCGTGACCTACAACCTGGATGTACATGGCCTGGCCGGCTTTCTCAAAGAAGACCTGAGCCGGGACGAAGCGGGCAACATCACCACGCTCCCGCCCGACGAGGACACCCGCCGAGGCCGGGACATCAAGTCACAGGTCCGCTACTCTGGCTTCATAGCCCAGGAAGTGGAGGCCGCCGCCACAGCCGTTGGCTACGACTTCAGCGGCGTGGACAGGCCGCAAAACGATGCGGGGCTTTACGGCCTCCGCTACGCCGAGTTCGTCGTGCCGCTGGTGAAGGCGGTGCAGGAGCAGCAGCGTGTCATTGAAAATGGAGAATTGAAAATGGAAATGTTGGAACGAGAGAACGCTGCACTCAAATCCCAACTTGAAAAAATCACCACCGCATTGCAAGGTGCGGGTATTATGGTGGAAAAATAATCAAACAACACAGAGCCATGAAATACCTCCTCCTCACCCTCCTCGTTTTCACTCTTCATACAACAACGGCCCAAACGGACGGCCACGATCCGGAGGCCAAACTCCGTGCATTGGGCATCGAGCTTCCTGTACCGGGCGTACCGGTAGCCAACTACGTCCACGCCGTGCGCACGGGCAACCTGATCTTCCTGGCCGGCAAAGGCCCCAGCCTGCCCGGCGGCGGCTACATCACCGGCAAAGTCGGCGACGACCTCACGGTGGAGCAAGGCTATGAAGCCGCCCGCCTCACCGGCATCCACCAATTGGCTGTGCTGAAAGCCGAACTGGGCGATTTGAAAAAGGTCAAACGCATCGTGAAAGTGCTCGGCATGGTCAACTGCGTGGACGGCTTCGGCAACCAGCCGGAGGTCGTCAACGGCTTCTCCGACCTCATGGTGGAGGTGTTCGGCGAACGCGGCAAACACGCCCGCTCGGCGGTGGGCATGGGTTCGCTGCCGCGCAATATGTGCGTGGAGGTAGAGATGATCGTGGAAGTGGAAGAATAGGTGCTGGCAGGAAAAAGCACATACTTTGCCCGGTCAACCCACTTCTTTTATTTGGTCAAACTGCAACCCGCTTTCCCCTTCCCCTCTGCCGGTTTGTTTGCGTTTGCCGATCCAGAGGAATGTGGCCCCATCGTACCATCGGGTGCGTTGATAGCTTCGGGTCACGAGCGCGCCGGCACGGGGCACTTCTTCTTCGTGGATGAAATAGGGGGCCGGGTGGTCGAGCACCTTGCCTTTATAGCGCTTTGGCCCCGGCATTTTTGCCCTTTGCAGGCGTATTTGGCGGTTGCTGCCGGGGTTATGCACCGGTACGAAGGGTATCCAGTTGTAAGGCACCTCCGTACCGAGCACATAGCGCACTTTTGCTTCCGTTTCGTGGAAAACAGGCGGAGTGGGGTTGTCCGCATCCCGCAACTTTTGGGCGGTTTCGTGCCCACTGATGCCGTGCCCCGTCGGGGCTGGGAGTACGGATTCCACGCCCCAGACCATGTTCGCCATTTCGTCCCGCAGGAAATTGACCTTTTCGAGCGGAGCGCTTTCCTGCCAATGGTGGATGGCCGGCGGCAGAAAGAGGCGGTGGTCGCTCAAGTCGCCCTCGCGTGTAGTGTGGAGATTGAACAAGGTCCACCGCTGCCAATCCTCATCGGTGCCCTGACCGGCTGCACCGATAAGCAGGCGCTCGCCGAACACATCCGTCACCACCAGTCCTTTCATGTCCGTAAGCGAGCCGGTCTGCAGGTTGAAAGGCACGATGCACCAATCGTTGGAGTGGATCAGTGCGAACTCGGTGAGCAGCAACTTGGCCACGTCCGTTGTGTGGGCGGTCACGTCAGCGAATTCGGTCTTGTAGTCCTCCATCTCCCAGTAGCGGGGAAGCGGCATCCCCCCAAAGCTCACCGGAGCGGGAAGAAAGGTGAGTTGAGTAGCTGTATCGGCACCGGGTTGCACGGTTTCGCCAGGACGGTCATTCAGCGCTGCCCCCGGTTGATTGTCTATGTCGAAGGCATACCAATCGAGGTGGCCGGAAGCATATTGATCGGCCAGCAGCAACGTTTTGTTGCCAACTCCGCCCTCTGTTGCAACCGTGAATTGGTATTCCAGCGAAGACGATTTCCAGGCATCCGCCGCTGGCCCGGCAGGCTGGCTGAACAGGCTGCCGAAGTAGTTTGGCAGCGTATCAGCGGCATCTTTCAAGGCTGTTTTCAGCGCATCGGGCAGCGTAGAGGCATCCACGCCCGTGCCAAAAGCACCTGTGGCGGCATCCACCATGACACCATAACCATTGAATGATTTGGCCATGCCCAATTCGTGGAACTGCTCCGATTCCCGGTGCAGCATGGTGTCCATGTCCGCTGCGATGGGGTATTCCTGCCGAAGCCAATCTTTGGCAGCCACCAGATCGGCACTGCCAAGTGGCGTTTTTTTCAACACCTTGATCAGGTAGCGGGCCAGCATGAGTTGCACGTCCAATGTATCCGGCACCGCCTCCCGCTCGACCTGGGTTTCCAATGGCATATCGTCGTCAGAAAAGGCCAAAGCAGCCTCCCTGTCCACTGCGTAACGGTTCAGGAAGTTATGCTTCGTCAGTACCTCGGCCATGATGGGCGACCCGGCATCTTCTCCTGCAAATTCCCCGAACTGCCACTGCCGGGACAACATCCACAGCGGGTCGCGTATCTCCGCTCGCAGACTCCGACTGAAATCTGCTTTTCTGGGGTTGCCCTCCAGCCTGTTCCAACCCCGAATGAGTGGGCGAGGCTTGGGTTTCAGCAAGGCCGGTATCAGGTTTACGATGTTGTTGAAAAAGGACATTTTTTTTCTGATTTGTAAAGATGATGCGTTTGCGTTTTACCAACAATTCACTCAAAAGGTCCTCTCCGTCCCCATAAGTGAAAGTAATTTCAGAACTCCTGACCCGGCCAACAAAACAAAGGGTTTTCAAGGCCCGATTCGCAAAATGAAAACGCAGGACTAATCCCCTCAAAACCCTGCCGCTCGAAAGACTGTCACTGGATTTTGAGAGGATACTGTATTTTCAATTTACGAGCAGGTCAGGAGTTCTGAATTTGCGAGTTACGGGGTCGTTTCAAGCGCCCCCGTAACTTATCGCTCGCCGAAACAAGTTACGGGGGCGCTTGAAGCGACCCCGTAACTTATCGCTCGCCGAAACAAGTTACGGGGGGGCGCTTGAAGCGACCCCGTAACTTCAGAACTCCTGAACTGGACAAGTGCGTTTCATATTGCAGNNACGAGTTTTCAACTCGTCAAAAATCACTTGACTGACTAATAAGCACCCCAGGCCTAAGGATCACATTATGTGCCCACAGTGTCCGGAAGTTGAAATGGGTAAACTCGGTCATAACAGCGGGCAGGGTCTGGAAGGTGGGGCCTTTCAGCAGTTGGTCCGGTTCGACGGCCCTCATCTTGGCCCGGTCGAGCGTGTCGTGCAGGATGGCCATGAGGTCGTCCCATTGCCAGTGGCCCCTCTTTTGGGGCGGCACGGCGAGCAACAGCGCCTGGGGCGGCATGGCATTCGGGCGATTGAAATGAAAAGCAATGCCCGCATTCACTTCCTTTTCGGGCACCACCTCCGTCCACTCATCCAAAAGCAGTCCGCATATTGGGGCAGCCGGGTCGGGGGATTCTGCTGCTTGCAACACGATGGAAACGGTGTCGTTGCGCGGCACATAACCGCTGAAGGATTTCCCAATCCACGAACCGTCCTCGTCGTAAGGCAATTGAATGGGCGACAGGGACAGTTCTTTGTCCAGCAGCAGGTCGGCAGCAGTGGAAAGATCGGCCAGGTTGCCCATTTTCTCGCGCACCTTGCCGATACCTTGTAGCCATTTTTCCATTTCAAGGTCATTGGGTTCGATCTGCTGTCCCAAACAAGCCTGGAGTTCGTCGGCATTGTGGGCAGTGAACAGCTGTAAGGCCGTGAAATGCTGGTTGAACAATATCTTGGCGGCCCTGCCGTAATTTGAAGCCGCCATTTCAATGGCCTCTGCCATCTCGGCAGGTTCAAGGTCGGGGGCGGGGACAAATGGAGCCAGCAACAGGTCATCGTCCACATCCTTCAGCCTTTTTTTCAAAATATTCAAAACAGCCTCGGCCTGTGCAACGAGTGTTTCGAGCATGGTACGGTCGAGCGGGCCACCCACGGAAGCCGGCAGGGCTTCCGGCAGGGCCAGGGGGACGAGTGCCAGCAGTTTCTCTCGTATTTCATCCAATCTGGCCGCCCACATCGGGTCAATCACGTGATCGGGGTCGTCGAAATAATCCTGAAACGGCCCTGCTATCCGGGTTTTGAAAAAGCCGCCCAACCCGGCACCGGCCTCGTCCGTTGCTTCCACCAGCAGATCGTGGACAGCCAGCACCCGGCTCCTGCATCCTGCAATATCGGCAAGCAATCCTTTCGGGTTGCCGGGGCCGGTCGTTTGGGCTTCGGTGCCGGTGAGCAGGTCCTGGGCGTGGAGGGGCCTGGATTCGGTTAAGGCCCGCCGGAGGGAACGCAGGAGTGGCAACAGCAGGTAGAGACTATGCGTCCGTCCACCATTTTTCCTGAAATCTACTGCCAACTCATCCGTGTCGGCCAGGTTTTCCAGTTTTTTGATTTTAAAAACAAGAAAGCGCTCCAGTTCGGAGGAAAGGTCGCCGAAGTGGTTCCCGCACATCAGCACAAAATCAATGGGCTGGAGGTCGAACACATCCGAGAAGGCCAGGTTTTTGGTTCCACCGGCGGTTGTTATTTCAAAACCAATATCATCGGGAGCGGGCAACATGCCGCCGAGCCAGTGGTTGACGGGTGCATTGGCAGCGGAACGGGCAGTGGCGCTCCCCCACCCCGGCACTGATGAGCTTGCATCGGGTTTCAACAAAAAAGCCGCCCGGTGGAGAAGGGTGATGCCGTTGCGGGGGGTGGTCACGAAGTCCGCTTCGGGGGGTGTTTTGCCTTCGGCAAGCGCCTGCAACATGCCCCCTGCTCGCTCGTAGTTGCCCTGAACCACCTGATACACGCTCTCGGCCAGTGCCAGATCACCGATGGCATCAAGCGACTCGGCGAGCCGGTCAATTTCCGCAGCGATGGCCCTTGCCTGTGGCGTACCGGGAGCCGGCAAACCGTTCGGATTGGCAGGCTGCACGGGCAAACCATAAGGGTAGGTTTTACCATTGGTGAAATGCAGCAGGTCGTAACCGTTCACCACGTTGTTGGCCTCCACTACTTCTGCGGGCGTTCCGTCCGGCACTTCGGCGAGTTTGCCGCTGCTGTAAGGGAAGCGGTCGCGCAGTGCGTAGATGTATTGGTCGAGTTCCAGCTTGCCGGGGTTGTCATGCAGCGACCTTTCGAGTTGGTAGCCGAGCAAGGCAGCGAGGCTCTGCCCATTGCGCATTCCCTCAAGGTATTGGGTGGCCGTGCGGACACGACGGCTGGAGAGGTTGACGGAAAAAGGCGATTTATTGTCCTGGTTAGCATGGCTGATGTAGGCATTGCGCAGCACCGCAGCGGCTACGGCGTGGTTCATGGACGGGGAAAGCACGTAGCCACCATTGGCGGGATCGCTGAGGATAGGCCCTTTTTCGGGCTTTCGCAATTCTTCCGGCACTGCCTCCTGGCGCACGGGGCGGGGCGGCGTGGTACGGGGCCGCAGGTTTTCCAACCAGCCATAAGCGCCAATGTAGATGCCCCGGTTGTAGGTCGGCCAGTTGCCTTCGGTGACAGGGCGGCCCTCCTCCCGTATGGACTCCCGCATATAGCGGAGCCGGTGATTGAAAAGGCCATTGATCCAGGCATCCATGCGGTAGGTACACAAGTCAATGTGTTCGGCAAACAAACGTTCGAGCCGGGCAGTGGGCAGGTCGGCCAGTTTTTCCATTGCCCTGCGGGTTTCTGAAACCGGCCACCAAGTCCAATGAAAGCCCTGCATACCGGGATTTCGGGTTGCGTGAAGGATGTTTTCGCCCAACATGCCACCTGCCGACCCCGGCAGGGACACGTTGAGCAGGTCTTTGTCGGCCAGCACCAGATTGCCCTTCATGTTCAGCAGGTTGGGTTGGGCAGGTACGCTGTCCGCCACTTTCTCGGCAACAAGCCAAGATTTACCGGCTCGCACGACCTGATTGAGCAACGATTGGCGCAGCAACATATAGAGCAATGCCCTCGGCGGCGAAACACTTTTTCCTTCCTGGTTGACAAAACTTTCCTTTTCGATGGTGCCCAGTGTGCTTTGCAACAGCCAATGGATATAGTTCCTGCGGATACCACCTTCAGGATATTCATAGAAGGGCCGGATGCCGTCGGTTTCGGAAAGCGGCAGTTCGGGGTCGCCGTCCACGACCGGGCCGTAGAGGTGTTCCCGTTCTTTGAGGAAAGTCAGCTCCCTGATTTTCAGTTTTGTGAAACTACCGAGGCCCACAGCGGCCAACTTGGAGGATTTTTGGGCTTGCATCAATGACCAAACGGGTTGAAAAAACAGCCACAACAATCCCTGATAGTTGTAATAATTCCAAACATAGTCGTCCGTACCGGCCTTGCGGGAGAAAAAGTCAATGGACGTGGCGTTCAGCCCCAGGATGTCCATGAGCCGCTGGAAAGGCTCGTTGCCGTCGCCGGCAAACTTCACGCCCAGGGCCGCTTGCCTCCATATCCCGGACAAGGCTTTGATGTGTTGCAGCAGTCCGGTGTAAAATTTTTCGAGTTCGATGATTTCATCGCGTCCCCATTGCCAGCGGTCGAAGGCACTCGTGAGCAGCAGCCCGTAGGGCTGATTGCCTGCCCGGATGGCGGGCAGCAGCCCACGCCCGGTGATGTTTTCCAAAAAGAACCGCTCCGTGCGTTCTATGTCGTCCGTGCTGAAAGCTTCGCCCAGCATGTCTTTCAGATGGTGGCCCCAGGTGGCAGGCCAAAGGGCTGCATTCATGGCAATCGCCTCTGCCACATCTTCCCGGTTGGCATTTTCGATGGGTGCGACGCTACCATAGTCAAGGCCCAAAGCCTCGGCAAAACGCTGGCCGTCCTTTTTGCTGCCATAGTCGTACAATGCGGCCCAATCCGATGGCCGGGCAGCGTTGGCCATGGCGAGGTACGACTGCTCGTTGGTGGGGTCGTAGGTGGAAAAACCCGGTGCTGCCCCTTCCGAATTGTTGGTTGGCATACCTTGCGGAACAAAGGCGAGGCCGTCGGTGAAGCGGTGACTTTCAAAAAGCTCCTCCAGCAAGCCGGCGCTCTCCGCTGCGCCGGTTGACAGGCGCAAGCCCAGCACGAGCACCCGATCGAAGCCGGCCGTGTCGAAAGGCTGTGCAAGCGGGATTTTTAGCCCCATGCCCACTTCGACGGCTTTTTCAAAATCCGTCAACCAGGCCATGCCGGGGTCGGTGATCAGTTCGCCTGTTTCGTCGTCCCTGCCGAAATTCCCCTCCAACTGCGAAGGATCGGGGCCGAGGGCCAAAGCATCCGGTACGTGCCTGCCCAGAGCAGGTGGCAAGGCTTGCACGAGCGAACCGCCTCTTTTTGTAAAAGTAGCCACCACAAAGCGGTCGGGCATGACCCGTGCGCGGGGTGGCTGGGTCCAGCCGGAGGCATTGGTGGGGCCAGTTTCCGGGAAGTGGGGTTCATCGTCCACGTCGCCGTATTCCGACCAGTTCAAGGGTCTTGTTTTCAGGGCGATATAGGCAGCGCGTTGCGGGCCTGCGCCGGATGCCAATACATTCCAGGCACCACGTTTAACTGATTCCTGCGTTTCGGGCGTTTCGCCCCGCACTTCCCAGATGGCCGCCCAATAAGTGCGGCCTGCCTCGAGTTCGGTTTCCATGAGTGCCGTTTCGTGGCTTTGCACGGCAATGGTATCGGGGAAAATGCGTACCCAAAGTTCGGGGGCACCGCTTGGGGATTTTGCGAACTTGGTTTCCACTTTCACCGGCAGCAACAGGAAGGGCGTGTGATCGGGCAATTGCTCCACGAGCGTCCAGGGTGGCAGTTCGAGCAAGTTGCGCAGGCTGTCCCATGCGCCGGTTTTGGCGTTCAGCCAATCCTTCCTGACCGAATCCATACCATGCTGTATGGCGCTGCGTTCATTGTGCAATGCTGCCAGCCGGCCCTCCATGTTGGGGTTTGCCACCTGCCGCTCCAATTGCTCCACCTCCCTGTCTATCCTGATCAATGATTGCTGGGCATCGTGCAGGTATTTTTCCTGGATGTCCCGCTCGTTGCGCAGATGGAGGAGTTGTTTTTGAATATCCGATAAATTGTTCATTGCCTTTTGATTATACCCGCCGGAAAATGGTTTGCGAGTGGTTCATTTCTGCAAGAAGTTAAGGGAGTTGAGAGGATTGAGATGGTTGAGCAGTCCCCCTCAACCCCCTCAACCCTCCCAACCTTGGTTCTCACTTTGCCAGATTGAGAGGCTGTTTTTGCTATTCCAAATTCTTTAGCATTTCCCTTGCATGAACCGCCACCATCACCGGCTTTTGGTAAAGAATATAAGCAAGGTCAGCCGCGTTGCTGTTCCACTGGATGCCATGGGGGTTCGTTCCGGGCGGTTCAGGGTTCAGCGTAGCGGCAGGGTCAATCAGGGCAACGTCGCTGCCGAGATTTTCCCATGAAAGGTTGTCCCATTTGAAACCTCCCGCGTCATCGGACATTTCTTCGTCCAGTCCGAAGCGGGGCTCACCGGGCACTTCTTTTATGATAAAAAACCAACCGAGTTGATGGG
>JRYF01002139.1_pt1 | contig 10844 bp, 12 predicted proteins | sample 235331 | NCBI WGS metagenome assembly JRYF01 (sample SAMN03074217, study PRJNA261475) | activated sludge metagenome | biome: Wastewater Treatment Plant; feature: Wastewater; material: Activated sludge; isolation source: activated biomass of a wastewater treatment plant treating hydrocarbon... ... | reverse complement strand
CGCTGGCCGACGTCGAGCTGGCGGCCAGCCGCCCGCGGCTGGCGGTTGCGGCCGCATCCGCCGCCGGTGTGCCGCATGTGGCGTCATCGGTGGCAGCGGACGCAGCGGCCACCACGGCTGGCCGCGTGCCGCGCGGCGGCTTCGACCCAGCGCTGATGCGGCAGGCCATCGCGGCGGCGATGGGCCGCTCCAAGCGCGAGATCCCGCACTACTACCTGCAGGCCACGGTGGACTTCGCCGCCGCCCAGGCCTGGCTGGAGGCCTACAACGCCGAGCGCCTGCCCGCCGAGCGGCTGCTGCCAGCGGTGCTGCTGCTCAAGGCCAGCGCGCGGGCGCTGGTCGAGGTGCCGCAGCTCAACGGCTTCTGGGAGGAGGGGCGCTTTCGCCCCGGCGCCGGCGTGCACGTCGGCTGGGCGATCGCGCTGCGCGGCGGCGGCCTGGTCGCGCCGGCCATCCGCGACGCCGACCGCAAGACCCTGCCCGATCTGATGGCCGCGCTGCGAGACCTGGTGCAGCGCGCGCGCACCGGCGGCCTGCGCAGCAGCGAGCTGACCGACCCGACGATCACCGTCACCAGCCTGGGCGACCGCGGGGCCGAGAGCGTGCTGGGCGTGATCTACCCGCCGCAGGTGGCCATCGTCGGCTTCGGCCGCGTGGTCGAGCGGCCGTGGGTGGTGGGCGGCGCCGTCGTGCCGCGCCCGCTGGTGGCCCTCACACTGGCCGGCGACCACCGCGCCAGCGACGGCCATGTCGGCGGCCAGCTGCTGGCCGGCATCGACCGCGCACTGCAGTCTCCCGAGACCCTGTGACCCCCGGAGCGACGACCATGACCGAATCCGAGATCCGCGCGCTGGCCGCCCAGGCGCTGGCCGGCATCGCCCCCGAGGCCGACCTGGCCGGCGTCGGCGACGACGAGGACCTGCGCGAGGCGCTGGACCTGGACTCGATGGACTTCCTGAACTTCGTCATCGCGTTGTCGCAGGCGGCAGGGGTGAACATCCCGGAGGCGGATGCGCCGAAGCTGTTCACGATGAAGGGGGTGGTGGGGCATCTTTCGGCCGCGGGCGGCTGAGCGGCGCATGGGACAGAGGCTGCCGGCCGCTGCGGGCGGCGCAGGTGGTGTGGGCGGCTGTGTCCAGCCGAGGCTGGCCCATATCCGGATACGCCATCAGTTCGCCCAAGGAAACGCTGAGCCATTCGCTGTCAGGTTCGAGGATCTGCATCGCGGCGCGTCAGATGAGCGCTATTCGTTGGCCATCACAGGGCAGCACCGAAACGGCTCGTTGCGCTCGGACCTGGGCGTGTGTAGACTTCTATCGAAGGAGTCACACATGGCCACGAATCTAGCCCTCGATCAAGATCTGCTTGAGCGCGCCTTCCGGGTGAGCGGTGAGCCGACGAAGAAGGCAGCCGTCACTCGAGCGCTGCAAGAGTTCATTGCTCGCCGCGAGCAGCGGCGCGTCGCGGAGCTCTTCGGCAAGCTGGAGTGGGATGCATCGTTCGACTACAAGGCAGAGCGGGGCCGCAGTCGATGAGCCTGCTTGTCGACACGAGCGTCTGGTCGCTCGCGTTCCGCCGTGATGCTGAACAGGCCGCGCCGGAGGTACTGGCCCTCCGCCATGCGCTGCTCGGCGCTGAACAGGTCTTCACAACCGGCCTCATCCTTCAGGAGCTCCTTCAAGGCTTCAGTGGGCCAAAGGCACGAGCCCAACTCCTGGAGCGACTGGCAGCGCTAGCGTTTCTCCAGCCAGATCGAGAAGATCACATCGAAGCAGCCGAGGTCAGGAATCAGTGCCGCAGGCGCGGAGTTCAGGTTGGGACGATCGACGCCCTCCTCGTTCAACTGTGCCGACGCCACGAACTCACCCTGCTGTCTACGGACAAGGACTTTGAAGCAGCGTCAACTTACGTCGAATTCGGCCTCTGGCGCGTGCGGTGATGGCCAACCACTCGGTCAAGGCGACGCGCTGCGAATCCCGCAGCTGGAACGCGCAGAAGCAAGTGCGTCTGACCAAGCGCTGGAATCGATTCGACAAGAACTATTCAAGGCACGCTCCGAGTTCCGGCTTCTGCGCTGCCAGTGGCGATGGCTACCTCTCGGTCAACCCGACGCGCCACGACGGGCGTCGTAAGCCCGATACGTGCCATTCGAAACATCGTCACACACCGGGCGTAGACCACCTGCCTGCGCGTGCGCCTTGCCTCGACGTTGGGCCGCGAATCCGCTGGGTAACGGCCCGGCCCGGCAGTTGCTTGCGGCTCCCTCAAGTCCACTGGAGTGAGCCCATGCACCAAGACCGCACCTTCGACTCCCTCGCCTTCTATCAGGCTGGCCAGGATGAGCCTCCACGAGTCGTCATCACGGAGACGCCAGACGCGGCAGTCGTGTGCTGGCACGTCGAGCCCGGGCAACGCATCAGCCTGCACGTGCACCCTTCTGGCCAAGACACATGGGTCATCATGTCGGGCGAAGGCCTGTACTTCGAAGACGAGGGCAGCGCAGGTCGCCCGCTTCGGCCTGGTGTGGTCGCTGTAGCGCCCCGCGGCGCAGTGCATGGCGCCGCCAATACTGGCCAAGGACCACTTCGGTTCATCTCGGTGGTCGCGCCCGCTGAGTCCGGGTTCGAACCGGTCCCTGCCTGAGGCGTCGTCGCGACCCGATGACGAAGGATGGGTCGCGCGAGGCCGTGATCCGATCCGCCGGGCCGTTCTTGCCGGGTGCGCCGACACTGGCGCGTCGATGGCCGGCAAGGCGGTCCCCGAGCGCATGCTGGACGGCACACGACACCGCCGAAACATGTCGTCCCCACGCGTCGAAGACTACCAACCCGCGGACCTCGTCCCGCTGGTCGAGATGTGGCGCGAGAGCTTCGAGTTCGCCGTGGGCATCCGGGACCCGCATCCGATCGAAGAACAGATCGACCACTTCGATCGCAACGTCCACACCAGCAACCGGGTGCGTGTGGTGAAGGATGGCGAACGCATCGTCGCCTTCATGGCGTCGACACCGGCGTCGGTCGCGCAGCTCTACGTGCGCGTCGGGCACCACAGGCGCGGCATCGGCCGGGAGCTCCTGAACCTGGCCAAGGCGGAGTCGGACGGGGCGCTCTGGCTGTTCACGTTCGCCCGCAACGCCAACGCATGCAGGTTCTACGAGAGCCAGGGGTTCTCGGTCGTGCAGCGCGGCTTCGAACCCACATGGCAGCTCGAAGACGTGAAGTACGCCTGGTCGAGGGTGGGGGGTGCCAAATGACGGGTTCGAGCGGGCCGGAACGGTTCACGCGGCGAACCTGGGTGACGCGCGATGGATGACACGGGGCGCGCCGCCTGGCCGGTGGAGCAAGGGCCGTCGCCCGCGGCAGGCGCCGTGCCGATCGAGTGCCGGCGCGCCGGGCCGCGCGACTTCGACGCCGTGCAGCAGATGCTGGAGCTGTACCAGTACGAGCTGTCCGACATCTGGCCGCAGGATCTCGACGCGTCCGGGCGCTACGGCTACGACCTGTCGGCCCACCGCGAGGCCGCCCGGTGCTTCGCCTACGTCGCCTTGCAGGGCAGTTGCTACATCGGTCTCGCGCTGGTCGCACCGGCCTGCGTCACCCGCAGCGCGGGCACGTGGATGGAGCAGTTCTTCATCCTGAAGCGGCATCGTGGCGTGGGTGCGGGCCGGGCCCTGGCCCGGTTCGTCCTGGCCTGCCATCCAGGCCCCTGGGAGGTCGGGCAGATGCCCGCCAACGTGCGCGCGCAGGCCTTCTGGCGCAGGGTGATCGCCGAGTTCACCGGTGGGCAGTACACCGAACGGCAGGTCACCGACGGCTGGTGGCAGGGCGTGGTCCAGCAGTTCGACGCTGCCGATGCGCGCAGCCGTGATCGCCAGCGCTGATCGTCGCGATAGACACCGCGCGCGGCGCGGCCGGCGCGGATGGCGGAAAATCCCCGGATGGTCCGCCAGCGCACCCTGAAGTCGATCACGCGCGCCGTCGGCGTCGGCGTGCACAGCGGGCACAAGGTCGAGCTGACGCTGCACCCGGCGCCGCCGGACAGCGGCATCGTCTTCCGCCGCACCGACCTGCCGGTTCCGGTCGACATCCCGGTGAATGCGTACGCGGTCTGCGACACCCGCATGGCGTCGACCATCAGCCCCGGCGGCGACCCCGGCGCCCCGCGCGTGCAGACGATCGAGCACCTGATGTCGGCCTGCGCGGGCCTCGGCATCGACAACCTGCGCATCGACATCAGCGGCGAGGAGGTGCCCATCCTCGACGGCTCGGCGGCCAGCTTCGTCTTCCTGCTGCAGAGCGCCGGCATCGTGCTGCAGGACGCGCCCAAGCGCTTCCTGCGCGTCACGAAGACGGTGGAAGTGCGCGAGGGCGCGGGCGCGGCGCTGAAGTGGGCGCGGCTGGAGCCGTTCGATGGCTACGCGCTGAGCTTCGAGATCGGCTTCGACCACCCGGCGGTGGACGCCACCGGCCAGCGGGTCGAGTTCGACATGGGCTCGGGCCGCTACAAGCAGGAGATCGCACGCGCGCGCACCTTCGGCTTCGCGAAGGACGTCGAGACGATGCGCTCGCGCGGCCTCGGCCGCGGCGGCAGCCTGGACAACGTGATCGTGATCGACGACGTGCGCGTGCTCAACGCCGACGGCCTGCGCTACGGCGACGAGTTCGTCAAGCACAAGATCCTCGACGCCATCGGCGACCTGCACATCGCCGGCAAGCCGCTGCTGGCGCGCTACGTCGCCTACAAGAGCGGGCACGCGCTGAACAACCGGCTGCTGCGCACGCTGCTGGCCGACGCCGGCGCCTACGAACTCGTCAGCTTCGACGACGAGCGCCGCGCGCCGCGCGGCCTGGCCGAACTGGCGCCGGCATGGTGAGCGTGCCGCGGGCGGGCGCCGGGCCTGCGGCAGGGGCGGGCGCACGATGATGGTCGCCTTCCGCGTCGTGTTCGGCCTGCTGCTGTTGGCCGGGGTGCTGTGCTTCGCGATGTACGCCGGCACCGGGCAGGTCGCGTGGCGGCAGCGCGGGCTGCTGATCGTGAAGTGGACGGTGATCGCCGCGCTCGGCTTCTTCGCCGTGCTGATCGCCGACCGCGTGGTGCAGATGCTTTAGTCGCGCCGCGCGGCACGGCGCCGTCCCGTGCGACGTCGGCCCGCTACGGCCGCGGCGCGCGTGCCGTCGACTCGCGCAGCACCAGCTCGACGTCGATCTCCTGCTGGCGCGGCTCGGCCAGGCTGCCGTCCAGCCGCGCCAGCAGGTACTCGGCGGCGAGCGTCCACATGCGCTCGGTCGGCACGTGCACGGTGGTCAGCGCCGGCCGCCACTGGCGCGCGAGCTCGAGGTCGTCGAAGCCGACGATCGACAGCTCGCGTGGCACCGCGACGCCGCGCGCCTGGCACTCCAGCAGCGCGCCGAAGGCGAGCACGTCGTTGCCACAGACGATCGCCGTCGGCCGCTCGGGCGGGCGCGGCGCGGCGTCGAGCAGCCGGCGCACGCCGGCGCGCGCGGCCTGCAAGGTGTAGGCGGCCTCGACCAGGCGCTCGGGCGGCAGCGCCAGCCCGGCCGCCTGCAGCGCTGCGCGCACGCCGTCGACGCGGTCGGCCGCGCGGTCGTTGTCGGCGCTGACCCCGGCCAGCATCGCGATGCGGCGGTGGCCGAGGTCGAGCAGGTAGTTGACGACGCGCACGATCGCGTCGTGGTTGCGAAAGCCCACGCAGGCCGCGCCGGCGGGCGCCGGGAAGCTGCCGATGTGCACCACCGGCAGCCCGCGCTGGCGCAGCCAGGCCAGCAGCGACGGCCGCTGGCTGAGGCCCGTCAGCGCCAGCGCGTCGACGCCGCGCGCCAGCAGCGCCTGCGCCTGCGCCTCCTCCTGCTGCGGGTCGTAGTCGCTGAAGGCCAGCAGCACCAGGTGGCCGGCGGCCGCCATGCGGCGCTGGAAGGCCTGCAGGCCATGCGCGAAGATGGCGTTGTCGACCGTCGGCACGACGACGCCGACCGTGCCGCTGCGGCGCAGGCTGAGCGCGCGCGCCCCGGCATGCGCGACGTAGCCCAGGCGGTCGACCGCGGCCAGCACCTTCGCGCGCATCGCCGGCCGCACCGAGGCCGGCTGGTTGAGCGCGCGCGAGACGGTCGCGGTCGAGACGCCGGCGGCGCGCGCGACGTCCTCGACGGTGGGGCTGCGGGTGGTGTCTCGCGACATGCGCTTACAGGGCGCGATTGTCCGGCCAGTGTCGGCCGTGCCACAAGGGAAAACACCGAACCCGAAGCCGGTGTCGGCGCTTGACACGGGGGCAGTGGAAGCGAATGATTTGTAAGCGCTTACAGAACGCGGCTGGCCGCTGTCGCAGCCGATCGCGGCCCGATCCGCGCCCGTCCGATGCCGCTCGCCCTCGTCCGCCGCCTCGCCTACGTGCTCGCCACCGTGCTCGGTCTGGCCTACGTCGCCTACGTGCTGACGCTGAAGTTCAGCGGCCGCACGATCGGCGGCCCGCTGGGCGAGGTCGGCGAGTTCCTGCTCGTGCTGGCGGCGGTCGCGCTGTTCGGCGTCGGCCTGTTCGTCGACGAGGCGATGCGCGAGCGCGGCGGCGCACCGCCCGGCGACGGCGCCGACGGCGAGTCCTACCGCGCCTGACCGCCGGCGCCCGTCCCGTCCCTGCTGCAACCCCCACCGGCCGTTCGAGCCACCGAAGGAGACACCATGAACAAGCTGCAAGAGATGCTGCAACAGCGCCAGGCCGAGCGGCGCGCCTTCCTGCACGCCACGCGGCGCTACGGCTTCACCGCCGCCGTGCTGGGGCTGACCGGTGGCTACCTGTTCGACCGCCAGGCGCTCGCGCAGTCGGCCGCCGACGAGGCGGCCAAGCAGCGCGCGGCCAAGGTGACGATGCTGTTCGCGACCGAGTACCGGGTCGAGGACTACGTGCGCTACCCGATCATGCAGGGCAAGTACAAGGAGAACGTCGAGACGCTGTCGCGCGGCGAGATCTACTGCAAGCTGCACCCCGCGGGGCAGCTCGGCGTCGGCGCCGCGCTGGCGCAGAAGATCCAGGCCGGCACGGTGCACGGCGGCGCGGTGTCGCTGTCCAACTTCTCGCCCTACGCGCCGGTGGTCGACCTGATCAACATCCCCTACTGGTGCGGCGACAACCAGCGCTTCGCCAACCTCGTGACCAGCGCGACCTGGAACGACGAGATCACGCCCAAGGTGATGGCGCGCGGCTACAAGCCCCTCTTCTACTTCACGGTCGACCCGCGCACCATCGCCAGCCGCAAGGGCTTCAAGCTGGTGAAGACGCCGTCGGACATGCAGGGCATGAAGATGCGCGTGCCGCCCTCGCGGTTGCTGCAGACCTTCTACCGCCTGGCCGGCGCCAACCCGACCGTGGTCGCCTGGGGCGAGACCGCGACCGCGATCAAGCAGGGCGTGGCCGACGGGCTGGACCCGGCGATCGCCGCGCTGGCGACCTTCGGCTTCCAGGACCTGCTGAGCCATATCTCCTACATCCGCTCGGTGCCCGACGCGCAGATGTTCGCCGCCAACGCGCGCTGGTACGGCGAGCTGCCGGACGGCATGCGCAAGGCCTTCGACGACGCCAACGCGCTGACCCAGGTCGAGACCTTCGCCCAGATCGAGAAGGCGCGCACCGAGTCGATGCGGCTGCTGCGCGAGGGCGGCTGCAGCTTCTACAACCCGACCGCCGACGAGATGCGGCAGTGGATGGAGACCTGCGGCGAGCAGCGGCCCGAGTACAACGAGTTCAAGACGCAGTTCGCCGGCTCGATCGAGGTGTTCGACCGCTTCAAGGTCGCCGCCAACACCAAGGGCCCGATCACGGTGCCCGATTTCGTGCTCTGAGCCCCGCACGACCCGCCGGCGGCCGCCGATGCAGCACCGACCGCCGCCGGCGGTGACCTGGCTCCAGCGTCTCGACCGCGACGCCGAGCGCTGGGCGATGCTGGTCTTCTACGCCTTCTGCTGCATCGTCATCGTGCAGGAGGTGCTGCGCCGCTTCGTGCTGAGCTACTCGTCGGCCTGGGGCGAGGAGGCGGCGCGCTACGCCTTCATCTACCTCGGCTGGATCGGCGCCGCCTACGCGGTGCGCGAGCGCGCGCACATCCGCTTCGACTTCGTGCTGCGTGCCGTCGGCCCGCGCGCGCGCAGCGCGCTGTACCTGTTCGGCGAGCTGGCGACGATCGCCTTCGCCTGCGTGGCCTTGTACTGGAGCATGCACACGATCCAGATGCTGCTGCAGTTCGACGCCGCCACACCGGTGCTGCGCATCAACAAGTCGTGGTTCGAGGCCGCGGTGCCGATCGGCTTCGCGCTCGTGATCTTCCGCAGCCTGCAGGCGATGCGGCGCGACCTGCGCGACCTCGTGCGCGGCGACGAGGCCTTCGCCGGCAAGGCGATGTTCGAGGACTGAAGGGCAGGCCCGGTGAACCCCATCGTGCTGTCCATCCTCGCCATGGTGGCGCTGCTCGTCGTCGGCGTGCCGTTCTGGATCGCGATGGGCCTGGGCACCTTCGCGATGCTGTGGAGCACGCAGGCGCTGCCGCTGACGCTGATCGGCGAGGCGCTGTTCGAGGGTGTCGACTCGTTCGCGCTGATCGCGATACCGCTGTTCGTGCTGACCGGCGACGCCATGGTGCGGACCGGCCTGGGCGAGAAGCTGCTGAACTTCGCCGAGGCCACCTTCGGCTCGCTGCGCTCGGGTTTCGGCACCTCGACCGTGATGGGCTGCGGGCTGTTCGCCTGCATCTCCGGCTCGGACGCCGCCGACGCGGCCGCCGTCGGCCGGCTGACGATGGCGCGCCTGATCGAGCGCGGCTACCCCAAGCCCTACGCCTGCGCGCTGGTCGCCTCGGGCGCCTGCACCGGCATCCTGATCCCGCCGTCGATCGCCTACATCATCATCGGCCTGGTGCTCGGCGTGTCGGCGTCGACGCTGTTCCTCGCCGCCTTCGTGCCGGGCGTGATCGTGCTGGTGGCGGTGATGCTGACCAACGTCGTGCTCAACCGCATCCACCGCTACGAGAGCTCGCGCGCGCGCTTCTCGTGGGCGGCCTGGCTGGCGGCGCTGTGGGACGCGAAGTGGGGCTTGTCCATCCCCTTCATCATCCTCGGCGGCATCTACTCGGGCATCTTCACGCCGACCGAATCGGCGGCGATCGCGGTCGCGGTGGCGGTCGGCGTCGGCATGGTCCAGGGGCGGCTGAAGCTGCACCACTTCCCGGCCATGCTCGGCACCTCGGCGCGCGTGTGCGGGGTGGTGCTGCCGATCATCGCGGTGGCGCTGCTGTTCGGCCAGGCGCTGACCGTGCTCGACGTGCCGCAGGCCTTCGTCGCCTGGGTGATGGGATTCGGCACCGGGCCGACCGAGATCATCCTGCTGCTGCTGCTGATCTGGGTGATCTCCGGCATGTTCATGGAGACCGGGCCCAACATCGTCGTGCTGGCGCCGTTGCTGTGGCCGCTGGCGCAGGAGATCGGGATGGACCAGATCCATTTCTGCATCTTCATGATCACCACGCTCGGCCTCGGGTTCATCACGCCGCCGTTCGGCCTCAACCTGTTCGTCATGTCGGGGCTGACGCGCACCCCGATCACCGCCATCGCGGCCCGTGCCTGGCCGTTCGCGGTGGTGCTGGTCGGCGTGTCGGCGCTGATCGGCTTCGTGCCGCAGATCTCGACCTTCTTGCTCGCGCGCTGAAGCGGCGCCGGCGGGCCTTTCTCACCCAGGAGCACGACAGCATGGCCACCCACACCCTGAAGCGGGCCGGCAAGACGCCCGAGACCGAGACCGCCACCGCGCAGAAGGTCGCCGGCGAGATGCTGGCGCGCATCGAGGCCGAAGGCGAAGCCGCGGTGCGCGACTACGCACGCGCGCTGGACCGCTGGGACGGCGAGATCGTGATGTCGCCGGCGGCCATCGAAGCCGCGGTCGCCGAGGTGCCGCCGCAGGTGCGCGCCGACATCGACTTCGCGGCGCGCCAGGTGCACGCTTTCGCCGCCGCCCAGCGGCGCTCGATCGCCGACTTCGAGGTCGAGCTGCACCCCGGCGTGGTGGCCGGGCAGAAGGTGGTGCCGGTCAACGTGGTCGGCTGCTACGCCCCGGCCGGCCGCTACGCGCACATCGCGTCGGCCTACATGACGGTGGCCACCGCCAAGGCGGCGGGCGTGAAGACGGTGGTCGCGTGCTCGTCGCCGTTCCGCGGCGGCGGCATGCACCCCTACGTGCTCTACGCGTTCAAGGCCGCCGGTGCCGACCACATCCTCACGCTCGGCGGCGTGCAGGCGATCGCGACGCTGGCGCTCGGGCTGTTCACCGGCAAGCCGGCCGACGTCGTCGTCGGCCCGGGCAACAAGTTCGTCGCCGAGGCCAAGCGCATGCTGTTCGGCAAGGTCGGCATCGACGTCTTCGCCGGCCCGTCCGAGGTCGCGGTGATCGCCGACGATTCGGCCGACCCGGCGATCGTCGCCAGCGACCTGGTCGGCCAGGCCGAGCACGGCCACGAGTCGCCGGCCTGGCTGTTCACCGACTCGCGCGCGCTGGCCGAGGACGTGATGCAGCGCGTGCCGGCGCTGATCGCCGCGCTGCCGCCGACCGCACGCGACGCCGCCGGCGCGGCCTGGCGCGACTACGGCGAGGTCATCGTCTGCGACACGCGCGAGGAGGTGGCCGAGGTGTCCGACCGCTACGCCAGCGAGCACCTGGAGGTGCACGCGCGCGAGCTCGACTGGTGGCTCGCGCGGCTGACCAACTACGGCTCGCTGTTCCTCGGCGAGGAGACGACGGTGGCCTACGGCGACAAGGCCAGCGGCCCCAACCACGTGCTGCCGACCAAGGG
>JRYF01005746.1_pt1 | contig 10859 bp, 18 predicted proteins | sample 235331 | NCBI WGS metagenome assembly JRYF01 (sample SAMN03074217, study PRJNA261475) | activated sludge metagenome | biome: Wastewater Treatment Plant; feature: Wastewater; material: Activated sludge; isolation source: activated biomass of a wastewater treatment plant treating hydrocarbon... ... | reverse complement strand
TAATTTTGGGGTACCTTCCAACTCTCCTCTGTATAGTAAAAACATTAACCGCTTTGGCGGTTTTTGTGTATTGACAAGCTACCTATAAGTATGCTATAATATAATGATGAGATGGGGGATTTCACTATTACTCGTATTGAGTGTTTATCTGTTTGGACAGCCGGCGTTGGCTTTCTATACCCAGGTCAACTTCTTTACCGTTACGCATGACGCACCGGCCTGGTTTGTGGGCGATGCTTTGAGCGGTTTTTATGGTGAGACCGCAAGTGGGCACCGCTTCTCTCAGCGGCCAATCTTGCCTGATTCGGGTGTGCGATTGCAGCGTTTTGAGATTGGCTCAGCGTTTTTCTATATTTCTGACCGAGGGATTATCGAAGCCAACTCAGACTTGGCGGCCTTGTCTATCTATCACGCCCTATCCTAGTCGCCTCGTTAAGGTAGGGTGGAAAAGTTGTTTCAAATCTGTATCATACAGAGCATGAAACGTGAATATCAAATATTAGTGGGAGCGGCTGTGGTCTTGGGCTTTGTGGTTTTAGCAATGAATTTTGAATTTGGCCACACTGTAGGTACGCACCAAGAGCACAGCGAGGGGCCACATCAAGTCTCAATTGAAAGCGAGCGAGATTTTTTGGTGCACATGATTGTGCATCATGAGGAGGCGGTAGAGTCGGCACAGTTTTTGCTAGGTGCGGGAATTACTGACCCTGTCCTCTTGGAGTTGACGGAGTCGATAGTGCGTGAACAGGCGAGGGAAGTGGCTCTCATGCGTGCTTGGTACGAAGAGTGGTTTGGCGAGGCTTTTGTGCCGGGTGAGTACCATGCGATGATGCGATCCTTAGCTGGTTTGGCGGAAGAGGAGCAGGTCAGAGTTTTCTTAGAGGATATGATAGTGCACCATGAGGCGGCGCTGGAGGCGACTCGGCAGTTGCTTTTGATAACGATCCGTCCCGAGCTGGTGGCTCTGGCTGAGGAAATCATCAGTAGTCAAGCGATGGAGATTGCTTTAATGCAAAGACTATTACAATAATGAAACAAAACCTTGACATAAGTCGTATAATAATAATGTGACTTTCAGTCACATTATTATGAGACGTTAATCTAAGTAGCGTATGTCACTCATAAAATGGGAACCGTTTGATGAATTTGATCGTTTTTTCCGCGATGTGCAAACCCTGACTCCGCTTCGATCGGCTGGTCTGGGTTTTGATATGGCGGTTGATGTATATGAAGATGGTAGCGAACTGGTTGCAGAGATGAATGTACCAGGCCTTAAGTCAGATGAGATTGATGTCGAGGTTGAGGAGAACTATCTAAGAATTGCTGGTCGACGCGAAGAAGTAGAAGAGAAAAAAGCTAAGAATCATTACTCAAAAGAAATTAGACGTGGTAGTTTTGAGCGCGTGGTGCAGTTGCCTGATGCTGTGGAGCGAGAGAAGGTGACGGCTGAGTATAAAGATGGGGTCTTATTGGTGCGAATGCCTAAGCGGACCACTTCTAATGATAAGAAGATTAAGGTGCAGGTTAAATAAACAACCAGGCCGCAAAATAAAATCCCCGGAGGGGATTTTATTTTGCGGCCCTGAGATACTCTTCCAATATCGCCATCTCTCGCGCTAGAATGAAATATCCCTCGTAACGCTCTGGCCGCTCTGTCTCAATAATTTCCAGAGCTTTTTTGGGATCGAGCCACTCGACTCGTAGCCCTTCCTCAACCTCCTTGTCTTCTAACTGAGGCGTGCCAATGTCACCGATGATTCGAGCGTTGTAAGCATAGGAAATTTGGAGGAGTTTATATTTATCTCGGTATTCTATAACGACTCCCAGCGGAGAAATAATTTCAGATTGGCAGCCAGTCTCTTCCAGCAGTTCACGCTGTAATGCATCAATCACTGATTCGCCTGGCTCAAGCCCGCCACCCGGCAGTTTATGAAAATTATCTCGCGCCAGAAAGACAGTCGCCATCTCATCTTTTTCGTTAAGCAAAACCGCTCGCGCAGTTTTGCGCAGTTCGTACCTCTCTCCTAACCGAGGGGCTGGTCCCAGGCCGAGCGAGTCATCAGTGATTTCTTGCAGGATTTTCATTTAGTTGAACCAACTCTTGATTTTAGAAAAAACACCGCCCGGAGCATTTCCTGTATTTGGACGAGTAGGTGTCGGCTTTGGCAAACTTGGAGTTGCTACTAAGTAGTTTGCTTCAGCATAGCCATCGCCGTGTCTGGTGATGGGGTCTGGTGCGTGGTTGGGATAAGCCATCGCTGGGTTGGCCACCCCATCGTCACCTGGAGGTATATCTCTAGCAACATCTATCATTTCTGGATCGATGGTGGGCAAGTTGTTTAGCGCCCTAGCTTCTGCCTGTTCTGCTGTGGTGAGGGGCGCTGAATTTGCAGTAGTCCCAGGTGCTTTAGCTGTTTCAATTAAGAAATTATCGAAAGTTATTTCCGGTTCTATATCATTCACTGCGTTCTCTACGGCATTTGCTTCTACTCCTCTTAGTCTATCCATATTCTTTAATTAAAATTCAGTAAATTACTGGTTTGATGATAGCATATCTACCATGCGTAAACTATGGAATCGACCGGTCGCTGCGGTCTGGAGTCTCGTGACCAAGGACGAGAAGTGGGGAGCGAATCTCAACATTTGTACGTATGTCACCAGTGTTTCGCTTAAGCCAAAGTTAATTCTGATTGTCGTATATCGGGGCACGCGTACCCTCGAGAATCTACGCCGGGAGCGAACGACCCTGTTACAACTTCTTCCGGTTGAGCTGGCCCCGGTCGTTCGGGTGGCCGGGCAACAGTCTGGCCGAACGGTCGATAAATGGGCGCGTTTAAAACGCCGCTTTACGGTCGGTGAGCTGGGAGGCTTGCCGTACCTAGCTGACGCGCTCGGTGTGATACAACTTCAAATTATTGAGGAATATGAGGCCAGCGGTGATCATCTGCTCGTGGTAGCTCGCGTGATTAAGAATAAAAATCTCCACACTGGAGAGATTCTAACTACAGAGTACCTTAGACAAAACGCGTACATTCGCTAGCTACCGAGTCGGCCGGCAGCGTGATATGCTGGCAGTAATGTCTAATCCTCTGGTAGAAATCAGAAATTTAAAAAAAATCTACGGCACCGGAAAGAATGTTAAAACGGCCATTGCTGATTTGTCATTGAATATCGAGCGGGGCAGTTTTTTTGGTTTGCTCGGTCCGAATGGAGCGGGCAAAAGCACTACCATCCACTGCTTGACTGGAATCTCTCAGCCAACGGCCGGCGAGATATTGGTCGGCGGTTTAGATGTGGTGAAAGATTACAAAGCGGCCCGGCTGAAGGTTGGGTTGTCGCCGCAGGAATTTAATGTTGATATCTTCGCCACCCCAGAAGAACTAATGGACTACATGGGTGGCTACTACGGCATACCGGCCGCGTCGCGACGGGTCCGCATTAATGAGTTAATCAAGCGCTTTGACTTGGAAGCCCATCGGCACGTTAAATTTCAGAAGCTTTCGGGTGGTCTAAAGCGGCGAACCATGCTCGGCCGGGCGTTGGTGCACGTGCCCGAATTGTTGATTCTCGATGAGCCGACCGCCGGGGTTGATGTTGAACAACGGCGCGATCTCTGGACTTATCTCAAAGAATTAAACGAGAGTGGGGTCACGATTATTCTCACCTCTCATTACCTGGAGGAAGTCGAGTATCTTTGTCGGGAGATAGCGATTATCAATCAGGGCAAGATTGTCGCCGAGGGGACTAAGGAGTCATTTCTCAAGGATGGCCATAGTCTCGAGGAGGCTTATCTAAAAATCACTAACGCCAAAGGTTATGGGAATTAATTACATTGGACTCTATACGATGCTGAGGCGGGAAGTGCGGCGCACTTTGCGCGTAGTGGTGCAGACCCTCGTAGCGCCGGTCGTTTCTGCCGCACTCTACATTTTTATTTTTGGTGTTGTCATCGGCACGCAGATTAATGAAGTGGCGGGCGTACCTTACATCACTTTTGTCTTTCCGGGCATCCTCATGTTGTCAGTCATCAACGCGGCTTTTGCGAGTGCTTCCTCGGCCCTCTATTTTATGCGCTTTACGCGTGGAGTGGAGGAGATATTGATTGCGCCGTTTTCGTACCTGGAGATGTTGATTGGTTTTATCGGAAGCGCTTTGGCGCGGGCTCTTATGGTGGCGACGCTAATTATGCTGGTCGGTCTATTCCTCGGCGCCGTTACTCTCAAGGCTCCCTTAGCATTTTTCCTATATGTATCTGGGGTAGCGATTATCTTTGCTTGTCTAGGTTTAATCGTTGCGCTGTGGGCCGAGAGTTTTGAGCAGCTACAGATACTCAATACCTTCGTCATTACACCCCTCACTTATCTAGGTGGTATCTTCTACTCGATTACTTTTCTGCCCGAGTTCGCGGCGACCTTGACCCGCTTCAATCCTTTCTTTTACTTCGCTGATGGGGTGCGTTCGAGCATGATTGGAGTTAGTGAAGCCAATACTATGATCGGAGCCATTTTAATTAGTGGCTTGGTCTTAGGGCTTGGTCTCCTCGTGATGCAACTCTTTAAGCGCGGTTGGAAGATTCGGTCTTAGGGTCTAAGAGCACTTAGGTGTTCGGCACTGGCTTCCAGTCTAGATCGACTTAGTCGTCCTGATTGTACGGCCGCTTCAACGGCTTCAATTGCTTCTAAGACCGCTTGCGGCTCGGCGGCAAACAAAATCATGTCTGCCCCGGCCTCAAGCGCGAGGACGGCGGCTTCTCCTCTGTGGTAGTGGTCGGTAATAGCTTTCATACTCATATCATCAGTGATAATGACCCCCTTGAAGCCAAGCTCGCCGCGCAAGTAATCAGTCAAGAAGAAACGCGACAAGGTGGCTGGCCGCGGGTCTATTTTGGGTAAGGCGACGTGAGCGGTCATGAGAGCCTGTGCCGAACCAAGGTCAATCAGTTCTCTAAATGGCGCGGTAAATCTGTTCAATTCACTCTTTTCTATATTTACTAAGGGAAGCATGAAGTGTGAGTCATCTTCCGTGTCGTCGTGACCAGGGAAGTGCTTGGCTACACCAATTACTCCGGAAGACTTCATCCCATTAATCATCGCGTCGGCTAGGGTGGCGCTATTTTCTCGACTCGGAAATACACGCTGGTACATGAAAGAGGCAGGGTTGTAGGCACTGTCGAGGACGGGTGCGAAGTTCATGTTTATACCGAGACGAGTGAGTTCGATGCCTCGTGTTTGACCGACAGCTGTGGCTACTTCGCTAGTGGTAATCTCCCGCTGACTAGTCTGGATAAAATCATTACCTCTAAGACGTGTCACCGGCGTACCCTCCTGGTCAATCGCAATAATTAAATTGATAGGACTGTCGTTGCGCCAAGTATTTGTCCAGGTTTTGATTTGGTCAGCCTCACTAGGCGCGCTCATGATTATTACCCCGCCGAGATAATTGTTTCTGATTAGGTTAGTGGTATCGCTTATTGGAGTATTAGCCCAGTGACCAATCATGAAGAGTTGTCCAATCAAAGCGCTTAGACTGGGGTCGGTGGTGCGAGTGGGAAAGGTCGGGGTGGTGGGGGCAGGGGAGGTGTCCTTAGTAGCCTCAGCTGAAATTGTGTCGGGGATAATATTTTCAGCGGAGAATTGATTGGCTGATTCGGAACTGGCGGAAGCAGTGTCTTCGTCTGTGTGTAGAAGATAAGGTTCGTTAGAATTTTCTCGTGTGTAAGTAATATCGTTTTGATTGGTAAGATAAAAATAAGCTCCAGCTAATACCGCTAAGCCAATGAAAATGACAACAAAAATTCTCGTAGACATTTTTTGAGTATATCACTGCGAGAGACTATGCTGCTTTATGCCACTTTTTCCAACCGACAAAAATACTAATTAGTGAAAATGTAACTACCAGCCAGAAACCTTCCTCGTTTTTTAGTTCATTCACATCTAATAGTAGGCTCATTACATAGCTCCAGCCTATCATAAATATGCAAACCAGGGTCTTTACTTTGATTGATGATAGCCAGACAGAGAGCGGGTTAGCGCCAGCGATTATCTCAGACACCTCATGGCTAGCTCGAAACGCCGGGTACCAGGTCAAATAAATTTTGTCTGTAGCGGCTTTACTAGTTGATGTCTCTTTTAATCCAAGGTGCCTTGCGGCCAAAATGTTTAAAGTGCCAGCCAGACACCAGCCCAACCATAATGATAAAATCGTCAAAATAAAGACTTTGGCTCCTTGCGCAATGGCAAGAACAGCAATCAGTATCATTAGGGTCGATCCAGGAATTAGGTGACCAATTATATATAAACTCTCAATTAGGGAGGCTAAGAATGCAGTCAGGAAGAAAAAAGACCCATCGGCTGAAGCGATTAATCGCAAGAGCTGTTCTATTCCCGGGACGCTCACTCCAATTAGCCCAAGCGATGAGTAAGCAAGTAAGAATAATCCAGAAATTATCCAAACCAAGGTTGATTTCTGTTGCGTGCTTAATCTCACGATTTCATTCTAGCACTAGTATTGCGACTCAACTTTTCGTGTTTGCTACTTATGCCAGAGCGGGCTTCCACTCGCTTCCGCCAGCGGATGTAGGTCTTTTCGGTTTGGTTTTGGCGCATTAGCTTTCGGACCTCACTTTCACGGAGGCCGTATTCAATTCGAATGGTCTCGAAGGGTACGGTGTCAGCCCAAGCCAGCTTAATGATTTCTTCGATATCGGTAGCTTTGATAGGGTTTTTCTTAATCACAAAAGTAAGTATAGCAACTATAAAATACAACCATCCTAAGATCTAATCTTTATCGGGTGTATAATTTTAGTGAGGCAAGTTTAATAAACTAATCACAAATTCATATGGAACCAATTGTATTTCTGGCACAGTTCTGGGGCTGGTTTATGGTCCTGGGGGGAGTGATGATGTTGTTGGGGAAGAGTGCGTTTGCAAACGAGTTAGAAGAGTTGGTAAAGGATAGAGGTTTCGTCATGATGGTGGGATTCTTTGCTCTGACTCTAGGGCTTATGAGCGTAATTCTATACCGAACCTGGTCTATGGACTGGGCTGGAGTGGTTACCTTTATCGGTTGGCTGGCGATAGTCGGGGGCTTGGTGCGGATTATGCTGCCGGGCTTGGTCAAATCAGCTGCGAGTTGGCTGGCGACAAATTCCTGGGTTTTGTATGTGATGGCGGGAGCGTGCTTGGTCGTGGGGATTGGTCTGTTGCGGTTTGTGGCATAAGTAAATAAATGTATAGTTAATTTCGTTGATGATAATTTCCTAAAAAACATCGCCAAGAAAGCAAGAAGCTTTCTTGGCGGGGGAGCGTTACTTCGTTGGAAATAACGTGCGGAGGATGGACAGGTAAAGTTCATCTTCACCTTTGCTTGGACCGGCGGTAATGTGCAAGCACATTTGTCACTTTACATTACAACGATAGTGACTATGAATCATAAAAATTATCATTGACCCTACTGTTTTTACTCGGCAAAGACAGTAGGGTGGCTAGAGGGAATTGTCCCCGAAGTTCTAAGTATTTTGGTACGCTACGCTCCCAAAGATACTAAGACTTCTGGACGGTGGCTAAAATTTTTCTCGCTTTGAGGCTTGCAAAATATTTTGCGCCGCTCCGCTTCCCGGACGGTAGTGCCGCAGGGCACTACCTTAGCCGCCCAAAACACAAAAGACCCCAAAAGGGGTCCATGTGTTTTGGGCGACTACAGTCCCTTCCGTGGAACCAGTTTGAGGAAGAGTGCTTTGATTGGTTAAGCGACGCTAGGGTTATTTTCAAACGCGAGGAGTATAATGGTTCCACTATATAAACATGTGAACTTGTTTTCTTACCATACTGTTACTCATACCAATCAAATCACCTGGATAACTTTTTGCTAGAACGTTATACTTAAATACATGACACATATTGCTAGCATTGTTGGAAAGGTGTGAAGCCAAAGATGAGTATTGGTGAATACGGCTTTATCTCACTGGCAATTGATGGTGAAGGTAACGAGTTCGGGTTACGCTCAATGAAGTAGTTACTGCTGACGCTGATTTTTATGAACACCGATGTAACAAATTACAATCGTACACAGATCAAATCAGACCAAGCGATTTGCGATATGCTGGCGACAACGATAGATAGTGTTCTCACCAAAGCAGAAAATAAAATCTGGCATCGTCATCCAGTGTGGTTTCTCGATGGTAATCCCACTGTCGGATACAGTAAGCAAAAGCCTGGCATCCGACTGATGTTTTGGAGTGGGAAAGATTTTGAAGAGCCGGCACTAAATGTCGTCGGGAAGAAGTTTAAAGATGCGTCGATTTTCTACACTTCAGTTGAGGAAGTAAATACCAAAGACCTCAAGCGCTGGTTAAAAAAAGCCAAAGTCATCCAGTGGGACTACAAAAACCTGATTAAACGAAGAGGAAAATTGATTCGGCTATAATTAAAGTGCAATGTGTTACTATTCTAGTCTTAGTAGTAGCTAAACATAAAAATTATGGCTCGCACAAATATCTATCTCAATTTTAAAAATCAGACCGAGGAAGCGTTTGCGTTCTATAAAACAGTTTTTGGTGGTGAGTTTGAAGGCGATGGTATCAGTCGGTTTAGTGAAGTACCTCCACAAGAGGGAGCTCCCGAACTATCTGAGGAAGACAAAAAGTTAGTAATGCATGTGTCGCTTCCTATTCTCGGAGGTACGAGCTTGATGGGAAGTGATGTGCCAGAACAGATGGGTTTCAATCTAACTATGGGGAACAATGTCTACGTGAGTCTTCATCCTGATACACGAACAGAGACCGATGAACTGTTTGCAAAACTAGCCGAAGGTGGAAGAGTTGAGATGCCACTCCAAGAAATGTTCTGGGGCGATTATTTTGGTTCTTGTATCGATAAGTTCGGTGTCTGTTGGATGTTTAATTGCGAGAGTAAAATATAATAACTATGAAAACCTACACCGGAAGTTGTCATTGCGAAGCTGTTACTTTTACTTTTTCTGCTGATATTACCGAAGCAATCGAGTGTAATTGTTCGCATTGTGCGATGAAGGGACTGGTGCTGACTTTTATCCCTCAATCAAATGTAACTATTGCCAGCGGTGAAGACAAGCTCACGACCTATCTATTTAACAAAAGACACATAAATCACACGTTTTGTGCGGTCTGTGGTGTGCAGCCATTTGGAATAGCTGATGATACTATGGCGATTAATTTACGCTGTCTGAAAGACTTTGATATGACAGCTGTCACCATTAATCAATTTGATGGAAAGAGTTTGTAGTTAATAATGAGCTGGATAAGTTATTCAAGACTATGCAAAAAATAACACCTAACTTGTGGTTTAAAGGAAATGCAGAAGAGGCGGTGGATTTTTACGTGTCAGTTTTCAAAGATGCCAGCATTATTATCAAGTCGTATTATCCGACTGAAGGATTACTTGATTTTCAAAAGCCGTTTGCTGGGAAGGTATTGGCTATTTCTTTTGAACTTCTCGGACAAGAGTTTGTGGCGATTAATGCTGGTAATGAATTTACCTTTAATGAAGCGGTATCATTTAATATTGCATGTAAAGATCAGGCAGAGATTAACTACTACTGGAATGCGCTCACTGCTGATGGTGGGGAAGAAAGCATGTGTGGTTGGTGCAAAGATAAATATGGTTTGTCGTGGCAGATTAACCCCGAGAACATTGAAGAGATTATGCTCGCTCCGGGGGCGTGGGAAAAGCTATTACAGATGAAGAAAATTGATATTGCAGCTTTGTACATGGAGCACTAAAAAGTATGAACACAACTCCAGAACATAACAAACGAATTGCCGAAATGACGTTTGCTTCAGTGTACCCGTATTATGTTGCCAAAATCGAACGCAAAGGCCGAACAAAAAAAGAATTAGCGCAGGTAATAGAATGGCTTACAGAGTTTGATGCTAAAGACGTTCAGAGTCTTATCAAAGAAAAGTCACGTTCAAAGAATTTTTTAAACGGGCGAGACTCAATCCGAAAGCCAAGCTTATCACTGGTGCTATTTGCGGGTATCGGATAGAAGATATTCAAAATCCACTAACTCGAAAAGTGCGCTACCTTGATAAAAGGGTTGACGAACTCGCTAAAGGTAAAGCACTTGAAAAGATTTTTCGAAGCTAAGGCAACTTTTTGTCAAACCACTTTTTTGCATTTGGTCGACGATGAGGACAGCCCGGCCAACAACAAGGAGTCTTTTTGCCAGCTTTCATGTCACTTTGCATACGCGAGAGATGTGTCTGTTGGGTTTCTTTTTTCTTTCCAGTGGTAACATAACAAGCCCATTCATTACGCTGGATATCAGTTAGATTATTCCAAAGAGAGGCCAACTCAGGGTCTTTTTTGAGAATTGAAAGAGCCGTTGCGGGTAGGTCGTGATAGGCGGTAGTCTTGGTTATTTTTTTAGCCATGGCCTATACACTACGACGCTTCACATAACTCTTTAAGGTATTGTAGTGCCTTGGGCCAGGCATTCATCATCTCCTCAAACATCTCGTCCACCTCCAGTACTATTTTTATGTCAGTCACACCATCTGTTTCTGATAAATAATATTCTTCCTTAGACCCAATCCATTTTTTCATAGTTTCATCAAGTTCAGCTATTTCAACATTACCGAGCCCAACCATCGCTATATGAGTAGTTTTGATGTGTGCCGGAATAACCATCTCATCAATGTGCACTTTTGTACCGTTGCCTGAAGCATCAAAGAAAGAAATATGTTCACCCTCTTTCCACTCGCCTTCATAGTTCATTCCTTCGCCCCACGCTTTTGCCCATTGTGGGTACAAAGTTTTGTTAGTAATGGTATCAAAAACAAATGAGGCTGGTTTGTTTATCTTAATCCCTCACCACATTTG
>JRYF01003054.1_pt1 | contig 10867 bp, 3 predicted proteins | sample 235331 | NCBI WGS metagenome assembly JRYF01 (sample SAMN03074217, study PRJNA261475) | activated sludge metagenome | biome: Wastewater Treatment Plant; feature: Wastewater; material: Activated sludge; isolation source: activated biomass of a wastewater treatment plant treating hydrocarbon... ... | reverse complement strand
CAACTACCTTGACGCGCGCCGAGATGGCCACGTCGCCCAGCTTGCCGCCGTGGCTGAGGATGAACTCCTCGCTCTGCACGAACATGCCGCCGCTGCCGCAGCACGGGTCGTAGACCTTGCCGTGGTGCGGCGCCAGCACGGCGACCAGCGTCTTGACGATGCTGTGCGGCGTGTAGAACTGGCCGCCGCGCTTGCCCTCGGCGCTGGCGAACATGCCGAGGAAGTACTCGTACACCTGGCCCAGCACGTCGCGCGCCGTGGCGGCGCTTTCGCCGAAGCCGATGGTGGAGATCAGGTCCACCAGCTCGCCCAGCTTGCCGTCGGGCAGTTGCGCGCGGGCGAAGCGCTTGTCGAGGATGCCCTTGAGCTTGGGGTTCTCGGCCTCGATCAGGCCCAACGCGTCGTCGATGCGCTTGCCGATGTCGGGCTGCTTGGCCGCAGCCCGGATGGCTTCCCAGCGCGCCGCCTCGGGCACCCAGAAGACATTCGCCTCGCGGTAGTCGTCGCGGTCCTCCAGCTCGGTCGCGGTGTCGTCGGGCGTGGCGCCTTCGAGGTGGTACTCGTCGGCCGGATCGGCGAAGCGCGCAGCCAGTTCGGTGCGGCGGGCCTGGAAGGTGTCGGAGATGTATTTCAGGAAGATCAGGCCCAGCACCAGGTGCTTGTATTCGGCCGCGTCCATGTTGGCGCGCAGCTTGTCGGCGGTGGCCCAGAGGGTCTTCTCGAGGTCGTCGATCATGGACTCGGAATCAGCCTGCGTTATCGGTTCTTCGCTGTCATTCTCGCCGGTGCGAGGCAGGACGACGGCCAGACGCCCAGGCCGCCGCACAGACCCTGCGACCCCGGGGCGAGAGAGCGGCCGGGCGAAATGTATCGACGCAATGTCCGCCGAGGCATTTCCCGGGCCGTGCCTACTTCACCCGCCGTAGCCTCGGGCGCGGTCGAGCGGCCCGGGCTGCCACCGCCAGGGCCGCGTCGACCTTGGCCCGGATCGACCACCTGCAGAGCATTCGGACGTCGACGGCCAGCACCGTACGCAGCACGACCGCCGGCACGCCAACCAGCAGCCACGGCCACGACATCAGCGTAAAGCCGGCCACGCAGGCGGCCGTGACGCCCGCGATCCACGCGACATCACATCGCTGCCACAACAGCGGCGGGCCCGTCCGTGTCACGCGCGCCGTCAAGGTCGGTTCGTTCCGGAGGTCAGGGCGCGGCGCAGAGCTTCCTCGAGCCGGCCTCTGCTCGCTTCTCGCAGTCGTTGCAGGCCCAACTCGCGCGCCATCGAGATCAGTGCATCGTGCCCGCCGTATCCACGGCTGAGAACGGCCTTCGCCAGAGACGTCAGCTCGGCCTCGCAGACTTCCTCGACCCCGCGGCTGCTCGCCTCGTTGGCAGGCCGACGAAACGCAACATTGCTGGACGGCGGCAGACCGTCCGGCCAGTAGAAGGTCCCGCCCGCCTCCTCGGTCAGGAGAAAGCGGCTTCGGGCAAGCGCCTCGACGCGTTCCTGAATTCGGCTGCCGGTCCGCTGAAAGCCATGCGCGCGCGCGATCCTTCTGGCGAGTGCCGCGTCCAGGATCGGACCCTCGCGCTCAACCACCCACTCCACCATCGGCTGCAACACGGTGTTGTATCCACTCTCGAAGAAGCGATCGGCATCGACCGCCCCGGACGGAACGGCCTCTGCCGGCTCAGTCGCCCTGAACACATCGCTCCCGACGTGGCCTGCCTTGTCCTCGGAAACAGGTTCAAGAACGTCCGAAGCCAGCGCATAGGCAAGCTCGAGACCGGTGTTCAGCGGGCCTGTTGGCGCCTCGCCACGAGCGATCGAGCCGAGCGCTGCACTGGCGATGGCTGCAGAAGCCTCCGCATCGGCCCTGGCCGGATCGACGCTGCCGCCAGTCGGGTCGTCGCTTGCCACGGCTGTGTCGTCTGATCCAGGTACGGGCGGCCGCTTGGCCCGGTCGGCCTCGAGCAGTTCCACGAGCCGGTGGTGCACCCGCTCCAACGTACCCCCTGGGTTCATCCACCAATCGGTCGACCACACGCGAACGATCTCCCAGCCGAGTCCGCGGAGTATTTGTTCTCGCAGCTTGTCCCGGTCACGCGCGGTCGCTGAGCGATGGTAGGTGGCGCCATCACACTCCACGCCCGCGAGATACCGACCTGCGAAGTCTGGGTGGACGACACCGAGATCGACACGGAAAGACGACGCGCCGATCTGCGTGTGCACCTGCCAACTCTTGCGGGCAAGCGCCTCCGCCACGCTCACCTCGAAGGGGCTCTCGAAGTCGCCCAGACTGCCGTGATGCGCCTCTGCCAGCGAACGACGCCCGCGCTCGGCGAACTCGAGGAAGTGCTTCAGGTCGCGGACTCCCGGCGCCTTCGTTCTCGACAGGTCCATCTGCTCACCGCGCAGACTCGAGAACACCCGCAACTCGTGCCGGGCGCGGGTGACAGCCACGTTCAGGCGACGCTCGCCGCCATCGCGGTTCAAGGGCCCGAAGTTCATCGACACCGCACCGGAGACGTCCGGGCCGTAGGTGATCGAGAAGTACATGATGTCCCGCTCATCACCCTGCACGCTTTCCAGGTTCTTCACGAACACCGGCTCTAGTTGCACCTCGGCGAAGTAATGCTCGAGTTCGGGATCCTTGCGGCGTTCGTCGTCGAGCAGGTCCTCGATCAGGCACTGCTGCTCGGAGTTGAACGTAACCACGCCGATCGTCAGGCCCGACTGCCGAAAGCCCGGCGACCTCAGCCGCCCAACCAAGTCGGCGACCAACGCTTGCGCCTCCGGCTTGTTGATGCGGGCACCGCCCTTCTCGTAGCGGCCGTTTACATGATGGAAGCTGACCGCCCGGTCTTCCGTCTCCGGCGACGGGAACGTGACCAGTGCGCCGGCGTAGTAGCGATGATTGCTGAAGGCAATCAGGCTTTCGTGGCGGGATCGATAGTGCCACGACAGGTTGCGTGTCGGCAGGCTCGCCGCCAGGCACTCGTCCAGGATGCTCTCGAGATCGCCCTCGCTGACATCGTCGTCGTCATCGCTATCGCTCCTCGAGAAGAAGTTGGTGGGAGGGAGTTGTTTCGGATCGCCAACCATCACGACCTGCTTGCCTCGCGCCATCGCACCGATCGCATCCCAGACAGGGATCTGCGAGGCCTCGTCGAACACGACCAGGTCGAAGTTCGCCGTGTCGGCAGACAGGTACTGGGCGATCGAGAGCGGACTCATCAGCAGGCACGGCGTCAGCCGCAGCACCACCGACGGTATCTCCTGCAGCAGCAGGCGAAGCGGCAGGTGCATCCGCTTCTTGATGATCTCCCGGCGCAGCACGCCCCACTCGCTACTGCGCAGTACCGCATCCTGTGCAGGAAGGCTCGCGCACAACTTGGCCCGGATCCACTGGCGCGTCACCCCGATGAACTCATCGTCGAGGGCGCGGAACTCCTGGATGCGGCGCTCGTGCTCGGCCGAAACGAAACGCTTGAGCACATCATCCTCGTCAACGGCCTCGCCCAGCCACCAGCGGGCGTAGTTCACCTCGAAAGCCTTGTTGGCCGCGACCGGCGCAACGTCACCCACCTCGATGGCACCCACCAGCGCAGCGAGGCCAGCATCACGAGCGTGCGCCTGCGCCCGTCGCCAGGCACACCAGGCGTTGAGTGCCTGATGGTGGGCAGCGACCTCGGCCGCGGCCTGCGCCAGTTCTTCCGGAACGTAGTCGGCAAAGCTGCGGCGCACCGACTCAGGCTGTGCCGCCGTCGTGGCGAAGTGGTCGACAGATTCATGCAACTCCGTCAATCGCTGCAGAAATGTCTGGCATGCCCGATGCGCCGGCCCATGCTCGACGAGCTCGGAACGACGGGCCGAAAGTAGATCCTGCAGCTCCCGGCGAGCGTCTGCGAGCTGCACGGGATCGAGCCCCAGACCGGCCAGGCCGGCCTGAAGGGACGCGTGGAACCTGCTCACCCTCATGATGGCGTCGATATCGGTAGCGAGCCCGCGCCAGGTCCCGGGGCACAACTCGACCAGCCTGTCGAAGGAGCGCAGTTGCACCTCGAACGCAGCCCTTGCCTGAAGCTGCGCGTGTCGGCGCTGCAGCTCCGCGCCACAGTGGCCCTCGGCAACGTCGATATGCCGCGCCGACATCGAGCCGCCCTGCGCCAAGCCTTGGCGCTCCTGCTCGAAGGCCATCGCGGCGCGTAGCACTGCGACATCGGTGTCATGGCCCCGCCACAGGCCGAGGCTGGGCTCGGCCAAGCCCTCGCACTCGAACAGCGCCAGGTCGAGGCCCACAAGCTCCCGCAGTCGCTGGGTTTCTAGGTGCCATCGCTCGCCACACAACCCCTCGGCGGCGGGCGCGAGTCCATCGAGTGCAAAGGACTGCTTCAGCCTGGCCGCCTGCAGTGCTGCGTTGGCCTTCAAGGCAGCCTTCACGTGGTCGATGCGGGTCTTCACGCCCGCCCAGAGGCCCTCGGACGCAGCGCCCGGATTGATCTGTTGAACCTCATCGCGCAGGTTGCGGATGCGCACCAGCGCGGCCAGGTCTTGGGCGATGCGTGGCTCGCCCGCACCTTCGATGGTGGCCTCCAGTGCCGAACGCACTTTCCGCTTTCCCAGCCACGAGAGGGGCCAGAAGGCTTTCTCTGCCTTGGCAAACTCGCGCTGTAGCTGCGCGACGTTGAGCTGAGCGACACCCGAGCCGTACTTCACGGACAGGCTCGATCTCAGCCGTGTCATCTCTTCGACCAGCCGTACGCCTTGCTCCATCTCGTCCACCAGCGACGCAGGCCACGGCGCGCCCAGCTCTGCCTGCGTGGCGCGCCGCCGCTCAAGAAGTTCGACTGCCCGCTTCAGTTGAGCCTGCAACTCGAGAGGCCAGGGGCTGGGCAGGTTGGCAGATATCTTGCGGTGCTGGTCCAGCAGGTCCTGGGCCGAATTGAGGTCAGCGAGGATCTTGTCGGAATCGGCGCGGGCGCAGAAGCTCCAGTCCTGCCCGGCCGCTCCCGGCAGGGCCCGCGCGAGCGAGCCAATCGCCAGACGCTGTTGCCGGTGAAGTGCCGGCCAGCCAATGCCAAGGCACCGGGCCAATTCGGTAGCGGCGTCGTTGAACGCAAGGCTGGCGGACTGCAGGTGCAGGGCGATACGCTGCAGCTCGTGCTGCCACTTCGCCGACCACTCCGTCGCATGGACGGGCGTCAGCGGGCCCGTACGCAGATTCTCCGGGCCCACCGCCGTGGCGTTCACCTGCAGGCGGCCGGCAATCTCGCGCAGCGCGGCCAATGCTGCTTCGTCGTGGGCGCGAGCCGACGGCCAGGTGAAACATAGAAGCGGTATCGCGTCACCGCCCACCGCCGAGCCGATCGCCTGGTAGACGGTCAGTCCATTCCCATGGCGCCGATGAAGGCGCTCCACATACGTCGACAGCTGCTCGCGCACACGCTGCAGCTGCTGGGCCTTGGCGGACCATCCAGCCGCGTCGACCTCGCCCTTGGAGTCCCACGACTTCTGCAGCTGGCTTAGCACGTCTAGCTTGCGGCTCTTGTTCGAGTGCAGCTCGAGGCAGTACTCTCCCAGGCCCACTTCGCGAAGGCGGCGATACACCACATCCAGCGCAGCAATCTTTTCGGCCACGAACAACACCCGCTTGTCCTCGGCCAGGCACTGCGCAATGAGGTTGGCGATCGTCTGGCTCTTGCCCGTACCGGGCGGCCCGATCAGGACGAAGTCCTTGCCCTTCGCCGCGGCCAAGACAGCCGACAACTGTGAAGAGTCCGCCGGCAGCGGACTGAATACCTGCTGGGGTGGGTAGTCCGTGTCGAGGCGGCGTGTTTCCGGAAACGACACCGTGGAAGCGTAGGGTTCGCGCGGGGTGTCGATCAGGTGGGCAACAACAGGCGACTTGCGCAACTCCTCCGTCCGCGCTGTCAGGTCCTTCCACATCAGGTACTTGGCGAACGAGAGCATCGAGAGGACGACGTCTTCGCTGACCTCCCATCCGCGAACGTCCTTGATCGAAGCGCGAACGCGCTTCCAGATCCCGACGATGTCCAGCCCGTTCTCATCGCGCGGAAGGTCGCCCGCGGTAACGCCCAGCTCCAGCTGGAAGTCCTGCCGGAGCATCTCCAGCAGCGTCGGGTTGAACAGCGGCTCGTCCTCGTGCGCCTCGAGGGTGAACCCAGAGCGGGCGCTTCGTCGATTCAGGGTCACCGGCATCAGGACGAGCGGTGCCTTGATGCGCACCTCGGGCTTGTCGGGCCGCGACCAGATCAGAAAGCCCAGCGACACGTACAGCGTGTTGGCGCCGCCCTCCTGCATCGCGCTTCGCGCGCCGCGGTAGAGCTCGACAAGCCGGTTCTCGAGTTCCTCCTGCTGGAGCCTGATGTAGATCTCCCGGCGCTGTAGCGCCTCGGCCGCGTGTTGCCTGCGCAGGTCTTCGAGCGTTCGGGCTTCGTGCAGTTGTTGGCTTCGGAGGTCGCGGCCCTCCATCAGATCCGCGCTCGGCAGCAGCTTGAGCGTCTGACCTTCGGCCAGCGCATCCTCCAGCGCCGGGGCAGCAGCTTCCAGCAGCAGCGCCTTCTTGCCACCCTTGAAGTTCAGCAGGGCGTTGCGCAGCGACAGATCGAGCAGCTTGCGCTGCCAACGAGCCAGACGGTCCTTCGGGTCGAGTTCAGCCGTGGGCACATCGTCGGTGTTGTCCTCCGGGAGGTCGGGCGGCTCTTCGACCGTGACCGCGATCGCCGGCTCCACCTCGGGCTGCGCCGCGATCGCGACCGCTTCGCTCAAGGCCAGCGGCCGGATCCGCGACATGCGTGCGCGCTTTACGTCGACCACGAGCTCGAACTTGTCGTCCTCCTCCTCCGATAGCTGCTTCGCCGCGTTCGCCAGCGCCTGGCTGAAGCTCACGGGCTTGCCCTGTGCCACGAGCGTCGTCTCGAAGACCAGCAGCTCCTGCAGTTTTAGCCGCTTGCGCAAGGCGGTGACATCGTCGATTACGGCGCTGGTGAACTCCTCGTTCCGTAGCCAGACCCCGACGAACACATGTTCGCGGGTGACGATGAGCAGCGGATTGAGGTGCGCCTGCTCCAGGCACGCCGCAAACATCAGAGCCAAGTCCAGACACGTTGCGAGGCCTGCATCCAGCACCTGGCTAGGGCTGCGGACTTTCTGCCCTGCGTGCTCAAAGCTGGCCGGCGGCAGCGCGTAGTTGAGCTTGTGCTGCAACACAGCGGCCCAGATGCCCGACGTCAGCTCCCATGCCCGCTTCGCGCCGTGGGTGTAGCCATCGATGGACCCCGACTTGCCGGCCGCCTCGAGCGCCAGCGCGGCGGCCTTGAGCACGCGGTCGACCGCTGGATCGTTGGGCTGCACGAACGCAGCCACCATCTCCGGCATGTACGTGATGCCGCCCCACTGGTTGCGCGCCAACAACTCGATGCGCTGCTCGCATCTCGCGATCAGTTCGCCCGGCCGCTGAGCGCTTTGCAGCTCGAACACCACAGTCGCCGGCTCTGCCTCGGTCAGCCGCGAAAGATGCGTGCCATCCAACTCCAAGTCGAGCTGGGTGACGTGAAAGGTCTGGCCGGGACCCACCGCATCGAGCGTCCAGTTCCTCGGCCTGACAAAGGCGGGTTCGGAACTGACCGACAGCGTGAGATCTCGAAGCTCTTGTGCGGTTTCGTTGACCACCACCAGTTCGTGGAGTGCCGGCACCGAATTCTGGAAGTCAGCCAGGTTGAGCTTCTTCACCACTGCCGCCCGCACTTGAACGACAGACGTGGCAGCCTGATCCCCAGTTGGAGCGGCGCTCTTCGCGCAACGCTGTTCCGGTCCCTCCATTGGCATGAGCCTTACTCCCTGCGAATCAGCGGGTCATCGCGTAAGGGCTGCGATGGGTCGATCGCGACCCGCGGGCATTGCCCCGGCCGTCGATCAGCGCGCGGCCCCGCTCCCGTTGTCTCCCGAATTCGACTCCACCGTGTCGTCGTCCATGGCCAGCTGGCCTTGGAGATCGATCGGCGGCCAGCGCTCCTCTCTCACCCGTTGCTCGAACCAACGGTGCATGGCCGCGTCGTCGACCGCATACTCGCCTCGTGCGGACTTCCACACCAGCGCCGGGTAACGTTCGCGCAGCGATTCCAGCGCTCGCTGCGCCATCTGCGGCGTCACCCGGCCCGTCACCCGCTCACGGTAGAAGCGCAACGCCTCGCCGTCGTAGGGGCGGAAGCGCGGCCCCTGCTCCAGAAGGCGCCACAGCACCGCCTGCTCCAGCGGGCGCAGCGCCAGGTACTCGGATTCCATCTGCGCCTCGTCGGCCTGCTGGCGCTCCCTCGCCGCCTGCAGCACCGCCTGCTCGAACCGAACCCCCTGCAGGCCCGACAGCGGGCTCAGCGCCTGACCTAGCGCCTCCATGAAAAACTGCGGCCGGTGGCCAAAGCTCTCGAAGGCCTGCATCAGCGTGGCGCCATCCACCGGCGCGAGGTCGGGCCGCTGCGCCGTGATCAGCCTGGCCACGTGGTCGATGAAGTCCTGCCCCAACGGCGGCATGCGCGAGATCTGTGAGCCGTAGAACGGCGCGCCGTTGGTATTGACCAGCCGCAGCAGCTTGTCGCGGTCGGAGCCGGACATCACCAGCATCAGGTTCACCTCACCCGGCCGGTTGAGCTGGTCGCGGGCAGACTTCAGCGCCGACATCGTGGCTTCGCCGGCCTCGCTGGTCAGCGCGTGTTGAGCTTCGTCCACGATCAGGGCCACCGGCGCCTTGGCGGCCTCGTGCAGTGCGCGCAGCGCGTCTGGCAACGTCACGCCGTCGGTCTTGCCGATTCTGGCGACGTCGATCTTCAGCGCGCCGGCGATCGTCACGCTTTCCAGGCCTGACGCTTTCGCCAGTCCTGCCGCGCGGCCGACGACACCCAGTCGCGGTGCCAGTGCGCGGGCGATGGCGTCGGCAATCAACGAACCGGGGTCGCGCCGCAGGTCGGCCCACAGGTCCACGTAGGCCACGACGGCACCGGCCGCCTCGAGCGCCGGTTTCAGGTCGGCCTGCAGAAAAGTGGACTTCCCCGTGCGGCGCGGCGCGGCCAGGAACAGGCCGTTGTGCGCGTCGCCGAAGACCGCCTGGCCCCGCAGCGCCGCGACGTACTGGCTAGCGAGGGCTTCACGGGGAAAGTGGATCACTTTATCTCGAAGTATCGTAGAAGCAATAATTTATCTGAATGGCGATAAACGTCAATAACCGAGGCCGCCTCTGAGGGTCAGCATGACTCGAGCGACGCCGGCCCCGGCTGGCACCGCCGTGCCCACGGGCCTTGAAGTCCGCAGCGGCATCGAAGCATCGGTAAGCGAGCCGCGAAGAGCCGTCCTTCTGGCTGATGGCGACATAGCCATTGGGGACATCGTCAACTCCCGGCTCACTCCACCCGCCGCAGCCTCGGGCGCGGCTGGGCGGCCCGGGCTTCCACCGCCAGGGCCGCGTCGACATTGGCCCGGATCGACCAGCGCCAGAGCGTTCGCGCGCCGACGGCCAGATCCGTGCGCAGCACGACGGCCGGCACGCCAAACAGCAGCCATGGCCACGACAGCAGCGCATGCCCGGAGGCGCAGGCGTCCGCGACGCGCGCGATCCACGCGGCATCACATCGGCGCCACAACAGCGCCGGGTCCGTCCGGAGAAAGTTGCAGGGCCGACTCCGTGAGACCGACCCGAGGTTGGTCGACCATCAGCCGCACGCTCAGAACCCCTCCTCGACCAGCTCCGCCGCCCGGATCAGCGCGCGCGCCTTGGCCTCGGTCTCCTTCCACTCGGCCTCGGGCACCGAGTCGGCGACGACGCCGGCGGCGGCCTGCACGTACAGCGTCTGGTCCTTGACGATGCCGGTGCGGATCGCGATCGCCAGGTCCATGTCGCCGGCGAAGCTCAGGTAGCCGCAGGCGCCGCCGTAGATGCCGCGCTCGACCGGCTCCAGCTCGTCGATCAGCTCCATCGCGCGGATCTTGGGCGCGCCGCTGAGCGTCCCGGCGGGGAAGCTCGCGCGCAGCACGTCCAGGCTGTCCAGCCCCTCGGCGAGCCGCCCGCGCACGTTGCTGACGATGTGCATGACGTGCGAGTAGCGCTCGACCTCGAACGCCTCGGTGACCTCGACGCTGCCGATGCGCGCGATGCGGCCGATATCGTTGCGCGCCAGGTCGATCAGCATCAGATGCTCGGCGCGCTCCTTCGGGTCGGCCTGCAGCTCGGCCGCCAGCCGCGCATCCTGCTCCGGCGTCGCGCCGCGCGGGCGCGTGCCGGCCAGCGGGCGGATCGTCACCTCGGCGCCGTCGGGCGTGTCCTCCTGCCGCACCAGGATCTCGGGGCTGGCGCCGACGATGTGAAACCCCCCCATGTCGTAGTAGTACATGTAGGGGCTGGGGTTGAGCGATCGCAGCGCGCGGTACAGCGCCAGCGGGCTTTCGGTATAGCGCTTGCGCAGCCGCTGGCCGATCACGACCTGCATGCAGTCGCCGGCGGCGATGTACTCCTTGGCGCGGCGCACCGCGGCCTCGAGCTGCTCGCGCGGCAGCTCGCGCTCGACGGCATAGCTCGGCCCGCGGCGCACCTGCGGCGCCGCCACCGAGAAGCGCAGCCGGTCGGCCAGCTCGGCGAGCCGGCGCTTGGCGCGGAAGTACGACTCCGGCTGCCCCGGGTCGGCCCAGACGATCAGGTACAGCCGCCCGGAGAGGTTGTCGATGACCGCCAGCTCCTCGGTCTGCAGCAGCAGGATGTCGGGCGTGCCCAGCCCGCCGCTCTTGCGCGTGCGCGCCAGCCGTGGCTCGATCGCGCGCACCGTCTCGTAGCCGAAATAGCCCGCCAGCCCGCCGCAG